>Ga0208300_100037_pt1 | contig 174407 bp, 149 predicted proteins | sample 23_taG_FD_184096 | JGI IMG/M metagenome (GOLD analysis project Ga0208300, IMG submission 184096) | Marine viral communities from Cariaco Basin, Caribbean Sea - 23_WHOI_OMZ (SPAdes) (version 2) | ecosystem: Environmental > Aquatic > Marine > Oceanic | place: Caribbean Sea: Cariaco Basin...
AGTTAGTCATATCAATTTGATTGTCAACTGTAATGTCTTTAACTTAGTAACGACTATTTAGTTTACTAAATTTAACCTATCTACCTATATTTCAGTGTAGATATTTGGTCTTTTGTATTATATGAGGATTGTCATATGAATAAAAAGTTTCTTTTTGGTTCAATTGTATTGATTTTTATTGTAATTGTTTTTTTTGTACCACTATCAAAAAGTGATAGTAAGTCAAGTAAAATGGTTAAAGAGATAATCACAACTACAAATAAAATTGTAGAAAGTGATAGTGAAAAAAATAAAGAGATAAAAAACTTCTCAAAAGATAAAACTTTTTATGATGTGGCAGTAAAACCATATAAAAACAATAGTCTAAAAAAACATCAACTATCACAAAAAAAAGATGAGATAAAAAATAGAATTGAACTTACTTTAGCAAAACTTGAAAACTCTAAGTCTACAAGTGCTGAAGGACTTAACAAATGAATAATATATTAAAACTTTTATTTATATTAATAAGTCTTTTTATTAGTTTGAATGCTAATACTATAACAGGTGCTACAAAAGGTGAGTTTAGTGTAAATCAAGGAAGCGCAGTATATAACTTAGAGATAATTACTCCTAAAGGTGAAGCTGGATTAAAACCATCATTGTCTATATCATATAACTCTTCAAATGGTGCAAATGGACTATTGGGTGTTGGTTTTTCTTTAAATGGTTTATCAACTATCTCAAAATGCAATCAAACACTTTTTTCTGAAAAATCTGATAATTCACGAGATTATAACTATTGTTTAGATGGACAAAAGTTAGTTTTAAAAAGTAGCAATGATACCTATGGAAGTAATACAGAATATAAAACAGAGTTTGATAACTATTCACAAATCCAAAAAGAAGCAGATGGTTGGATAGTAAATTCAAAAGATGGACTTAGATATGAATATGGTGTTACAGATGATTCTAAAGATACTAACCAAGAAAATAAAGATATTATTTTTAGAGTAAATAAGATAAAAGATAGATATGAAAATGAGATAAATTTCTCTTATGACACTACTACAAAAGCAATTTCAAAAATAACTTATGCAAATAATCAAATAGATTTTATCTATGAAGATAGAGAAGATAAAAAAACTGTTTATAAAGATGGTATAGAATTTAATTTAAATAAAAGATTAAAAGAGATTGCAATAAAAACATCTTCAATAATAACTTCAACATATACTTTAAATTATCAACAAAGAGATAATAAATCAATTCTTACAGATATTACAGAATGCACAGATAACAAGTGTCTAGAACCTATTGTTTTTGAATGGAATAGTATTGATTATGGGTTTGGAAGACAGCAAAATTGGTATAAAGGTCTTTACAATAGGTATAAAGCTTTTACTCATAATATTGATATGAATGGGGATGGTTTAGTAGATGGCTTATCATTTAATAATGAGTATAATACAAAAAAAGGGTATTTTATAGAGTTAAACACTGGGTATAATTTTAGACGAGAACAATCCTGGGGTTTATTTCAATATATTGATGAAAATATTTATTTTCCAAATCCAAATAAAAACTCATTGTTTGATATAAATGGAGATGGATTATTAGATGCAGTATATAATTATAAGAGAACATGGTTTTCTTCAACTTATGGTTACTGGGTGCAAATAAATACAGGAAGTGGATTTACAGCTTTTCAAAATTGGGGTAAGAATGCTACAAATCAAAATCAATACCAAGTTAACTGGTCTGGTCAGAGTATATATTTAGATATAAATGGTGATGGTCTACCTGATAGGGTACATAATAAAAATTTCACAACAGGTGAATATGCTTATTGGGTGCAATTAAATACAGGAAGTGGTTTTGAAGGCTTTAAGAGATGGGGTAAAAATGCTACAAAAGATGAACAGTATAAACCAAGCTCTTTAGAGAGTACATTTTTAGATATAAATGGTGATGGTCTACCTGATAGATTACATAGCCATAATTATGATACAGGTGAAGATGGATATTGGGTACAGCTAAATACAGGAAATGGTTTTACTGAGTTTAAAAACTGGGGACAAAATGCTACAAAAAAAGAACAATACTCCCCTTCATATAGTTATAGTAAATTTATAGATATAAATGGAGATGGATTAGTTGATAGATACCATCATTATAATTTTAATACAAAACAATATGGTAATTGGGTACAACTAAATACAGGAAGTGGTTTTACAGATTTTCAAAACTGGGGGCAAAATAGTGCTCGTGGGGAACAATATTATCCAGAATGGGGGAGTATTGTTGGTAGTAGATTTATTGATATAAATGCAGATGGCTTACCTGATAGAGTTCATAATTATAATTATGCAACTAGACAATATGGTTATTGGGTTGAGTTTAATACTGGAAGTGGTTTTTCAAGTTTTCAAAATATTGAATATATGTCAAGCTTTTCAAACTTAACACCACTAAAAGATTTCAATGGAGATGGTATAGCTGATAGATTCTATACATGGATACAGGATTCTGGAGATGGACCTGATAGTAAAGGGTATTTTATAAAACTAAGTAAATTCAAACCTCTACAAATCCAATTAATTACAAACAACAAAAACCAAAATATCCAAATAGAATACACAAATTTACAAGATAAGAGTATATACACATCAACAAACGATTTATCATACCCAAATAGGGAGATAAAAGGTTCACCTATGAGAGTTGTAAAAAACTTTACAACTATTGATGGTATAGGTGGGAGTATAAAAACTTCATACAAATATGAAAACTTTGGAGTAAACTTAGAAAGGGGTTCTTTAGGTTTTGAAAAAATAGAAACCTTCACTGATGTAACAAAAACAAAAGCAATCACAACATATAATCAAACTTTTCCTTTTGTGGGAACTGTAAAATCAAATGAGAGTTATATAAACAATAAACTTATCTCAAAACTAGATACTGAGTATATAAATGTATCTTCAAAACCTAATATTTATCAAATACAAACAAGTACAAGTGTTACTAAAACCTATGATTATAATTCACAAAGTCTACTTACTACAAAAACAACTTTAAATGAAGAGTTTGATGAGTATGGGAATATAGGAAAAATAACAACAACCACAACAGGTGATGGAAATACCTATACAAAAACAGTTGAAAACACATATACAAACGATGAAACAAATTGGATATTGGCAAGACTTACAAATGCAACAGTTACACACAGTAAAACTGGATTTCCAGATATAGTAAAATCCTCTGCTTTTGAATATGATCCTACTACAGGAACACTAATAAGTGAGATAATAGAACCAACAAATGCAAATAAGAAAATCACAAACTATACTTACTATTCAAATGGAAATAAAAAAGACGAAACCTTTGTAGCAAATGGAAAAGAGTATAAAACCTCATATACCTATGATAGCACAAATAAAAACATTGCAACAGTTACAAATACCTTAGGACATACTGTTACTAAAACCTACTATGCAAATGACTTAGTACATACTATAACAGACCCAAATGGCTTAGTAACTACCTTTACTTATGATGCTATGGGAAGAAAAGTAAAACAAATAAACCCAGATGATACATATAAAACTTGGTCTCATAGCTGGGATGAATCAGTTGCAAATAGCTCTTATAAAGTTGTAGAACAAAGTTTTAGTTCTAATGATATACCTCTTCCTCCTATAACAACTTACTTTGATAAATTTGCTAGAAAAGTAAAAATAGAACATACTGGATTTGATGGGAGAAAAGTATCTACACTATTTGAATATAATCAAATTGGGAAAATATATAAAGAGTCAACCCCTCACTTTGAAGGTGAAACTTTACAATATATGTATACATATTATGATGATATTGGAAGAATTGTAAAAATCACAAAACCATCAACTACAGGGGGAGTTTCACAATATCTCTCTTCATACAATAACTTTAAAGTCACAAAAACAGACCCAAGAGGTTTTATAAAAACAATAACCTATGATGCACAAGAGAAAAAGATAAAAGTAGAAGATGCCGTTGGCACTGCAAATAGTAGCTTTATAGAATATACCTATGATGCAGTTGGTAATCTTATACAAACAATAGATTCAAAAGGCAATAGTATAGTTATGGATTATGATATTTTTGGAAATAAAATATATATGAATGATCCAGATATGGGTGAGTGGACATATGAATATAATGCAACAGGAAAACTATTTAAACAAACTGATGCAAAAGGTCAAGTGACACTATTTGATTATGATGATTTAGGAAGAAAAATTGAACAAAAAGAGTACTTAGATGGAAGTTTGACAAATGCTTTAAAAATCTCTTCTTGGACTTATGATAATGGAAATAAAGCAATAGGTAAACTTAGTTTAGAAGAAAGTAGTAATGGTATAAAAAAAGAGTACTCTTATGATGATTTAGGAAGACTAAACAATAATAATACTCAAATAAACAAAAATAACATTATAGAATCATATAACGAATATTTTACCTACGACACCTTTGGAAGAGTAGCTACAGCAACACAACCAAATAACTTAGAGCTAGAATACACATACAATGAGTATGGATATAACACCTCTATTAGAACACTAAAAGCAAATATAATAAATTTTGATGAAGTTCAATTAGATGAGATGATTAGTGATACCTTAGCTAGTGAAGTTTTTTATCAAGATGAGTTTATAAAATTAAAAGCAGATATTGCATACTATGAAAACCAATTAGAAACTTACATAAATCAAAATGCCACACAAGCACTAATAGAACAGGTACAAAATGATATTACAAGTTTAAAAGTAACAGCCCAAGAGTATTATGAGTTGGCAAAGGATAGTAAAGCTTTACTAAATCACTTAACTTCACTATTTACTCTATACAACAACAATATCTCAGACCCTTTTGGGAAACAAAGCTTAAAATTCCAAGAGGAAGAAACAGCATTTTTAAACTATAAATTAACTCTTGAAAATAGTATCTCAGTTGAAACAAACCAAATAAAACAATCTAAACTTCAAAAACAGCTAGTATTTGTAGACAATAGATTAGAAGATATCCAACAAAAAATCACAAATGCCACCCAAATACAAACAGACTATCTAAGCTCTTATGGAGAGTTTGATTTAAATACTTATCAATATCATCATATAGTTTTACAAAAAGATGCACAAGGTAGAGATATCAAATTTGTAGCAGGTAATGGAGCTATTACAATAAATGACTACCACTACTCAGGTATCTTAAACTCTACAAAAACAGGATATCAAGATTCGCAAACCTATTTTAGAGATTTGGTTTATACCTATGATGATAATCAAAACCTAAATAGAAGAGAAGACAATAAGCTACAAACAACACATCAATATACATATGACTCTTTAGATAGGATACAAAGTGCCAATATCACCACAAAAGATGATAATACTTATATCTCATATGTATATGACTCAACAGGAAATATAACTTATCGTTCCGATGTGGGAACTTATAGCTATGATACAAGCAGACCACATGCCGTAAGTTCTATAAATGGTGAAGTAAATAAAAACTTCGAATATGATGCAAATGGTAATATGACAAGAAACCATCTAACCCATATAGAATACAATACTTCAAATAAACCAGTAAAAATATACAAAGATGACAACTCAGTTGTGACAACTTTTAAATACGATATGAATGGCAATAGATTTGAAAATATCACAAATGGTAAAAAAATCTACTATATAGGTAAAACCTATGAAAAGATATACAATTCAGACAACTCAGTAGAAGAAAAAAACTATATCTATGCAAATAACCAAGTATTATCAATAGTTTCAAAAAAGAATAGTGAAGTGCTAAACCAAACAAATTTCTCATATTTACACTATGATAACTTAGGGTCAGTAGATACTATAACAAACCACTTAGGTGTAGTAGAACAAAGAATGGCATATAAACCATTTGGAGATAGGCTAGCCTTAGATAAAAATGGAAACAACATAGATAAAGCTTTATTAAAAACTCCAAGAGGATTTACAGGACATGAACACCTAGATGAGTTTAACCTAATTCATATGAACGGTAGAGTATATGACCCAACCATAGGAAGATTTCTAAGTGCAGACCCACATATACAAGCCCCTTATGATACTCAAAGTTATAATAGATATACTTATGTAAAGAATAATCCATTAAAATATACAGATCCAAGTGGGTTCTTTTTTAAGAAGATATTTAAGAAGATTAAGAAGTGGATTAAGCCGATTGTGGCGATTGCTGCTGGTATACTAACTGGAGGTCTTGCTCTTGCTTATATGGGATATACTTCTATTGCTGCTGCAATATCAGCAGGAGCTTGGGGTGCAGTTATAGGTTCCGCAGCAATTGGTGGATTTGTTAGTGGAGCTATTATGACGGGTTCTGTAGGTGGAGCATTAAAAGGAGCACTTTGGGCAGGAATAAGTGCAGGTGTTGCATATGGAATAGGACATGGTGGAGAAATACTTAAAACTTTAAGGAATGCTGGAAATGGAGCAGGTAGATATATTATGCATGGTATAAGTAGAGCTGCAATTGCAAAAGCACAAGGTGGAAGATGGAGTTCTGGGTTTTTGAGTGGACTACTTAGTTCCGCAAGTGGTTCTTTTAGAGATGTGATAACAAAAGGTAATTATTATGCAAATGTAGCTTTTTCTAGTATAGTTGGAGGAACTGTATCAGAAATAAGTGGTGGTAAATTTGCTAATGGTGCTGTTTCGGGAGCTTTTATTTATATGTATAATGATGCAATAGAAGATAAAATAAATTCATCAGATATAAGTGATGCTGATAAAAAAATTATACTTCAAAATTATAGAAGTACAAAACAATCTATAGCATATGATAAAATTAAAAGTAATGATGTACCTTTAGAAGATGCAAGTTATGTTTTATTACCAGTAACTAAAATTGCTGTTCGTGATGCTTGGAATTTTCAATTATCAAATGCAAGTGCAAATAATCAGTTAATAGTTGATGCTATTGAAAGTTATCCTTTAGGAATACCTTCATCAAGTTGGACAGGATATGTTGTTGGAGGAGAAGGTTTAATGGAAGATTTTTATTATAAAGTTAAAAACTATTTTTCTCCTAAATCTTCAGGTTATGATCCTAATGACAAAAGTGTGCCACAATGATTTTAGTTTTTGGAATAATAATTTTAATAAAAGGTTTATTAAGCTTTTTTTTTAATCTTGAGAATATACCTGGCTTAGGTGGTAAAAGTCCAGTATACTATGATAAATTGGATGATGGATTTTTAATTGGAATTATTGAAATCGTGATTGGAATAATCATAATAATTTACGCAATTAAAAGAAAAAGAAAATTTCAATCTATAAAGTATTCAAAATGTCCAAAATGTAAAGAATCATATAATTATCCTAATTTAGAAAATGGTATATGTCCTAAATGTAATATTAAAACGATAGATTTGGAAAAGTATTATAATAAAGATGAAAAAAAAGAGATATGGGAAGAGTTAGATTAGAGAAAAATTTTCCTTGTTCCCAAGCTTGTATAGCCAAGAGAGATAGTTTACACATGTAAAGGGACATGGTTTACACTTTTCAAAATAAAAGCTAAAGTATTTTCTATCAATAAGATAGGAGATACAATGGCATGGAAAGTGAGAACAAAAATGTCAGAAAGATATGAATTCCCTCGTTCCCAAGCTCCAGCTTGGGAATGCATATAAAAATCAAAACAAAAAAATTAACACTCTTTTTCCCATTTCATTAATAAAAATAATTATATATCATTTTATTTTTAAGTTAAAAACTTAAGGATATAAACTAATCTTTTATAATGTATTTTAACAATTAAGTAAATTTACCATAATCATTTTATATCTCTGAAAGCCACTTTATATTTATAAAAAACTAATTTGTAAAATATGTTTAACTTTAATAATATACATTATATAATAAGACTAAAGGTATTATTATGGAAATTAATGAGAATAAATTACCAAAAAGAAAGCCAAAGAAAACTTTTAGATCTGTAACGGGGTACTTCCCAAGCAAAAAAAATGGAAGAAGTATTTTCTTTGAATCTATGCTTGAAAAGACTCTTTTTATCACTTTAGAGTTTGACACTAATGTAATCTCCTATTTAGAACAGCCTGTAAAAATCGAATATGAATTAAACAATAGGAAAACAAGTTATCACCCTGATTGTCTTGTGAATTATAAAGATAGTATATCAAAAATTATTGAAGTTAAATATAGTACAGAACTTATAGAAAAAAAAGATGAATTAGAAATCAAATTTAATCAAGCAAGAGTTTATGCCAAACAAAATGATATGACTTTTAATATCTTTGATGAAAAGTGTATTGATATACAAACACTAAGAAATATGGAGTTTCTTTACTCTTTTGCAACGCATCCAAATGATAATGATAAAGAACAAACAATTATTAATATTTTAAAAGATAATCAAGAGTTATCAGTCCTAGAAGTTTTAGTATTAATTACAGAGAATAGATTTGAGCAAGCAAAATATTTGCCATATATTTGGAAGCTAGTATTTGAAAATAGACTAAAAGTTGATTATGAAAAAGTACAAATTAATATGAACTCACTAATAAGGCTAAATGATGAATAAAATCTCTTTAAAAATAGGTGCAAAAGTTTATTTTGAGAATAAAGAGTATGAGATATCTAAACAAATATCTACAAAAGAGATTTTAGGTAAAGAGGTTGAATTTCCTTATGAATTTAAAGTATTAAAAATACAAAATTTAACATCAGAGCCTGAAAAAGCTCAAGAGATAGATATTAGCTTGTATGATAAAAAAGAGTGGGAAGAAGCAAATAAAAAATATAAGATTATCAAACCGCTACTTACTGGAAAAAGAAATACTAAAAAAGAGGTTGACGAAGTTGCAAAGCAGCATAATAAAAGTTTAGCTACTATTTACAGATGGATACAAGATTATAATAAAACAGGCACCATCCACTCTTTGGTACCAGAGTTTAAAAAAAGAGGTGGAGCAAAGAAAAACAGGCTATCCAAAGAAGATGATACAATTATTAAATCAGTTATTAATGAATATTATTTAAACTCACAAAAATACTCAATACCATATATTTACAGAATTATTCAAGAACAATTCCATAATGCAAATTTAAAGCCACCTCATATAAATACAATTAGAAAAAGAATAGATAATCTAAGTGTAAAAGAAGTAACAAAACGTAGGGATGGAGAAAAGGTAAGCGATACTTTTGGAATGCCTGGAAAAAACCCAAGAGGAAATTTTCCATTAGAATTAGTACAAATAGATCATACTCCCTTAGATTTGATTTTAGTTGATGAAGATGACAGGGAACCTATAGGACGAGCTTATTTAACTTTGGGTATTGATGTATTTAGTAGAATGGTGATGGGTTTTTATATCTCATATGAATCAGTTAGTTTTTTCAATACAGGTCAATGTATATTAAATATGATTATGCCAAAAGATGATTTTCTAAAGCAACTAGAGGTAAAAGGTGAATGGCCAATTTATGGATTGCCACGTGAAATCTCGACTGATAATGCAGGTGAATTTAGGGGCTTAGATTTAATAAGGTTTTGTGAACAATACTCTATAGAAGTTGATTGGCGTCCAGTTGGAAGAAGCTTTTATGGAGCAAATGTAGAGCGTGTTTTTCGAACATTAAGTAGTGAAGTTCATTCTTTATCTGGTGCAACATTTTCAGATATAGTAAAAAAAGGTACATATGATTCAGAAAAAGCATCATCTATGAGTATAAGTGAATTTGAACGATGGTTTACTGAATTGATTGTTAATATTTATAATAAAAAAGAGCACAGTGAACTTGGTATGACTCCAGAGGAAAAATATATGGAAGGTATTTTTGGTTTAGGTGGTTATCCAGGTACAGGACTTCCTCCAATAGTTGAAAACACAAAATCTTTAAGATACTCACTACTTCCTTCTTTTGAAAGAACTGTTCAAAAAACTGGTATCACAATAGACCATGTAACCTACTTTTCAGAAGTTTTAAGAAAATGGATTGTGCCACAAGCTGCAACTAAAAAAGGAAGAAGCAAATTATTTATTTGTAAAAGAGACCCAAGAGATATTAGTAAGATATATTTTTATGATCCTGATATAAAAGAGTATTTTGAAGTACCATATAGAAATATTACAAATCCAAAGATTAATCTTGCTGAACTTAGAGAAACTATTGCCAAAATAAAGCTTGACCGTGGAGATACTCATGGTCTTGATGAAGTTACACTTTTTCAAACATATAAAAGAATGAGAGAGATAGAGGAGTCTGCAAAAATAAAAACAAAAAAAGCAAGACGTAAAAAAAGTTCAAAAAAACATCTAGATAAAAAGCTTGAACATGAGAAAAAGTTAGAAAAAAAAGAGATTGAAAAAACTAAAAAAGAACCAGTAAAACCATCTATACCAAATATAGATATTGCTACTCCTGAACTTTTTAGTTTTGATTTAATTGAGGAGGATGAACTATGAATGAAAATTTATCTCCTCAACTAAAAAAATATCTTGATTTAAGTGATGATGAGAGGATATATTTTATTCAAAAAGACAAATGGATTGATTATCCTTATGCAAATAAAATTTTATTAAAAATAGAAGATATATTTAATGCTCCTAAAAGTATAAGAAGTAGAGGAATGCTTTTATATAGTGATAGTAACAATGGCAAATCAGCTATATTAAAACGTTTTTATAGAAAGTTTGCAAAAGATGAGTATATTGATGAAGATGGTGATGTTATACATATTATGCCAGTTGTTTATGTTATAGCAGAAGCTTCATCTGATGAATCCATAATGTTTAGTGGTATATTATCTAGTATGAATGTTCCTGTAAATCATAAAGAGAAAGTTTCAAAGAAAAAAGAAGAGGCAATGTATTATTTGAATCTAATGAAAACAAAACTTATAATAATAGATGAGATTCAAAATGTCTTACATGGACCACATGGTAAAATGGCTCAACTTATAACTTCACTAAAAACTTTAAACAATAAAACAGGTATCCCTATAATCTTTGCAGGAACTCAAGATGCAATGTCTGCAATTTCAATAGACAATCAAACAAAATCAAGGTTTAAACCTTATGAACTACCTCTTTGGAGTAATGATGAAAACTTTTTACGCTTTATTGCAACAATGGAAGCTATGCTTCCTTTGAAAAAAGCATCTAATATTTATAAAAACTATGAACTACTCACTTATCTTCATGGCTTATCAAATGGATGTATTGGTGAAGCAATAGATATATTAAAAGATGCAGCTATTTATGCAATTAGAACAAAAAGTGAACGTATTACAAAAAAAGAGATAAAGGAGTCGTTATGATTTCAAAAAAGAATTAAACTATCCCTTTCATATACATTTACATCCACTAGAAGATGAGCTATTAAGTTCTTGGCTTGTCAGAATGTCTCATGCCCACTATATGTATCCCACAACTTTTTTTAATCTACATATAAAAAATACAAGAAATAATTCTTATACTAAAAGAGATTTAGACTTTTATAGTAATGAAGAGTTTTTTGAGATACTTGATAAAAAAAGTATCTTATCAAAAGAAGAGTTGCTTAAAATGTCTTTGCGTAGTCAAGAAGGCTATCTTTTTATAAATCAAAGTCTATACCCTCCACATCAAATAAGAAGGCTTATAGATAAAAGAACACATAATGGTTTGATGTATTGTCCTAAATGTTTAAAAGAGGATAAGATACCATATTGGAGAAAAAAGTGGAGATACTTTTTTTATACAGCTTGTCCTAAACATAAAATTTTTTTGACTGATAGATGTTGGCATTGTTATAAGCCAATAAAACTATTAAGAATGAAACTAACTGATAAAATAAAATATTGCAATAACTGTGGTGCAAATTTGAGTTTAACTGAGACGTATCAAGATAATTTACCAGATGAATATGGACTCGAAGCTGTAAAATGGTTTGAAGAGGGATTGGATAGAGGATATTTTGAAATAAATGGACAAAAGGTTTGGTCTGTTATGTTTTTTCATATATTTTGTAGATTGTATTATCTATTGGATATAGGGCGAGATTTAGTTTTAAAAGACTTTTCAAAATTAGATGAATATAAAAATATATGTAAGAAACATGAAGTTTATAACTCAAAAAAAGCAAGTGCTATTTATAAAACTTTTTATGTGAATAGTATGATTTATCATCTTTTTCAAAACTATCCATTTAATTTTTTAGATTTTATTGAATCAAATCATTTAACATATAGAGAGTTTACTCATGGGTTGAAATATATACCATTTTGGTATGAGAGTTTATTGCACGAGTTAGTTCCAAAACAGAATAAGATAGGTAGAGTTATAAGTGAATCGGAAGTAATTGGAGCAATTAAATATTTAAAGAGTCAAGGTAGAGTTGTAAATCAATTTAATGTTGCTGAAATTGTTGGGTGTAGTTTTACAATACATAAAGGGTTTGTAAAATTATATAAATTTTTGTCTTTTAAAATAAAAATATAATTTTTGATTTCAGTATAGTAAGATATAATTTGATAAAAAAGTTAAAATATGAATGAAGAAGAATTAAGAATTAAAATATATGAAAGACTAGGACTAGAGTTTGGTAGTTTAACTTCTGAAGGTGGCAATGATTGGGTAAGAGCTGAAAAAGAAGTTCGTGAAGAGTATCGCCAAAAAGAATTTGAGAAACTAAAAGAATTAAAATCTGTAGATTATTTAACCATCGATAAAAACAGTGAAGAGTTTATAACAGCACTAAATACAACAGCATTAATAGCTCAAAATTATAAGATAATCATTGCTCAAAGAGATGATTTAAGTGTTGAAGACATTGATAAACTAATAGAAGATGGTAATAAAGATATTTTGATTAACTTAGCAAGACATCAAAAGTTAAGTAATTCACAAGTTGAAAGGGTTCTTCCAAAAGCTACGTACTTATGTAAAAAGTATCTTAATGAAAAATACAGGCACGAAGAACTACAAGATTAAAATTTATATTGTACAGGATATAAATATTAATCTGCTAAGTCAACATCATAGGCAGCACGACTTAAATGTGTTAAAAGTTTACTAAGTAGTTCTTGAGCAACATCTTTTGAAAGTTTATTTATTCTCTGTAGCCCAAAATCAATGTGCTTATTTTGTCCTTGGTTATTAATAGTAAGTGATAGAATCCCTTTTCCATTTGGTGTGAATAAAGGTATTTTTAATTCCCTTAAACCTCCTGAACTCTGCCATAAGTTATACATTTTATTAAATTTATTTTGTAAAATATTGTATCTCAATGATAAGCCATTTAATTTATGGTCAAATGAAGTCTTGTTTAAATCTATTTCTAATTTACCTTCAGCAGAAAAAGAACATAAGTCTAAAATGTCTAACTCTACTTTTTTAATCTTTGAGTATTGAAGATAGTATGTTTCATCATTGAAGTATTTGAGTTCAGCGTCAGTCTTTTTAGTTACATCATTAGAGATTTCAACTAAATTAGCAAAACATTTGTAGTCGTCATTACTCCTTTTTCCATTACTTCTAATCATAATTTCACAAGGTTGCATAAGTAGAATATATTTTTTTTGTGATTTTGTTTCAAAAATATCTCCTGATTTTAAAGGGCAATTATAACTATTTACTTTTTCATCATATAATTCATCTTTCATAATTTCTTTTGTTTTATAAGGTGAAGATTTTATTCCTGATAAGTTCTTTAAGTTTCGCATAGTTTTTATATCTTCTTGTAAAGAGACATCTGAGAAAATCTTGTTTCTAAATTCTTTAATATGTCGGTTTGCATGTAGTCTATACAAAGCTTTAGGCTCCCATTCTCCTTCATTTGAAGATGAATCTAGAGTAATGTATTCTAAATCTACAATGTCGAGTTTATTCGTAATAAAATCATTAACTTCACTAGAAGAATCTAAAATATGTTTATGAATTTTATCTTTGAAGTTTTTCAATGTTGGCATTATTGCTGTCGTTCTTAATGATTTTACAAATGATTCTTCATTATGTTGTTTCGATATAACTAAGAAATTATTTGTAGAAACTTGTTCTTGTTCTGCAAGTGTATCTCTTTTTGAAAATTCTTCTTCAGGTTTTACTGTATGAGTGTATAGACCACACATAATATTGTCTTGTTTAATATCTGGTATTTCAGTTAATTCTTTAATCGCTTTAATCCCTGAGTTTTCTAAACCAGTTCCCCAGTCATTATCAAATAAAAAAAGAGTTTTGTTATCTTTTAATGTTTGACTAATCTGTTCTTTTTGTTCTTCCCAAGCAGAAGGACTCAACTTTTCTAGATTAACTTGTTTAAAAATTTTCTCAACAGTTGAGCTTGATTGAATATCCCAAATAAAGTTTTGATTTAATTTAGAAAGTATTTCTTCTATTTCTTTAGAATCTAGCTTTTCCCAGTTATCCAATAAAGTTTGTTTATCTATATCATTATTGGTAGTATATTCCAAATTGTTCTTAGTAAAAAAATCTTTAATTAATAAGGGATCAAATAAATGGAACTGAGCAAGAAAATTTGTTTTGTAATCTATTTCATAAAAGTCATCAATATGGTATATTTTTTTAATATCCATATGTTCAAAAATTGATTTAACACTATTTTCTATATTACTCATGAGATGCCCCTTTAAAATTAATTTCAAATTTATATAATCTATTAAATTCATTTTTATCTTCAAGTAGTTTTATTTTTGAAGAATCATATTCTAATAACTGTTTTATGATATAAAGTCCTAACCCTCTCCCTTTTGTTTTAGTTACAGGGTCAAATTTCATACTTACAAAAGGTTCAAATAGAATATGTTCAACTGAAGGGTCAATTCCTTTCCCACTGTCCCAAAACTCTATATTATAATGAGAATTTATTTTTATAAAGATTTTTTTCTCAGAAGTATTAGTTTTTTTTAACCAGTATTCACTATTATTAATTAAATTATCGAATATTTGTCTTAGTTTACCTTGGTTAAATTTTATTTTTTGATTAGAGTATTTATCTATTAAATCTATAGAAATTTTATATTTATTAAGTTTACCTTTTTGAACATCTATAAGATCTTTAAAAAATAAACTTAAATCGATAATATCTTTCTTATCTCTAACATTTTTTAAAGAAGGATCTATATATGAGATTTGTTTTTTTAATCCTAGAGCAGTTGTTCTAACATATTCTTTATAAGTTAATAAAGGAATGTCATTAGGAGATATTTTTGATGAAATTTGCTGAGTTCTTAAAATCATTTGATCTGTAATATTATATATTTCATGAGATAAACTTTCGGCTACTAATCCTAGTGAAGCTGTTTCAAAAATATCTGACAGTTGATCATTAATATGCTTGAATCTATCTTCAACTACTTCTGCATAATTATTTAGTTTTTCAAGCTCACTTGATTGTTTATCTATATTAGGAATAATGTTTTCTGCACTATTAATTAGAAGTTTTAGTTGAGATAATGTATCTTTTAGAGTATCTTTATCATTATCTGAAATATTTTCTTTTTTTTCTAATTTTTTTGTAAATGTAGTAAAAGTATTAATTGAGTCATCTATATTTTTTGTTATTTCATTTTTGAATCTTTTTAAGTCTTCCTGTTGTTCTTTTATTTTTTCTGTTTGTTTTTTTATAGTTACTTTGACATTTGTAGTATCTCCCAAATCATTTGATGATAAATTTTCTCTGACCATATTTCTATAGTTTACCCATTGTCTACCAAAATAATTGTTAGTAATATCCGTAAATTTTCTAAAAGATTGAAGCAAGTTAAAAAAATTCCTATAGTAAGGTGTGTCTTTAAATTGTTCTCTTGATGTTGTCTCTTCTAAATTTCTGTTATTTAAAGAACTAATTGAAATATATCCAAAAGTATTACCTGGTCTTAGACTATAATAAGTTTGATTAGTAGATGCTTCTCCAAGTTTTAGCCAGTCGGCACCAGTTCTTACCCCAAATCCATCTCTAAAAACTCTTATTCCATCAAGTGATTTAATAGCATTCTTAAAATCTTCTCTTTTATCAAATATATCAATATATTCATCTTGTTCTATATTAAAGTCAAAATAGTCAATTTCAGATTCAAAAGGACCAGGGTCTGCAATTTTTCTTTCTTCAAGTAAATCACCTCCAACATATATTATATTGTCAAGTTCTTTTATATCAATTTGATAGCTGTAAGTACATAGCCAATTAGAATCATTGTCTTCTATGGGTGTAACGTTAAATTGTTTATACATTGGAGATTTTGCTAGGAACTTTTTAAAATCTTCATAATGAATTATAGAGTCAAATTGTTTTTTTTCTTTACTTTGACATTTTGATTTGAACCATTCTTTATTGATTTTTGATTCTACTGATAACAATTGGTTTTCATATTTAATATCATATTGAATATGTGCAAAGTCTCTTAGTTTGTCAGGTATTGTTGTCAGTGTTAAAGGGTTTCCATTAATTTCGAGATGAACAATAAATTTTCTTATTTTTATATAGGGAGAAATCATTTTTGTGAAAGCATCTTCTAATCTTTTATGAGCATACTCTCCAACCCAAATTTGGCTATCTGTTAGATTCTTTATTGTTAAAATTGTTCCTGTTTTATTCTCTTTTTTATCTTTTTTTATATGAATAGGGACATGTTCTATTCTTTTTGCATTTAAATATTTTTCCCAATCTATTGAAAAGGTATATTTTGGGTTTAATTCTGATTCTGTAGTTACTTTTAAATAAGTCCCAATTTTCTGTGTTCCAAGTCTTCCTAAACCTTTATCTCCAAGTGGAGATCGACCCATTTTAGTAAGTTTATTTTTATTTTTTTGGTCTTTTTTTCGTCTTTTTGCTATATATAACCAACCACTAAGGATATTTTTTATGTTCATCCCTAACCCATTATCTTCAATTGTAATCTCACCAAAAAAATCATTTTCTGGGTCTTCAAGTTGTTTTTTAGTGGGTGTTTTGATTTTAATACTAGCATAAGTTGCATCTGCATCGTAGCTATTTTTTACTAATTCAATTAATGCCTGGATTTCATCAGTTATTAAACCGTCACCAAGTTGTTGAATTACAGAAGGGTGAATTCTTAATTGGCTTCTTCCTCCATTTTCATCGCTCATATATAGTTCCTTATGAATAATTAAAATCTGTATATAGTATAAAAATAATTATTTTATTTTCATTAAAGAAAGTTATTTTCTTAAAATAAGGATAATCTCTTTTGTCATTGTTTTTGTAGATTTATTCTTTGAAGCCATTCTTTTATTAGGAATTGCTCTATAAATTGTGTCTATTAGTGTAATTTTTTTATTATCAAATAGTTCAATCAAAACTTTATCTAATTCAATATTTATCCCTCCAACTGTTCTATTCCCTAAGGTCCAGATTAAATATCCACCAGGATTAAGATTATTTATTAGAGGCTGTAAAGTTTCGTCTAAATCATAAAAAAATGAAGTGATTTTATTTATTAATTCTTTTGGTTTATCTCTAAAAATTTCATAATATTTACAATATGTGGGTGAAGTTTTTTTTAAGTAGGTTACTTTATTTTTATCTTTATATTTTTCACCACCTAAGCTCATTTTATCAATCATAGAGAACGTCTCTAAATATTTAGAAGTAGCATTAGAGTCAATATCTTTTAGATCAATCCAACTTAGAGGTAAATAAGAATATTGACCATATGTTACAGTAGTATGATTGTCTCCGTATGGAGGAGAAGTTAATATCACATCAAATTTATACTTTTTAGGTAATTTATTTTTTGCATCTCCAAGTATCAAATTCATATCTTTTATATATCTATCAGACTTTAATAAATTTTTTTCTTTCAAATAAGTTCTTGTCTCTTTAAGTTGGTTAAAATTGTTTTCTAGATTATTATTAAAAATTTTGTAAACATCTATTTTTCTTGAGTTGATTTGTTCTTCTTCTCTTATATGAAGTTTATACGTTGTTGTACGAGAATTACTAACTAATCTAATGGTTTCAGCAAAAGCAACCCAAAAAAATCTTCTTGCCCAAAGGGAATTTTCTTTTTTTATTGCACGTCTTATTTTTGCAAGACTTATTTGTACATCTTCCCTAAACCATTTATCTCTATTTCTAAATTCAATATCAACTAAAGAAGAATTATCCTCCATAATAGTTTTTTTTATGGTATTTATTTTTTCAGTAAAGGCCTTTTCAAAAAAAGGTCCAGCTTTTACTTTACATAATAAGATTGATAAGGGATTAATATCTCTACCTGTGAACTCTAATCCTCTTAACATTGTCTCTGTTAAAATTGTGCCTGAACCTACGAAGGGATCATGGATATGTTTTATATCAGGATTTGCTTCACATATTTCATCTAAAATTTTTCTTATCATTTGCGGGACCATCATTGCAGGATACCTAAAATAAGAATGTGAATGATCTCTCTTGTATTCATTTTTAAAAGACCAATATTCATCTCCTAAATTTTTTAGGTATGAGAATTTTGTAAGAATTAAATCAGTATTTTCATTAATTGGTGAATATTGTTTTGTCATTTTTTATTTTCAGAACTTTTTTCTATATAATACACTATCCTAGTTTATAAAAACCTGGTACAAAAAAAGAATTTTAAAATTTGTAAAAAATTTGATGATATTTGGGAAAGATGGAAAGAATAAATATAATAAGTTGGAATGTCAATGGTATAAAAGCCATTGAAAAGAAAAAAGCTTTAAGTTGGTTAGATGAAAAAAAGGTAGATTTTTTATTTCTACAAGAAACAAAGCTATCCGTAGATAAATATGATTTTAGTACCTTATTTAATACCACTTTTAAAATATCTACTAATAATCCAAGTAAATACTCAAAAGGCTTTTCTGGGACATGGTCTTTTTCTAAATATATGCCTAAAAGTAAATCTTTTTGTAATGAGGTGGATATAGAGAATGATGGAAGAGTAATTGAATATATATATGAGGGGTTGGCTATATTCAATGTATATTTTCCTAATGGAAAATTAAATAAGAGTAGACTTCTTCGAAAGCTTAATTTTTATAAAGAATTTTTTGATTATTGTAATAATTTAAAGAATAAGGGGTTTTCAATAATTATATGTGGTGATTTTAATACTGCTTATTCTGATTTAGATTTAAAACCTGGAAAAATATATTCAAATTCAGGTTTCACAGAGATAGAAAGAGAACATTTTGAGGTTTTTCTTAATAATGGGTTTATAGATTCTTTTAGGTTTATAAATGGGAGTGTAGAAAATGCCTATACTTTATTTCCTTATCGTTCTAAAGCAAGAGAAAAAAAAGAAGGTTGGAGAATAGATTATATTTTAATTTCCGAAAATTTAAAGGATAAATTAAAAGATGCATATATACTTAATGATATATTAAGTTCTGATCATTGTCCAATTGGAATAGAAATAGATTTAAGTGAATATATTTAGTTAAATTATTGAAGTTTAATAAATAGTCTCAATAACCATCTTTCTAGCACTTCATCATGCTCATTCTCATCATTAATTTGAGCATGTTTATAAGTAAAAAACTTCAATTCGCTTAAATCACTATAAGTATCTTTGAGAATATCTAAGTTTTGTAATTCTGAATATCTCATATCAAGAAGTTTAGTAATTTTATCTTCTGATATTTCATCTCTAGAAGCTACAACCCAGGTTGCGAAGTCACTATATTCGGATTCTACTTCAATTAAAACTACATTCATGTCATTGTATTCAAATGAGCAAGTAACGTATTGTTTAGGTCTGTTATGTATCGAACACATAGTAGTAAGTTTTTTACTTTTTGTAAAACTTGTTGGAACTTCTTTAGGTATGTTATCAAATATAAAATTATTTACAAGATTAGAGTCCTCGACAAATTCTATACTCTCTAAAAAAATATCAAAAGTAGGAGGTTTTGGTATCTTTTCTTTGTTGTTATCTTCGGTTTCAAGTTTTGATTGTTGAGAGGTTTCATCTCCAGAGTTTTCACCTTTTGAAAAACTTACTGATACATCTCCTTTTTTCTCTTTTTCTGTTACTACAGTTACACTTGGATTTTCTTCTTCAAGTGAGCCATAGGTAATGTCTTTGCCTTCTAAAGATAGATTTTGTGTATTTTCAATTTCTCTAATTTTATTTGTTCCATAAATTAATGAGGGTGTGCTTGTATTAACATTTTTTCTTCTATTTTTAGGTTTTCTTCCTTTGATATGTAGACCACTTTCATCTTCTGGGTCTACGCCTGCATCTCTTTTCTTTTTCTTTAAAACTGTAAGTTTTTCAAAATCAAGAGTTGAGTCATCATTTTTTATTTCATTTACAAGATAAGTTTTTTTATTGGTAGAAGTGTCTTCTATTTCAACATATCGTATTTTTATATTAAAAGTTTCTCTAGTAGTAAATAATGCTTTTATTGGGATTAATCCTGTAGATTTTTTCGCCATATCTCTTTTAGTTTTGAATGCTGAAATATATCTTGAAAAATCTACAAAACCTTTTTGTGCAGTTTCATTTGTTAGAAATCTATATATAAATGGACCATCAAGTTTTGAAGCATGTGATTCTAATACTAGTATGGCATCTGTTTTATCTGAAAGGTTTGAATTAAGACCATCATATAGAATAAAAGGATTTCCTTTATATATTGCCTCTTTCAATGAAGATGATCTAAAATAGTAATATAACGCTACTATAGAAGAAGGGATAATGTATCTTTCATCTTCCTCTTCATGAACATAACAAGAGTTACCTCCATATTTAAAAGCATTGAAACCATTGTCTCCTAAGATAGTGTTAATAGTGTTTTTTGATAAGACTTTGTATATAGGCTCTTGAACTTTCATCTCTTGAGTATCTATTTTAAGATATTTCTCATATTCATTTTCATCTTTAGAAACTAGTTTACCCTCTTTATACGTATTTCCTAATTTGAATTTATATCTTAAAAGTTCAGGTGAGATTTCAACTGTTTCAACAAAGTTTGTTTTTATATTTTGAAATTGTACTAAAAAGTTGTGACTGTGTTTATTTTCGTGATTGTATTTTAGTCCAAGGATAGCATTTAATTTATAACTAAAAAATTGACCTTTTGAAGTTTGCATAAAGTCAAGGGTCAAATTTTTAGTTGAAGTAGGCATTTAAATTCTCATTAACTAGTGTATATTCTCATTAATTAATGTTTCTTACATTTCACATTCAAGTACATATGAATAATATCAAGTGAGCTAGGCGTAATACCCGAAATTTCACTTGCATTGAATAAAGTTGGTGGTCTGAACTTTTCTAGCTTTTCCACTACTTCGTTTGATAATCCTGGGATTGCTTTGAAGTTAAAATCTTCTGGGATTTTCATTTTAAGCATTTTTTTCATTTTTTCTATTTGTTTTTTTTGTTTATCAACATATCTGAAGTATTTTGCTTCTATGATGATTTGCTCTTTTAGATAATCTTCTGTGTGAGCTAGGCTTGGAACTAGTTTATCAAACTTCTCTTTATCTACTGTGCTTCTTCCAACTATATCTATTAGAAGTGCTCTATCTTTTATCTTGTCTTCACCAAGTGATTCTAAAAGCTCTAGGTTCTCTTTTTTTGAAGTGAACCATTCATTTGACATAAACTCAATTGCTTCTTGAATCACTTGTTTTTTGTGTTCAACTTTTGCCATTTGTTCATCATCTATTAGTCCAAACTCATGTCCATAGTGTGAAAGTCTCATATCAGCGCTTTCTTCTCTTAGAAGAAGTCTATATTCGGCACGGCTAGTAAACATTCTATATGGTTCATTTGTACCTTTTGTTACTAAATCATCGATTAGTACACCTATATATGCTTCATCTCGTCTTAGTACAAATGGTTCTTTTTCATCTATTGCTAAAGAGGCGTTTATCCCTGCCATAAATCCTTGTGAAGCAGCTTCTTCATAACCTGTTGTTGCGTTTATTTGTCCTGCATTGTATAGGTTGTTTATCTTTTTTGTTTCAAGTGTATGTTTTAGCTCTGTTGGGTCTACATAATCATACTCAATAGCATATCCATATCTTATGATTTTTGCATTTTCAAGTCCTTCAATAGAGTGTATCATCTCTTTTTGAACATCTATTGGAAGTGAAGTTGAAAGTCCATTTATATAGTATTCTGTTTTCATAGCTGTTTGTGGCTCTAAAAATAGTTGGTGTCTCTCTCTTTCACTAAATCTATTGATTTTATCCTCTATACTTGGACAATATCTTGGACCTCTTCCCTCTATTTGACCTGTAAACATAGGAGCTCTATGGAAGTTGCTAGAGATTTTATCGTGTGTTTTTAGGTTTGTATATGTTATGTAACATGGGTGTTGTTTAGGGTTAAAACTACTTTTATCTGTTCTAAAAGAAAAAGGTGTAGGCTTTTCATCTCCCCCATGCTCTTCCATAACATCAAAGTTAATAGAGCTTGCATCTATTCTTGCTGGTGTTCCTGTTTTAAGTCTACCAACATTTAGTCCTAACTCTTTTAATTGTATTGATAAAGTTGAAGAGGGTAATTCCCAGGCACGACCAGCATCATAAGTGTTTTCACCAATATGAATAAGACCTCTCATAAAAGTTCCTGTAGTAAGGATAACTTTTTTTGATTTGAATTCTTCACCTAGTTTTGTTTTTACACCATGAACTGTGTTATCTTCAACTATAAGTGAACTTACTTCATCTTGATAAACTTCAAGGTTTGGAGTGTTATGGCAAACCTTTCTCATATACTCTCTATATCTATCCATATCTATTTGAGCACGGCTTCCTTGAACTGCTGCACCCTTTGAAGCGTTTAGTACTCTAAATTGAATACCAGCTTCATCAGTACAAAGTCCCATCTCTCCACCAATGGCATCAAGCTCTCTTACTAAGTGACCTTTTGCAAGTCCACCAATAGCAGGGTTACAACTAGCAGCTCCTATTTGCTCTACTAGCATAGTTATAAGTAGGGTTTTCTTACCCATTCTAGCAGAGGCCAAACACGCTTCTATACCGGCATGTCCTCCACCTACGACTATAATGTCATACATAAATATTCCTTTGTTTTGTAGGAAATCACTTAGATAAATGTTTTCTTCCACTTATCTAAAAGATTTACATCAATAAATTTTCGGTATTATATCACATTGAAGTTAGGTAATACTTTATATTAAAAATTACTCTAAAAATAAGAGATAGAATATTTTCAAAGGAGACACTTGTTTACTGGTTTGATTAGAGAGATGGCAGATGTTATAAGCCTAAAAAACAATTTTTTAACACTAAAAGCAAAATACTCACCAAAATTGGGTGATTCGATTGCTGTAAATGGGGCTTGTCTTACTGTTGTTAGATTTACAAGTGATACTTTTACTGTAGAACTTTCACCAGAATCTCAAAAAATCCTAGCTATGGAAAACTATAGAGGAAAAGTTCATATAGAACCAGCCATGATGATGGGTGATAGATTTGAAGGTCATATTGTCCAAGGTCATGTGGATTGTTTAGGTACGATCAAATCTATAAACAATAATGGAAATTCAACTGATTATATTATCTCTTTGCCAAATGAATATGCAAAATATATTATCCCAAAAGGAAGTGTAACTATAGATGGGGTTTCTCTAACAGTAAATGAGGTTATGAAAGACTCATTTAGACTTACAATTATTCCCCATACTATTGATAATACTCTATTTAAAACTTACAAAGTGGGAACAAAAGTAAATTTAGAAACAGATATGTTTGCTAGATATATCTATAATATGTTTAAAACAAAAGATGAAGGCTTAACTTGGGATAAGGTTGATTCTATTATGGCGAAGTATTGATATCGTTTTTTCTATAAACGTAAAAGTTCTCCTCTTTTAAAACATGAGCATATGGTTGGATTATCGCTTCTTGCATATCTTGCATCTTATTTATCGATACAACTTTTCCAACTTTTAGACCCTCAAAAAAGATATTGTCCATACCTGAGGTTATAACTTCATCTCCCTCATTTATTTTATAGATTATTGGTATATATTTTACCATTAAGTGACCAGATTTCTTTGCTTTGTGGATAATCCCTGGAGCTTTTATATCTCCAATAAAAACAGCATAATTACACTTTTCATTTCCATTTAGTAAAGCTTTTGCCATATTGTTATCATTTACTACAATTCCAGCTGCATACTCCCCTGAAATTAGAGCTAATATCTTATTGTCAGTCATCTTATAATCTAGCCAAACCTTTGTAAAGTCATCAATAGTTATATAAGATAATACATGTGAAAAAGTTGCTTTTTGATCATACTCTTTATCCATACCAATGCTTTCTTTCATAACATCAAGTCTATTTTTTGTGGCGGTATAGAGGATTTTGTATGCTTTTAGCTCTTCATTCTCTTTTTGAAGATTTTGTATTGTTGTTGCTTGATAAAAATATTTTTGAGTACCATTTATAATCGATATAGAGGTATCGATATAAAATCTTTTTATAGGTTCAAAAGGGTTAAAGCTTGTTGCAATCTTTTCGTCTACTTTAAAAATATAGCCTATACTGATTGCAACAAAAACAATAAGAAAAAGGATTTTATTCATTCGTAATTAATTTTAACAAATCATCCTGGTCTAATACATTGCTTGTACCATAAGCAACTGCTAATAATGGCTCTTCAGCAACTTTTACTGGTAATTTAATAATATCTGATAGATATTTATCTAAACCTCTAATTAAAGCTCCACCACCTGTTAAGATAACACCATTATCTACAATATCTCCTGCTAAATCAGGTGGCATATCTTCTAAAACAGATCTTACAGCTGAAACAATCTCTCTTAGAGGCTCTTTTATAGCTGTTCTAACCCCTTCACTTCCAAGTTCAATAGTTGAAAGAAGTCCAGAGTTATCTCTACCTTTTACTTTGATTTTTAGCTCTTGGTCTTGTTTGATAGCTGAACCAATTTCGATTTTGATATTTTCTGCTGTTCTTTCACCAATATATAGGTTATAATTTTGTCTAACATATTCCATGATAGATTTGTCAAACTTATCCCCAGCTACTTTGATAGATTTAGATAATACAAGTCCCCCAAGAGAGGTTACCCCAATCTCAGTGGTACCACCACCAATATCAACCACAACATATCCAGATGGGTCAGCAACAGGAATCCCTGCACCAATAGCAGCTGCCATTGGCTCTTCAACTAAGAAAACCTCTCTAGCACCAGCACTTATAGCTGATTCTTTTACCGCTTTTCTTTCAACTTGAGTAATACCAAAAGGGATACAAATGATAATTCTAGGTCTAATAAAAGATTTTCTAGCATGCGCTTTTTCGATAAAATATCTTATCATCATCTCAGTCATCTCAAAATCAGCGATAACACCATCTTTCATTGGTCTTACAGCTTGGATATTGAGTGGAGTTTTACCAATCATTTGTTTAGCTTCTTGCCCAACTGCTAGTATTTTATCTTTTCCATATCTATTACTTTGTACTGCTACAACAGAAGGTTCATTTATAATGATACCTTTTCCTTTTACTGAAACAATTGTATTTGCAGTACCTAAATCTATCGCCATATCATTAGAAAATAGACCTATTAATTTATCAAACAACATATCAATTCCTCTTAAGCTATTTTAGGATCTTTTTTTGATGTAACTACATCTTTTGTGATGGTTACTGTTTTATCTTTGTAAGTTGGTAAGTCATACATAATATCAAGCATAATATCTTCAAGTATAGATCTTAACCCTCTTGCACCAGTCTTTCTCTCAATTGCAAGTCTTGCAATCTCTTTTAAAGCATCTTTTTCAAACTCTAGTTTAACCCCATCAAGATTGAAAAGTTTTATGTACTGTTTTATTAAAGCATTTTTCGGCTCAGTTAAAATATGAACCATATCATCTTCACTTATCTCATTTAGTGTAGCAATCATATGAAGTCTACCAATAAGTTCAGGAATAAGTCCATATTTTACTAAATCATGAGCTTCAACTTCAGCCATTATAGCTTCATCATCTTTACTTTTTTTCTCTTGATTGAAACCTAAGATGTTTCCACCTTTTTTCTTTTTAACAATCTCTTCAAGACCATCAAATGCCCCACCACAAACAAATAAGATATTTGTTGTATCAACTTGAATAGCATCTTGTCCTGGGTGTTTTCTTCCACCTTTTGGTGGAACATTTACAACAGATCCCTCAACAATTTTTAGTAATGCTTGTTGAACACCTTCACCAGATACATCTCTTGTGATAGATCTATTTTCACTCATTCTTGCAACTTTATCAACTTCATCAATAAAGATGATACCAGTTTCAGCTTTTTTAACATCACCATTTGCTGCTTGTAAAAGTCTTGTAATAACATTTTCAACATCATCACCAACATATCCAGCTTCTGTTAAGCTTGTTGCATCGGCAATAGCTAAAGGTACATCAAGATACTTTGCAATTGTTTGTGCAAGAAGTGTTTTACCAGAACCTGTAGGTCCTATTAGAAGTACATTTGATTTGTTAATCTCTGTATCATCCTCTTCAAGCTCATCTTTTCTAAAGATTCTTTTATAGTGGTTATAAACTGCTACTGCTAAAACTTTTTTTGCTCTATTTTGTCCAACAATATAATCATCTAAAATCTCTTTTAGTTGAGCAGGTGTTTTTAACTCAAGTTTACTTTTTATATCTTCAGAACTAAACTCTTCATTTTCCTCATCATCTGGTTTTGCCCCTGTCATAATCTCATGGGCTGCATTTACGCAAGCTTTACATATGCAAGCATTGTCACCAGATATTATTGGATTTTCGCTTGTATCAGGAGCACCACAAAAATCACATTCTAATTTACTCATATAAAAATATTCTCCTATTTTCTATTAAAAGGTATGCCTCTTTTAGTGTTAAGCACAAAATTTGCCAACTCTAGGACATATCTATTATCATTTGTTTTAATTAACTCATTTGCAACATCAGCAATAGGGTTACCAGATTCAAAAATAGCTTTATAAGCTTTTTTTACTTGATCAATATCTTCTCTATCTTTAAATCTTCGTCTAAGACCATTTAGGTTTAGACCTCTTAATACTGCTCTATTACCTTCTGCTAGGCAAAATGGTGGAATATCTTGTGTTACAACTGAACCACCTGCAACCATCACATTTGAACCTATCTTACAAAATTGGTGAATTGGAGTTAAGCCTCCAATAACAACATTGTCATCAATCTCAACATGTCCAGCTAGTGTCGCAACATTTGCAAATACACAATTATTTCCAACAATAACATCGTGTGCAACGTGAGTATAACCCATAAATAGATTATTGTCACCTATTTTAGTTATAGAGCCACCACCTTTTGTTCCTGGATTGAAAAGGGTATATTCTCTGATTTTATTGTTATCTCCAATAATCAGTTCAACATCTTCCCCGTCGAACTTCAAGTCTTGTGGAATTGATCCAATTGTTGCATGGGAAAATATCTCATTGTTTTTTCCAATTGTTGTTTTCCCTTCGATTAGAGAGTGACTTGCTATTGTTGTTCCATCACCGATTTTTACATCTTTGCCTATAATTGTAAAAGCTCCAATAGTAATATTGTCACCTAATTGAGCACCATCTTCGATTATAGCTGTTTTGTGAATATTATTCATTATCTACCTATATTTATTTATCTACAATCATAGCTTTTAATTCAGCTTCTGCAACCAATGAGTCATCAACATATGCTTTACCATCAAGTACAATTAATGTACCTCTTAGTTTTTTTATCTCAATTCTATATTCCAATTTATCACCTGGTTTTACAGGGCTTCTAAATTTAGCCTTGTCAATACTCATAAAGTAGATAACTTTTTTTGCTAATTCCTCTTTTGATAAGTCATTGCTTTTTAAAGCTAAAACTCCACCAGCTTGAGCCATACCTTCTAAAATTAATACACCCGGATAGATTGGATGACCTGGGAAGTGACCCATAAATGCAGGTTCACTAATTGAGATATTTTTGTAGGCAGTTACCGATTTTCCTTTTTCCATCTCAGTGATTCTATCAACCAGTAAGAAAGGGTATCTATGTGGTAAAATATCTTGAATTTCCATTACATCTAACATTATTGAATTCCTATAAATATGTTTTAAAAATCATATATTTTATCTAAAACAAAATTAGTTTTGAATTATTTTTGCAACATTTTGAGAACTACCATATTTTAAATACTCTCTTAGGGTCGTTGCTTTATCTAAAAACCTCTCTCTATCCATATTTTTATATTCATTGTAGAGGTTTTCAACTGTTACCTCTTCTTGAAGATACTCTTTATGAATAATCTCTTTACCCATCTTTTCAAAGAAGATATTTGCAAGGCCAATATATGGTAGTTTTACAAACTTTCTACCTATAAAATAGTCAAGTTTTTTTGCTATATAACAAAGTACAAAAGGGGTACCTATAATAGCTGTTTCGAGTGTTGCCGTTCCAGAACATATAAAGCCAAACTCAGCTTTTTCAAGTTGGCTATGAGCCTCTTTTGAGATAGTAAAAGCTGATAAATCACCATAAATTTTTTTAATATATTCCTCATCAAACTTTGAAGGGATTATCAAAACATGTTCTTTGTTTGGGATTTTTTTTACAAGTTCTCTGAAAATTGGCATAAGATTAGTTATCTCAGTTTTTCTACTTCCTGGCATATAAACAATTTTGCCACTTGAACTTAACTCTTTTTTAAAAGTTTTTATCTCATCAAGTAAAGGGTGTCCTACATAGGTTATTTTCTCTTTATCGTTGTAGATTTCACTTTCAAAGGGGATAATAGAGCAAAGTTTATCACAATATTTCTCTAACTTTTCTACCCTTTTTTTCTTCCATGCCCAAGCTTGAGGTAAGATATAGTAGATAATCTCTTTATTTGGATAGGTTTCTCTTAATTTTTTTGCCAAAGGTAGATTAAATCCTGAACTATCCATAAGTAAGACTTTGTCACAATCACGAGCTAACTTAACCATTTCATCTCTTAGTTTAAAAAAGAATCTTATCTTTTTTAAAGCATCAATAAATCCCATGATAGCTAGATGACTAAGATCATAAAGTGGAGTTCCTAGCTCTTTGTCAAAAACACCATAAAACTCTACGCTTTTGTCTAAGTGTTTTGTTAATTCTTTTAAATGGATATTTGAAGAGGTTTCTAAGGCACTAACTAATAACCTCATATAATCACTTCTTTTACATCTTCATAGGTTACTGAGTTTAGTTCAATCTCATATTTTCCATCTATAACTTCATCAACAACAACAATTGTTGATAAACCATAAGGGTTATTTGTCACTTTATCTCTAATATTTAATTCTGATTCAAAAGTAGGGGGATTAAACATCAAATCCTTTACACTTCTGTAGGTACTATTTCCTATCTCATTGAATCTATCTAGGGGGATGATTTTTATCTCATCTCTATTTAGATAAAAAATCTCATCTTTTTCGTATACTATTCTTCCATGAGTTTTGTTTTTCCCTAAAACAGAGTAACAAAGAAAATATGAGGGGACAATCTGTTTATCTATTTTAACTAAACCATTAAGTAATCTATAGTTTAAAAATCGTTGTTTTATGATTCTAAAAGGGATATCTTTTTGTTCTAAATCATCTCTTCGTCTATATAGTTCAAGTCTGCTTTCTATTGATTCTGGGAGTATTTGATTAGATAGGGGTGAAAACATCTCATCCATGATTTTGTTTTGGTGTTCCCTTTGTGCAGTTAGTGCATAGATACAACCACAATAGTTTTGTCTGTAAAGTGAGTTTTCTTTTACCACTTCGCCTTGTTCTTGTGTTCCATTTCCACTTCTATAATCTTTGAAGATAAATTGGCAGTTGTATCTCTCTTCTAACTCTTGTCCAATTTTTTCTAGTTTGTCTTGGGATTTTTTTGGTGAGATTAAAAGTGAGGTTGTAAACTTATCATGTCCTAGTTCAAGAGCTTTTTTTACACTAACTTCAAGTCTATCATCAAAGCATACTGTGCATCTATCACCTTTTTCTGGTTCGTTTTCTAAACCTTTGGTTTTTTTTAGCCACTCTTCAAGGTTATATGGCCCTTCAAGTAAAGGGATACCAAGCTTTTTACATGAGTATTCAACATCAAGATATCTTAATCTGTACTCCTCATATGGATGGATATTTGGATCATAAAAAAAACCTACAAACTCTTCTTGTGGAAAATCCTCTTGAAGCTTTTCTAAAAAATAGTGGGAATCAACTGCACAACAAATATGAACTAACAAAAACAACCTTTGATTAATAATTATTATTTATTTTGCTATTATAGTGAAATTTAATATAACAAAGGATTAGAAATAAAAAGTTTTATAACAATTTTATCTATTATTGTGTTGTTTACTGGGTGCTTTAATACTCAACCAAAAACTGTTTCTAGCGCAACAATTTTAATAAAAACACCAGCGATGAAATACTATGACAAAGGGTTTGTCTCAAAATACAATGATCATTTAAATGTACAGATTTTTTCAGCAGGAACTTCGATTTTGAGTTTAGATATATATGATGATAAAATATGCAAAGATAGTTTTAGATGTGAATCAAGCAGCTCTTTTAATAAAAAATTTTTGGATGAAAGTTATAAAAAAAATTTTCTTAAAGAGCTTTTTAATCAAGATAAAAAAGAGATTATCCATAGGGATAGAAAAAACAATATTCTAATCAAAATAATAAAAGATTAGAGTTATATTTTTTTTAATCTAGAATAACCTGTTTTTATAAGTTTTAAAAGGGGTTTTCTATATGAGCTAAATACATAATGTTTTATCTCATAAGCTAATCTTCCTTTTACATGGAAAAGGTCATAAATACTTCCCGCTGCATATTTCCCACCAAGTGCTATTAAAATCCCTTCAAGTTTTGGATTACAAGCTACCAGTTTCTTACCTCTTATCATATTTATAACATTTTTACCTGCATTTGTACCACTATGTCTTGCAATAGTTACATTTGGTGGCATAATCTCACCCTTGCTGTTTTTTATCTCAGCTGCATCACCAATTGCAAAAATATCTTCATATTTATCACTTTGCATAAACTCATTTACAATAATTTGCCCCTTAGGATTTGTAGAAACATCTAACTCTTCTGTGATTTTATTTGCTTCAACCCCACCTGTAAAGATTAAAAATGAGTTATAGATTTTTGTACCATTTGAAAGGTATGCATATCCATCTTCACATTTTTGAAGTTTTGTATTTGTGATAACATTGATCCCTAACTCTTTTAATCTGTTGTGAGATATCTCTACAAGTTTTGGATGAAGTCCTGGAAGGATAGTATCAGAGCTACTAATTAGTGAGATTTTTAAGTTGTCACAACTAAAGCTTCCCCTTTTGAAAAACTTTCTTGAGTTATATGCCATCTCAGCTGCAATCTCAACACCTGATAAACCAGCTCCAACTACAACTATTCTTGTGTCATCACATTTTTTTGCTTCATCTTCTATTTTTTTGAATAGTTGATTTTCGAAACTTTGTTTAAAATACATAGCCCAGTGAAGTTTTTTGATATCGTGGGCATTATTTAGTCCAGGGATTTGAGGAGGGAAAAAAGTTCTTGTCCCTGTTGCCATTATAAGGTAATCGTATTCAACAATCTCTTTCTCTTCTGTAAGGATTTTTTTCTCATTATGGTCAATTTTCCGCACCTTTAAGTTTTTGTACTCAAGGTAACTGTGGTTGAGACCTTTACATAATGTGGTTAAGTCTATGGTTACATCGGCAATATTTGATTTGTTTGCTATTAGATCATAAACTTCTGGTTGGAGATTGTGAAAGGTGTGTTTATCTATAAGAGTTATTTTTATATTTTTCTCTTTTACTAACTCTCTTAAGGCATAAATACCTGCATACCCACCACCAATTATTACTACCTTATCCATTCTTTTTGTCCTTCATGATTGGTAATTTAAATGTGTAAAATTTATTTTAGTATATATATTACACAAAAAATTTTTAAAATAGATATTAGTTCTGTATATAATTTAGATAATTAATCTAACTTTTTAGGTTCACCAAAATAGTAACCTTGGGCAAAATCAACACCCATCTCTTTTATTGTTTCAAATACATCTTTAGAGTGAACAAACTCAGCAATGGTTTTTATCTTCATTTTATTTGCAAAACTTATGATGGTTTCTGTTACTATTTGTGAGTTTTTATTCTTATCAATATTTTTAATCATAGAAGCATCTATTTTTATATAATCAACATCAAGTTTCATAAGGTATTCAAAATTTGAATAACCAGTACCAAAATCATCAATAGAGATTTTTGCATTGGTTTTTTTAACCTCTTTAATAAACTCTTTTACCTCTTCATAGTTTTCTATCCCTTCTGATTCTAAAATCTCAAAGACAATTTTATTACCAAGTTTATATTGATGAAGTTTTTCCAATATCATAGAGTGGATGTGTTCATTTAAAATATCTTCTACTGAAAGGTTTATTGATACTTGGGCATTTCGCTGTTTAAACTTTTCAAAGGTTTTTTCTATCATTATCTTTGTAAGCTCTGGGTAGAGTTTGTTTTTCTTTGCCAAATCTAAAAAATGAACAGGTGTGATATACTCTCCATTTTTATCTCTCATTCTCATTAAGGCTTCATATTTTACAATCTGTTTTGTTTTTGTATCAACAATTGGTTGAAAGAAGGGTTCGATTAAATCGTTACTAATTGCATCTTTAATTCTTTTTGACCAGTGTAGGTTTTGCTCATATTCATACTCAATATGCATTGAGGTATCATAGATAAGAAATCTTTTTTTCTTTTTCTTTGCAAGTTTTAGGGCAATATCTGCATAATTTAGTAAGAAAGTATCCCCATAAGCAGCACCAATAGTTACATTTATATATATTTGTGTTCCATTTAGCTCGAAGGTATTGTTTTCCATCACTTGCGATATATGTAAAGCTAACTTTTCAATCTCATAGTAAGACAATGCAGTTGAGTAGTAAATTGCATATTCATCTGCATGAAGTTTAAAAAGTTGAGCTTGTTTACAAGTGATAGCTGTTTTTAAAATAGAAGAGGTCTCTTTTAAAATAGCATCCCCCATATTATCACCATATAGGTCATTTATCTCTTGAAACTTATCGATATCAACTATTATTAAAACCCCATTCTCTTTTTTTGAAATCAGTTCATGTAATCTTTTTCTATTTGGAAGATGGGTTAAAGAATCGTTATAGAATTGAAACTCAATAGAATCTAGCATCTCATTAAAAACCAACTGCATTGACTCAATCTCTTCTATGTTGTTATCATCTATTGATACCCTTTTGGTGATATTTTTTTCATTAGAAATTGTATTTATATTACTAATAAAAGATTTTATTGGTCTAACTAAATACTTATCAAACTCTGTAAATAAAGCTACAAAAATCACAAAAGAGAAGATAATGATAAAGATTAAAAAGAAGTTTATAATAGTTGATAATGAAATTTTTAAATCATTTATAGGGTAATAGATATTTATAACCCCTAAGACATTTCCAACTTTTGCTTGGGTATGACATTTTAGACACTCATTTTTTGCAACAACAGGATAGTAGTAATCAATTGCTTGGTCATCAACAAGATTAAACACCTCTTTATTGTATAAAGCTTGCTTTATAAGAGTGTTCTCCTCTCTTGCTTTAAAATCTTTATGGATATCACCAAATTGTTGTGCAACTATATCACTTCTATGTACATTTACAGTCATACTTGTATCAACATCATTTAGCCTATGAATAATTTTATCTATATCATCTCTATCCCAACCTTTTTCCATAGCAGAATATAAACTTTGAAAGATAAGTTGAGTAGTTTTTTTTGCATCAACTTTTGTAAGGTTCTCAATGGCACTTTTCTTCATATATTGTGCATAGATAAAGGCAATACCTAAACTGGCAATTAAGGTAATAACAATGATTTTAAATATCAATTTCTTATAAGTGGTTTTTTTATTCATGTAATAATATCTTTTTAGCTTATATATAGTTGCGTAAATATTACAGTAATTAGCTTTAAAGTACTATTTTTGTATCATCATTTTTTTAACAAATAATATTTAGGACTTGATAATGAAATATGTAGGAGCACATGTAAGTGCAACAGGAGGAGTTTTTAACGCCCCTTTAAATGCCATGGAATTAGGAGCAAAAGCTTTTGCCCTTTTTACAAAAAATCAAAAAAGATGGGATGCAAAACCTTTTGACAATAAGACATTAGACCTTTGGTTTGCAAACTTAGAAAAAAGTGGTATAGAACCAAAACATATCTTACCACACGATAGTTATTTGATAAACCTAGGACACCCAGAAGAGGAAAAACTTATCAAAAGTAGAAATGCTTTTATTGATGAGATGCAAAGATGTGAAATATTAGGACTTGATAGACTTAACTTTCACCCAGGAAGCCACTTACAAAAGTTTTCTAAAAGAGCTGTGGATTATGATGATTTAATCTATAGTGCAGAGCTACAATGCCTTGAGGTAATAGCAGAATCAATTAATATAGCACTAGATAAAACAAGTGGTGTTACAGCAGTTATAGAAAATACAGCAGGTCAAGGAACAAACCTAGGATACAAGTTTGAACATCTAGCTTACATCATAGATAAAGTTGAAGATAAAAGTAGAGTTGGAGTTTGTATAGATACCTGTCATATGTTTACAGCTGGATATGATATAAGAACAAAAGAAGCCTACGATAAAACTTGGGGAGACTTTGATAAAATAGTTGGACGAGAGTTCTTAAAAGGGATGCATATAAACGACTCAAAACCACCACTTGGAAGTAGAGTAGATAGACATCACTCTTTAGGTGAAGGTGAGATAGGTTGGGATGCCTTTAAATTTATCATGAATGATAGTAGAATGGATGATATTCCAATGGTACTTGAAACTATTGATGAGACTATTTGGCCTGAGGAGATTAAGGCTATGTATGAGTTGGTGGAAAAATAAAATATTATAATATTAAAGCTTATTTAAAATAGAAAAATAGTAATATTATGAATGATAAAAATCAGTTATTTATTTACAAGTTACTTACATTTTAAAAGCAAATTTTTAGAATATTTTTATTATAATTTTACTAATAACACTCCTCAAGCCTCTTTACAATGCTCACCCCGAGGAGTTACTTTTTGAAAACTTCCTTAAAAGAATCCTTTAACAAACCCTTTTTAACTCTTGATGAACAAATTAGTTTATTAAAATCTCGTGGTATGCTTTTTGAGGATGAATCAAAAGCAAAATATTATATTGAAAACTTAAATTATTATCGTCTTGCTGGATATTGGTTGATATTTGAAAAAGATCATGCTACTCATATTTTTAAAGAAAATACATATTTTGAAGATATTTTAAACTTATATGTTTTTGATAGAGAACTAAGATTGCTTTTACTTGATGCAATAGAAAGAATAGAGGTCTCAATTAGGAGTAGATTAGCATATCATTTAGCTGAAGTTTTTGGTTCTCATGCACTTCTAAACCCTCAGATTTTTTCATCTGCACTAAAATATTCTAGAACATTAGTTAAATTAAAATCTGAAATAGATAGAAATAAAGCTGAATTATTTATTAAACATCATTTTGATAAATATAAAGAAGAATTACCACCTATTTGGGTTTGTGTAGAAGTTATGACATTAGGTCAAATATCAAATTGGTTAAGTAATATTAAAGAGAGAAAATATAGGCAAACCATAGCAAAAAGTTATGATCTGGATGAAAAAATCTTATGTTCTTTTCTTCATCATTTAACAATAATAAGAAATGCTTGTGCTCATCATTCTAGAGTTTGGAATAAAAGATTTACAATAGATTTTACATTACCTAAAAATCCAAAAGCTTTAAATAAAAAATTTAATTTCTCAAAGAAGAGATATCTTTACAATACTTTAGTAATGTGTGAATATTTGATGAATATCATATGTAAAGATACCCAATGGTCAAAAAAATTGGATAATTTGATAAGAAAACACTCGATTGATGCTAGGAAAATGGGATATTTATAACCTATTAAAAAGCCAAGTATAAATGCAGTGAATATCCCTGTTCATGCAAAGCTAGCAAGAGTAAAGTGAGTTAATCTCACTTTACTTCCAAAAACTCTAAACTAGCTTTGTTAGTATTGAAGGTTTCAATCAAAAAGTTTGAATCATTCTCTTTTGTTAATAATATGTAAGCCTCTTTGACATCAGGATTTTTTAACATCCATGAGGATTCGTTATCAACAGATATTTCTGTGAAACCATCTAGTTCATATTGTTTTTTTAACCCCTCTTTTAAAATCTCAAAATCTATTTTATAAAAGTTTTTATCGTAAGTGAGTTTTTCATTATCATTGATGATAGTAGTTATTGTTTCATCTTGCTTTGTTTTTTCAAAAAACTCTGGATGTTCCTCTTTTATTATTTTATAAGTTGATGATAAGGCACTGATTATAAAAACTGTGATAAATAGATCTAAAATTGGATATAAAACATATAGTTTACTTGAGATAACTCCTACTAAAAAGCCAATCACAAGATTATAAACAAATCCTACAATGATTGAGAAAATTGCGGGGAAAATAATTACAGAGAAAAACATAAGCAATTTATACTTTTTTGTAAACTCCCAAGACTCAGTTATGGTTATATTTTCATCTATTGCAATTGAGGGGAATACTAAAGATAGTCTACTTATCACTATAGTCATTAGGATTAAAGAGATAGCCAAAATTCCCACATGAAAAAAACCTACCATTAAAAAAGGGATACAAATAAGAAGTATCAAAAGTGAATTTAAAAAAAAGTTTAATTCCCTTTTGCTGTATTTTGTGATACCCCATTTTGATATGGACTCTTTACCTAAAAGAAGCACTCTATGGGTTATTACTGCAATATGAAGATTTATTATTAAAAAAACTGGAAGAAGATATGTGGCGTTGATTTTAGGGAACTCAACAACTAAAACTTTGAAAAGGATTAGTAATCCTAAAGACAAGGCTAGAGATTTTATCAAGATATCTTTATTGTCAAAAACAGATTGGAAGGTTAGGTTTATTATTTTTTTGTACATACTATTCCTTTGAATAAGAAATAATATAAAAAAAACGATTAAATTATAACTCTAAAATATATTTTATACAATTTTTTTGAAAAAATTTTATCTAAAATTTTTTATTTTTATCTCTACTTAATATGGTATTATATACCCTTTTATGAAGGGACGATTTCATGGATTATATTTTTACTGCCTTATTACCGATATTTTTAATTATTTTATTTGGATACTTTTTGAAAAGAGTATCTTTCCCAGAAGATCACTTTTGGCCTTATGCTGATAAGTTTACCTATTATATTCTATTTCCTTCTTTGTTGATATACAAACTTTCAACAGCTAGTATAGATGGGATAAATGGGTTTAATTTTGTCGTTTCGGCAGTTATTACATTGGTTATTGTCTCAATATTGTTAGTTCTTTTAAATAAATTTATGTTTATGTTTGAAGCTAAAGCTTTCACCTCAATCTATCAAGGGGCAGTTAGGTTTAACACCTATGTATTTTTAGCTTTGATTGATGCTGTTTTAGGGGATCAAGGTTTAGTTCTTGCAGCCTTGTTGATAACTTTTATGATCCCTCTACTCAATATTTTTTGTGTAGGGGTATTCTCTATTTATGCACCAACTGATAAGATAAGTATAAAAGGGTTTTTTATCTCATTGATTAAGAACCCCTTGATTGTGGCTTGTCTTGTTGGTGGTTTATTAAATTATTTTAGTATAAGGTTGTTTATTCCTGTAGAGGAAACCTTGAAGCTTCTAAGTTCAGCAGCACTTCCTTTAGGGTTATTGTCAGTAGGTGTGGGATTAAATATTAGACAGTTAAAAGATGTAAAAATGGAGTTGTTCTTTTCAACTTTTGCTAAACTTGCTATTTTCCCTTTTCTTATTATGTTTGTGGCAATGGCCTTAGGTGTAGATGGCTTAGCTTTAATTATATTAGTAATATTTGGTGCTATGCCTACAGCTTCATCTGCTTATATTTTAGCAAGACAATTAGGTGGAGATTTACAATTAATGTCAGCAATTATAACCTTACAAACACTTGTTTCTATGGGAACGCTAATTGTAATACTCTCAATACTTCCTATTTCATAGTTTAGCTTTGGTATAATTTTTCGTATTAAAAGGAAGGGACGTATAGATGATTTTTTTAGTAGTGTTTGCTTTAATTGCTATTATAGTGATTGCTCTAAATATTTATGATAATTCAAATCTTGAAAAAATCAAAAACCATCTTGAACAAAATAATTGTAAAAGTATAATCTATTCAAAGGGTAATTATAAAGGGATTTGTAAAGATACAATTACACAAATTGATAACGCTTTTAGTGTAGATCTAAACAAAAAAGATGAGATGAGAATAGATGAGATTAAAACAATAGAAAAAGAGAACTTGACTCTACTTATAAACAAAAGCTATAAAGTAGAGTTTAAAGAAAAAGAGAATTTAGAAAAATTTTTAAAAACTATAGAGGATATAAAAAATAGATGAAAGCGATAATTGATTTTATACAAAGTGAAGATATAGAAAAATCTACACTTTATAGTCATTTGAAGTGCTCTAAAGAGGAAGCACAAATTTTACAATATATTACAAAAGAGTATATAAAAGGTAGAGATACTCTTGTAGTAATAGATATCCTAAGTGAGTTTTATGATGTAAAAACGTATGAACATCTAAACCATATTGATCTAATCAAATCGTTATTAGAGTTTGGTTGGTTGATACAAAGTAGTTTTGACCATGTAAAACTTAGTGAGATGTCAAAGTTGGAGCTTTTAAATTCAGCAGTATCTTTATCAGCTGCTTTTTTAAAGCTTTTAGAGAAAGGTTCTTTGGAGTTTGTTTTACCAGAGATTAAAAAATATGAAGATCATTTGGAGTATTTGCAAGATCAGTTTTTTAGAATAGATTTAGCTCAACAGCTTAACTTAGTAAAAAGAAACCTTGATGAGAACTCTCCAAATATAAATAGATTAAAATCAAAACTAACACTATTGGAAAATAGGATTAGAGATAGGGTTTTACAAACTGATTCTGGGATTATGATTGAGGATTTTTTCAAATCAAACAACCTAAATGAACAAGAACAGATGTTGTTCTTAGCTCTTTTAAAAGAGGAGTACTCAGGTGGTGATGGAAGTATAAGGGATATGAATACACTTATAAACCTTGTATCAAGTGATGATTATGAGAAGATTAAGTTTAGAAGTTTACTTGAAGAGAGTTCAAACCTTGTATCAAATGGTTTAGTGGATTATGATGAGGTTTTAACCCCTTTTGGAGGGATAAATAGAAACTTCTATATCCCTGATGAGATACTCTACAAGATATCACACCCTACAAAAAAGAAAACAAGAACACGAAAAGTGAAACTTGAAACACTTATTGAGGAGCAAGATACCTTTGAACTTATCTCAACATCTAAAACTTTGGATGATGTTATTTTAAATGAAAAAACAAGAGAGACTTTAGATGCTTTATTAAAACAAGTGGATAAAAAAGTGTATAACCGACTAAAACAGTGGGGTATCAAAGATAAGAAAAAGAATATTGAGGCAAAAATTATTTTCTATGGTTTCGCAGGAACAGGTAAGACTTTAACAGCTCTTGCCCTTGCAAAATCCCTTAAAAAGCAGGTTCTTAGCTTTGATTGCTCAAAAATTTTATCTATGTATGTTGGTGAGAGTGAGAAAAATGTTAGAAATATTTTTGATAAATATGAAGAGATAAAACATAGAAGTAAAACAGAGCCAATTTTGCTTTTAAATGAAGCAGATCAGTTTTTGAGTTCAAGAACTACAACAAGTGTAAGTGGAAGTGAAAAGATGCACAATCAGATGCAAAATATCTTTTTAGAGCAGATAGAAAGGTTTGATGGAATACTTATTGCAACGACGAACCTTTTGGAGTCGTTAGATAAGGCTTTTTCTAGAAGATTTAATTATAAAATTGAGTTTAAAAAACCCAATGAAAATGAGAGAAAACTTCTATGGGAAAAGTTACTGCCTGAGAACTTACCACTTGAAAAAGATTTTGATTTATCAAATTTAATTAAATACGATTTAACTGGTGGACAAATTGAGATGATTATTAAAAATGCTGCCTTTAAAGTGGCAACACAGGATGAACCAGTATTCACTGTGTCGGACTTTATAGAGCAAATTGATAAAGAGTTAAAAGGTAATTTCGATTCTGAAAACAAAGTAGGTTTTTTTTAAAGAATTAGTGAAATAATATAACTAATACTTATAGTTAAAGCTCTTCTAAGTTGAGCTTTATGAGTTATTAGTTATTATCTGTAAATATTCTAGGGAAGGATTAATAATGACACATATGGAGTTTTCACATCCGTATTTTGGTGCATTTTTTATGTTTATTGTTACTTTTGGTGCCTTTATCGCTACAGTTTTCTTAGCGAGGCTAATTAGTAGGAAGCTAGCAAGACTAGATACTGAAAAACTTAAAACAACACTTTATGAGTGTGGTCCTGAGGTTACAAAACAACCAAATAGTATCTCTGTTCAATTTTATCTAATGGCGCTTTTATTTATTTTATTTGATATTGAAATTATCTTTATGTTTCCATGGGCTGTTGACTTTCAAGTCTTAGGATGGTTTGGATTTGTTGAGATGATTTTATTTATATTATTATTAACCATTGGATTTGTTTATGCATGGAAAAAAGGAGCATTAGAATGGCACAGCATAAAGTAAACTATTTACAAGATGGTGGAGCACCTATTGCTCTTACTACTGTAGATAAACTTGTAAATTGGGGTAGATCAAACTCTTTATGGCCATTGACTTATGGTTTAGCATGTTGTGCTATTGAGATGATGGCAACAGGTGCTTCAAGGTATGACTTTGATAGATTTGGTACTATTTTTAGAGCATCACCAAGACAGGCAGATGTTATTGTAATAGCTGGGACTCTTACAAAAAAACACGCAGAGTTTATGAGAAGATTGTATGACCAAATGCCAGATCCTAAATGGGTTATCTCTATGGGATCTTGTGCAAATACAGGTGGGATGTTTAACACTTACGCAACAGTTCAAGGTGCAGATAGAGTTGTTCCTGTAGATATCTATCTACCAGGATGTGCTCCAAGACCTGAAACTCTACAATATGCACTTATGATGTTACAAAAAAAGATTAGAAGAGAATCTGTTTTTAGATCAATCAAGAAAAAAAGGTTAGTGTAATGAGAAAGTATACGCCTAAAAACGATGTTCAAAACAAGTCGTATTTCAATGATAGATTTTTTGTAGCACCACAAACACCTAAAAGTGAGCCAAGTAGTGATGAGATCTACAGTGCAGATATGGAAAAACTTCAAAGTGAATTTAAAATATTAGAGAGTTTTATAGAGATTGAAGAGTTAGTTATCCATATAAATCCAGAAGACAATGTAAATCTTCTAACTTTTTTAAGAGATGAGTTGGAGTATGAGATGTTAATGGAGCTTTCAGCTATTGATTATATAGCTGCTAGAGGTGGTTTTGAGATTTTTTATGAGATGCTTTCATTAACAAAGAAAAAAAGAATGAGAGTAAAAACTTTTATTAGACAAAAACAACCAATCGAATCTGTTTATGGTGTATTTAGAATGGCAAGTTGGGCAGAAAGAGAGATGTACGATATGTACGGAGTTAAAATCTTAAATCACCCAAATATGAAAAGAATCATTATGCCTGATGATTGGTACGACTATCCATTAAGAAAAACTTATCCACTTCAAGGGGATGAGGCAGCACAATGGTACGAAGTTGATAAAATTTTTGGAAAAGAAGCAAGAGATATTATTGGTCCTGAAAATAGAGACAGTGCGATGATTGATAGATATGACACAAAAAGATTCTCAAGACTTGGTCATGAGGTTGAGTATGGTGTTGATATCACAGATGGTAAAGAACCAGAGCATACACCACTTGGATACCAAGAAGAGGGTGGAGTTCCAATTATCAAAAAACTTCATGAAGATGAATCAAAAATATTAGAGAAAAGAAGGTAGATAGATGCAACAATCAGTAAATAGACTAAAACCTTTCTTTGAAAATATTCATTTTGAAAGAGAAGATAACACAATGATGGTTAACTTCGGTCCACAACACCCATCTGCCCATGGGCAAATGAGACTGATGTTAGAGCTTCAAGGGGAAGAGATAGTAAAAGCAACCCCTGGTGTTGGATACCTTCATAGAGGTATGGAGAAAATGGGTGAAAATATGATCTATAATGAGTTTTTACCAACTACAGATAGAATGGATTATATCGCTTCAACCTCAAACAACTATGGTTTTGCCTTAGCAGTTGAAAAACTTCTTGGAATCGAAGCACCTAGACGTGCAGAGATTATAAGAACTATGCTTTTAGAACTAAATAGAATCATCTCTCACCTTTTTTGGCTTGCAACCCACGCACTTGATGTTGGGGCAATGTCAGTTTTCCTTTATGCCTTTAGAGAAAGAGAGTTTGCAATGGACCTTATAGAGGATTATTGTGGAGCTAGACTTACTCACAGTGCAGTTAGAATTGGAGGAGTTCCTTTAGATTTACCTACTGGATGGTGTGAAGATTTAGAAAACTTCTTAAAAATCTTAGATGAAGAGGTAAACAAATACGAGGGTCTTTTAACAGAAAATAGAATCTGGAGAATGAGACTTGAAAATGTTGGGGTTATTGATGAAAAGATGGCAAAATCTTGGGGATGTTCAGGAATAGTTCTAAGAGGTGCTGGTGTTAAATGGGATCTTAGACGAGAGATGCCTTATGGGCTATATCCAGAACTAGAGTTTGATGTACCAATTGCAAGTACTGGTGATAGTTATGGAAGATATAAATGTTATATGCAAGAGATGAGAGAATCTGCAAAAATCTTAAGACAACTAATCCCTATGTATAAAGATAGCAAGTGTGAGCTTATGGCTCATGCACCTGAGTTTATCTCAGCTTCTAAAGAGGATATTATGACTCAAAACTACTCTTTAATGCAACACTTTGTTTTAGTAACTCAAGGTATGAGACCACCAAAAGGTGAGATTTATGTGGCAACAGAGTCTCCAAAAGGTGAGTTGGGATATATGATTGTAAGTGATGGGTCACCATATGCATATAAGTTGAAGCTAAGAGCTCCATCTTTTTGGCATACAGGTATTTTAGAAGATCTTCTTCCAGGGCATCAATTAGCTGACGTTGTTACTATTATTGGTAACTTAAATGTTGTATTTGGTGAAATTGATAGATAGGAGTTATTTGTGAAAAGATATGATTTAAGACCATTAAAAGATAACTTCTATGACAGAATGTTAGAGCTTATGGATAAGGATATTCAAAATGGAGAAAATGCAATTTTCCTTTTTGAGATTGGAGATTTTTCGCCTGTTCAAAAAAGTGCAGATGTGATTTATGATGCTGGATATACACTTATGAATTCACTTAAATTCAACGAAGTTGACTGGACAATTGTTGTAAAAAAAGTGAAGCCTGAACCAAAACCTGTAGTTGAGGAAGAGGAGAAACCAGCAAAAAAAGTGATAGATGATGATGAGGATGATGACGAATAATGGGAAAAACTGAGATTATTTCAAAAAGTGATTATATCATCACCTTTGGTTCTTTTTTAGCTAGTGATAATGAGATAATAAAAGATTCAATTATTCAAGCAATAGCTAAAAACAGTGCAGAGTTTATCTATATGCATCCAGTTGATAATATAGATTTAAAAGTTTATTATTCACAATTTATAAAATATGAAGTGGGGAGTGAAGAGGGGATCTCCTCTTTACTTTTAGACACCTTTACAAAACATGCAAGTTCAAAAGTTACAGAGTATATAGATGATTTAGATATTGGGTATATCTCTGCTGAGAGTAGTGCAGGGGAAGAGGAGTTTGAAGAGGCTCTAGAAAAACTTGTAAATAAAGAGAATGCTGTTTTGATTGTGGGTAGAGATATTATAAACCATCCAAGAGTTGAAAATATCATAAAAATGTTATCTGTTCTAAATAGATATAGTAAATTAACAGTTCTTGCTTTAGATGAAAAACTTCAAAGTGCAATTCAAAAATGTGATGAAGACCTAGATGAGGTTGAGGAGTTAGCTTCTTATAATGGTACTGTTATATATACTACTTTTGAAGAGCTAAACGAGGGTAAACTAATAGGAAGTGAATCTTTTGCAAGAGTTGCAAAGGTTGCGAACAAAGATAAAGTTCTAATCAACTATGGTAGTGAAAAGATAGAAAAAGATTTTGTAGTAGATAAAGACTTATATGGAATGGTGGCACTTTGTGCACTAAATAGTGAGGATTCAACTAGTTTATCTCAAGGTTATAGATTTAAGCAAGTAAAGATTGAAAAGGTTGATGCATAATGAGTGATTTAATTACATTAACAATAAATGGAAAAAGTGTAAAGGCAAAAGAGGGTGAGTTTATCCTAAATGTTGCCAGAGCAAACAATATATTTATCCCTGCACTTTGTTATTTGACAAGATGTTCTCCAACTTTAGCATGTAGATTATGTCTAGTAGAAGCAGATGGAAAACAAGTATATTCTTGTAATGCAAAAGCAAAAGAGGGAATGTCAGTTATAACACATACTGAGAATATAGAAAAAGAGAGACGGGCTATTATGGAGGTTTATGATGTAAACCATCCATTACAATGTGGAGTTTGTGACCAAAGTGGTGAGTGTGAACTTCAAAACTACTCTTTATATATGAAAGTAGATTCTCAAAGTTATACTATTAAAGATGTACCAAGACCAGCAGCTAATTGGGGAGTGATGAAATACGACCCAGGTTTATGTATTGTTTGTGAAAAATGTGTAACAGTATGTAAAGATATGATTGGTTCAAACGCTTTAAGTACAGTTAAGCGTGGGGCTGATGCCATTGAGAAAACCTTTAAAGATAGTATGCCAAAAGATGCATATGCAATGTGGAACAAACTAAATAAATCACTTATTGGTTTTGATGAGGATTCTTGTACTGATTGTGGAGAGTGTATCTCTGTTTGTCCAGTTGGAGCACTTGTTAGTTCAGACTTCCAATACAAATCAAATGCTTGGGAGCTAACACGTGTTCCAGCAGCAAATCCACACTCATCAGATTGTGCTTTTATCTATTATGAAACAAAACATGAATCTATAAGTAATCCAGAACCAAAAATCTATAGAGTAACAAATGAACACCACTACTCAACAGTAAATGGTGCAGGAAGATTTGCTTATGATTTTGAAAATAAAGTTGAGGGTAAAAACGAAGAGGCTTTTGCAAAAGCAGTTGAGGCTTTCAAAGATGCAAAAGCTATAAACTTTAACTCTTTTATCACAAATGAAGAGGCTTTTATCTTACAAAAGATTGCTAATAAAACAGGGGCAAAACTAGTAAATAAAGATGCATATTTATATAAAAGATTTTTAGAAAATTATGCTTCAACTTCAGGGCAGTCATTATACTCTGCTTCTTTAAAAGATATACATGAATCAAATTTTGTTATCAGTGTTGGGTCATTTTTAAAATCAGATTTACCACATGCAAGATATGCAATAAATAACTCAGTTGTTATGAACAAAGGTTCTTTTATATATTTCCACCCAGTTAAAGACCCAATCATAGAAAAGATTGGTAAAAAAGGTAAAACAACAGAGTTTGTTTACCATAATCCTTTAGCTGAAGAGTCTATTTTATATCTAATTTTAGCTTTATTTGGTAAGGATTTACCAGGAGAGATTTTAAGTTATATTGAGAGTAAAAAAGAGACTAGAACAAAAATAGTAAAAGAGACTGTAAAAGAAACAGTTGTAAATATTGTAAAAGATGAAGAGACAGGTGAGGAAAAAGAGGTTAAAAAAGTTGTATCTAAAAAAGTAGATAAAGAGGTTGAATTTACCTACTACAAGTTTTTAGATGTTATTGGTCAAGATGGAACACTACTTGATACAATTGATACAATGCTAGCTAAAAAAGATACTTACTCTTTAGTTGTGGGAGAGGATTTAATCACCCATCCAAATAGTGAAAACCTAGCAAAACTTTGTGGTCTTATAGATAGATATACGCAGTTTAAAGTTAATATTATCCCTACGCAAACAAACACCTTAGGGGTTAGTTTAATTTGTGATGTAGTTGATAGCGCAGAGGGGCCAAGTGTTGGATACAATGAAAAAGCGCAGTTCCAAATAAGTGCTTTAGGTGATGGAAATTTAGATATACCAGCTCTAAATCAACAAGAGGGAACTTTTGTAAATATTGACAAAAGAGTTATCCCTACAAATGCAGCCCTACCTTATAAAGGTTATACTTTAAATGATATAGCAAATGAGGTTTTAGGAACAGATGTTGAATACACAATTGAGTATACACAAGAGTTACCAACCGATGAAGGTTTCCAAGCAATAGAGTTTGATAGATTATCTAACCATTTTGGAAATGACAGAGTTGAGTATAGAGGTTATGATATAGCATACAAAGATGTTGTTGTAATTAAAGGGCTTGAAAATATACTAAATGAGACACCTGTAACAGATATAGATAATCCATTAAGTGAAACTTTAACACCAAATGAAGATGAGATTCTAATCTACAAAGCAAATCCTATAAATCAGTTCAATGAGTTTACAGCTATTGCTCATGAGTTTGCTTCAAATTTAGAATCAGGATTTTTTGCCTCAAAAGAGCTTTTAGAGAAATATGAGTTAGCTAAAGGTGATAAGGTATTGGTTTGTTCAAATAACAAAGAGCTTGAGCTAAATGTATATAAAGATAGTCAAATATCTGGAACTATTGCTTATGTATCAACTTTCCAAAAAGATTTAGATACTAAATCTTTATTTGAAAATTATAGATACTCAAAAGCAACAATTAAAAAGGTTTAATCATGGAGACAGGATTTATTATTGAAACAATTGTAAAGTCAGTAGTAGTTTTAGCAGTATTTTCTGCACTGGCTGGATTTACAACATATATAGAAAGAAAAGTTTTGGCCTTTATGCAAAGAAGACTTGGACCTATGAATGTTGGTCCTCATGGGGTTTTACAACTTGCAGCTGATGGTATAAAACTTTTTACAAAAGAGGATTTTATTCCACAAAATGCATCTAAACCTGTGTTTATGATTGCACCAATTATTACAGCAGCTACTGCATTTATTGCTATGACAGCTGTTCCATTTTTCCCAGAGTTTGAGCTATTTGGTTATACCGTAAGACCAATTATCTCTGATGTAAATGTTGGGGTTTTATTTGTAATGGGTGTTGCTTCTGTTGGATTGTATGGACCACTATTAGCTGGTATGAGTAGTGCAAACAAATGGTCACTTCTTGGGGGTGCTAGAACTGCTATTCAACTTCTATCTTATGAGGTTGTATCTGGACTTGCACTTTTAGCTCCACTTATGTTAGTTGGTTCTTTATCATTAATTGATATAAACAATTATCAAAATGGGGGAATTGCAAGTTGGATTGTATGGACTCAACCCTTGGCATTTATTCTTTTTGTAATTGCAGGATTTGCAGAAACAAATAGAACACCATTTGATTTACTTGAGCATGAGGCAGAGATTGTTGCAGGTTATGCAACTGAGTATTCTGGTATGAGATGGGGTATGTTCTTTATTGGGGAGTATGCAAACCTATTTACAATCTGCTTTTTAATCTCACTTATTTTCTTAGGTGGATTTAATGAATTATGGTTTATCCCTGGTGGATTAGCGATTGTATTAAAAGTTATGTTATTGATTTTCTTCTTCTTATGGACAAGAGCATCTTGGCCACATATTAGACCTGACCAATTGATGTGGTTATGTTGGAAAATCTTAATGCCATTAGCAGTGATAAATATACTTATCACTGGTTTTGTGATGATGTTTTAGGAGGTAGTGATGAGTTTAGAGAAACTAAAAGATAGAAACATCTCTGTTGGGGATTATATAAATATTTTAGAAGATGACTACCCAAAGACACCATGGGAACAATTTAAACAAGTTAGTAAAAGATCAGTTAAGCTGGAGCTTTTTGGTGGTCTTAAAATTGTTTGGAAGATGATGACAGGAGCACTTTTTAAAGGTGAGATGCATACTGTTCAATATCCTGCAGAAAAACTTCCAATTGGACCTAGATATAGAGCTGTACATAAACTACTAGGGCTTTTAGAATCTGGTGAAAACAGATGTATTGGGTGTGGACTTTGTGAAAAGATTTGTATCGCTGATTGTATTAGAATGGATACAAAAATAGATGAAAACTCAAGAAAAGAGGTTTTAGAATATACAATCAATATGGGAAGATGTATTTTTTGTGGATATTGTGCTGAGGTTTGTCCAGAGCTTGCAATTGTGCATGGGCAAAGATATGAAAATGCTTCAGAACAAAGAGCACACTTCGTTTTAAAAGAGGACTTATTAACACCTCTTGATAAACTAAAAGAGCAAAAAGAGTATCCTGGTTTTGGTGCTGTATCTCCTGATGCAGATGAAAAAATCAAGAAAACTCCATTGTCGTACTAAGGGGGACTGATGTTTGAAATAGTAGCTTTTTATCTATTTTCTTTTTTAACTATAGTGATGTTTTGTATCACTGTATTTACAAATAACTCGCTATATGCACTAAGTGCTTTAGCTGCTGGGATGATTTTTATCTCTGCTTTTTTCTTTTTATTAGATGCAGAGTTTTTAGGAGCAGTTCAAATAGTGGTTTATACTGGTGCAGTTATGGCACTTTATGCCTTTGGTATGATGTTTTTTGATTCATTATCAACTGTTAAAGAGGATATAAAAAATCCTAGACTTGTGTTTTTATTATCTGGGGTTAGTGCACTTATCATTGTAGTGATTTTTATTGCACCAATTATTGGTGGAAATATGCAAATTCAAGCTCCTGTTCATCCAGAATGGGGAAATACACAAGATGTTGGTATTGTTTTATTTACAAAATATCTTATCCCATTTGAGGTGGCTGCTGTTATGTTACTTGTGGCTATGATTGGTGGGATTATTTTAGCTGGTAAAAAAATGGATGTATCATATTCAGAATTAAGCGAAGAGCAAATTGATGAGCTTGAAGCAGCAGCAAAGGATGAGAAATGACTTTAAACTCTTATTTGATTTTATCAGCAGTTTTATTTGTAATAGGTATGACTGGGGTGATAAGAAGAAAAAACTTGCTAATGCTTTTTTTCTCAACAGAGATTATGTTAAATGCAGTAAATGTTGGTCTTGCAGCTATCTCTAAATTTTATGGGGATTTAACAGGACAGATGTTTGCTTTCTTTATTGTTGCAATTGCAGCAAGTGAGGTTGCAATTGGTCTTGGTCTTTTAATCTTACTTTATAAAAAGAGAAAGACAATTGATCTTGATAATATACAAAGTATGAAGGGGTAATGATGGAAAAATATTTATATATAGCTCTTTTTGCCCCACTAGTTGGTTCACTTTTAGCAGCTTGTTTCTCAATGAGACCAAAGCTTCTTTTTACAGGTATTTTAACTTCAGCTTTATTGGCTGTTTCTATGATAGCTTCATTGAACCTATTACATTATGTTTATACAACAGATGCAATAGTTCATGTGACAATGCTTGATTGGATTAGTATAGGAAATCTATCTATCCCATTTGGTTTTGTAGTTGATCAAGTTAGTGTTACTATGATGGTTGTAGTAACTATTGTATCAACAATGGTACATATCCACTCAATTGGATATATGGACCATGATAAATCGTTTAATAGATTTTTTGCTTGGTTATCTGCTTTTGTTTTTTCAATGATGATATTAGTTATGTCTGATAACTTTGCAGGTTTATTTATAGGATGGGAAGGTGTTGGTCTTTGCTCTTGGGGATTGATTGGTTTTTGGTACCACAAAGAGGATCAAGCTTTAACAAAAGATATCTATAAGTCGCCATTTTCAACACTATCACCATTTTCATCAATCTCTCCAGGATATGCTGCAAATGAAGCTTTTATCACAAATAGAGTTGCAGACCTTGGGATGTTAGTTGGATTATTCCTAATCTATTGGAATATTGGAAGTTTACAATATGATGAAGTTTTTGCAAAGATCTCTACACTTGATACTGTATTGGTTGTAGCAATTGCAGCATTTTTATTTATTGGAGCGATGGGTAAATCAGCACAATTTCCATTTAACCAATGGTTAGCAAACGCAATGGAAGGACCTACTCCTGTATCTGCACTTATTCACGCAGCTACAATGGTAACAGCTGGGGTTTATTTAGTTATCCGTGCAAATGAGATTTTTACAACAGTTCCTCAAGTTGGATATTTTATCGCTTGTTTAGGAGCATTTGTAGCAATTGGTGCTGCATCTATGGCACTTGTTGCAACAAATATTAAAAAAATTATTGCCTTTTCTACACTATCTCAACTTGGGTATATGTTTGTTGCTGCTGGTCTTGGTGCTTATTGGGTTGCACTATTTCACTTGGCAACACACGCCTTCTTTAAATCTGTACTATTCTTAGGTGCAGGAAATGTGATGCACGCAACAAATGATGAGATAAATATCAAAAATATGGGTGGACTTCATAAACATATGAAAGCTACTTCTATTATCATGACAATTGCTTCAGTTGCACTTGCTGGAATTTTCCCACTATCTGGGTTCTTCTCAAAAGATTTAATTTTAGAGGTTGCTTTTGGATCTCACTCATACATCTTATGGGCAATTTTATGGATAACAGCTGGGCTTACAGCGTTTTATTCATTTAGACTTATTATGTATGTATTTCATGGGGAGGAGAACTTTAAAACTAAAGGTTATCACCCACATGAAACCTATCCATTTGTAATTGCCGCTATGACGCCACTTGCTATTTTAGCGATTATTGCAGGTTGGTTTAAAGGTGCTTTTGTTGAAATGGTTACAAAACTATTGCCAGAGCTTGAAGTTCATGCAAGTGAAGCAACACTATATACACTTATAGTTATCACAACAGCTATTGCTTTAGGTGGTATCTTATTTGCCGTGTTTAAATTCAAAAAAGATGGTACCTATTATAGTGAGAAGATGAAAGAGAGAGCTTGTTATAAATTATTGGCAAACCAATATTTTATGCCACACTTTTTAGAAAATGTTATAAATAAACCATATTTAGCTCTTTCTAAATTTGCATGGAAAAGTGTTGATCTTAAAATTGTTGATGCGATTGTTGATGCAGTTGCAAAAGTTGTTTATAAAAGTGGTGAGAAAACTAGAGTTGTACAAACAGGTAACTTATCTAGCTCACTAAGACTTATGATTGTTGGTATTACAGTACTATTAGTGTTCGTTGTAGCACTTGGTATTGCAAAGTAAGGGGTTAGTGAATGGAACATATTTTATCAATTTTAATATTTTTTCCTGCATTTGCAGCATTGATAGGGTTTTTAGTTAAAAATGACTCTATTAGAATGTATGGTATTGTAGTTACTGCAATAGAGTTTGTACTTAGTATTTTTCTTTGGGCTAATTTTGACAATAGTGTAGCAGGGATGCAGTTTTCACAAATGATTCCAGTGATTAGTGCTTATGGGATCAATTATAATGTGGGGATTGATGGTATCTCTTTATTTTTAGTTATTATGACAACCTTTATGACAATGATAGCTATCATTGGATTAACTGAAAAAAGAGATTTAAAACATCTAATTATCACAGTTTTATTTTTAGAGATGACAATGGTTGCGGTATTTGTTGTACTTGATGCAATTATTTTCTATCTTTTCTGGGAGCTTTCTCTTGTGCCTATGCTTTATATCATTGGTGCATGGGGTGGAAAGCTAAGAATCTATGCAGCTATTAAATTCTTTTTATATACCTTCTTAGGGTCTCTTGTGATGCTTATTGGTATGTTATATCTTGGATATGTATATTTTCAAACAACAGGTCACTGGAGCTTTAGTATCTTAGACTGGAACATGATGATTTTACCATTTGATATGCAAGTGTGGTTATTTATCGCATTTTTTGCTGGGTTTGCTATCAAGGTTCCAATGTTTCCATTTCATACATGGCTTCCATATGCACATGGTCAAGCACCAACAATTGGTTCTGTAATCTTAGCAGCAGTACTACTTAAAATGGGTACTTATGGTTTTGTAAGATTTTCTTTACCATTATTTCCTGATGCTTCTGTGTATTTCACAATCCCTATGGCTATTTTAGCCCTTATTGCTATCATCTATACAGCAATGGTTGCTTATGCTCAAGAGGATATGAAACAAGTTATTGCTTACTCTTCTGTATCACATATGGGTGTGATTATTTTAGGTATTTTTGCACTAAATGTAGAGGGTATTGGGGGAGCAATTTTCCTTATGATATCTCACGGTATAGTTTCAGGGGCACTGTTTATGTTGGTTGGAGTTATTTATGATAGAAGACATACTAAGATGATAAAGGAGTTTGGTGGTCTAGCTAAGGTTATGCCAAAATACGCAACTATCTTCGGTATTATGCTTATGGCTTCTGTTGGACTTCCTTTAACTATTGGGTTTGTTGGTGAGTTTTTATCTTTACTTGGATTCTTTAGAGTTTCTCCTGTATTAACATTATTAGCTGGAGCAACAATTATTTTAGGGGCAGTTTATATGCTTGTTATGTACAAAAAATCGTTTTTTGGACCACTTACAAATCCTGAAAATGAAAAACTTCAAGATATCAAAGGTAGAGAAACAGCGGCACTTATTCCACTTGTAGCTTTAGTTGTGATTTTAGGGGTTTATCCAAAACCAATCTTAGAACCAGTAGATAAATCAGTATCTCAATTAGTAGAGGTTATGCAAATTAAAGCAGTAAACCCAGCTAATAGGGCTAAAATCTTAGAGTTAAATACAATTGGGGAGGTGTCAAATGACTAATATACCACCAGTAGTAATCGATTTTGCTAGTTTAAACTTCCCAACAATAGTGCCAATGCTTGTGGCAATAGTTGGTGCTTTGGTTATTTTGTGTATTGACTTAGTAAATAGAAAACTTGATAAGTCTTTATATATTATGTTAGCTGTATTGTTTTTATTTGTGGATTTAGGTGCACTTATAGGTTATACAGGAAATGTTAGAGGTTTCTTTGACTTGATGTTAGTTGATGGTATCTCTATCCTTTCACAAGCTATTATAGTATTAGGGTCACTTTTATTTGTAATAACAGCAATGACAAAACTAAGATTTCAAGAGTATAGATACCCTGAGTATTTTGCTATGTATCTGTTTATGGTAGCAGGGTTCCAGTTTATGGTAAGTTCAGATTCACTTATCTTAATCTTTGTTGGTTTAGAAACAGCATCTATGGCTTTATATACTTTAATTGCAATGCACAATAGAATAAATGCCCTAGAAGCAGCAATAAAATACTTTACAATGGGTGCCGTGGCAACTGGATTCTTTGCCTTTGGTTCTATGATATTTTATGCTTTAACAGGAACAGTTGAATTAGGACTAATCTCTGAAGCTTTAGTTTCAAACAATTTTGCAAACTACCCATTTGTTATAGTTGGGGTTGTGTTTATTTTAGGTGCTTTAGCCTTTAAACTTTCACTTGTACCATTTCACACATGGGTTGCTGATGTTTATGAGGGTTCAACTGCTTCTTTAGCTGGATTTATGTCTGTTGTTCCAAAAATGGCTGGATTTGTGGTAGCACTTAGATTTTTTGAAATCTTTATTGCAAGTGGTGATATGTATGTGGAGATTATCCTTTATGCGATTGTTGTATTAACTATGACTATCCCAAATATTATCGCTTTATTACAAACAGATTTAAAAAGAATGTTAGCGTACTCTTCAGTTTCAAATGCAGGTTTTGCAATGGCTGCTATTTTGATAGGTACAACACAAGCAACAAACAGTTTATTTTTATATTGGGCAATGTTTCTAATCACAAATCTTGGTGGATTTACAATGATTTGGATGAATAGAAATAAAGATTATAACTCTTTTGAGAGTGACCATAGTTTAGAAAAATACTCAGGACTTATTAAAACCTCTCCTTTTACAGCAACAATGATGGGGCTATTTTTATTAAGTTTAGCTGGTATCCCACCATTTGCACTATTTTGGGGTAAACTATATCTAATAGGAAGTGCAGTAAATGCTGGATATATTATCTTAGCTTTAATCATGGCACTAAACTCTGCAATAGCAGCATACTATTATTTAAAACCAATTGTTTATATGTTCTTAAAAGAGCCATTAGAGGATCAAAAAGTTGAATATATGGCAAATGGAACAACTACAGTAAAAAGTTTGATAGGTGTTTGTGCAATAGCTACAATTTTATCAATCTTTATGATAAACCCACTTTTAGAGATCATCTCTTATTATGTACAAATCTCAGGCTTCTAGGACTTTCCTAGAAACCAGATAAACTATGAGGCTTTTTTAGAAGAGTTGAGTAGTTTATCTGCAAGATATTTTAATCTTTCTATATTTTCTATTATCAGTTTTTCATTGGGTGTAAGAAACACTGTATCAAGAACTTTTGCTCCAATTGAAAAAGCAGTATGTTCCATATAGGTTTTTGTGGTATAAAAACTATGATTCATAAAATATTTTGTTGTATTGTAGTTGATTAGAATAGCGTTTTTTTCTAAACCCTCTTTTCTTGTTGTTGCTTGTACTTGTCCATAGGGCCAATAATAATAAGCAATCAATCTTTGGGAAAATTTATTGAGTATTTTATTTTCTCTAAAAAGATACTTCCTATCAGAGAGTATAAGATAAGCCTCTGCACTTTCTATCCTATCTAGTACCCCATTTAGTTCATCTTTTATAACACATTTTATAGGGTTTATCCCCTCTAATTGGGTACAACATCTGCATCTAGTACATTGTACAAAATTGACACCACTTAACTCTATTAAATCAACTTCAATTTTAAGAGCACTGTAATAGTTTTTAAAAAAATCAACTATCTTTTTTGTTTCATTATGATGATATTCAGTAGTATCAATAATACCAATTTTCATGCTAATCCTTTAATAAAACAATTCTAACAAACAAAAATGACTTTTTTATGACTTTTTTTGTTAAATCGAAAAGTAATCCTTATCTCGCTACAATCCTTCTAGAAAAAAATTCAAGGATCGATTTTGAAAAGTATAAGTGTTGCACACTCTCCTGATGCTGATGATATTTTTATGTATTATGCAATAAAGTTTGGTTGGGTTACTCCTAAAGATGCAGTATTTACAAATATTGCTGATGATATAGAGACTTTAAACCAAGCAACTCTAAAAGGGGAATATGATATTTGTGCTATCTCTTTTGCACTTTATCCTTTTATAAAAGATGATTATGCTTTATTAAAAACAGCAGTATCTTTTGGTCAAGGTTATGGGCCAAAACTTATAAAGAAAAAGGGTGTAAGTTTAAAAAGAAATTTCAAAGTGGCTTTAAGTGGTGAGTTTACTACAAATGCCTTATTGTTTAAAATAGCTTATCCAGAAGCTAGAATTACATATATGAACTTTTTAGAGATAGAAGAAGCGGTTTTAAATGGAACAGTAGATGCAGGTGTTTTAATTCATGAATCTATATTGACTTATGATGAGCAATTGGAAGTAGAAAAAGAGATTTGGGATATATGGGTTGAACTTAGTGGAGGAGAGTTGCCTCTACCATTAGGTGGAATGTGTATAAGAAGATCGATTCCTCTTCATAGTGCAATAGATTATGAAAACACTTTAATAAAAGCAGTTGATGTGGCAAATAAAAATAGAAAAGTTTTAGCTCCTATGTTACTTGAAAAAGGTCTTATAAGAGTTGATGCTGATACTTTAGATACATATTTAGATCTTTATGCAAATGATACCTCTGTTATGATGGATGAGCTTCAATATAAAGCTTTAGATAAATTATATGAATTAGGGTTTAAACATGGTTTTTATCAAAATTTTATAAAAACGGAAGATTTTTTAATCCCTACTGAATACGAAGTGTATAGAAATAACTAATAGGAATAGTGAATATTGGGTAATTATACTAAGCAAATAGATTTTTCAAGATATTCATCAATACATATAGGACCTAAATGTGATGTTTTGGTTATAAATGAGATAGGAGATTATAGCGATTATCAAATAATTGGTCGTGCAAATAATCTTTTAATCTCAAATAATCCACCAAAATTTGCAATTTTAGGTGAAGAGTTTGATTATATAAAGCAAGAAGAAAATAGACTTTATGTAGGGTGTGCAACAACCTCTGGTAAGCTTTTAAGCTATTGCAGAAAAAATAATATTGCAAATTTAGAGTTTCTTGCGAAATTACCAGGAAATCTTGGTGGATTGGTTAAGATGAATGCGGGATTAAAATCTTGGGAAATCTTTAATTATATAAATAAGATAAAAACTAAAGATGGATATATAAAAAAAGAGGATATAAACTATTCTTATAGAAATGCCCAGCTAGATACAATTGTTTATGAGGTTGTATTTGAAATAGAGTATGGGTTTAGTAAAGATAAACTAAAAGAGTTTAATAAAATGAGAGATAACCAACCCTCTGCACCTAGTGCTGGAAGCTGCTTTAAAAATCCACAAGGGGATTTTGCAGGTAGGCTTATACAAGAGGTTGGATTAAAAGGTTTCAAAAAAGGGGCTATGGTATTTAGTGAAGTTCATGCTAACTTTTTAGTAAATGAAGGTGGTGGAACATATGAAGATGCTATATACTTAATAGAGGAAGCAAAAAGTAAAATAAAAGAAAAATTCAATATTGAAATTCAAGAAGAGATAAAAATCTTTTAATAAGGGCTTTTAATTTTTTTATGTTAGAATTTCGGATTGTAAAAAAAAGATAGGGTAATTTAAGTGAAAAATTTAGTAATAGTAGAGTCACCAGCGAAAGCAAAAACAATATCAAAATTTTTAGGGAAAGATTATAAGGTTATGGCCTCAATGGGGCATGTAAGAGATCTTCCCAAGTCAAAACTTGGTTTTGATCCAGATAAAAATTTTGAACCAAAATATTTAATCTCAACAGATAAGAAAAAAGTTATAAGTGATTTAAAAAAAGAGATTACAAATGATACTACTATCTACCTAGCGGCCGATGAGGATAGGGAAGGGGAAGCTATTGCATGGCACCTAATTCCAGCACTTAAAATTGAAAAAAACCCTCTAAAAAGAATAGTTTTCCATGAGATTACAAAAGATGCAATCTTAGAAGCTATAAACAACCCAAGAGAAGTAAATCAACATTTAGTTGATGCCCAACAAGCAAGAAGAATTTTAGATAGAGCAGTTGGTTACGAACTTTCACCACTACTTTGGAAAAAAGTTAGATATGGTTTAAGTGCAGGTAGAGTTCAATCTGTTGCTGTTAGAATCATAGTTGATAGGGAAAATGAGATTAGAAGTTTTATCCCTGAAGAGTATTGGAGAATCAAAGCAGAGTTTATAAACCCAGAACTTGAAGCTTTACTTGCAAAAATCAATGGAAAAAATGAAAAAATTGAAAATGAAACACAAGCTAAAGAGATAGAATCTTCGATAAATCAAGGGGAGTTCAAACTTTTTGATATTGAGGAGAAAGAGAGCACTAGAAACCCTGCTGCTCCATTTACAACTTCAACTTTACAACAAGAAGCAAGTAGAAAGATTGGACTTTCTGTAAAACAAACTATGGTTATAGCTCAACAATTATATGAGGGAAATGTTGGTAATATCCCTAATCATACAGGTGGTTTAATAACCTATATGAGAACTGATTCATTAAATCTTTCAAAAGTTGCAACAAGTGCAGCTAAAGAGGTTATTGAAAAAGAGTATGGGAAAGAGTATAGCTTAAATAAACCAAGAGCATACAGATCAAAAGCAAAAGGAGCACAAGAGGCTCACGAAGCAATAAGACCTGTAAATATGGCACTTAAACCAAGTGATATAAGACCATATGTTGATAATGCACAATATAGATTGTATTCACTTATTTGGAAAAGAACTTTAGCAACTCAAATGGCACCTGCAAAAATAGCAAATACTACATATAAAATAAGTGCTGGTAAAGATAAAGAGTTTGAGTTTCAATCAAAGGGTCAAAGAATCATTTTCCCTGGGTTTATGAAAGCCTATACAGAAGGGAGCGATAACCCTGAAGCAGCACTAGATAGTAGTGAAAAAATCCTTCCAACAATAAAAGTGGGTACAGTGCTTAATCTGTCAAACTTAGATTTAGAACAAAACTTTACTAAACCACCAGCAAGATATACTGAGGCTAGTTTAGTTAAAAAGCTTGAGAGTGAAGGGATAGGAAGACCTTCAACTTATGCACCTACTATCTCTACTATCCAACAAAGAGAGTATGTAGTTAAAACAGAAGATAAAAAACTAGCTCCAACACCAACAGGGGAGATTGTAAATAGCTTTTTAGTTGACCATTTCCCAGAGATTGTTGATTTAGGATTTACAGCAAAGGTTGAAGAGGAGTTTGATGAGATTGCTGATGGAAAAATCGCTTGGCAACAAGTTATGCAACAATTTTATGGTGGATTTAAAAAAACAATTAATGAAAAAGAAGAGAGTGTAAACAAAGAGGATTATCTTCAAATTAGAGAGATAGGAACTGACCCTAAATCTGGAAAACCTGTTAGTGCAAGAGTTGGGAGATTTGGACCATTTGTACAAATTGGAACAAAAGATGATGAGGAGAAACCTAGATTTGTAGCAATTCCAGATCATCTAAATATGGATACAATCACCCTTGATGAAGCACTATTTTTATTCACTCTTCCAAGGGTTGTGGGACAAACTTCTGAAGGTGAAGATATCAAAGCAAATATTGGAAGATTTGGACCATATCTGCAAGTTAAAACAAAGTTTTATTCACTTAAAGAGGATGACCCATATACAATAGAGTTACCAAGAGCTTTAGAGGTTATAAAACAACTTGATGAAGCAAAAGCAAAATCAACAATTAAAGTGTTTGAAAAAGAGAAAATCCAAGTTTTAATAGGTCAATATGGACCTTATATTAAGCAAGGTAGAAAAAACTTTAAGATACCAAAGGGTGTTGAAGCTGAAGATTTAACTTTAGAGCAGTGCTTAGAGATAATCGAAAAAGATCCAAAGTCAAAAACTGGAACTAAAAGAACTGCTACAAGAAAAACCCCAGCAAAAAAAACAAGCACTAGAAAAACCACTAGAAAAAGTACAACTAAAAAAACAGAAAAGTAGTAGATGAAAATAGGTATCTTATCTGATAGTCATAGAAAAGTTGACTATACTAAAGAGGTTGTGGCTTTCTTGAAAGAAAAAGGAAGCCAATACCTTGTACATGCAGGGGATTTGTGTGTTGAGGAAAACTTAAAGTGCTTAGAGGATTCTGGACTAAAGTATATCAGTGTTTTTGGTAACAATGATATGGGACTGATACCTTTTTCTTCAAAATACAATATAAAACAAGAGCCTTATCTTTTTAAGATAAAAGAGACAAGCTTTAAACTTATGCATCTACCTTTTTACCAAACACCTGATAGTGATATAGTGATTTTTGGACATACACATATTTTTGAGAGTGATTACAAAAATAGAACCTTGTTTTTAAACCCTGGAGAGGTGTGTGCAAGGGAGAAACCACTTATTGAATGTGTGTTGCTAGAAATTAATGAAAATGAGTATATAATCAATTATTACTCTAAAGATATAAATGGAAATGAATTTTTAAAAAAAGAGATAAAATATGAGCGTAAATAATGATATTTTTTTATGTGCTATATGCAATATTGAAAGTGGTACATGTAATGAAGATTGTAAATTTTGTACCCAAAGTGTAAAATACAAAGCAGATATTCAAAGATACAAACAAAAAGAGATAGAACAAATTGTTGAAGAAGCAAAAAGAGCAAGGGAAAACAACGCAAATGGGTTTTGTCTTGTAACAGCAGGTAAAGGGCTTACAGATAAAAGATTAGAGTTTGTATGTGAAGCTGCACGTGCAATAAAAAAAGAGAATTTAGGATTGATTTTAATTGCTTGTAATGGAACAGCAAGTGTAGAGCAACTTCAAACACTAAAAGATGCTGGAGTTGATGCTTATAATCATAACCTTGAAACTGCACAAGATTTTTATTCTACGATTGTTACAACACACTCTTGGGAAGAGAGATATCAAACTTGTAAAAATGTAAAAGAGGTTGGCTTAAGACTTGTTTGTGGTGGAATTTTTGGTTTAGGTGAAACTCAAGAACAAAGAGTATCAATGCTTGAATCAATAGCATCACTTGAGCCTATGAATGTACCTTTAAACTTTTTTATTCCAAATGAGGCTTTACCTATTGAAGCTAGTACAATCAAAAGAGAAGAGGCTTTTTCTTTGATAAGATTAGCAAGAAAAATGGTACCAAATGCAAAGAAAATAATGGTTGCAGGTGGTAGAGAGTTGATGTTTGGTGAAGAGCAATATAAGATATTTGAAAATGGAGCAAACGCTTTTGTAATTGGTGATTATTTAACAACTGCTGGTAAATCTCCTAAAGAGGATATGGAAGAGTTAGAGAGACTAGGATTTAAAATCACTAGAGAAAGAAATTAGGGTTTAGGAACACTTATGACTGAAGAAATACTAATAATTATCTCAATCTCAATGATTATTTTTATTTCTCCATTAATATCTAGATTGGTTAAACTTCCAACTATCACCATTGAGATTACTCTTGGGGCAATGGCCGCTTATTTAGCTTTTATTACTGAGCATCCTATTTTAGAGTTAGTTGCAGAGCTTGGATTTTTATATTTGATGTTTCTTGCTGGGCTTGAAGTTGATTTAAAAAAGATTGTAAATATGTCTTCAAGTCTTTTGAAAAAGGCTATTTTTTATAATGTCATTTTGTTTACTCTAGCAACAGTTATAACCTTCTATTTTGACTTAGGGCATATTTTTATAGTTATACTCCCCCTTATCTCCATTGGACTATTAGCAGCATTAAAAAAAGAGTATGGGAATGTTGAGTGGATAAAATTAGCTATTACTGTTGGACTAATTGGTGAGATAGTCTCTATCTTTGCCCTTACAACTGTATCTGCAGCATTGAAATTTGGAATAAACTTCCAGTTTTATAAAACAATGTTTTTATTTACTGCCTTTTTGGTTCTTATTGTTTTTATCTATAAAATTTTCCATAACTTTGTGTGGTGGTACCCTGAGATAAAAGCTTATTTAATGCCTGAAAATGACCATCAAGAGCAAGATATAAGAGTCTCTATGGCTATTTTCTTTTTGATGATTACTGTTATGATGTTCTTAAATCTTGAGGTTGCATTTGGGGCATTCATTGCAGGTACCTTTATCACAACATTTTTTGAAGAACACAATAAACAACTACCCCATAAACTTGAACACTTTGGTTTTGGGTGGTTAGTTCCTATATTTTTTATCTATGTAGGTTCATCTTTTGAGCTTGAATCAGTATTTGAAGATGGCTTATTTTCAAAAGCTTTACTAATAAGTTTTGCAATGATAATTATAAGATTAATAGCTTCTACCCTTTTTGTAAAAGAGATGGGGTGGAATAGGTTCTATATGGTGGGATTATCACACTCTATGCCATTAACGCTATTAATTGCAGTTGCTACTTTAGCTTACCATAACCATTCAATTACTCAATTTTATTATTATACGTTTATTCTAGCTGCTATATTAGAGGTATTGATTGTAATGATTGCAATTAGAGTTTTATCTCATTTTATAGATCTTTCAAATACAAAGAGTAAGTAAAAAAGTTTATATATTGATTTGTTAGGGGAAAAGACCTTTTCAATTGATATAATTGAAAAGGTTTTAGAGCTATATTTTATTCGTAAAGTTTTACAATAGAAACTTTTGAGTCATCATATGTAACTTGATAATCTTCAGGCACTGAAGCTAGTTCTACAACAATTCTAAAAAAGTTTTCATTTTTATGGTTACCAACAGCAATCTTCTTGAAGTTAGTTGATTCTAAATCAAGTCTTTTTGTATAGAAATTCTCTTTTGCATTGAAATCCAATACAAGCTTATGTTTATCTGGAAGAGTGATTTTTTTAGATATTTTGTATTTTGAGATGATATCGATTTTATCATTATCATATTCAATTTTTACAAAAGGTAAAATCTCTTTTTCATACATAACATCAAGTCTTGGTTTTACATAAACAATCTGTTCTGTTTTTTTAGGCTCAACTGCTTTTTCAACTATCTCTTTTGTTTTTTCAACAGTTTGCTTTTGTGCATCTTGAATAAGTTTTTTGATTTTGTCTTCTGTTAAAGAGTCCTCTTTTTTCTCTTCAGTAGCAGCTTTAACTGGCATTTCTTTTTTCTCTTCACCTATATTTTGCATCTTCTCATATGTTTCATTGATATAGTCTTCATTTTTTTGATATTCTATTTGATAATCTTGATCCATATCTGCCATTTCAATTAATCGAGCTTGTTCCTCTTCATAATTGTTTGTAGGTTCAAAAGGGTTTTCTCTTGCTTGTAATGAAACTGCAAGAAGTAATACTACTGTAAAAAAAGATAGTTTTCTCATTGTTCAGGCTCCAAATTTTTTAATTCAAAATACTCTTTTTGAAGATGAGCATTTTCTAATTGTAATCTTTTAATTTCACTCTTTAGATAGTTTTTTTTGTCTTTTAATGAGTTATAAACCTCTAAAGAGTTGTCTCCAAATAAAATATTTGCTACATGATAACCAAGAAACATCGTAATTGATAGCGAAAAAATCGCTATCAACGAGAATCTCTTTATCTCATGAAAGTTCTCTCTCATACCTTATTTTGAAAAAGGTTGTTTCCCTAAATATTCTGCATAACCAATCTCTGCACCAATCTCTAAAAGTCTGTTGTATTTAGCGATTCTATCACTTCTAGCCGTTGAACCAGTTTTGATTTGACCACAATTTAGTGCAACTGCAAAATCAGCGATAAATGCATCTTCTGATTCACCAGATCTGTGTGACATTACGCAGTTGTAATTGTTTCTTTGTGCAAGTCTAATTGTAAGCATTGTTTCACTAACACTTCCAATTTGGTTTGGTTTGATAAGGATTGAGTTACCGATACCTTTTTGGATCCCTTCAGCTAGGATATTTGCATTTGTAACAAATAAATCATCCCCAACTAATTGGATTTTTGAACCAAGTTTTTCAGTCAAGATTTTCCATCCATCCCAATCATCTTCAGATAAACCATCTTCGATTGAAATAATTGGATATTTTTCACAAAGGTCAGCATAGTAGTTTACTAACTCTTCAGATGTAAGTGTTCTACCTTCACCTTTTAATTGATATTTTCCATCTTCAGTTACTAACTCAGATGCTGCAACATCAAGTGCGATAGCAATTTGTTCACCAGCTTTATAACCAGCTTTTTCAACTGCTTCTAAAATAACAGTAATAGGTTCTTCGTTTGATTTTAAGTTTGGAGCAAATCCACCCTCATCACCAACTGCAGTTAGTTCACCCATTCCATCAATGATTTTTTTAAGATTTTGATAAATCTCTGCAACAGCTCTAATCCCTTCATTGAAGTTCTCAAAACCAACAGGCATTACCATATATTCTTGGAAATCAACAGAGTTATTTGCATGCTCTCCACCATTGATAATGTTACACATAGGTACTGGCATAGTCATTGCATTTGCTCCACCTAAGTATCTGTATAATGGAATATCTAGTGATGCCGCAGCTGCTCTTGCAACTGCCATAGATACACCAAGAACAGCATTTGCACCAAGATTTGAATAGTTACTTGTACCATCAATATCTTTCATTGTTGCATCAATTTCTGCTTGATTGTATGGGCTTAATCCCATCAACTCATCTGCAATTACTGTATTTACATTTTCAACAGCTTTTAAAACACCTTTACCTAAAAATCTATCCTCACCGTCTCTTAATTCTAAAGCTTCTCTTTTACCTGTACTTGCCCCACTTGGAACGATTGCACTTTGTTTTGTACCATCACTTAACACAACTGTTGCTCTAACAGTTGGGTTACCCCTTGAATCTAAAACTTCATCAGCATAAATATTATCAATAAATACCACGTGGTCTCCTATTATAAATCATAAATTTTTATATTATACATAAATTTTTATTTTTTGTTCCTTTGGCAGAACTTTATAGAGGAAAGGATTTTTAAATTAAGGGATTATAAAGGGAGTAAAGTAGTGAGGAAAGAGGACTATTCGTCCTCTTCTAATTCAGTATCTGCATCTGATACTTCACTTACACCCATTGCTTGTAAGATTTTCTCTTCAATCTCTTTTGCAGTTTCTGGATTATCTTTTAAGAACACTTTTGAGTTCTCTTTACCTTGACCAATTTTACTGTCACCATAACTAAACCAAGCTCCAGCTTTATCAACAATATCAAGTTTTACACCATAATCGATAAGTTCACCTGTTTTTGAAATACCCTCTCCAAACATGATATCAAACTCTGCTTGTTTAAATGGTGGTGCAACTTTGTTTTTTACAACTTTAACTTTTACTCTGTTTCCTATAGAGTTTTCACCCTGTTTTAGTGTTGCAATTCTTCTAATATCAAGTCTAACAGAAGAGTAGAACTTAAGTGCATTTCCACCAGTAGTTGTTTCTGGGCTTCCATATCCTGTCATACCAATTTTCATTCTGATTTGGTTGATGAAGATTACTGTACAGTTCATTTTGTTTAATAAACCAGTAACTTTTCTAAGTGCTTTAGACATAAGTCTTGCTTGAACACCAACTTGTTGGTCATCCATATCTCCATCAATCTCAACTTTTGGAGTTAATGCAGCAACTGAATCCACAACTACAAGATTAACTGCCCCACTTCTAATAATTGTTTCTAAAATCTCTAAAGCTTGCTCCCCATAATCTGGTTGAGAAACAAGTAAGTTATCAATATCTACACCTAAGTTTCTTGCATAAACAGTATCTAAAGCATGCTCTGCATCAATAAAGGCACAAACTCCACCAGCTTTTTGGCACTCTGCAATTGCATGAAGAGTTAATGTAGTTTTACCAGAAGATTCAGGCCCATAAATCTCCACAACTCTACCTTTTGGAATCCCACCAACACCTAAAGCTAAGTCAAGTCCTAAAGAACCAGTTGAGATTGATTCTACGGGAATAATCTCTTTGTCACCAAGTCTAATAAGTGTACCTTTTCCAAAAGTTTTGTCGATTTGTTTGATTGCTAAGTCTAACGATTTTTTTTGATTGTCATCCATCTTTTTTCCTGTTATTGTTGTTTCTTTTTTTAATATGTCGAAATTTTATCAGATTTTTTTTAAAGTATAAAATTATATTGCAAAATGTAAGATTTTTTTATTCATCATCTTTTTTTTCATTGTCTTGTGAGAATTTTTGAATATTTTCAATTGTTCTAATATGGGAGTTAACCCTTTTTTGCATAGTGTATCTTTTTATATGTTTTGCCAATATCTTAGTATACTTCTTATAGTTTCTAGAGTCTTTTTCAAAGCTCGCTAGTTTTCTTTGTATCTTTAAAATATTTTCTGGAATTGTATTATCAGCCATATAAAACCTAATATTGAAATTGAAATAAATTATTACATATCTACTCTTAAGTGAAGCTCTAAATTGAGTTTTAGCCCCTATTTTTCTCCACTTATTTATAATAAATTTGTAATAAAATAAGAATTAAATAATTTATTGGATAAGATAACATAATATAATTAACTACATAAGGTCTCTCATGTTTGATGGTAAGAACATTTTAATTACAGGTGGAACAGGAAGTTTTGGTAAAAAATTCACACAGATTTTATTAAAAAACTATAAACCTAATAAAATCATAATCTATTCAAGAGATGAATTAAAACAATATGAGATGTCTCAAGAGTACCCTACAAGTTTAGGTATGAGGTATTTTATTGGGGATGTAAGAGATGCTGCAAGATTGAAAAAAGCTATGAATGATGTGGATTATGTTATCCATGCAGCTGCTCTTAAACATGTGCCAATTGCTGAGTATAATCCTATGGAGTGTATAAAAACAAACATTATGGGAGCCCAAAATGTTATAGATGCTGCTTTGGAAAACCATGTTGAAAAAGTAATTGCCCTATCAACAGATAAAGCAGCAAACCCTGTAAACCTCTATGGAGCCACAAAACTAGCTTCAGACAAACTTTTTGTAGCAGCAAACAATTTAACAGGAATAAATGAGATTAAATTTAGTGTTGTAAGATATGGAAATGTTATAGGAAGTCGTGGTTCAGTAGTTCCTTTTTTCAAAAAATTAATTGATGAAGGTGTAACAGAGCTTCCAATAACAGATGAGAAGATGACAAGATTTCTAATCACACTTGGACAAGGTGTTGAGTTTGTTATTAAAAACTTCCAAAGGATGCAAGGGGGAGAGATATTTGTTCCTAAAATCCCTTCTATGAAAATCACCGATTTAGCAAAAGCTTTAGCTCCAAAGCTACCACATAAAATCATAGGGATAAGACCAGGAGAGAAGCTTCATGAGATCATGTGTCCTGCTGATGATTCCCATTTAACAGTTGAATTTGATGACCATTATGTAATAAAACCTACAATCACATTTACCTCAAAAAGAAGTTATGAAAAAAATGCTTTAGGTGAAACAGGAAAAGCTGTAAAACAAGGGTTTGAATATAACTCTGGAAGCAATGACTGGTGGATGGAAGCAGATACTTTAAATGAGTTTATCAAGGAAGTTTAGTGAAAGTTATACCTTATGGTAAACAAACAATTACACAAGAAGATATCCAAAGTGTAGTTGAAACTTTACAATCAGATTTTCTAACAACAGGTCCAAAAGTTAGAGAGTTTGAAAAGGAACTTTGTAGATATACTGATGCAAAATATTGTGTAGCTGTATCAAATGGAACAGCTGCTTTACACCTAGCTTCTTTGGTTTTATTAAAAGAAAATGACAAGGTTTTAACTACACCAAACTCTTTTTTAGCAACTTCAAACTCTATACTTTATGTAAAATCCAAACCAATTTTTGTGGATATCTGTGAGGATGGAAATATCGATCTAGAAGCTTGTGAGAAAGCCTTAGAAGAAGATAGTTCAATAAAAGCTATATATGCAGTACACTTTAGTGGAAACAGTGTAAATCAAAAAAAACTAAAAGCTTTACAAGATAGGTTTGATATAACTATCTTAGAGGATTGTGCCCACTCTATTGGAGCAGTTGATGGGAATATCAAAGCTGGAAGTTGCAAAAACTCTGATATCTCAATTTTCTCTTTCCATCCAGTAAAAAACTTTACTACAGCAGAGGGTGGAGCTATTACTACAAACTCAAAAGAGATTTATGAAAAACTATTAAATTTAAGAAACCATGGGATGAGTAAAACAGAAGATATGAAACCTTGGGAGTATGAGATGACTCATCTTGGATTTAATTATCGTCTTACAGATATCCAGTGTGCTTTGGGAATCTCACAGTTAAAAAAACTTGATGGTTTTTTGGAAAAAAGAAGAGTTTTAGCTAAACGTTACGAAAAGCTTTTATCAAATACACTTGTAACCCCTTTATATAACTACAAGGAAAACAGTGCTTACCATCTTTATGTAGTTAGAGTCGATTTTGATAATTTAAGTATATCAAAAGAGGAACTTTTTATAAAAATGAGAGAGAGTGGAGTTTTATTGCAGCTTCATTATATCCCTATAAATAAGCAACCCTATTATAAAAACTTAGGGTATGGAAGTGAAAAGACACCTAATATGGATAGATACTATAAAGAGGTGTTTTCTTTACCTTTATTTCCTTTATTGACAAACGAACAGCAGGACTATATAGTAGATAGATTATTAACAATTTTAAAAGAGGAGAAAGTCAGTGAAGATTTTAGTATATAAAGGTAGTTATCAATATGGTGTAGTAGATTTATTTATTGATGAAGTTATAAAGTTTTTGAAATTGAAAGTAAAAGAGGTTATTGTTTGTGATTTATCTCAGGAAAATGCTGGGAAAAGCTTGGAAGAGATTTTTTCAAAAAATTTAATTGATTGCGTTATAGGATTTAATGGATTTGGTGTAGATATTAAAGTGAATAATACTCAATCAATTTATGATGTAGTAAATACTAATTTTTTAGCAATATATGTTGATCATCCTGCATATCAATTAAATAGATGTATTGAACCTATTAAAAACTATCTATCATGCTTTAATGACAGAAAACATGTTGAATATTTATATAAAACACTTCCTACTAATCATAAAATTTCATTTTTCTTACCTCATGGAGGATTTCTTGGAAAAGATAAAATAACTGATAAAGAAGAGTTTAAAATTCAAAAAAAGATAGATCTTTTTTTTGCAGCTAGTTTTTTAGGTGATGGAGAAAGACAATGGAAAAAAAATACACATTATCTTTCAGATATTTTAGATGAAGTTGCTGATATATTAATAAAAGATGACTATATAAGTACTCATGAAGCATTTGAAAGAGTATTTGAAAAAGAGTCTATTTCTTTTTCTTCAATAAGTAATGTTCAGTTAGGAAAACTTTATAGAGAGATGATGTTCTTTATAAGAGGTTATAAAAGAGTAACATTAATAAATAGTTTGATTCAAAGTGGATTAAATATTGTATTATGTGGTAAAGGTTGGAAAAATTATATAGATAATTTACCTAAAAAGTTAGCTGATAGAATTGATTATAGAGATGGTTTAGATGTTAAAAAAACATTAGAACTAACAAGAAATTCAAAAGTAACAATAAATTTATCTTCAATATTAAGTAACGGTAGTCATGAAAGAGTATTTTCTGGCATGCTGAATCAGAGTCTTATTTTTACAGATAGAAGTACATATTATGATGAAGATTTTGAAAATAAGAAAAATATTTTATATTATAGTTTTACAGATTTAGAAGGTAGTATAGCTAATTTAAAAGAGTTCTTGAACGATGATAATAAACTATATGAAGCTTCCTCAAATGCATATGATATTGCAATTAAAAAGCATACATGGAAAAATAGAGTAGATAAAATAGTACAGATGATAGAATTATCAAAAGATATGGATAAATAATATGAAAAATATCATCTACAATAACTATAAACTATCACAACTATGTTTGGGAACAGTTCAGTTTGGTTTAGATTATGGAATTGCCAATGAAAAGGGTAAACCAGATCAAAATAGTGTAGATGAGATTATAAAATATTTGATAGAGAAAGGTTTAAACTGTTTTGATACAGCTATAAACTATGGGGATTCACAAGAGGTTATTGGAAAATGTTTTAAAGCTTTGCATAAAGAGCCTTTTGTAGTATCAAAAATCTCTACGCAAGATTTTAATGATAATTTTGAAATTTCAGTTAAAAAAGCTTTAGATGATTTAAATATAAGTAGTTTATTTGGTTTATTGCTACACGATACAAAACAATTAGAGCTTTGGCAAGAGAGTGATACTTTAAAGGTTCAAAATCTTATAGATAAAAATCTATTAAAATTTTTTGGTGTTAGCATCTATACTAAAGAGGAGTTTGAGATAGCTTTGGAAAATCCAAATATAACTCTTATTCAAATCCCTTTTAATCTTTTTGATTTAAGAGCTATAAATGAAAACTGGTTTGAAAAAGCAAAAGAGAAAAACAAACAGATATTTATACGAAGTTTATTTTTACAAGGCTTACTTTTAATGCCTTTAGAAAAAGTTCCAGCAAAACTTGAAAAAGCAAAACCATATTTACTAAAATTTGAAGAGTTAGCAAAAGAGTTTGCACTTTCAAAAAATGAGCTAGCCCTTAGTTTTGTTAAAAGTGTAGCAAAGGAGAGTGTTCTTCTTTTTGGCTGTGAAAGTTTAGTTCAAGCTAAAGAAAACCTAACAAATTTTGAAAACCTAAAAATATTAGATCAAAATCAAATAAATAAAATAATAGCTAGTTTTAAAGATATCAGTGAAGATATATATCTTCCTACAAGGTGGTAATATGGGTGAGATTTTTTCCATAAAAGATAAAGTTATAGTTATCACAGGGGCAACAAGTTATTTGGCTAGTTCTATGGTAGAGGATTTGACAAAGGTAAAAGCGAAAGTTGTACTTTTGGTGAAAGATTTAAATAAAGCATATAGTTTATGTGAAAAGATAGATTTACCTAAAACTCACGTTTTTGAAGTTGATATTAGTTCAAAACAAAGTATAGAAAACTGCTTTTTGCAAGTATCTAAAACCTTTAAAAATATTGATGTATTGGTAAACAATGCAACCTTTGTAAAAGCCAAACCCTTTGGAAAATATGAAAAAGAGGATTGGCAATATAATTTTGATGGAACAATCATAAGTGTAGATATGGTTACCCAAGAGGTTTTAAAATATATGAAAAACAAAGGAAGGATTATAAATATCTCTTCTATGTATGGAATGGTAAGCCCTGATGAATCTATTTATGAAGATGAAAATAGTGTAAACCCTATAGCTTATGGGGTTGGTAAAGCTGGACTTATTCAATACACAAAATATGCCGCTATGAAATTAGCAAAAAAAGGTATCAATGTAAATACTATCTCTTTTGGACCTTTTCCAAATAAAAACAATGTAAAAGATGAAAAGTTTTTAAAAGCTTTGGCCAATAAAACATTTCTAAAAAGAGTGGGTAACCCAAAAGAGGTTAGTGCTGCTGTTTTCTTTTTGTCTTTAGATGAAAATAGTTTTTTAACGGGACAAAATATAGTTGTAGATGGGGGATGGACAAGTTGGTAGAATATCTTATAATTATTCAAGCTAGAACAAACTCCACAAGACTTCCTGCAAAAATTATGTTGGATTTAGCAGGTAAACCTTTACTTCAAAGGGTTTATGAGAGTGTAAATAAAGCCACAAAAGTTCAAAAAGCTGTGGTTGCAACCTCTATTGAAAAAAGTGATGATATAGTAAAAGAGAAACTTGACTCTTTAAATATTGAGTGTTTTAGGGGAAGTTTAGACAATGTTTTAAATAGATTTTATGAGTGTGCCTTAAAATATAAAGCAAAAAACATAGTTCGTGTAACAGCTGATAATCCTTTAGTTTGCCCAAAACTAATAGATAAACAAATAGAGCTTTTTGAAAACAAAAAGTGTGATTATGTTGCTTGGAAAAACTCCATTTATGGTCTAGCAACTGAAGTTTTTAGTTTCCAAGCTTTAAAAGAGGCAAATGAAAAAGCAAAAGAGCCTGATGAGTTTGAACATGTAACCCCTTATATGAAAAAAAATCTAAAAACAGTAATTGGTACTTTGGATAAAAAGTATGAAGATAATACTATTCGAATAACTGTTGATACCTTGGATGATTATATAAAAATGCAAAAGTTTTTTTTGTATTGTGAAAAAACAGCTTGTCAAATCAATATAGATGAGTATTTAGAGTATTTATAATATGAAAAATATATTAGTTCGAACCGATTCTTCCTCTTTTATTGGAACAGGTCATATAATGAGGGATTTGGTTTTTGTAAAAAGATATAAAAATGCCAAAATCATTTTTGCTTGTCAAAATCTATCTGGAAATATAAATAATAAAATCTTACAAAGCGGTTATAAGCTTGAGGTATTAAACTCAAACAATGTTGAAGAGCTTGATAGTTTAATAAAAAAACATAATATCGATATGGTAGTTATTGATCATTATGAGATAGATTATGAGTATGAAAAAAAATTAAAAGATCTAAATAAAGACTTACATCTTTTAGTATTTGATGATACTTATGAAAAACATTGTTGTGATAGTTTATTAAACCATAACCCTTATGGAAATGAGTTAAAATATAAAAATCTTGTACCAAAAAACTGTAAACTATTTTGTGGAGAAAAATATACTCTAATAAGAGATGAGTTTAAAAAAGAGAAAAAAACTTTTTTTAAAAAAACTAAAAAAACTAAAATCTTGATAGCCTTGGGTGGAAGTGATTACAATAACTACAGTTTTGAGATTTTGAAACTTTTAAGAAAAGTGAAAAATATTGAGGTTTTTGTAGTAACAACAAATGCCAATAAAAATATAAAAAGTTTAGAAAAACTAGCTTTTTTAAATAAAAATTTTAAAATAATAATCAACTGCAACTATATGGCAAAACTTATAAATCAAATCGATTTAGCAATAGTTTCACCAAGTACTATACTTTATGAGATAATATTTATGGAAAAAAAGTTTTTAGCTGTTAAAACTGCACCAAATCAAAGATATATGTATAAATATCTAAAACAAAAAAAACAAAATATTTTAGAAAAATTTGAAAAAAACAGTTTTTTTTATATGTTTAAAAAGGTTTTAAATGGATGATATTAAACATTTTAATATAGACTCTTATGAGTTTAAACACTATACCTTACTTAGTTTAGAAGAGAAAAAGTTAGTTTTAGAACATAGAAATAAAAATAAACAATGGATGCTTCAACAAGAAGAGATTAGTTTAGAAGATCATCTAAAATGGATTGAAAATTTAGATAATGATGAGACAAAACTAAACTATCTTGTCTATAAAGATAATACTCCTTTTATAGCCATAGCTTACCATGATATCAAAAACAAAGAAGCCTTTTGGGGATATTTTATAATAGATGAAAAATACAAATCTGAAGTTTTAAAAATAGAGAAGATAATTATCGATTTTGCTTTTGGGCAGTTAAATTTAGATAAACTATTGTGTATAAATGATAGTAAAAACCATGTCATAAAAATACATCAGTTTTTTGGTTTTAAAAAACTAAGAGAAGAGATACACAACAATCAAGAGTATACTGTAATGGTTTTAGAAAAAGAGGGTAAATGAAGTTTCATCATATAGGTATTGCAACTAAGAGTCTAAAAACATCATTGGAGTTTGTCAAAAAGAATTTTGAAGTACTAAATGTGAGTGAAGAGATTTTTGATGAGAAACAAGATGCAACTTTACAGATGATAGAAACAAAAGATTTAAATATAGAATTAGTTACCGGAAATGTAGTAGAGAAACTAATAAAAGCAAAAACTAGCTATTATCATATCTGCTATGAGGTTAAAGATATAAATGAGGCTATAAAAACTTTTAGTGGAGCGATTTTGGTTTCACCTCCAACACCAGCTATTTTATTTGATAATAGACTTGTGGCTTTTTTGATTACACCTTTGGGTTTAGTGGAGCTTTTAAATGCAAATTGAGATAATCAGCAATATAAATATGGATAGTTTGAAGTTTTACCTTAAAGGTTTTGAGGTAAAAAATAGTTGTTCTTATGGGAATTATCTAATTGATTTACTAGATGTTAGTTCAAAACTTTATTCTGCCCAGACAAGTTGTATTGTTTGTTTTTTAGATGTGGATAGTTTAAACGAAAACCTTGATGAGGTATTAAATGCTCTTTTAAATATCAAAAAAAGTGGTAAGATAGTGATTATAAATACACTTAGTTTTTATCCATTTTATCTAGATACCTTTATTTATGAAACTTTGGAAAAAGAGTTACAATACAATCAAAAAATCTTAACATTTGCCAAAGAGAATAGTTTTTTAGTCTTGGATTTTAATACTATTGTAAAAAGAGTAGGACATGAGAGTATCTATAGCGATAAATTTTGGTACCTTGGCAAAATAAAATATAGTGCTAAAGGGTTTGAAGCAATCGCAAATGAGATTAAGAGCTTGTTAAATGCCAACAGTACTTCGTGCAAAAAATGTTTAGCTTTAGATCTAGATAACACCTTATGGGGTGGAATTATTGGTGAAGATGAGATAGAACTATCAAATGAGGGTAGGGGAGCTATCTATCAAGAGTTTCAAAAGAGTATAAAAAGATTAAAAGATTTTGGAGTTATCTTAGTGATAAACTCTAAAAATAACTATAACGATGCCATAAAAGGTTTGGAGCATAACTCTTCAATCCTTAAAAAAGAGGACTTTATAATCATAAAGGCAAACTGGCAAAATAAAAATGAAAATCTACAAGAGATAGCAAATGAGCTAAATATTGGTGAAGATAGTATTGTTTTTATTGATGATAACCCTGTTGAAAGAGAGCTTGTAAGAGCTACAACAAAGGTAAATGTTCCAGAGTTTCCTGAAGATATAACTGATTTAAACACTTGGTTTAAAAAAGAGGTTGTTTATAACTACTTTTTTAAAGTAAAAGTAAATGAAGAGGATAAAGAGAAACAAAACCAATATAAAGCAAAACTAAAAAGGGATGAAGCCTCAAAATCTATGAGCTATGAGGAGTTTTTAGATAGTTTAGAGATTCAATTAACCTTTTATATTGATGATAAAACAAATGTTCAAAGATATGCTCAACTAACCCAAAAAACAAACCAATTCAATCTTACTACAAAAAGGTATACACAACAAGATATTGAAAACTTTATAGATAATGAACACTATAGAGTTATAGCCGTTGAATACAAAGATAAATACGCAAGAGAGGGGATTATTGGACTTTGTATTATAGATATAGATGAAGAGATTGTTTATATAGATACCTTTTTATTAAGTTGTAGAGTTTTAAAAAGAGGTGTCGAAGTTGCCCTTATAAAAAAGATTATGGAGCTTATACCAAAGGGTAAAAAACTTGTAGGTGAATATATCCAAACCCCAAAAAATGAGATAGTAAAACATATGTATACTACTTTAGGGTTTACAAAAATAGATGAAACAAAATATGAAAAGCAAAATCTGTAGGAGAATAAAGTGGAAGAAAAAGTGATAAAAATCGCAAGTGAAGTTTTTGATTGTAAAATTACAAGTAGTTCTAAAATAGGAGTTCCAGAAGTATGGGATTCCCTAGGACAACTCAATCTATTTATGGCAATAGAATCACAACTAGATATAAAGTGCACTCCTGAAGAGATTATAGAGAATAATAGTATAAAAGATATAGTAAAACTACTTGAAAGTAAAAATTAGTTAGAATAATCTAATTTTAAGAAAAGGAAATATATGAAAAAGAAAACTGTATTAACTTATGGGACTTTTGATATGTTTCATATTGGGCATTTAAAATTATTGCAACGTTTAAAAGCATTGGGAACTGAACTAATAGTTGCTGTATCAACTGATGAATTCAATGAAATAAAAGGGAAAAAAACATTAATTCCTTATGATCAAAGAGCTATGATAGTAGAAAATATTAAGTGTGTTGATAAAGTTATACCTGAAAACGATTGGGAACAAAAAGTATTAGATGTTAAAAAGTTTAATATAGATATTTTTGCTATGGGAAATGACTGGGAAGGTAAATTTGATTTTTTAAAAGATTATTGTGAAGTAGTATATCTACCAAGAACTGAGAATATTTCTACCACTCAATTGAAATTAGAATTAAATAAATTTTTAGATATTTACGAAAAGTAGTTAAATGAATTTTGAAAATAAAAAAGTTTTTATAGCTCCTCATACTCCAAGAACTACAATGTTTCAAAATGCATTAAAAGATAAGTTTGAAAATATAGAGGTTTTAGGGTTTCTTGATAATTTTAAAGAGGAAAAAGGTATTTTAAAACCAAATGATTTAGATGAAAGTTTTTCGTATGATTATATTTTAATTTTATCACAAAACCATTTCGAACCAATATATAAAGAGTATAAAAAATTATTTCCTTTAAAAAAGATTATAAAAGTAGATATAAAAAATGAAGAATATTTTTTCTTTGATTGGAAAGATATTTTTTTAGATAAAATAAAGAGTATTCCACAAAATATTAAACTTTTTTCATATAAGTTGATGATAAAAACTTTTGATTTATTTTCCCGTAAAAAAATTGTATTTTTAAGTAGATCTTTTATTAGTTCAAATAATAAAGCTTTGTATATAGATTGTTTAAAAAAGAAAATGGATGTGATAATTTTAACTGATAATAATGGACAATTACAAACACTAAGAGATTTAAATTTTCCTTGTGCAAAGTTAAATAGTTTTATCTCTTATTTCTATTTGGCAACAGCAAAAAATGTAATAATTGATCAAGGGAATTCAATTTATTATTTACCTTATCTAAGTGAAAAACAGAAAACAATACAGTTATGGCATGGTGTTCCTTTAAAACGAATGAATAAGTTAATTGGATATAAATATGATTATTTTGTAGGTACATCTAATTTTGTGAATGAAACAAGCTTAGGAAAAGTTGTTCAAGCTTATGAATATAAAGACTATGGATATCCAAGAAATGATTTGTTAACTAAAGAACATGATGAATTAGATTTACTCTTTTGTGACAAAAAACTATATGAACTTTCAAAAAATAATAAAATCATTGTATATATGCCTACACATAGAGAATCAAGAAATGATGTTCCTATTGACTTTAAACAATTAAATAAAAAGATGAAAGAGTTGAACTGTTATTTTATCGTAAAATTTCACCCTTTTGTGATTCAGTTTTATGAAGAAGTTGTAAATTCAAAAGAGTATTCAAATATTTTATTTCACTCTATTCATGGTGATATTTATCCTTTATTAAAATATACTGATATTTTAATAAGTGATTATTCTTCTATATATTTTGATTTTTTATTTGTTGATAAGCCATTGATATTTTTTGATTATGATAGAAAAGAGTATGAAGATAATATAAAAGGTTTTGTTTATAGCTATGATGAATATGCCCCTGGTAAAAAAGTACAATCACAGAATGATTTAGAGAAAGAGATAGAAGATATTTTAAAAGGAAATGATCTATTTAAAGAAGATAGAGAAAAATCTTTAGAAAAATTTTTTACTCATAAAGATAATGATTCCTCAAAACGTATTGTAAAATATTTATTGGAAAATAATGAAAAATAAACCACTTGTAAGTATTTGTTGTGCTGCATATAATCATGAAAAGTATATAGAAGATACGTTAAATGGTTTTTTGATGCAAGATGTGGATTTTGATTATGAAATACTTATTCATGATGATGCATCAACAGATAATACTGCTCAAATAATTAGACAATATGAAAAAAAGTACCCAGATAAAATATTTCCAATTTATCAAATAGAAAATCAATATTCACAAGGTAAAAAATATAGTGACCTAAATTATGAAAGGGTTAAGGGTAAGTATGTGGCAATTTGTGAAGGAGATGATTATTGGACAGATCCTTTAAAATTAAGATTGCAGATTCAAGCAATGGAAAAAAATCCAACTTGTGAGATAAGTTTTCATAGTGCATTAAGTAAAAATTGTCTAACTAATAAAGAAACAATAATCGGTAAATATGATAATAAAAATAGTATTATAGATATAAATGATGTCATAATTAAAAAGCATGATATGATACCAACTGCATCTTGTATTGTTACAAAAAATGTATTACAAAAAGTTTTAGAGTATAAAAGTACAAGATCTTATTTAACTGTAGGAGACCTATATTTCCAGATTTTTGGATCACTTCAAGGTGGTGCTATTTACATTGATAGAATAATGTCTGTTTATCGACATTTTACACCTCAATCTTGGTCAATGTCTCAAGATAAATCATTTGATAATCAAATAAAGCATCTTTTAGCTATGGCAAAATCATATCAAGAACTAGATGCAATTACAGAAAATAAATATACAAAAGCTTTTCAACAATCAACAATTAAGCGTCTTTTTTCTGTTACAGGATATGAAAGTTTTGATGATTTTCCTAAGGAATTTTATCCTTATAAAATATTATTTAGAGAATTATTAAATCAATTATTAGTTGAGGATAATTATCTTATTTATGGAGCTAGTGTATGTTCAAGGTTGATTTTAAATGAAATGGATAAAAAGATAGAATATATTATAGATAGAGATAGAGATAAACATAATACAAAATATTTTAACAAACCTATAAAAGCTATTGATTTTATAAAAACTTTTGATGATAAAAAAATAATTATAGCATTAGTAGGAAGATCGAATGAAATTGTAAATTTTTTAATAAAAAAATATTCATTAAAAAAAGAACAATTTATTGTTTTTGATGACTTTTTAATAGAAGCAGATTTATTGAAAGAATTAGACTTTCAATAATTATTTTGGTTTTGCTAATAAAACAGCTTCCCTGCCATGATAAAACTCTACCCATTTGAAATAAAATTTATAGTCTAGGTTTAAGTTTTTTAAGATTTCAGCAATTAGGATTACATCATTCCAATAGTGATATAAACAAATCGCTAATTTAGGTTTGAACTTTTTAATTGTATTGATTGAACCTTTTAAAGCAAAACTTTCTGCTCCTTCAATATCCATTTTTATTAAATCAAGCTTTTTGAAATTTTTTTGTTCTACATAATCATCTAATGTGATAGTTTTGATTTTTTCAAGTTCATCATCTTTCCCAAACATTGAAGTACCACCTTCTGTAGGAACTCGTTTTATTTTTACAATTTCATTTGAAGAATTACTAAGGGCTATTTTGTTTATATATACTTTATCTTCAATACCATTTAGCTTAGTATTATATTTAAATAATTTTATATTTTCATCTAATAGTTCAAAAGAATGGATTTCACATAAGTAGTTTGCTTTTTTTGCAAATAAGACAGCTGTATCTCCTGTAAAAGCTCCTGCATCTATAATAATATCTTCCTCTTCTATTTTAAAATCTTTATGTTCATATTGATTATAATATATGTCATGAATAGCTAAAACCCAGTCATATGTTGCAAGTTTAAAATCATAACCTTGTATATTCATATCTTGTAATTTATATTTTTTATTATCTAATTGTATATACTCACATTTTTCAGATGAAACTTTTTTAATAACTTCAGAATATGATTCTAGTTCTTCTTTATTAAGCAAATCAATTTTTGCCCAACGTTTATAAAACCATAAAATAAATCTTTCTTTATCTTCATCATCAAGTTTAGAGTAAATAGTTTCTGAAATTATTTCAAGAGAGTCAATATATTTTTGTATAAATAATAAGAAGTTTTCAGAGTATTCATTTTTTATATTTTTAGACTTTTTTGCTAAATCATTAAGTAGAATATTATTCATATTTTTTATTTTCCTTTATTATGTTCATTATTTTTTCAATTACTCTATTAGAGTTCATCGTGTCAATGTAGTTAAAAAATAGTTTCTGAGTATTTTTATATGATTGTAAATTTTTTTGTGAAGGCTCTTTTAATTCTTTTTCTAAGTCAATGATTAAATCATCAAATGTTGTACAGACTTGAGTAGGAAATGCAAGTGATAAGTCGTAAAGTAAACCATCTTGATTTTGTTGATAGTCTTTTAAGTCATATGCAAATGAAAACACAGGTTTATTTAAATAAAGAGCATCAATATAGACACTTGAGTAATCAGTAATAACTATATCACTTAATCTGATAACCGCTGAGATTTCATTAATAGTTTCATGACCTAAATCAAAAAAAGTTATATTATCGATATATTTTTCAATATTAAATAAAGAATTACTATTTCTAAAATAGTGCATTCTAAAACCTAATATCGCATTATTCTCTTGAAGTATTTTTTTTAAAGAAGTAATCTCTTTTTCATTGAATTGATAATATGAAGCAGATTCAATTGCATGAGATTGTCTATATGTCGGAGCATAAAGAATAAGTGTTTTTTCTTTTTTTATATCCTTGATTTTTTTTATATCATTTTGTAAGTATAAAGGAAGTTCATTTTCATTTTGTAATAAAAAGTCATTTCTGGGTAAACCTGTTAGCCAAATATTTTCATATTTTATAGGATAAAACATAGTTGCCATTGAGTAACTATCTATATCTGATGAACAAATTAAACCACTATAATATGCTCTTTCATATCTATTGTATTTAACTCTATTTGTGATCTTTTTTATATTTTCATTTGTAAGAGCAAGTAATCTTTTTAAAGGGATACCATGCCATAAATTTATAATTAATCTATTTGAAAGTCTAGGTTTAATGATACTAAATAGTTTGTTACCATACCTTATAGATAAATCCATAGATATGCTATGTGTTAAAAATATAACCTTACATTTACTTAGAAGATATAAACCTTTTAAAGAATGGATTTTTACAATGGTTGTACTTGTATAATCATCTAAAAAAAAATCTTTTGTATCATCTCTTGTAAATATTATTTTGTGTATATTCTTATCTTTTTTTACTGATTCAAATATAGCTCTTTGGTTTTCTATAAATTGATTAGATTTTATATGATGAACACAAAAAGCCCAGTTGTTTTCGTCTTTTGGTATAAAAAAATCGAAAATACGAAATAAAGGAATAATGAAAAAGTCATAAAAAAACTTTTTAATCATAATAGAACCTCAATCATATCTGGTGAAAATACAGGTATATTACAATTTAGTATAACATCACTTCTTTCTTGATAAGAATCATCAATAAAAATCGAGTTTTTATTTTTGATAAAAGTAGATTTTTTTTCATCTTTAGTTAAATGGTATACTTTATCAAAGAGTGAATCTAATCTATATTTTTTTAGAGAAAGATTTATATCATACTTATGTCTAGTTAATAAAATTAGTTTTTTATTGTCATTTAATGCTTTGTATAAAAAAGATATGGCTTTTGTATTAACCTTATCTTTTAGTAAAATGCAGTCATCAAAGTCTATGTAAATAGTAGAATAGTTTATATCAATTTTATATTTATTATTTAATGCTCTATCAAGTTCAACAGTATAGTCATTTTCATTTATTGTTACATCTATATCAAAGGCATCAAATAAAGTTAATAGAGCAAAATTAACACCCTTTACCCTACATAAAGAGGATGAACCAGCAAGTCTACAAGCTATTTCAAGAAGTTTCGGATTTTTATTTTTATCTTCTTTTACTTGAAAAAACCAAGCCCCTCTTGGTTTTAAGATATTATTTATTGCTTTTGCAAAATTGTTAAATATTTCTTTATGCTTTTGGGTATGGATAGTATTGACACTAATTCCATTTGAAATTCGTGCTCGTTGTCTTGCTTTTGAAAAGAGTAGTTCACCTTTTCTATTAGAGAAGCAATCTATTGTATATTCTTCATATGGTAAATATTCACATAAAACAAAGTCTATCTCTTTTTTCTCTTTTAAAAAATTTTCTGCACTATTTTTATCTTTTGCAAAAAAAGTATTTCTTGATCCATAGCCAATATCAGGTTTTATAAAAATTGGAAAGTTAGAAGATTCAATATCATTATATATTTGAGGTAAAAAAGTAGTTTCTTTTAGAGTCTCATACATGTTTTTTTTAGAAGAGCATATTTGTGTAACTTCTAAAGGTGATGCAATTACTTTGCAGTTAAGAATATTTTCATTCTTTTTTAATGTGTAAGAGACTAAATCCATTGCAGGATAAATTGCATCTATAGAATACTTTTGTATGATTTTATTTAATATTGGAATAAATTGATCATCATTATGGAAAGGGATATTTGGTATATAATTTTTATAGACAAACTCTCCATGATCCTTAACACTTGAGCCACCAAAAAGATTAAAATGAATACTATATTCTAAAGATTTGTAAATCTCTAATGCTATTTCAGAACCACATGGAAAAACAAGAATGTTTTTCATAAGTTCTCCTTGATGATATTTACTATTTGTTTTACATCATCAAATGATAAATCTGGATAAATTGGTATACAAAGAATTCTTGAAGAGATATCTTGAGATATAGGACAAGTATTAATTGGATTTAAAAAAGTTAAAGTATCAAGAGAAGGGTTGAAATATCTTCTAGGATTAATCTGTTTTAGATTAAAAGCTTTCTGAAGTTTTAATAAACACTCTTCATTCTCTAATATTATAGGAAAATAAGCAAGGTTCAATGTTGCATTTTTATTCCATTCTTGTACTTGTATACCATTTGGAATATTTTGAGTATAAAACTCCCAAATAAGTTCTCGCTTTTTTTTGATTTCTTCAATTTCATCTAATAATGCTAATCCCATTGCTGCTTGGAATTCATTCATTTTTGCGTTTATTCCTACCTCTTTAATTTGCTCAGGTCCCGTAATCCCAAAGTTAATTAGAAGTTTTATTTTTTGAGCAAGTGCATCATCATCTGTAATTAATGCACCCCCTTCAATTGTATGAAAAAGTTTTGTTGCATGAAAACTTATTGTTGAGATATCACCATATGATAAGATAGATGTATCTTTATATAAAACATCAAAGCAGTGTGAAGCATCATATATTGTTTTTAAATTAAATCTTTTTGATATTTCTTCAATCTCTTCAATTTTGCAGGCATTTCCAAATACATGTGTAGGTACAATAGCACTGGTTTTTTCATTGATTAAAGGTGATATTTTCTTTGGATCAATAGTTAATGTCTCTGATTCTATATCACAAAATATAGGTTGAAGGTTATTCCATACAAGAGAACTAGCAGTAGCTACAAAACTAAATGGAGTAGTAATAACTTCATCTTTTAAATCTAAAGCTTTATATGCAACTTGTAAAGCTAGAGTTCCATTAGTTACTAAAATGAGGTTTTTTACACCTAAATAATCTTTTAATCTATTTTCAAATTCCCTTAATAATGGGCCATTATTTGTAATCCATCCTGTTTCAAATATTCGATTAACATAATCATTATATCGTTTTTGATTTGGTAAGTATGGTTTTGTAACGTTGATCACTAATTACTCTTATTTTTGATAGGTTTTTCTTCTCTAATTAACTTGTCTCCACACCAGTGATATACTTTGGGATGTTTACATATAGGTTCATTCATTATATCAATAAACTCTTCATGATCAGGATGCATAGGATTTAAAAGGTTTTTTTGTAAATAGATTTCATCAGAGATTCTAAACCATTTCATAACGGGTCTTAATTGAACTCTATCAACTTCAAATTCATCAAGGTTTCTTTTTATAAAATTTGGAATCTCTCTAAAGTTTGTATCTTGAACAACCATTGTAATTTTTAGTTCTTTAATCTTTTCTTCTTTTCTAAGCTTACTTAAAAATTTTATTCCGTTTAGTGTTTTATCAAGATTTTCAATACCACCACTTAGTTCATTATAACTTTTTTCTTCATAACTATTTGGGGTGACAACTATTTGTATATCATAGTTTTGTAAATGTATTAAGCTATCCCAGTTTTTTTCTACTAAGGCACCATTTGTTTCAATTTTAATAATACATTTTTTATTTATTGGTCTAATTTGTGAAAAGAGTTTCATCATACTAGCAGACGAAAAGAAGTCACCATTTCCACTAGCCATAATTAATTTAGCATTATTTAAATGTGGTAAAATTGCTGAGTCAATACTTTTAACAAGTTCTCTATATTCTTTAGTAGGCGTAAAAATATCATCTCTACATGTAGGACAAGCGTGGTTACAAACATAATCATAAGCAAGATTAAATTCACTAGGGTAACTATCCAAGTAGTCATTAACTTTTAAATCAAACTCTTCTTTTGTTAAATCTGGTAAAGAATTATTACTTAGTAATGGGCATGAAATAGCATCACAGTATCTAAAACTTCCATCTTCAATTGAGTTTCTCAATTCTTTGGCTTTTTCCCCATGCCAAACCTCTTTTATTCCATCTTTTGCAATATTCCCTAAAGGAAGTCTAGCCCAAGAACAACATGTACAATTTCCATTTTTTGTAATATATAAATGTTCATAAGGTCTAGAACAAAATCTCATAAATAGCCTTTTATAAATTTTAAAAATTATATTGAAAGCATGATTAATAGCCTCTTAACAAAATATATAGCAGATACTAAGAATAAAGCCTCTTTTGGTTATTATATTTTATAAAAAAGAAAACTAGGATTTTAAGTGAGTGAACTATTTAATGATTTAAATCAAAATAGTATTATTGAAAAGTCTTTTAATAAATTTATAGATAATAGTAACGTTAAATTGGTATCTTTTGATATTTTTGATACTTTAGTTTTTAGAGATGTTTCCTTACCAAGTGATATATTTTTTAAGTTGGGTGAAAATGAATATGTAAAAGATATATTTTTAGATGCAAGTACATTTAAAAATATTAGAATAAAAGCGGAGTCAAAAGCTAGAAAAGTTTCAACACTTGAAGAGATAACTTTAGATGAGATATATAATCAAATTGATATTTTAGATTCGCAAAAAGAAGTGATTAAGCAATTGGAAATTGAGTATGAAAAAAATTCTTTATTTGTAAACAAACAAATTGAAAAATGGATGATATCTGCACGAAATAAAAACATAAAGGTTATCTTAGTTTCTGATATGTATTTTTCTAAAGAAGTTATTGAAAAAGTAGTAATAGAAAAGTTAAAAATAAAAGATATTGAGATCTTTATATCTTCAGAAATCAAAAAAACAAAATCAAAAAAAAGTTTGTATAGATATATACAAAAAAAGTATAGTTTAGAATATTCCCATTGGCTCCATGTTGGGGACAACATCGTTTCTGATATAAATAATGCAAAGGGATTAGGTATAAATACTATTCATTATTGTATTGATAAAAATACTAGAGAACAATTTTTAATTGAGCATGGATATATCAAAGATGATTTGGGGATAGTGGATAGTATTAGAAAAATTACAGTAATAAATAATTGTTTTGAAGATAAAAATAGTGTTTTTTATTATAATTTAGGAGCTACATTATTTGGCCCTTTGTTATGGGAGTTTTCTCATTGGTTGAAGGAAGTATATGAAAAATTTAATATCAGCCAAATATGTTTTATAATGAGAGAAGGGAAAATATTTAAAGAATATTTTGAAAAGTTATTTGATAATATCCCTTGTAAATTGATATATGCTTCAAGAAAGTCTACTTTTCTTGCTTCTTTAGATGAAGAAAAATTTGATATAAAAGAGTTTAACTTCTATAATTACAGGGATTTGACATTAGAAGACTTTCATAAAATTTTTAAAATAGAACTTAGTGAATTGTTAGTAGCCTTCAAACATATAAAAATAGAAGATGCAAATCAAACCTATATTAAAGGCAAAAATTTAATTGATTTATGTATAGAAAATTTTAATCTAAAAAAAGAAAAACTTAAAGAGAATATCTTAAATGATAAAAGTATATTAAAAGAGTATTTAGAAGGAATAGGAATTGAAAAGGGTGTTTTATTAGTAGATTTTGGAGGTACTGGAACTATTCCAATGCGTTTGAACAAGTTTTTAAAAGGTTATTTTAAATTTAATGTATTGATGTATATGCATGATATAGGTTATTATCATTCATTAGATTTCAGAACAATACCTTTTTTTTCAATGACTAACAATATTAAAAAATCTTTGGAGTTAATTAGAAGAACACCTGAAATATTTGAAATTTTATTAAATGGCATTGAAGAGACAACCCTTTCTTATGAAAGAAACGATAATAGAATTGAAGTTAAAAAAGTATTCCCTCATAATAATAAAGAAAAGTTAGATGAATATTGTAGTGCATTATATAAAGGAGTTGATAACTTTTTGATTTTATCTAAATATTATAACTTAGATAGAAAAATCAATAAAGAAAATTTATTATTACTTTTAGTTAGAATGATTGATGTTCCAACTACAACTGAAGTAAAGTATTTGGGTGATTTATATCATGATGAAGGTAATGGTTCTAGTATAGTTAATAAATTAGTGAATGAAGAAAAGATATCAAGATTAAGAGAATTTAAGTTAGAGAATGTTTACAAAAATTTTCAAAGTGATATTTTTTATAAAAGAAATGAATTTCATTGGCTACAAGGTGTAATAACAGCAATTGATCCTAAATTTATTAAAGGTATAAAAGGGATTGATACTGCAAATAATAATAGTGAAGCATTAACAGGCATATTAGATGTATTAGATATTAATCCGAATATCAATAAGGTTAATATCTATGGAGCTGGAGAGTTTTTTAAAGAATTACTACCTCATTTAGATGAAAGAAAAATTGAAGTTATAAAAGTAATAGATAGAAAAGCAAAACTTTCAGAGTTTGATTTTTTAGATTATAATGTAACAAGTTTAGAAAATGCTATAAATGCAGATAATTTTTACCCAATAATAGTTACTAGTAAAGTTTTTGCAGTAGAGATTACGGATATGCTTTTTAAATATGGGTTTAGTAATAATTTAAGATTATCTGTTATTAATTATTATAATGGGTTAGTTAGAGTTAGATTATAGTTTTTCTAAATCAATAAAAACTATCTTTTTCTCTAAAACTCCAAAATTTTTTAAATCTTTAATGATCTCTTTTTCTTTATTTAATACACTTATTAAAACTATTTGGTAATTGCATTTGTTTATTTCATCTAAATTAATTATTGGTAAAGATAAATCTTTATTTGAATAGGACTTGTCTATAATATTAATAATTTTATTTGAATAACTAGAATATAAAAGCTTACCAAGTGTACCAAAACCATATAAAATAACTCTATCATATTTATTCATTATTAATTCAACATTGAGGAGTAAAGAGCTTAATACGCTAGGGAAGAATTTTTTTAATTCATTATTAAATGGTTTAAAGATTTCTACAATTTCTAAATTTTCTAAAGAACTTTTATTAGATGTTGTAAAAAGTAGTGAATTGGTTGCTTCTGCTGTATATTGAACCATATTAAAAGTATGCATTCCTCCTGACAAGAAGTTTGCTATTTTAATATTTTTAAGATATTCAAATTTATATCCATTGTGGTAAAGATTAAAAAATAAATCATAATCAGAAGCAAGTTTATAATCGGTTCTAAATGGAAAGTTTAGCATTATATCCCGTCGTATAAAACTGCTTTGATGAATAAATGGCATTTGTGCTTTTAAAAAATAATTTAAGTTTTCTGCTTTAAATTCTTTTGTGATTTCAAGCTTATTATTTATTATAAAAGAATCAGAGTATATTACATCACAATTATAGGTTTTATTAAAAACTTCAGTTAAAATTGTATTTGATGATAACATATCTCCTGCATTCATAAAGTTAATCCAATCTCCAGTTGCTTTGTTAATACCTTTATTCATTGCATCATAAATACCGTTGTCTTCTTCACTAATCCAGTAGGTTAATTGATTCTCATATTTTTTTATTATGTTGATTGTTTTATCTGTACTTTTACCATCAATTATCAGAAATTCAAGGTTTTTATAGTTTTGATTTATTACACTTTGTATTGTTTTTTCTAAAAACTTTTCAGCGTTGTATGTTACAGTTATTATAGATATTTTATCATTTTGTTCTATCATTAGTTAGTCTTAAAAATTTAATTTGAATTAGTGTACAATAAATTTAATTATTGATTTATAAGGATTTTGATGAATAATGATAAATTTAATGTATTATTACCAATGAAAGGAAATTCTGAAAGAGTCCCAAATAAAAACTTAAAATTATTTGGTGGTAAGCCACTGTATCATTCAATTCTAAATACACTCATTCAATCTAAATATATATCTAAAATAGTTATAGATACTGATAGTAAAGAGATTGTAAAAGATGTAAAAGAGAATTTTGGTGAAAAAGTTTTTATAATAAACAGACCAAAAAGTATTCAAGGGGATTATGTTTCAATGAATGATATCATTGCTTATGATTTAAGTGAAATTGATGGAGAACATTTTATTCAAACACATAGTACAAATCCTCTCTTAAGAGTGGAAACTCTTGATTTAGCAATAGAAAAATATTTGGAAAATCTAGAAAAATTTGATTCTTTATTTTCTGTTACTAAATTTCAAACAAGATTTTATGATAAATTAGCAAAGCCTCTTAATCATAATCCAAATGAGTTATTAAGAACTCAAGATTTAGAGCCTATGTATGAAGAAAATTCTAATTTTTACATTTTTTCAAAAAAATCATTTAAAGATGTTGGAAATAAAAGAATAGGACTTAAGCCTCAAATATTTGAAGTAAATAAACTTGAAGCAGTTGATATTGATGAGCCAGAAGATTTTAAATTAGCAGAATTGATATATATGAATAAAGATAAACTGTAGGATTTGCATGAGTTTAAAACAAAAATTAAAAAAAAATGAATTAACAATAGGTTCTTGGATAATGATGAATACACCAGTGAGTGTTGAGGTTATGGCCCTTGCTAGATTTGAATGGCTGGTAATTGATATTGAACACACTTCAATAGATTTAGAATCAACTCAAAGTTTAATTACAACTATTCAAGCAAATAATATAAAAGCACTTGTTAGAGTAAGTAAAAATGAAGAGGTTGTAATTAAAAGAGTACTTGATATGGGAGCTGATGGAATTATAGTTCCAATGGTTTGTACAAAAGAAGATGCAAGACAATCTGTAAATTTTGCGAAGTATCCACCTCTTGGCAAAAGAGGAGTAGGTTTATATAGAGCTCAAAAATATGGTAGTTCTTTTGAAGAGTATAAAAAGTGGGTAGAAGAAGAACTGGTAATAATTGCACAAATAGAACATATTGATGCAGTAGAAAACATAGAAGAGATTTTAAAAGTTGAGGGAATAGATGGAACCATTATAGGACCATATGATTTATCTGCTTCTATGGGTTACCCAGGTGAGTTTGAAAGAGATGATGTAAAAAATGCAATTCAATTAGTTGTTAACATTTGTAAAAAGTTTAATAAGCCATCAGGGTTTCATGTAGTTGATACTAATCCTAGTGTTATAAAATCTAAAATAGAACTAGGATGTACTTTTTTAGCATATGGGATTGATTACTTTTTTTTAAGGGATTCAGTCATGAATGGAATGAGTAGCTTAAAGGATGGATTATAAGATGAAAGTTTTTGTTTCAACTCATCCTTTTTCTTTTACATCTGCTGAGCCAATGAGATTACTTAAATATAATGAATTTGATGTAAGATTAAACCCTTTTGAACATAAAATTTCAACTGAAGAGTTATCAAAGGTTATTGGTGATGCAGAGATATTAATAGCAGGAACTGAAAAAATAACAGAGCAAGTTTTTAAAGCAGCAACAAACTTAAAACTAATCTCAAGAGTTGGAATTGGATTAGATGGAATTGACTTTAAACTATGTAAAAAATATGGTGTAAAAGTGGCTTATACTCCAGATGCACCTACGATGGCAGTTGCAGAACTATGCGTAGGCTTGATTCTAGATCTTGCAAGACAAATTAGTAATACTAACAAAAATATTAGACTTAATATTTGGAAAAGACATATGGGCACGTTGTTAAGTGGTAAAACTGTAGGTATTTTTGGCATGGGAAGAATTGGTAAAAGCTTAATTCATCTCCTATCAAATTTCAATGTTAAATTTTTAGTTCATGATACTAGTCCAGACATAGCATATGGACGACTTCACAATGTTAGGTTTGGAACAAAGGTAGATGTCTTGAAATATAGTGATATTATATCAGTAAATATACCTTTAAAAGAGGATACTAAGAACTTTATTTCATCTAAAGAGTTAGATTTAATGCAATCCCATACTATATTGATAAATACAGCTAGGGGTGGTATAGTGAATGAGATAGATTTATATAATGGTTTAAAAAAAGAAAAAATTGCAGGAGCTGCTATAGATGTATTTGAACAAGAACCATATAAAGGTAATTTATGTGAACTTGATAATTGCATATTAACATGTCATATGGGTGCAAGTACTTTTGACAGTAGGACAGATATGGAGATACAAGCAGTACAGGAAGCTATAAGATTTAAAAATAACAAACCATTTAAGAATGAGGCTTTTGATAATGTCTAAAAAAATAGTTGTATTTGGAGGCTGTGGATTTATAGGAAGTTATTTAGTTGAAAGTTTACTTGATAGTGGATATGTTGTCACTTCTGCTGATATAAATCCATCTAAATATATTAATAATAAATTTTTTAGAAATTGTGATATCTTAGATTATGAAAGTGTGTATGAAATTGTAAAAGATGCAAGTATAGTATATAACTTTGCAGGCTTTGCAAATTTGGATGATGCCATAGTTAACCCTACTAAGGCAATAGAACTAAATGTTATGGGGAATCTAAATATTTTAGAAGCATGTAAAGAAAATCAAATAGAAAGATTTATTTATGCGAGCAGTGCTTATGCTATGAGTGATAAAGGGTCTTTTTACGGAATAAGTAAATTAACATCAGAAAAGCTTATTGAAGAATATTATAAGAAGTTTGGTTTAAAATATACAATTGTAAGATATGGCTCAGTTTATGGAGATAGAGATTATCATAATAACTATATATATAATTTAGTGAAAGAGGCTATGAAAAACAAAAAAATAAATCATAGTGGAGATGGAGAAGAAGTCCGAGAATATATACATGTTGCAGATGTTGCAAAATTATCAAAGCAAATCATAGAATCGGATGAGTTTATAAATGAACATATTATTTTAACAGGTGTTGAAAGAATGCATAGAAAAGAACTTTTTTATATGATTAATGAAATATTAGGAGATAGTATTGAAATAAATTTAAATAATGATGGATATCATAATCATTATAAAACTACACCTTATTCTTTTACTCCAACACGAAGTAGAAAGTTGGTAGCAAACCCATATATTGATTTAGGACAAGGTATATTGGACTGTATTAACGATATAGAGAACAATTATGATAAGTAATAAAATAAAAAATATTATATTTGATTTTGATGGAGTTATATTGGATTCCGTTTCCATTAAAACTGAGGCTTACAAAGTTTTATTTGAAGAGTTTCCAAAAGAGGTAGTCAATGAAATTGTAAAATACCATGAATTAAATGGTGGTATCTCAAGATACAAAAAGATTGAATATTTTTTCAATAAATTGCTTAATCGGTATATATCAGAACAAGAAGTTTTAGAGTATGCTAATAAATATTCAGAAATTACAAAAGAAGAGTTATCTAAAGAGAATTATCTTATTGAAGATTCATTAACTTTTATAAAACAAAATTACAATAGATTTAATATGCACATAGCTTCAGGTGCAGATGAAAATGATTTAAAATATATTTGTGAAAAGGTGAATTTAACTAAGTATTTTTTATCAATAAGTGGATCACCTAAAGTTAAAAGTGAAATCATTAAAGAGATTCTTATTTATTTTAATTATAAAAAAAGTGAAACAATTTTAATTGGAGATTCTATTAATGATTATGAGGCTAGTACAAATAATAAAATTAGATTTTATGGATATAATAGTAAAAAATTAAAAGAAAAATTTAAATATATTGATTCTTTAAGTTTAATTGACTTTGACTAATTTTTGTATAAATTTTATTGAGTTTTCCATTGCGTATAAGAAGGTTTAGCAATAACTCCAGAAGATGTTTTTACAAAACCATGAGAATCACTCATAACATTTCCATCCATAGGATATAAGTAGAAACTTCCATCAGTTCTTCTAAGTAAGATATCACTTTTCCCATCAGCATTAAAATCACCAATACCAGCAGTTTTCCATTGCGTATAAGAAGGTTTAGCAATAACTCCAGAAGATGTTTTTACAAAACCATGAGAATCACTCATAACATTTCCATCCATAGGATATAAGTAGAAACTTCCATCAGTTCTTCTAAGTAAGATATCACTTTTCCCATCAGCATTAAAATCACCAATACCAGCAGTTTTCCATTGCGTATAAGAAGGTTTAGCAATAACTCCAGAAGATGTTTTTACAAAACCATGAGAATCACTCATAACATTTCCATCCATAGGATATAAATAGAAATTTCCATCAGTATTTCTTAATAAAATATCACTTTTTTTATCTCCATTTAAATCATTACTAATATATTTAGGTTTGTTTTTTTCTTGATATGTTACCGATACTGTTTGACTTTCCCCATCAAATGTAAAAATTATAGTTTGTGAATTAGGAGTAAGATACATCTTAGTTATATCAGCATGAATCAAACTACTAAAAGTTATTTTATGAGTTCCTAAAAAAATTCCAGTAATAGTAGAACCACTATTTTGCCAACTACCACCATCTATTTTCCATTGAGCTGTTGATGGGGTTAAATTAACTGTAACACTACCTGTGCCAAGTTGAGACAAGGCATCATTTATATTTATTCTTTTTTTTATAACTCCATTTGTGTCAGTTATACTTTTACCAGTTGTTTGAAGTGCATTTAATCCCTCTGCAACAGTTAATGTATCTTTTGCAGACTTTAATAAAGCAAATGCTCCTGCAACATGAGGTGCAGCCATGGAAGTTCCATGTTTTGATGCATAAGCAGTATTACTTGTAGAAATAGGAGCATAAATAGTACTACCTGGGGCTAACAAATCTACAGTTGTATCGCTATTTGAATAATATGTCACTTCATCTATTTCTTGATAACCATTTGAAAAGTTTATTCCTGTATCTGTTGTGGCTCCAACAGTTACAGCTGTTTCGATACATGCAGGATAAGCTATACTATTTTTATAACCATCATTACCTGAGGCAATAACAGTTGCAATATTTACAGAAAGTAAATTATCAATTATCGCTTTCATAGCTGAATTTGTAGTGTTACAATAATCATAATACCTACCACCACCTAAACTCATATTAACAGATGCAATATCATATGTATTTCTTAAATCATATACCCTTTGCAATCCATTTATTATATCTGAATCAAAAGCACTAATTTTTCCACCATAATAAGAGAATACCTGTATGGCAATAATCGTTGCTTCTTTTGCAACTCCATTATTTCCTGCTGCAATCCCCGCAACATGAGTTCCATGGTCACAACCGCTAACAACATTGCTACAATTTACTCCTGAACCAGCACTAGTAGAAGATTTAACAGCCCCAGGACATGTTGTAGTAGAATTACTATAATAACCAGAATAACATGCTTCTGAAACAACCTTACCACCACTAAAGGCTTCATGTGTTTTTCTAACTCCACTATCAAGTATTGCAATCGTTTGTCCTAAACCCGTTGCACCAGAACTCCATGCATCTTGAGCCTGTGTTAATACAGTACTTTGAGCTAAATAGGGACTTAACTCTTTTACTATTTCAATATCAACTATCCCTTTTGATTCTAAAAGTTTCCAGAAATTTGTCTTATTTAATGTTATTGTAAAATAAGGAATAGAATCATAAATTTGTATTGAGTCTAACATTTGTTGTTCATCTAACATTTTATCTAGAATAATAGGTATTAATACATCAATTGCATTTTGTCTTTGCTTTTCAACCTCAAACTCATCAAATAAAGTACCCTCAGGGTAAAACTCTGATTGTAACTTTAAAGTTACAGCCACTTCCCCTTTTTCTTCTAAAATAGTTGTTATTTCAATTAGTTTATTTAACATTCCTGTAGTAACATCACTTTGATCATTTCCAGTTAAACTTTCATAAAGAGAAGAAGAGTTTATAATATCAACAATTGATACTTTTTCACCTGGGAGTACATTATTCAATTTCTTATATTGTTCTATTAAATTTGTTTTTTTTATATTGGATTCTGCAATAGCACTTAACGTAAAACAAAACAATAAAAAAATAGTTGTAATTAATCTTTGTTTCATAGTTTCCTCTTATTTTAGAAAGTTGTAGCCCGACTATCTTCTTAAGACTGGTTGCTACGAACTTTAGGTTTGCAATATATTGCTCAATTATATTATAAGTAAAATGTACAATTCATTATATATGAAATTCTTTTATACTGATGAAGAAATTAATTCATATATAAAAAAATGGGAAAAATACAACTAACTGAAGCTGCACTTGAAGCAGAAGTAGAAGAGGCTTCTCCATAAAACTTTATAGAGTTTATGAAAGATTTTAAAATACAATAGGTAAAGTTTTAATTTCCAAATTATTATTTGGAAGAGCCTTATTAATATCTTTTACAATAGAGCTCTCTCTTCCTAAAACACTAATAAGTATTAAATCTATATTGTAGTTTATTAGTTTATCTAATGTAATAATATCATGAGTAGAAGATTTTACATTTGGGTTTTTATCTATGATAACTTTTACCTTGTTTCCTAAGTTTGATAAAATAAATTGACCTAGTACTCCATATCCATAAAGTGCAATTTGTTTATTAGAAGATTTTAATTCATTTATGTACTTGTTTAAAACATTAAACTCCATTGCAAAATTTAAGTTCTCTTTTTCTATTTCTTTTGTGATTATATTTTCCTCATAGTTTTTTTTGAAAACTTTAAAAAGCTTTTCTACTGTGTAAAAAGATTTAAACTTTTTAATCTCTTTTTGATTTAGAGTATTTTTATTTTTTGTTAGTTCTTCAAATGATTTTAAAATACCATTTTCTTTTTCTGAATCAAAAGTTACACCTTGTCCTAAGAGTTTAATCTTATCTCCCATCCAAGTGTCTTTTGTAGTTAGGATAAGTTTATTATTTAAAATACTTTCTATAAATACTCCAGATGTTTGTATCTTATATTTATCTTTATCATATGGTATTACAACAATATCGCTTTGTTGGATTAATCTTTCATACTCTAAATTATCAATAAAAGATGTTATTAGATGAACGTTTTTATTAACTTTTAACTCTTCTATTTTTTTAATCAATTCGCTATTTGATAATCGAGTATTTAATTTCACTATAAACGAATACCTTTTATTTTTGGATAGCTTTTTATATAAATTAAAAAATAGATCAAATCCATGATCATATGTAGGATAACCAAAATATGTAATTATTGATTTCCCATTATTTCTATTATCTTTTACTATGTTGTTTTTAGAATACAAAGGGATGGGAAGATTTGTTAACTCTTTTGTTAAAAATTTTTGATAATAAGATATTGCTACTTCAGAGTCTGTATATATATTTACATTTTTATTAATATTTTTTTTAAGTAGTGTATTTAAGAGTTTTATATTATTAGTCTCTTCATTTGTTTGATTAATATAAAAAAGAACACTATTTATAGATAAGTTATCTATTCTATATTTTTCATTGATTCTTAAAAGTATTTTAGAGTAAGTGACGCTTGATGTATATATATATACTATTATATTTTCATATGTTTCATTCAAAATATTTAAGTAAGAGAATATATTCTCAATAATAAATTCAAAATCTTTTAAAATAAGCTCTTTATTTACATTATCCTCTTTTATAAATGCAATATGCTTAAAAACTTTTATTAAATTATATTTTTTTACATCTTCTTGTTTTATATTTTTTCCTACATAATGAAGCATATCAAAAGATTTATTTTTTTTAGTAAAGTTATGTAAAGTATCTGCTATTTTTTTATAGTGCCCTAAGTCACTTGAAAAACCTGGATCTAAATATACAAATAAGTTTTTTTTCATTTTTTAATCTTTCAATAATTTTTTTATAGCTTTTTTTATTTTTTTATCTGAAATTTTATTTTTAAAAGCTAAAATATTCCCCCACGAATCACTATTTAGCTCTCTATCATTGTATTTAAAAAAACGTTTCCAATCGTGTCTTATTCCATATTGTATGATAGGGTACCATTCACTTATATAAACAGTATAATTTTTTTCTATTAGAAAATTGATTAGATCTTTTACCAAGTATCCTAAAGGTTTTGTTTTTAAGTCTTCAAATTCACATTCAATAACATCTGGACTTATTTTTTCCCAGGGAAAGCCCTCTAAAACCATAAGGTCGAAACCTTCAGTATCAATTTTTAAGAAATTTACTTGTTCTATTGTATTGCTTTTTATTTGCTCTTTTAGTGTAGTAACTTTCACTTCACATAATTTTTTATGATTATTTGTAAAAGCTGATAATCCACTAATTCCTGTACTTTCATATGAAGAGTAAAAACTTAAAGTTTGATTCCCTTTATTGGAAATTGCATTATCTGATATTTTTAGGTTTTCATTATTTTTGAAATTTTTTTCTAAAAGGGCTCTATTATTTGGATCGGGTTCATAGGCATAAACTTGCCATTGCTTATTTAAAAAGTTCTTAAGTGCTGTTCCATGATGTGCTCCAACATCAATCATTGTTCCTGCTGGTTTATTTTTTAATAGTTCAAATACTATTTTAGTCTCATCTATTGATACCTTACTTTTTCTTTCAAAAGGTCCATATATGTTCTCTTCTTTAAACTCTTTAGATTGCTTATCCAAAATAAGAGGTAAATTAATACTCTTTTTAATATCGATCAAAAAGAGCTTTGTTTTTTTAATTGATAAGTTTTTTAGTATCATAGATTCTCTACCTAAAACTGAAATTACTAGCTTATCAAAGTTATAATTTGCTAGATCTTCAGATTTACACATAGGAATATTATATTCATTTTGTGAAATTTTATTATCAATAATTACCACAACTTGTTTTTTTAACTCTTTAATTAAAAGTTTTCCAATTAGTCCAAAACCAAAAATAGCAATTTTAAATTCTGAGCATTTTAAATAATTAATATAACTATATAGCGTATTCATTTTTTTTGAAAAATTTAAGTTCAAGTTTTCAATATTTGACTTATCAATAGGTGTCTCTTTTAAACGACTTTTCAATGCAGGTATATATGATTTTGTTAAAGAGATATATTTTTTACCTTGAAACTCCCCATATTCAATAAGTTTTTTCAAATAAATACAATGTGTATCATAATAATCGGTATAACTTCTATCCCTAAAAAAAGATGGATGTGTTAGAAATGCACTTTCCATTTTATCATCATATTGTACAGTTGAACTATGTTTCCAAAAATATTTTTCATTTGATTCTCTTCCGTCTGCTCCTATTAAAAAAATTTCATTAGCTAAAGATGAAGCAAGTGGAATCATAAAGAGAGTTAAGATATTTGCAGAGTTTTTTATAAAAAAAGAGTGCTCATTTGGAAAATTAATATATAGAGAACTTGGTAATCCAATAACATTGTCTTTTAAAGATGGGTAGTGGGAAAGAAATAAAGGTAGTGTAAAAAAAGGTATTATAATATATGAATTATATTTTTTAGCTACAGAAATAGCATCTTGTCTAAAAACTTCAGCATAAGAAGATGAACCAAAGTGAAATACAGGATCTGCAAAAGTTATAATATCTGGACCTTCAATATGCTCTAAAAAATCATTATTTTTTACTATGCTATTACAAATTATCTTTAATCCAGAATTATCAATATCAAGATCTTTATATGTATCAAAAGATGGCCCTGAAGTAAAGCAATATGCTTTATCTTTACTTTTATGTTTATCTAATAAGTTGTTAAAGTTTTTTTTAGATAGTTGAAGAAAAGATTCTTTTTCTTTAATAGTTAAAGTATTAAAAAAAAGTCCTCTTAGTGTTTCAGCCTCTTTGTCTGAGTAAAAATTGTTATCAATTAAGTCAATTTTATATGCATATCTAAATATACTTGGTTTTAATATCTCTTTTACATTATGCAATAATATAAAATCATTTTCAAGATGTTTTTCTAATTGGTTTTTATCTATTAAAATAATTTGTTCACAGTCTAAATTTTCTTTTTTTAAGTCACTAGAAGTAAGAATATGAATATATGGTTTATTTTTATTAGGTAAAGAAAATTTTAAACGATTTTTTAGATTATGTAGATCTTCTTTATTTTCAATTAAAGGCAAAACTAAAAAAGATTTTATAGGATTTTTTTTTATATCAAGAGAGTATTTTTGGCGATATTTATTTAGTATTTTTGTTATTTTGATATAAGTTTTTTCTCTTTGCTTTATATCTTTATAATCACGCTCTTTATAGGCTACATTGTTCATGTTATTTTCTTTATTATAGTATTTATATTGTCTTGTATTATAATAAATATAGTGTAATTAAACCCTTAATTTAGTAATTTTAGATTTTTTAATATTATATGAATTAATCAAATATCTTTCAATTTCTTCTTCTTGTCCTAAAACACTAATTATTATCTTATCAAATTTCATATTTGATATATTTTTAGGAGAGTAGGATTTGTTATTTTCAATATTTTTGGAGATTAACTCTGATGATGCATCAATAAATGCAACAAAATGCTTTTTAGGTAAAAATGCTTTTATCGTTTGCCCAATTGTTCCTGATCCGTAAATTAAATATTTGTCTTTTTTGTCAAGCTTAGAAATACTCTTAAAAAAAGATCTAAAATTTTTTAAAAAAATCTCTTTTTCTCTTTGTTTTGATATAGAATCATAAAGGGAGTAATTCCTAGACATATATCCAATTATAGGATCTAGTGTTTTATTTATATCTACTTCTGATATATAGTTATATTCTGTTTTTATAAGCTCTTGATATAGTTCTAAATATCTTTTTGCTTGAGTTTCTATTTGATAGTTTTTAACTATAAGTTCTCTACCTCTTTTCCCTTTTTCTTCTCTTAACTTTTTATTATTAACTAATTCTAAAATAGCATTTGAAAGAGAAGAGGTATTGCTTTTTTCAACTAAGATACCATTTTCTTGTGAAACTATATCTCTTATTCCACCTGTATCAAAAGCAATAATAGGAGTTTGGCAAGAAAGAGACTCTAAAATAGTGTTAGGTAAGTTATCTTCTAAAGAAGGAAGTATAAAAATATCTAAAGCACTATAAACTAAACTTAACTCTTTTTCATCACTTATATGTCCATTGTTTATAATAGGTATAGGAAAATCTTTTATATCTGATTGCCCAAAAAAAAGACCTATTACTTTTTTTTCTTTTAGTGAAGACTCTATTTTTTTTATAGCTATTAAGAGTTCATTGAAGCCTTTTCTACTTTCATTATGGTTAAGTACACCAAATCCAAGAACAATAGTGTCTGTTGCTATTTTTAATAACTTTTTAGCTTTGTTTTTGTCTATTGCTTGAAAAATAGTTGAATCAATACTATTTGGAATAACTTCTATTCTTTTATTTTTAAATAAAAGACTTTTTTTTGCTTCTTTTGCTAGCCAAATACTAGGAGCTACAATTGTTAAATTTGCATTTTCTATAATCTGTTTTTTTAAATTTAAATTTTTACTGGGTAAATATAGTTTATCTTCTAGTAATTGTTCACACTTTAAACAATCTTTTGAAAACTTTTCACAACCATTTGAATAGTGACAACCTCCTGTAAAAGGTCTCATATCATGAAGAGTCCAAACAATAGGTTTATTTGTTTGGCATAAACTATAAATATTTTCAAAAGAGAGAAAAAAGTCAATCCAGTGTAAGTTTATTATGTCATATTTAGAGATACTTTCGAATATAGAGTTATTGTATGAAAATGAAAAAAGAGTATTTGTTTTTAAGCTTCTATTTTGATTTATATAATGATGATTTATTTCAGACTCAAAGTTTTTTATATCATTAGAAAGTTGTTTTAGTTTTATGATATTTGGGTCTTCTAAACTTCTATTTTTAACAAAATAATCTATACTAGTATTTATCTTTTTTAATCCTTTATACAATCTATAGCTAGCTTTAGCTGCACCACCTTGTATATCATCCCTATTAAATTGGGCTATTCTTAGTTTATTATTCATAATAGTATACGTATGTTCTCCTCAGCAATATTATATTTATTTTGTAGCTCTTTTGTAATAGTATCTTCTTTTCCAAAAACACTAATTAAAATAATAGTGTTTTTTGGGATTTTGATTTTTTTAGGATTATAAATAAATATATCATTCATCTTTGTTTGATGTTTATTTTCATTTTTATCAAGTATAAATTCAATATCCAATTTAGAGAAGTTTAAAATTAAATTTGCACCTGTTCCTGAGCCATAAATAATATATTTTAAATTTGAATCTAAACTATTTAAGTTTTTAATAATTTTATTTATATTGAAACTAAACTCTAAGTTCTTATTTATTTTTTTTGGTATAAATTTATTTATATAATTAAAAAAATATTGGGACATCTTTTCTTGTGCTTTAATATTTTCCCAATTTGGCTTTATATTCTTAGTTTTTTTGTAAATAGTCGCATGGCTACCTTTTAAATTACCCAAGTTTTCTAATCCAAACTCTTTTGCAAAATAGTTAAAAGTATGTTTTAGATGAAAAGTTTGAGGTAAATGACACTGCATAACAGGTTCAAAGCAGTTCGCAATTATTAAGAATCCATTCTTTTTTACTTTTTCTATCATATTATAAAAATGCTCTAAAGGATCAATAACATGCTCTAGTACATCTGTTGAAATAATACATTCGTACTTTTTTACTAAGTTATCAATAATTTTTATATTTGAATAATCTTTCAATACTTTTAGTGTATAAGAACTAGGATGAGGTTCATAAATATCAATATGACTTTTTTTAGTAGTTTTAGATATTATACGAGCTAATGTACCAAATCCACCACCATAGTCAGCTATTTTTGTAATATTATTTTCAAATAGCCATTTTGCAATACTTTTCCTTTGTAATATTGATATTTCATGTTGTTCTATAAATAAACCATTTAAAACCCATACGGGATGATTATAAAATTTAGATATATTTTTCCAGTTTAGTTTTTGATTATCACATTTATATTTTTCCCAAACCTTGTCCATTAGGTACCAAATTTGTTCTACTTCATCATTTAGTGATGGATTTTGTTTTTTTAGAAGATTTTTAATTTTTTTTCTATCAGATTCTTCTAAATCTTTATTATCAATATCTATATTAATAAAACTTTTTATTTTCATTTTTAAATTCTACTTTTCAAAAATTACACTTATTGTATGACCTTTAGGTAACATCTCTTTTTTTAATCCTTTGACCAATAAATTAGTCATTGTATTTATAAAACTTGGATTTATAGAATCATCTAAGAGTTTACTATGTGTAATACTATTTCTTACTAAGGTATTTATATAATTTATTTTATGTACTTCTTGTAACTCTTCATGAACAATATCTAATATTTTTAAGTTATATTCTTGAGCAATAAATTTTAAAGTTTTAGTTGGCCACCTAGTTATATGATGAGGAGGCATATTTAGAAGTCCGTTACTTATATATTTTAAATATGAATCTTCAGCAGGAACAGAAATAATCATTTTCCCACCTTTCTTAAGAGTATTTAATTTAGCTTCTATAAAACTCTTAGGATTAGAAACATGTTCTAAAACTTGAAAGCTAGCAGCAACATCAAATTTATTTAAATTCTTTTTACTAAACTCTTCAATAGATTTATTTTTTATTTTTATACCTTGTTTTTTTGCAAGTTTTTTTGCATTTTTACTAAATTCTAAACCTATGTAATCTTCTGTTTTCAAAAATTGTTTAAAAGCACCTTTTCCACAACCTATCTCTAAAACCTTGTCTATTTCTTTTATATATTTTTTTGCAACATGATATTCATCTTTTTCATCCATATAATACCAGTCAAATTTTTGTAGGGAGTTGTAAAAAGTTTCATCGCCTGTGACAAAAGGATAAAAAAATCTTAATTTACAATTTTGGCATTCATAGTATGTAATATCTTCTTTAATCAAATAAGAAAAATCAACATCTACATAATTAAAATATTTTTTAATAAGAGTATCTTTACTTATAGTAACTATATTTCTATGTTTTTCTTTTTCACATAATGGACATTTCATTTAGAGCCTTATTTTTTTATGCTTATACAAATAGAGTCTCTTTTAACAATATTACAATCTATCTCTACTACTTCAAAACCATTTGCCTCTAAAATAGTTTGCATAATTTTCTTATTATTTCGCGGCCACCATATTTGATCGTCTCTTTTATTTTTAAAATCCATTGGAATTGCCCCATTTTCCCAACCATATGATTCAAGTTTTTCCCAATCAGCATATTGATGTATTAGAATAGAACCTTTTTTCATTTTTGGGTAAATATTATGGATAATTTGATATATAGAATCTATATTATTGTGACATAAAACCCCAAATGACCAGAATAAATCATAATTATCATCATCTAAAAAACTATAATCCAATGAATCAACTCTAAAATGCTTTACTTTAGCACAATAGCCATCTGGATTTATCCATTGTGATACATCTTGAAAATCTAGAGTATTAAAGTTTCCTTTTTCATTTAAGATATCTAAGATAACATTGCTCCAAGAACCTCTTCCTGGACCTAGTTCAAGAACATTAAATTCTGGTTTGATATAAACTTTTAATAATTTTTCAATAATATCTTTATATAAACCACCAATCTTTTTTTCTTCACTCTCTCTTTGTAAATCTTTTTCTTGATTTAAAATATCTCCACTACTATAACCATAATGGAACTCTTTTTTTAACCACTCTATTGTAGGCATGTATTAATCCTTCTTCATATATCTATTAATTATTAGATCTAATTCTCTTGCTCTAATGGAAAAGTTATAGTTTTCAAGAGTTCTTTTTTGAGCTTTTTTAGCAATTTCTTGGCATTTTTTTGGATTTTCAATAAGCCAAGATATCTTTTCAATAGCATCTTCTGCATTTTCATAACAAACTAGCTCTTCATTTATATTAAAAAGTTTAGCTAAATTTGATTTAAAGTCAGTAACTAAGCAGGTTCCTACTCCTGTAGTTTCAAATAGCCTCATATTTCCAGCCATATTTTCTGATGCATCAATATGTGAATTAATATTAATAAAAGAGGAGGATAAAAGATTAAAATAATCTAAGCCATATTTTGCATTATTAAATTTTTCACTATGAACTTTTAAAGAAATAGAAGGCTCATTTATTAATGTATGAATTAGATCTTTTCTTTTATTATGAAAACCTGCTCCTTCTATAATATTTCCAATAAAAACTACATCATTATTTTTTATTGGATTTATATGATTTAGAATTCTTTTGTCAAAAGCATGACCTAGTATTTCAGAACTTAGATTTTGTTTTTTAAAATGAGATTGTAGGTGTTCACTACAGGTTAAAATCACATCACAATTATTATATATCTGATACTCTTTTTCTCCAATGGGTGCACATCTGTAGCCCATAATAAGTTTTAAGCTTTTTAACTCTTTTTTTAAGTGGACTATTGAATCAGAATTTATAGAGTAAGGGTCTTGTATAAATAAAATTTCAGGTCTGAATTTTTTGATTTGTTCTATTATTATGTTTTCTTTTTCTTCTTTTACATTATTTTCTTTAGCCCATTGTTTTTGTAAATTTTCAGCGTTTGCTATTATTTGATAGGTTTCATATCCAATCTCACTTAAATGGTATTCATAGCTATCTGCCCAGCCAAAAAATTGTTTCATTAAAAAAGAGTATTGTGTTTGATACTCTAAATTTTGTAATTCTTTATTTTTTGTATAGATTTTAGTTAAAAAATCAGTATAAAATCTTGTAATTTTTAATATTTTATAATTCATAATAGCTCTTAATTGTTTTGATAATATAGTTTAAATCTTCTTTTGATAAATGCTCTCCCATTGGTAAACTAAGTAGTTTAGTGTCATTTTTATTTGCAAAAAAATTTTCATTTGATTGGTTTTTATATTTATATGCTTTTAGTTTTGGTAGAGTAATTGGATAATGAATTCCTGTTTGAATTTTATGCTTCTTTAAATATTTTTGTAAATCATTTCTGTTTTTTACTCTAATTACAAATAGATGATAAACTTGTTTTGCCCAATTTTCTTTTTTTGGTAAAACAATCTCTTTTATATCCTTAAAGTTATGAATATAATAATCAGCTATTTCTATTCTTTTTTTTGTCCAATTATCAAGATATTTTAATTTTACGGAAAGAATAGCAGCTTGAATACCATCTAGTCTTGAGTTTCTTCCCTCAAATTCATGATTATATTTTTCAACTCTTCCGTGATTTGCTATCATTTTACATTTATTAGCAAGATTTTTATCATTTGTAACTATTGCTCCCCCATCACCATAAGCACCTAGGTTTTTTCCAGGGTAAAAACTAAATGTTCCTATATCTCCAATTGAGCCAACTTTTCTATTTTTGTACATAGCTCCATGGGCTTGTGCACAATCTTCAATAACTTTTAAATTAAACTCTTTTGATATTTTTAGTATCTCATCCATATTACAAGGATGCCCATAAAGATGTACTACTACAATGGCTTTTGTGTCTTTTGTAATCTTTGATTTTAAACTTGATAAGGATATTGTGTAATTATTTTCATCACAATCACAAAAAACTACTTTATAACCAGTTCTTGTAATTGCTTCTGATGAAGCAATAAAGCTATTAGCTGGAACTATAATTTCACTTTGTTTTGGTAAATTTAGTGATTCAATTGCTATTTCTAAAGCATCTGTGCCATTTCCTACTCCCACACAATATTTTGATTCTTGATAGAAAGCAAACTCTTCTTCAAATTTTTTTACATAATCTCCACCAATAAAAGCTGAAGTAGATATAACGCTTTTAATAGCGTCATCTATTTCATCTTTTATTGAATCATATTGTTTTTGTAAATCTAAAAACTTAATCATTTTTTCTTTTTAACCTTAACCCATATATTTGCGCATATTTCAGGTGGCATTTCTTTACTAACTTTAAATATTGCATCCAGCAGTTCTTGTGACCAATCTTTCATCTGTACTAAAGAGACCATTTTTATATTGTATCCACCAATATCTACTATCTCACAGTTCGCTTCTCTAATATCCTTTTTTAATTTATCAATGTCATAAACCCTTTTATGTCCAGCTTTGATATCTGAATTATTAAGACTATATTCACTATCAATTATTCCCATTTGTTTTCCAATAAGCCTATGTATAGATTTTGCATTGGGTACTGTTATAAAGGCTATCCCATCATCACTTAACCATTCATGAAATTTATTCTTCATAAGTTTTATTGGATTATCAACATGTTCTAATACATGATTTGCAAGTATCACATCAAATTTTTTATCTGTTGTATAATTTTCAAAATAAGATTCTATAAAAATTGTTTTTTTACTTGAAAAAGAGAAAGATTCTATGATTCTTTTTGAGCCTTCTAATACTGTTTGTGATTTGACTAAAAATTCTAGTTTAGCACTTGTTAATCCATTGCCAAGACCTAAATTTAAGACATCTTTATTTAAAACTATATTTTTGGCTAATTCAATAGTAGATTTAGTCATAAATTTTTCTTCAGTTGTTGCTTTGATCCCCTGATAATTCTCAAAATAATTTTCTAAGCTCATAATTACCACTTTGTACTAAAAATTTTATCCCATCTAGAGATATTCTTTTTTGCCCAATTAAATTCATTTCTTAATCCATCAATCAATTTTGTTTTGGGCTCCCAATCCATAATTTCTTTTACATTCGACATATCTAAAAGCATTGTGCCAAGTTCTGCTGTATTTCTTTTTTTTCCATCAATTATTTTTGAAAATTCACCCTCTTTAGTATTTTCATAAATCACTTCTAAATTTTTATTTGATGATAACTTTATTGCTGTTTGAGCAAGCTCTTTTATTGAAGTTTTTTTCCCTGTACCCACATTAAAAATATGTCCATCTGCTTTATTTTCTTCTAAACAAAGATTATGAAATTCAACAACATCACCTACATAAATAAAATCTCGTATTTGTTCACCTTCTCCAAATATTACAGGAGACTGTTCATTTATAACTCTTTTTAAAAAGATTGGTAATACTCTTCTAAACCATTCTCTTTCTCCATAAACTATTCCATATCTTAAACTTACTACGGGTAATTCTTTATAGTCGTTATAAATTTTAGCATATTTTTCTGCAGCTAATTTACTTACACCATAATCCCAGTTTGGACTAGGATTATCAGACTCTTTTGTTGCACCATTTGTTTGTCCATAAACACAAGCTGATGAAATATTAATTACTTTTTTTACATTATTTTCTTTTGCTGCTTTAAGAACATTTAATGTTCCTCTTGTATTTACTTCTAAATCACGCTCAGGTTCATCAAGGGCTAAAAAGATTTCAAGTTGAGCTGCATGATGAGAGACATAATCACACTCTTTCATACTATTTTTTAGTTTTTCATAATCTAGAATATTGCCTTCAATAATCTCTATTTTATCTTTTATGTGATTTAGATTTTCCATTGTTCCTGATGAAAAATTATCATATACAATAACCCGATAGTTTTTCTCTAATAATGAATCCACAATATTTGATCCTATAAACCCTGCTCCACCTGTAATTAATATTTTTTTCATAACTTATCCACATATTTAAAATTTATTTTGCAATTCTTTGCAAACTCTAGGTCAATTTCTCTATCTCCAATATAAATTGATGAACCTTTATTTAAAAAAGGTTCTAGTTTTTTGTAAGCTTCTATATTTGGTTTACTTTTATTTACACTATCTATTCCAAGAATTATAATAGATTTTTTTTCAATATTTAGTTGAGATAAGAATTTTTGAATTGTTGAATGAAGATTATTTGAAATAATAAATAGATAATCTAATTTTTTTATTATATGTAAACTATTTTCAATAGGAGTAAAATCAACTTTATTATTTTCTTGTTCATACTTTTTGAGAATTTTAAATAATATTTTATTATCAATTTTCTTTTTTAATAGGTCAATTTTTATATTAAGTTTTTGATTTATATTTATATTATGTTTTTTGCATAAAATATTTATTTCATCTTTTAAAGAGGCCCAATTTACATTTAAATTTGCTATTGTTCCATCAAAATCAAATATATAATTGTTATATTTATTCAGATTCATATAAATACCTCACTTAAGTATCTATACATTGTTAAGTTTTGATTGTATGGAATGAGTTTATTTTCTACTTTCCCAAAATAATCTTCAATCATAAGTTCAGGTATATTAACTCCAGCTTCTGTTGCTAAAGGTAAACCTCCTGCTGAAAGTCTAGAGTTTAGCTCTATGATTTTAATCTCATCATTTTTATAAAAAACTTGAATATTACAAGCTCCCTTATATTCTAGTTTTTTTAGTAAGCTACTTGTTATTTCTAATAGCTTTTCACTAAACATTGTTTTTGTAACTACAGATTTACCATCTTTTACTTTAACTCTATACCTAGGTACAAAACCAACTAATATACCTTCTTGATTTACATAACAATCTATTGTGATTTCTTCCCAGTCAATATACTCTTGTATTAAATATTTTTCTTCATTTTCTTTTAAATAGAAATTTAGTTCTTCTTTAGAGGTTATTTTAAAAGCACCTATTGAGGAACTACCTTGTTTAAGTTTTATAAATAAAGGGTATTCTTTTATATCATTCTTATTTTTATAACTTTTTGGATATGGAAAATGATTCTCTTCTAAAAATTTTTCAAATAAGTTTTTATTAATACATTTTTTTACTATATCTTCTCTTGGAATTATCATGCCAACTTTTAGCTCTTCCAAAAGAGTTTTATATGAAGAAAAAAAAGCAATTTCACTTGAGTGAAGTGGAAATATAAACTCTATTTTTTCATCTTTGATGATTTGTATTAAATCTTCTAAAAAACCATTCTCTTTAGATGGCTTTACTATATAAAACTTATTAGCTAAATATAATCCAGCTGAGTTTTTATCCATATCAATAGCAATAATATTGTAGATATATTTATTACTCTTTCTTAAAGAAGAGATTACATTGATTGCAGTTGCAACACCTGCTGAAGTTATTAAAATATTTTTCTTAATCAAAGTCTATTTCCTAACTTACATTTTTCAGGTTTAAATCTTAAAAAGACTTCTTTTCTTGTTTCCATTGATTCATAAATTGCTGAAATAAGTTCAACACTTTTTCTTCCTTCAAATCCATTTACTAAGTGTGGTTTTTTATTTAATATACAATCAACTACATGCTCATAATATGCTTGATGTCCAAATCCATAAACATTTGGAGGGTTTTCACTGTAATTATTGACTATCTCATCATCCCCTTGTAATTTTTCATTAAAGTTCCAATGCAACATTTTATTCATAGCAAACCCACCTATTTCAACAGATCCTTTTTCTCCTAATATAGATATTGAACCTTCTAAATCTTTTGGTCTAATAGCGGTTGTAGCTTCAATTGTACCGATGGCTCCATTTCTAAACTTTAAAATTACAACAGCAGTATCTTCCGCTTCTATATCGGCCAAGGCCTGTATTCCTTTTGCATAAACAGAATCAACTTTTCCCATCATCCACTCTAATAAATCAATATGATGACTAGCTTGATTTGTAATAACTCCCCCATCTAAAGCCCAAGTTCCTCTCCATGGCGCTTGATTATAATACTCTTCTGTTCGGCACCATCTAACCCTAACTGTACCCATAAATAGTTTTCCAAATCTATTGGCTTCAAGAGATTCTCTTAATTTAATAACAGGTAGATTAAATCTATTTTGTTTAACAACAAAAAGTCGACAATTGTTTTTTTCACAAGCACTTATCATATCATCAGCATCATCTATTGTTAAAGCCATCGGTTTTTCTACAATAATATGTTTACCATATTTTGATAAGTTGATAACATGTTTTGCGTGATAACCACTCTCTGTTAAGACACAAACAACATCAATTTTTTCATTTTGCATCATTTCATCCATATCTTTATAATATGGAATATTAAAATGATTGCCTATTCGTTTGGCTTTTTCTTCAACAATATCACATACTGCAACCAGTGAAGCATTATTTATTTGGTTATTTCCTAATAATTCACTATGTCTTTTGGCAATTCTTCCACAGCCTACAAGGGCAAAATTTAGCATTTATATTTCCACCTTTGAAAAGATATTTTTATCTGATAACTTTATTCCATTTAATATTAATAATTCAGGGTCAGGATTTTTAGTATAAATTTTTTCAAACTCTTTTTTTTGCTCTATAGTAAACTCTTTATAACTATATTTATATTTATCCATTAGTTCAAGTAGAGTAAATTGTGGGATATTTTGTAGTTTTGCATATTCAATAGTTATTCTCATATTACAAACTTTTTCAAACTTTATATTTGACTTTTTATAGTTACCAATAGAGCTTGTACTAATATCTTTTGTTGGATTTGAACTCCAAGAATCAAAAAAAGTACTTCTTCTATTTTCTTCTTCCTTTGGATTAAGGAGATATGGGGTATACTCGACATTTAAAAAGGAACATATTTTTTTAATTTCAACCTCTGGATTAGTAACTAAATCTTCATATCTAATTTCATATGTATTTTCTAAATTTGTAAATGCTTGTATATTTGCAACTGATGTAAGCCAAACTTCTGCTGCTGTAACAATATCTAAACCTCTTTTTATAAAAGAGTTTATTACATCTTTTGGATCTCTAATTATATGAATAACTTTTGAAGATGAAAATTGTTTAATAAAAGAGTTTATTAAATATATATTTTCAGGAGATTTTTCTATCCAAATTGATGTGTTATTGTTTGTATGTATAATTTTTTCTAAATGATTTATAAAGTTGTTAAAATCTTGTGATGTAGATATTGATTCAAATAGTTCATCTCTTTTTATATTATAAAAATCTAAATTTCTTAAAAAACTTTTATCTGTAAAATGAGGCCAAGAGGATATTCCTTTTTTAAATATATGCTCTTTATATTTTGAAAATAGTTCATAATTATTATATAAAAACGGTTTAGAAAAAAGCCCCAACTCTTCACCACAATAAATCTCTTTATGTCTATTTAAAATATAAGACAGTAGTGTGCTTCCACTAGAACCACTAGAACATATGTTAACCATGTAAACTCTTTTTTTCTTCTAAAATTTTAAGAAGTCTTATTGTTGAAATCTCTTTCCAAAAATGTAAACATTTATTCCATGTTGTTTTGTTTTCTAATATTTCATTATAAAATTCATTTTCTAGCTTTTCTTTTTGAAATAGATTAAAGTTTTTTGAGTTTGTATTTTTTAGATAATCAAGGGTGTCAATAACCCAACCTTTAAGTTCTCCTGAAATAAGCTCTTTTATTGGAGAATTAAAGCCTATTTTGTCTTTTCTATAATTTACACTATCTTCCAATTTATTATCCATAGTTTTTCTTAAAATAAATTTTGTATATCCTTGATTTAGTAAATCATTATCAGGTAGTGAAAAAATATAGCTAACTAGTCTATGATCAAGAAAAGGTGATCTAACTTCAATAGAGTTTGCCATAGATACCATTTCAAAATTTTTTACTATTCTGGGTAACATAGTTTGCGTAAAATCAATAAATAATCTTTTTCTAAATGATTTCCAATGTTTTGGAAAAGTGTTTGTATTTTCTTTATTATCTTTTTTCTTCTTAAATAAGTGTTTTGATTCTCTTTTTGCTCTATTTTTGTAATATCTTAAAAAAAGCTTCCAATTAAACTCTTGGGATTTTATAAGATTATATTTTGTATCTAAAATCATTTTTAATCTAAAAGGTCTATATAATGGAGTATCCTCAAGAATTAAATCAAAATAGTGTAAATAACCTCCTAAAAGTTCATCTGCACCATGTCCATCTATTGATATTTTATATCCAGCTTTATTTTGAGCTTCATAAATCCTATATGCTGCATCTGGCATACCTGCATAAATTGATTCAAAGTGATAGATAATTTTGTCAATAGAGTTTTCTAAAGAGTTAGTATTTACAATATTTAAAGAAATATTTGAATCTTTACTTACTTTTTTTGCAAACTCTATTTCATCTAAATTTGTATCTGGAAAAGAGTGTGAAAATGTTTCATAGTTTTGATTATCTATTTTTGATAAAAGAGTAACTATTGTACTTGAATCTAAGCCTCCGCTTAGAGAAGTTGTTCTTTTTACATCGGCTCTTGTTCTTAACTTACATGAATCTTCTAAAAGTTCAAAAAATCTATTTTTTCGTTTTTTAAATGTTTTTGGAATATCACTTGTAATAGTTTCTAGTAAATTCCACCATTTAACTATTTTTGAAATAGAATTATTTTTAAATACTATGTAGTGTCCTGGCTGAAGATTGTATAAGTTTTTAAATTCAGTATTTCCTGTTGCTTCAAATAAAAAAGGATTTTTAATAGATTCATTAAAGTTTTTTTCATCGATTAAAATTTCACTTATATAAGGACTTAGTAAAATAGCTTTTTTTTCTGATGCAAATAAAAAATAGTTTTCATCACAATAATAGTATAATGGTTTTTCTCCAAATCTATCTCTTGAGATTGTTAGTTCATCATTATTTTCATCATATATCGCAAAAGCCCACATCCCATTAAATTTGTTAAAAGACTCAACACCCCAATGCTTATATGCAATTAATATTACCTCTGTATCGGTGTTTGTTGTAAATGTATAGCCTAACTTTTTTAATTCATTTTTTATTTCAATATAGTTATAAATTTCACCATTGTAGGAAATATGAAGTCCAAAGTCTTTGTATGTCATAGGTTGTTTTCCAGCATCTGACAAATCTAAAATTGATAATCTGGTGTGACCTAATCCGATGTTATCTTTAATAAAAATACCTGAATCATCAGGCCCTCTATGTCTTTGAAAAGTATTGAACTTTAATAAACTATCTTTATTTATGATATTTTTATTAATATCAACAATGCCTACAATACCACACATTTATTTTTCTCTATATTTTTTATTATTTAAAAATAATTTTTTTAAAGAAGGGGAAGATAGGATATTATTAATAAAATCAAAGTACATAAATTCATAAAAATTATTAGAAAATTTAAAAAAGTCAATTTTTTGATCAATATCTAATATCTTAATAAGTTCTCTTAGTATTTTATAAGGGTTACCTTTAGTATTTTGAATCGATAATATATGCATTTCTCTTAAAGGTATATTTTTACTTACAAAGCTAATAAAATCTTTTTCTTCTGAAATTTTTTTATCAAAATCATCAAGCTTGAATTTATTGTTAGTATAGTTTATCATGAATATTTCTTCTAATTTATTTTCTAATTTATTATAAGTAATTTGATCTAAGTGTGTATGACTATTTGTTATTAGTATTTCTAATTCATTAGTCAAGTTAGAAAAGTTTTCAAGTGAAAAGTACTCAATATGGTTTTGTAAAAATATTAAGTCTAGCTGTTCTTTTTGTTTTTCATTGAAATAGAAAGCTTTAAATATAGAGTCATTAAATTCTTTTTTGAGTTCTTTTATATAATTTATGAAGTTTTTATCTTCTAAATTTTCATCTGTAGCAATAAACCCAATAGAGTTTGGAGAATAGTCATTGTTTATTTTTTCTTTATTTGTAAATAAGTTTAAATCTTTAATAAATTTTATTTTTTTATAGTCTTCAACTAAATTCTCTAAATAGTTAGTTACATTTATTTTTATACCAAAGGTATTATTTAGAATTATATTATATATGCTATACCTAGTAAATTGATGGGATATTTTATTAAACAGCAAACTCTGATTTTTAATCTCAGCCTGAACCCAAAGTTCAATATTCCAAGCAATATCATAAATATCTTTTGGGATGATAAATTCAAACCTATCTAATATATTGGCAAATACCTCTTGGAAGTGTTGTTTTTGTTTCTCTTCAAAATAAAATACTACAAATTTTAATTGAGGGAAGGTGTTATGTATTTCGTAGATATTTTTTACAAAATCTGTTGTTATGTTTTCATCAAAAGCAAAGAAACCTATGTGTTCTTTTTTATAGCTTTTATTTAGTTTCTCTTCATCTATTTTTTCTTTTAATGAATCACAAAACTTATTGTAAAGGGTATTTGGTAATATATAGTTTTGTTTTATTTGCTCTTTTAGAGGTAGTGTTGTATCTATCTCTTGCTCTTTTACTTCATAGGTTTTAACTTCTTGTTCAAATATTTCATCTTTGAAAAATATTGAGTAGATTTTGTTGTAGTTATTTAGGATTATATCATTGCTCTTTTTTATGTTAAATGTTAAATCACAACCATCAATCCATATCTCTATCTCGTTTGTAATCTCATCAATATTTTTAGGTAGGATGGTTTTTATTCTATCTTTTATACCTCTTAGTTTATGCTCTGCTTGAAACCTTTGATATTCAAAAAAGTAGAATATTTTGAATGTAATATTTGGAAATTTTTCATATAGATTTTTTATATAGTTTATAAAATTTTCATTATTTAGATTCTCTTCAATTGCAAAGAAACCAATACAATCCTTTAGATAAACCTCTTGTTCTATTGGTTTTGAACTCTCTACAATCTCTTTATAGAATAGTTCACTATAAATAGTACCTTTTATTGAGTTCTCTTTTAGGTATTTATTTAATTTTTTTGTAATAGCTCTTTCATTTGAAGTTGAATATGAGATACAAATTACATAAGTGTCTATTATTTTACTTATTTGAATAAACAGTATTTGATTTAGCTTTTTTGCATGTTTATTATAGTTTTTAATCTCTTGTGTATTAAACAGATGAAAAATATAATGAAGATTGTGTTGGCAATAGTTTGTAATTATTGCTTGTAAATCTTTTGCTGCATTTGCTTCAAAAAGAAGTTCATTTAATACTAAAAATATTTTATCTTTGTATTCATTAAATGAGTTGAAAGTTTTGATTTTATAAAACTTTTCTAAGGATTTTTTGAATTTTTTAGCAGCACTTATTTTTAGATTTATTAGTTCTAAGTCTTCTTTACTGTAACCAACTTCACTATATGTATCAAGTTCACTTTTGTATAAGCTTATATTTTTAGTCATAGATATAAAGTTTTTTGTATCAAGTGTTTCTATTGCTGTTGGAATAGTTGCATTAAAGTAAGCACCATTTGATAAGTTAAATACATTTACATCGTTTGTTTTATACTCTTGAGTTATAAGGTTAAATGAGTCAATATTACTTTTAAATACAGGCAAAGTTTTAACTTCATCTTGTAGATTTCCTCTTACTTTAATAGTGTTTTTTCTATATGAGTAGTTTTGGTCTGATGATTCCTCTTCATCTTTGATTGAGTTAAAAGCATTTGCTCCACTATGTCCATCGATGTGAGATTTATTCGTTTGGCTATCTAAGGCTAAATCCAATCCTAATAAATAGATGTTTTTTGCACCAAGTCTTAAACATAAAGCATAAGTTAGCTCACCTACACTAGGGCTTGTAAGTGTTCCAAAATCTTTTTTTAGTTCAAACATTGCTTGGAAAATATAGATATTCTCTTTTGGAAACGAGTTTGTAAGCTTCTCATTTACATGTGAAGCAATTAAAAGAATTGAATCTTTAAAAAAGTTTATATCTTTTATTTTATCTAGTGTATTTAATACTTGATGATTTTGTTCATCATATTGTGTTATAAAATCTGGTTTAATACCATTTCTTTCAAGAAGTGGTAAAGTTGCATAGATAGCAACAATTGTAAATCTACCTTGATTCTCTTTTACAAATTCAATATTTCTTTGTAAAGATGGTCCAGCAGCTAAAAGTAAAACTGGCTTTTTTGAAAACTCTATTGGGTGAGTTTTTGAAATATCAAATATATTAAAACCATTTGTAATATATTTATTTGTTCTAAATATACTTAAAAAAGTTCTTTCATATGAGTATAGATAGTGCCCTTGAGAAACAAGATAGTTTTGCACAGTTTTCATATATATATCACAATTATCAGTTAGTTTAAAAAACTTAAAATAGTGATTGTCTATAAATGAATCACAATAAAAAATATCAAACTCATTTCTAAATTTGAACTCATCATGGGCAACAGAGAATTGTAGTTTTGCCTCTTTTGCAAGTTTTGCATAGTTTGTAACAAATAAAGATAGCTTAAACACTTCAATATTTGGTTCAACTATTAAATACACTTTTGCTTTTACTTTTTCATGAATAAGTGGTATATGAAGTCCTAAACCAACACCAAAAACTATAAACTTGTATATCTCATTTAGTTGTTCATCTTCGGGTAAGTTTTTCATAACATAATGGATAATTGGAGCATTTCCCGTTGAGTTTCTTTCATTTATTGGAGCTTTTATTGCAAGCTTTGCAAATTTATCATTGAATTTTTGTTCATAAAATGCTTTAAAACTGGCATTTTGGGGTTTGAAGTCAACTTGGCTTTCAACCATTTTTTTACTTATTTCATATGAGTTTCCACCATAAAACAGTTGTTTCAAGCTTAGGTTTATTATATCAAATGAGTTGTTTTCAAAGTGTAAATCAAAGGTTTGATTGATCTGTTTTAGTTCAAGAGCTGTATCAAAAAGTGTTAAATTGTTAAACAATTCTTGATGATTAGCTTTTAAATATTGTATATTCTCATTATATGTTGAGATTGCATATTCTTGAACTTCTTGCTCTGTCATTTTTACCCTTCGAACCCATCAATATATTCCTCTTTTAAAGGAATACCATACTCTAAATCTTTTGTTGCTTTTTTCCCAATAATACTATCATAATGTTTTGTAGAGATACCTAAATTTGGTCTCACTGATTTGATGTTTTTAGAAGAAAAAACTTCCCCTTTTTTAATCTCTTCACTGATAAAAAGTGAACGTGAATAGTGTTTTGATTCTTTAGCTTTTTTAGTTAGTGTTAATTTTTTTTCACCTAAAAGTTTTTCTGTCTCTCTTATTGTACTAACCATCTCTTTTAATTCATTTTTATCTAAAGAGAAACTTGAGTCTACACTTTTTATACTCTTATCAAGAATAAAGTGTTTTTCAATTATTTGTGCTCCTAAACTAACAGCAACAATAGGAGCTACAATCCCTAATGTATGATCAGAAAAACCAACTGGAAGATTGAACTTTTCTTTTAGATATTTAATAGAATTTAGATTTGCTTCTTCAAGTGGAGCAGGGTAGGCTGAGGTACATTTTAGTAGACTAATATTATGATTTCCTACTTCGTGACAAGCTTCAATAGCCTCTTGTATCTCTTTTTCTAAAGCAATTCCTGTAGAGATAATCATTGGTTTTTGTTTTGAAGCAGCATATTTTATAAGTGCAATATCGTTTATCTCAAATGAGGCAATTTTATATGCAGGAACATCTAAACTCTCTAAAAAATCAACAGCACTAAAATCAAAGGGTGAAGAGAAACAATCTATACCCAATGAGTTTGCATACTCTTTTATATCTTTTTGCCATTCCCAAGGCATATAAGCCTCTTTATACAAATCATAAAGATATTTTTCCTCCCATATACCATTTGCTTTGAAGTATTGGTTTTTTACATTTAAGGTTATAGTATCTGGTGTATATGTTTGAAGTTTAATTGCATCAGCACCAGCTTCTCGTGCAGCATAAACTGAGTCTTTTGCTATTTGAAAATCTTGATTATGGTTTGCAGAGAGTTCTGCAATTATATAAGTATAGTTATCTTTTAAATAATTCTTCATATCACTTCTTGTTAAATAGATTAAAAAAAACTACACTAACATAATTCTTTTTAAACTATTTAAAAAAAAAGTAGCATCCCAAAAGGAATACTACTTTTGAAAAGATTAAGACTGATTACTATTGTAATAATCTTAAAACATTTTGTTGTGATGCATTTGCTTGAGAAATAGCATATGAACCAGCTTGCGAAATAATATTTTGTTTGTTAAAGTTAGCTGATTCTGCTGCATAATCAACATCTCTAATAATAGACTCTGCTGCTTTAACATTTGTCGATTGTGTCATCAAGTTACGAACGGCCGATTCAACTTGGTTTTGAGTAGAACCCACATCCCCTCTATACGAGTTAAGTTGAGTAATCGCTGAGTCAACTACATCTTGGAACTTATCAGCCATCTCTCTTGTAAGTTCACCAGAACCTAAATTTTTAAGAGAAGCTAAAGTTTGACCACCAATTAAAGAACCACTTGCAGCTCCATCTGTTGTTACTTCAACAGTATTTGAACCATCTAAGTTAGTAACATTTAAGTTAGATGCATTATTAACACTGATTGAACCACCAGAAGCACCTTCTGTAACATCCATAGAAGCTACTGAGTAACCTGAACTAAATGAAATAGTTGTACCAGATTCCATGATAAATTTACCACCAGTTGAAGTAATAGAACCAGTTGCAACAGTAATAGTTACACCATCAATAGTTTCACTAGTTGCATTACCATCAACATCTGCTACGAATGCTGTCAACAGTTTTTCAGTTGTTGCATCAAGATTTGTGATAGTACCAGATGAACCAGTCATAGTTAAAGTACCAATATCACCACTTAAGTTAACACTTGTAATTGTAGTTCCAGTATTACCAGAAGCATTTACAGAGTCAATAGTAGCATCATTACCTGCAATACTGAAAATTAATGATTCATTTGAAGAAATTTGGTTATTTCTTGTTGCACTACCAGAAGTTTGATCAATTTTATCACTTCCTCCACCAAGTCCAACTGTATTAGATCTAATACCATCAGATTGGATTAAGTCATCAGCAGTTTCACCAATTTGGAAGCTTAAAGAACCACCAGATCTAGTATCACTTGCTCCATCTTGAAGTAGTGTAGTTCCATTGTAGTTTGTTTGTTCAGCAATGTTATCTAATTGTTCAAGTAATTTATTGATATCTTTTCTAATTGATTCTCTACCATCAGCAGAAGTAGTATCAGTATTTGCTTGAATTAATTTAGCTTTAATGATATCTAGAATATTAGATTGCTCAGCCATTGATTTATCAGCAATTTGCAATAAACTAACTGCAGAATTACCATTCGCAATACCTTGATTGATTGAAGAAGCTTGAGTTCTTAATTTATCAGCAATTGCTAAACCAGAAGCATCATCTGACGCTTTATTGATTTTTAAACCAGTACTTAATTTCTCTAACGAATTTTTAATTTGATAATTCGTATTTGTTGCCGCTTCTTGAGCAGCTAATGAAGAAACATTTGTATTAATTCTCATAATAGATCCTTTCATATTATGACACTAGGTAAATATAAAATATATTTACGACTTAAAACATTCTTGTGTTACCAAGCATTGAGTTAAACAACTCTTCGGAAGCCATTGCACCCTATAATGAAATTATCGCATTACTAAACTTAAAATTAGATTAATTAAATTAGATCTTAAGAAATGGTAAGTATAAAAGAGATTTAAATATTTACAGGGAAGTGCAGATCCTAACTTTTAATTATCCCATTAATAAACTTAATATTAGATTAAATTAATTAATATTAAAGAAATGGAAAATTTTTATCTTCAGATATAGTTTTGTTGTAGATATAAAGGTATTAAATGATTTTTAAAGGTAAAGAGTGAATAAAAGTATTAAAAAAAAGTAGCATTCCCAAAGGAATACTACTTTTGAAAAGATTAAGATCGATTACTATTGTAATAATCTTAAAACGTTTTCAAAGAAACATTCTTCGTAGCTGATGCTACTTATCCTAGATTACTTCTTATTGAAGTAATCTAAGAACGTTTTGTTGAGCTGCATTTGCTTGTGAAATAGCATATGAACCAGCTTGCGAAATAATATTTTGTTTGTTAAAGTTAGCTGACTCTTGTGCATAATCAACATCTCTAATAATAGATTCTGCTGCTTTAACATTTGTTGCTTGAGTCATCAAGTTACGAACGGCCGATTCAACTTGGTTTTGGGTAGAACCCACATCCCCTCTATACTCATTTAGTTTTGTAATTGCAGCATCAACTACACTTTGGAAAGTATCTGCCATCTCTCTAGTAAGTTCACCAGAACCTAAATTTTTAAGAGAAGCTAAAGTTTGTCCACCAATTAAAGAACCACTTGCAGCTCCATCTGTTGTTACTTCAACAGTTCCAGAACTATCTAGATTAGTTACATTTAAGTTAGATGCATTATTAACAGTGATTGATCCACCAGAAGCACCCTCTGTAACATCCATAGAAGCTACTGAGTAACCTGAACTAAATGAGATAGTTGTACCAGCTTCCATAACAAAGTTACCACCAGTTGCAGTAATAGAACCACTTTCAATAGTAACTGTTACTCCATTTAGAGTTTCACTAGTTGCATTACCATCAACATCTGCTACAAATGCATTTAAAAGTTTTTCAGTTGTTGCATCAAGATTAGAGATAGTACCAGATGAACCAGTCATAGTTAAAGTACCAATATCACCACTTAAGTTAACACTTGTAATTGTTGTTCCATTGTTTCCTGAAGCATCAACTGCATCAATAGTTGCATCATTACCTGCAATACTAAAGATTAATGATTCATTTCCAGCAATTTGGTTGTTTCTTGTTGCACTACCAGAAGTTTGATCAATTTTCTCAGTTCCTCCACCAAGTCCAACAGTGTTTGATTGGATACCTACTGTACTAATTAAATCATCAGCAGTTTCACCAATTTGGAAGCTTAAAGAACCACCAGATCTATTATCACTTGCTCCATCTTGAAGTAGTGTTGTTCCATTGTAGTTTGTTTGTTCAGCAATATTGTCTAATTGTTCAAGTAGTTTACTAATATCTTTTCTAATTGATTCTCTACCATCAGCAGAAGTAGTATCAGTATTTGCTTGAATTAATTTAGCTTTGATTATATCTAAGATGTTTGATTGCTCAGCCATTGATTTATCTGCAATTTGTAATAAACTTACTGCAGAATTACCGTTTGCAACACCTTGATTAAGTGAAGTGTGTTGTGTTCTTAATTTATCAGCAATTGCTAAACCAGAAGCATCATCTGACGCTTTATTGATTTTTAAACCAGTACTTAATTTTTCTAAAGAGGTTCTAATTGCACTATTTGTGTTTTGCGCTGCTTCTTGTGCAGCTAATGAAGATACATTTGTATTAATTCTCATAATAAATCCTTTCAATATTATGACACTATGTAAATATAAAGATATATTTACGACTCAAAACATTCTTGAAATCAATCAAGCATGAAGAAAAATCTTCTCGGAATCCATTGATCCCTACAAGTTATAATAGAATTATTACATACCATTTCTTAAAGTTAGATTAAATTTAAGAGGTCTAAAGATATTTTCTCTTGAAATTTTAGTTGTATTTATTGGGGTTAAAAAGGGGATAATAAGAAGTGGATTTTAATAACTCTAGATCACTTCAAAAGAAGCAATCTAGATGAGTAAATAATTTTTATGAGCTTAGATTATTGAAGTAGTCTAAGAACATTTTGAGAAATATTATTTGCTTGAGAAATAGCATATGAACCAGCTTGCGAAATAATATTTTGTTTGTTAAAGTTAGCTGACTCTTCTGCATAATCAACATCTCTAATAATAGATTCTGCTGCTTTAACATTTGTTGCTTGAGTCATCAAGTTACGAACGGCCGATTCAACTTGGTTTTGAGTAGAACCGATATCCCCTCTATATTCATTCAGTTTTGTGATTGCTGCATCAATAACAGTTTGGAATCTATCAGCCATATCTCTTGTTAATTCACCAGAAGTTAAATTTTTAAGAGAAGCTAATGTTTGACCACCAATTAATGAACCACTTGCAGTAGAAGTAACTTCAACAGTTCCAGAACTATCTAGGTTAGTTACATTTAACTTAGATGCATTGTTAACTGTAATAGAACCACCAGAAGCACCCTCTGTAACATCCATAGAAGATACTGAGTAACCTTCACTAAATGAGATACTTGAACCAGCAGACATAACAAAGTTACCACCAGTTGCAGTGATTGTACCAGTGATTGTAACAGTTACTCCATTTAAAGTTTCACTACCTGGAACTCCATCTACATCTGCTACAAATGCATTTAATAGTTTTTCAGTTGTTGCATCAACATTAGAAATAGTACCAGATGAACCAGTCATAGTTAAAGTACCAATCTCTCCACTTAAGTTAACACTTGTGATTGTTGTTCCATTGTTTCCTGAAGCATCAACTGCATCAATAGTTGCATCATTACCTGCAATACTAAAGATTAATGATTCATTTCCAGCAATTTGGTTGTTTCTTGTTGCACTACCAGAAGTTTGATCAATTTTCTCAGTTCCTCCACCAAGTCCAACAGTGTTTGATTGGATACCTACTGTACTAATTAAATCATCAGCAGTTTCACCAATTTGGAAGCTTAAAGAACCACCAGATCTATTATCACTTGCTCCATCTTGAAGTAGTGTTGTTCCATTGTAGTTTGTTTGTTCAGCAATATTGTCTAATTGTTCAAGTAGTTTACTAATATCTTTTCTAATTGATTCTCTACCATCAGCAGAAGTAGTATCAGTATTTGCTTGAATTAATTTAGCTTTTACAATATCTAGGATGTTTGATTGCTCAGCCATTGATTTATCTGCAATTTGTAATAAACTTACAGCAGAATTACCGTTTGCAACACCTTGATTAAGTGAAGTGTGTTGTGTTCTTAATTTATCAGCAATTGCTAAACCAGAAGCATCATCTGACGCTTTATTGATTTTTAAACCAGTACTTAATTTCTCTAAAGAGTTTTTTATAGCACTGTTTGTGTTCTTAGCAGCCTCTTGTGCAGTAATTGATGAAATATTAGTGTTGATAATCATTCTTTAACCTTTAACAGTTTGTATACAAGATAATATCTAAGCAAAGTTTAAATTTTGTTTAAAATTACCCCTGATTCTATGTGATTTGTATACACAAACTGGTCAAATAGTGCAATTTTATCAATTTTATGTGTTTTTGTTAACTCTTGCAGGTCTCTATGAAGAGTTTCTGGATTACATGAAATATAGATAATAGTTTGAAACTCTTTTGCTAAATTTCTTGTAGTATCATCTAGACCAGCTCTAGGTGGATCCATAAAAATTGTACTGAAATTGTACCCCTTTAGGTCTATCTCACTAAGTCGCCTAAACTCCCTTTTTTCTTGTAGAGCTTCAACAAACTCTTCAGCACTCATCCTAATAAAGTCAATATTTGAAATATTATTTAAGTCACAATTGTTTTTTGCAGATTTTATTGAGGTTTTTGATATCTCAGTTGCCAAAACTTTTCTAAATTTTGAACTTAATGGAATAGTAAAATTACCCCCTCCACAATAAAGCTCACATAGATCGTTTTTATCCTCTTTAATATTATCTAAAACCCATTGGATCATTTTGATATTAACTTGGCTATTAGGTTGAGTAAAGCCACCCTCTTGGTAACTAAATTTTAGGTCCTTTTCGTTTATACAAAGTGTATCCTGTATAAACTCTTTACTTAATACAACTTTTTGCTTTCTACTTCTACCAATAATACTTATATTCAAACTCTCTTCAAGCTCTTTTGCCTCTTCTTCCCATTGTGTATCAAGCTTTTTATGATAGATTAATGTTACAAGTGTATCTTTTGTTGTAGAAGATAAAAACTCCACTGCATATAGTTTAAATCTTAAAGTTTCACTTTTTTGTAGCTTTTCTAAAAGTAGAGGCATCAATCTTTTTATCTCTTCACAAACGATTTCACATGAATCAATCTCTACAGGTTTTTTATCAAATCCAGTCATTGCATATGAGATTGTTGGGGTGTCTTTTTCATCAAAGTTTTTCCAGATTCTAAATTCTGCTCTATATCTAAAGTTTTGCTCTTCACTTTTTATCACTTCAAAATCAAGATTTGTTAAATCTGAAAACCTTTCCTCTTCCCTTTTTTTCTTAAAATTTAATTGCTCCTCATATGACATCTCATATAAACTACAACTTCCACATTTACCAAAATAGTTACAAATCATACAATAACCTAATCCTAAATTTAATCATATATTATATTCAAATGTATATAATAGCGTCATGAAAGAAAATTGGCAACAACAACTACAAACACTTTTGAAGTGTGATTTAAAATCTTTATATCCATTGGCAAGAAGTTTAAATAGAAAATTAAAATTTTTTGTTGGACCTACAAACTCTGGTAAAACATATCAGGCTATGAGTGAATTAAAAAATGTAAATAGTGGTTTATATCTAGCACCACTTAGACTTTTGGCTTTAGAAGGGTATGAGGATTTAAAACAAGCAAATATCGATACCTCTTTGATAACTGGTGAAGAGCAGATTATAAATGAGGATTCATCCCATGTTTGTTCAACTATTGAGATGTTGGATTTTGATATGGATATAGACATAGCAGTTATAGATGAAGTTCAAATGTTAGATGATGATGACAGGGGTTGGGCTTGGGTAAATGCTATTATAGGATGTCCTGCTAAAACAATTATAATGACAGGTTCGGTAAATGCTTTGGATGCTGTTAAGAAAATTGCTGCTTATTTAGATGAGGAGTTAGAGATTGTGAAATTTAAAAGGAAAAACCCTTTAAAGGTTTTACCAAGACACACCTCTTTAGATAATATGGAAGCTGGAACTGCATTGATCGCTTTTTCAAGAAGTGATGTTTTAAAACTAAAACAAAAACTTCAAAAGAAATATAAGGTTTCAGTTATATATGGAAATCTATCACCTGAAGTAAGACGTGATGAAGCTAGAAGGTTTAGAGAAAAAAAAGCAGAGATTTTAATAGCAACTGATGCAATTGCAATGGGTTTAAATCTTCCTATTAAAACTGTATTATTTACAACTGATACAAAATTTGATGGAGTAAGTAGAAGAAAAATCACAGTTAATGAGATAGTTCAAATAGCTGGACGGGCAGGTAGATTTGGACATTTTGAAGCGGGTTTTCTTGGGGCAACAAGAAGGGATGTTTTAAAATATATCTCTCAAGAGTTTGAGTCTCCAATAAGAACAATAAAGCCACCTTTTAAAGTTAAGATAAACTCTCAACAATTAGAAGATTTGGCTTCCCATATAAAAACAAACTCCTTAACAAAGATTTTAAAATTTTTTAAAGAAAATATGTCTTTTGATGGTCCCTTTATTGCTTATAATATCTCCTCTATGATTGAGACTTCAAAACTTATAGATGATAGGCAAAGATTGAGTTTACAAGATAAATATCTTCTTTCACAAGCTCCAATAACAGCAAAGTCAAAAATTATTTCACAGGCCTATGAAGCTTATATTGCAGCAGTGATTAAAAATAGAGTTTGTAGATATAAACCCTCTATAACCCTACCTAAAAAAGCTCAAACTCAAAAAGATTTATTATTAGTTGAAGATGAAGTGAAAAAAATATCTTTATACCTTTGGTTATCTTATAAATTTCCAGAGCTTTTTCCCGATTATGATAAGGCTGTTATTTTAAGAAATAATTTTAATAGTTTTATTGAAACATCACTAAAAAGAAACCTAAAAAGAGAGGAAGATAACAGCTTTCATAAAAACAATAAATTTAATAGAAGAAGACGCTATTATTAATTAATAATAAATTTGATATAATCGACTAAATTAGGTAAACCCGAGGAAACTTATTATGTTAGGTATGTTTAAAGCTGACGGTGTGGAGACTCTACATAAAGAGCTTATGAAAAACTATGTTGATGAGAAGAAAGTACAATCATTAATAGATAGTGGTATAAATATAAATAGAAGAGATGCAAAAGGTAGAACTCTTTTATTTGAACTTTCTGCAAAAAGAAGAATTGAATCAATTAAAATATTGATAAGTAATGGAATTGATATCAATGTAGAAGATAATTATGGTAAGACTGTTTTAAGTGAAGCTGTAGATAAAATGGATGGTATGATGGTACGTTTCTTATTAGGAAACGGAGCCTCAGTAAATCATATCAACTCCTCAGGAAGAACTGTATTACAAGATGCAGCCTTAGAAGAAAATGATAAAATATTTGATATTTTGATGCAATATAATCCAGATTTAACAATCACAGACCATTATGGAAGAACAGTTTTATTTGATGCTGTTGAGGGTGGTAATATCGACATAGTAAAAGAGGTTATCAATAATATTGATGATGTAAATATTGTTGATAATGAGGGAAGAAGTGTACTTTTTCATTCTGTTTTAAAAGAGGATGATACCTTAACAAAACTTTTAATCACCAACGGAATAGATGTAAATATACTAGATAAAAAAAGACAAAATGCTCTTTTTAGTGCAGTGATATTAGGTTCTGATAATCTAGCTACAGTTGATCTACTGATAAAAAAAGGGATTAAGTTAAATATCAAAGATTATACTGAAAAAACTTTATTAGACGAGATTTTAAAAATTTTATCTTTAGTAAAAGACCCTGATGCTAAATTAACAGGAAGATATAAGTTAGCTAGTCAAGAAAGAAACTATTTAAAACTTACAGGATTTTTAATAGATAATGGCTTAGCAATAGATAGAATTGACTCTTTAGGTAAAACAATTCTTTATAAAGAGGTTGAAAGAGAAAACTATGACACAATCTCTTTTTTAATTGCATCAGGAGCTGATATTAATGCCCAAGACAATGAGGGGAAAACTGTTCTTTTTGATGCAGTTCTAAAAGGTCCAGGAAACTCAACAATGATTGATTTTCTTATCTCAAAAGGTGCTGATATTGACCATAGAGACTATACTGAAAGAACTATCATAGATGACTTGGTTGAGGCTGTTTTAATCACTCAAAACAATAAAAAACCAACTTCAAAAAGGTTCTTGGATTTAAGGGAAAATGGAGATTATTTCGCCCTTCTAAAAAAGATGTTGTTGTTTAAACCAAAAATAAATGAACCAAGAAAAGATGGAAGAACTATTATTTTTGATTTAGTAACTGAAAACAATTTAGAGTTACTTAAACTTATGATAAATGCAAGTGTAGATATAAATATTCAAGACAATGAAAGCAATACACCCCTTTCATATATGATAGATGAAGGTTTAAAACTTACAAACCAAAGGAGTAAAGAAGCCTTCTTGGAAAGATTAGTATTTTTATTGAAGTTTAGGATTGATGTAAACACTTTAGATAAAGAGGGTAGAACAATCTATCATAAAGCTGTAATGGCAAATGATATAGAGGTGGTGGAGAAACTTTTAACTAAAAAAACAAACCTTGATATAAAAGATAAACAAGGAAGAACAGCATTGCACCATACTCAATGGAAAGGTAATTATAAGATTGCAAGATTATTAATAGCAGCAGGGGCAGATATAAATGCAGCTGATTATGCTGGTTTTACTATTTTAAATTATGCGGCAATTTTAGGACATACACGATTGGTGATTGTACTTATAGCCTCAGGTGTTTTGATGTATAACCACAATAAAAAAAGTAAATCTGTAGCTAAGTTTTTTAAAGAAAGGGAACATAACCTTGATACCCTTTTAGATGCAAATATTACTGATGATAAGATGAGAAGTGCTATAAAAGAGGTTACAGATAATCTAAGAAGAGAGATTGACGACGCATTAAAATAAGATTAGGGGTATTATGAATAAAAAATCGATTATTATATTAGCTGCTGGTGCTGGTACTAGGATGAAATCAGAACTGCCAAAAGTTCTTCACAAAATTTCTGGTAAACCGATGTTATATTATTCTATAAATGAAGCAAAAAAAATCAGTGATGATATTACTGTTGTTTTATACCATCAAGCTTCAAAAGTTCAAGAGCATATGGATAGTTATTTTGAAGATATAAACTATGTTATTCAAGATCATGAAAACTACCCTGGAACTGGTGGGGCAGTTATGAATATCACTCCAAAACATGAAAAAACCTTAGTTTTAAATGCGGATATGCCTTTGATTCAAGCACAAGAGTTACAAAGGTTTGATTTAGATGCAACTATTGTTATGTCTGTTTTACAATTAGCTAGTGCAGATGGTTATGGAAGAGTTGTAATAGAAAATGAAAATGTAAAAAAAATAGTTGAGCAAAAAGATGCAAATGATGAGGAGTTGGCAATTACAACTGCCAATGCAGGAGTTTATCAGTTTGAAACAAAGTTTCTACTTGAAAACTTACCAAAACTTAGTAATAACAATGCACAAAAAGAGTATTATATCACAGACTTAATAGAGCTTGCAATAAACCAAGGAAAGGTTTTAAAACCACTTATTGTTCAAGAAGAGAACTTCAAAGGTGTAAATTCAAAATATGAATTAGCTCAAGCAGAGATTATCCATCAAAATAGGATAAAAAAAGAGTTTATGAAAAATGGTGTAATAATGAGATTACCTGATACTATCTATATAGAGGATGATGTAGAGATTGAGGGTGAGTCGATTATTGAAAATGGAGTAACTCTTTTAGGTAAAACTAAAATTATAAATTCACACATAAAAACAAATACAGTAGTTGAAGATGCTATTTTAGAAAATAGTGATGCTGGACCAATGGCAAGAATTAGACCAGGTTCACATCTTCAAGGAACACATATAGGGAATTTTGTTGAAACCAAAAAAGCAAAATTAACAGGTGTAAAAGCAGGCCATCTATCTTATTTAGGTGATTGTGAGATTGATGAGGGAACAAATATTGGTTGTGGAACAATCACTTGCAATTATGATGGAATAAACAAATACAAAACAATTATAGGTAAAAATGTATTTGTAGGTTCAGATACACAGTTTGTTGCTCCTGTAAATATTGAAGATGATGTTTTAATTGGTGCAGGAAGTACCGTAACAAGTGATGTTAAGAAAGGTGAACTTTTTACCACTAGAGCTAAGAAAAGAGTGGTTGAAGGGTATTTCTATAAACATTTTGAAAATAAAAAGTAGAGTTTATAATGTTGTTGGCAGATAAAAAAATATTGGTGGCTGTGACAGGTTCTATTGCAGTATATAAATCTTTAGAATTGATTAGATTATATATAAAAGCAGGAGCAAGTGTTAGAGTTATAATGACTAAGGCTGCTCAGAAATTTGTAACACCACTTAGCTTTGAAGCTATCTCTCAAAACAAAGTTTTAACAGAAGATAGTGAATCTTGGGATAAAAGTGAGATTTACAATCATATAGATATAGGAAAGTGGGCAGATATTTTTGTAATAGCCCCTTGTAGTGCTAACAGTATAAATAAATTTGCCAATGGAATAGCAGATAATCTACTTACTCAAACAGTTTTAGCATATCCAAGATTAAAACTTTTAGCACCAGCAGCCAATACAAATATGTTGAAAAATCCAATTACTCAAGAGAGTTTAAAAAAACTACAAAGTTGCAATTTTGAATTAGTTGATTCTTTAACTAAAGAGTTAGTTTGTAAAGATGTTGGTGATGGAGCTATGGCCGAGCCACAAACAATCTTTTATGAAACTTGTAGAGCTTTGTATAAAGATGAGTATTGGTTAAATAGAAAAGTTGTTTTAAGTGGTGGTGGTACCTTAGAAAAGATTGATGATGTAAGATATATCTCAAATTTTTCTTCAGGAAAAATGGCTGCCTCTTTAGCCTTGGCTTTATATTTTAAAGGAGCAGAAGTTTCATTAGTGGCTTCAAGGGGTTATGAAGATTTACCAAAGCAAATTCATACAGTAAAAGCTTTAAGTTCATATGAGATGTATGAATCTTTAGTTGATAATATTAACCTTGCAAAAAAAGGTGAGAAAAAACCATTTTTATTTATGGTAGCTGCTGTCAGTGATTATCTTCCCGAAAGTTTTCAAGAGGGAAAACTAAAAAAAGAGATTTTAGGAAACTCTTGGAGTTTAAAACTAAAACAAAATATGGATATACTAAATTCATTAGATAAAAAAGGGCTTGTTTCTATTGGTTTTAAAGCTGAAATGGATGGAACTGTAGCCTTTGATAATGCACAAAATATGTTAGAGAAAAAATCTTTAGATGGGGTTTGTTTAAATATTTTAGAAAATAGTAATAGTTTTGGTTCTAGTGAAAATAAAATAGAATTAATTTTAAAAGATAAATCAAAATCATTTTCTGGAGATAAATTATCTTTATCAATCCAGATGTTAGAGTTTTTAAAGGAAGAGTTTGTCAAGTTTAGATGATGTAGTCCCCCCACAACATATAGCAATAATAATGGATGGAAATGGACGATGGGCAAAAGAGAGAGGTTTCAAAAGAACAGTTGGCCATGAAGAGGGTGCAAAGGTTGTAAGACAGATTACAACTCATTGTTCTCAAATTGGGGTTAAGTATCTAACCCTTTATGCCTTTTCAACTGAAAATTGGACTAGACCAAAACTTGAAGTTGAGTTTTTAATGAAACTATTAGAAAAATATTTAAAAAATGAATTGCCTTTGTATTTGGAAAATGATGTAAAATTTAAAGCTATTGGAGATCTATCAAGGTTTTCAAAATCTTTACAAAAAACAATAAAAGAAACAGAAGAAAAAACTTCAAAATGTAAAAAATTAACACAAGTTCTAGCTTTAAATTATGGCTCACAAGATGAGATATTAAGAGCTATAAAAAGATTGAATGACTCTAATTTAGAAGTGAGTAAAGAAAACTTTGAGTCTTGTTTAGATACTGCTGGGATCCCTGATGTTGATATGTTGATTAGAACAAGTGGTGAGGTTAGATTATCAAACTATTTGTTATGGCAAAATGCTTATGCAGAGATGTTTTTTGTAGATACTTACTGGCCAGAGTTTTCCCCTATGCATTTAGATGATTTAATAAGTGATTTTAATAGTAGAGAGAGAAGATTTGGAGGTATTTAGTTTTATTTTTGGCTGTATATTTGGTTCTTTTTTAAATCTACTAATAATAAGACTACCCCAAAATCTATCTTGTGTTACCCCTAGAAGTTATTGTCCAAGTTGTAAAAAACAAATTGCTTGGTATCACAATATCCCACTTTTTTCATATCTTTTTTTAAAAGGAAAATGTGCTTATTGTAGTGAAAAAATCTCGCCTCAGTATTTTATTGTTGAACTTATAAGTGGAGTTTTAACACTCTTTTTATTTTTAAAAGTATCACTTAGTTTAGAGCTACTATATGCTTTGATATTTTTTTATACCTTGATAACTCTTTCTTTCATAGATTTTAAATATAAAGCTGTACCCGATTATCTTTTACTTATAGCATTTATATTTTCATTTTTTGTCTCTTCTTATAATCTAATTGAGATGTTTAAAAATGCCTTTTTATTTTCAGGTGGATTTGTGATATTAAACTTTTTATTAACTTTTTATATTCAAAATATTAAAGCTAGAATCAAAAAAGATGAGAGTTTAAAAGAGCAAGAGGCTTTAGGTGAAGGGGATATTCCTATTATTGCAGCAATTGGTGTTATCTTAGGAGTAAAAGGTGCCTTAGTAGCTATATTTCTATCAGCATTTTTTGCTATAATACCAGCAATCTATTTTAGTTTAGTAAAAAAAGATATTCAAACTCCATACATACCATATTTGTCTTTAGGACTAATTGTTGAATATTTTTTTAATATCTCAAAGGTTTTTTATTGAAATTAAGAAGTTATCTATTAGGACAATTATCAAGTACATTTTTTCCTATATTTTTAGGTTTATATTTTATAACCTCAATTATATTTTTAGTAAAAATTGCTGCATTGACATCTATTATTACAATTGATATTGTTGAATTGCTTCAATTATATCTTTATGCAACTCCAACAATTATATTTTATACTGCACCAATCTCTTTTTTTATCTCACTTGTAATAACTTTGACAAAACTCTCAAATGAGTATGAGTTGATAGTTATAACCTCATTTGGTTTGAATCCCTTGAAGATTATGAGGATATTTTTTCCTGTAACTTTATTATTAAGTATCTCTTTACTTGTATTGTCTATTGGCTTAATCCCTAAGGCAAAGTATTTAAATGAAGTTTTTTTAAATCAAAAGAAAAAAGAGGCAAACTTTAATATAAAAGCCTCAGAATTTGGTCAGAAGTTTGGGGATTGGCTTATCTATATTAGTAATAAAGAGGATAAGACTTATTCTGATATAAAACTATTTAAAACTGATGGAAAACAAGATGAGTTTATTATGTCTGAAAAAGCGACTCTTGAAAACTATCAAGGGGAGTTGAGTTTTAAATTATATGAAGGGAATAGTTTTAATATTAGTGAAAATGAATTAAACCAAATTAAGTATAAAACTATGCAGATAAATGATTCAATTAGTGGTGATAGTGGTAGTTTATTTACAAACTCATTTATATATTGGAATGATTTATTAAAGAATAATAGGGAAAAAGATAAATTCACTTTTTTTATCTTAACCTCAATATTTCCACTTATTTCACTTTTTTTAGTGATAACTTTTGGATACTTTAATCCAAGGTATGAAAAAAACAGCGCTATTTCATACTCCCTAATTGCAGTTGTTATCTATTATATATTAATGAAGTTATCAACAGACAATATTTTTCTTCACTCTTTATACGTGGTTCCTTTATTATGGATATCTGGTACATATTATTTGTACAAAAAAAGAATAAAACCTCAATACTAAAATGAATACAAAGTTTGTAATTGCCTATGATGGAACAAAGTTTTTAGGTAGTCAAACCCAGCCTAATGGTTTAAGTGTTGAGGATAAACTTCAAGAGGCATTTAAATCAATAAATATCGATACTAAAATTATCCTAAGTGGTAGAACAGATAAAGATGTTCATGCCACAGGGCAAGTTTTTAATTGTGTTTTACCAGAGTATTGGAGTAATCTTGATAAACTAAAAAAAATCTTAAATAAACATCTTCCCTTATCGATAAAAATTAGATCAATAAGTTTTGTTGATGATAGATTTCATTCAAGATTTAGTGCTAAAAAAAGAGTTTATAGATATCTTGTTACAACAAAAGAGTTAACACCTTTTAATGGTTATAACCTTTGTTATTGTGAAAGAGTAGATGAACAAAAGATTAAAGAAGCTATAAAACTATTTATTGGTGTTCATGATTTTGAATATTTTCATAAAACAGGAAGCGATAAAGAGAATACAGTAAGAGAGGTTTTTGATACAATGTTTTATAAATATAAAGATGTTTATGTTTTTAAATTTGTAGCTAACTCCTATCTTCGCTCACAAATTAGATTGATGGTTGGCAGTTTATTAGCTTTAAGTAATGGTAAAATAACACTTGAAGAGTTAAAATCCCAGATAAATAAAGAGAAAAGAGTTTATAAAACTCCTGCAAATGCCTATGGATTATATTTAGCAAAGGTGTATTACTAAGATGTTAAGAAAAAGAAGGTTTTATACACTACAAGATATAAAAAAACACATAGTTTATACACCCTTACTTTTTGTATTTATAACAGCAGTTTTTGCTGCTTTTGTTGTAGCGTCTATTCAAGAGTTTCAAAAAAACAATGAGATAAATCTATTTAAACAAAAAATTGAATTTAAAAAAAGAGATATTCTTAAGCAATATATAGATGATGTAAAGTTTAATTCAAGTGCCTCTTTTGATAAACATGAAAAAAGTTTAAGTAATGTAATTATCTCCCTATCTGCCTTGATAAAACACAACCCAACTGATCTTAGTTTAGAGTTTTTTATTAAAAAGATTAAAGAGTTTGAAAAGCTTGATGGTTTAGACTTTGTTCTTTTTGATAAGAAAAATCTAAATATCTTATATGGTAAACCAAGTATTGATTATCTAAAAGTTATCACAAATTCAAAAATAGAATTAAAAAAATTCAAACATCATATGTTAGAGAGTTTAGCCTATATTGGTGATGATAACCTAATCTATTGGATAGATAATGAAAAAAGAAATATTAGGTTGAGCTATTTTAAAGATATAGGCAAATACAATTGGTTCATAGGTGCTTTTTCTAAAATTGATGATATGAAGTATTTAACTCAAGATGTTATATTAAACTCAATTAGACAAAAAAGCAAATATTATGAAAATAGCTACTTTTGGTTTTATAACTATGGTACAAAAGAGGTTTATAACTATTTCAATAAAGGTGAGACTTTAAGTGTAAATAAGGTTTTATCTAAAGAGTCATCCCCTTATGCAAGAAGGGTTTTATTAAACTATATAACAGAAGAGAAAAAATATGATGATATATATGACTTTACAAAATACAATTTCCTAATCTCAATAAAAAGTGATGAGGTTGAAAAAAAAGTTAAAGAGTTAAGTGCAGAGTATAAGTCAAAACTAACTATCTCTATGTCAATAGTTGTTTTAGTTGCACTATTTTTAATTATTGCCTCATCTATTTTTTCTAAATTTATCAACACCATATTCTTTAGATACAACAAAAGAATAGAAACAAGAAATAAGATGTATAAGAAGTGGAAAGATAGATATGAGTTAGCAATTATTGCTTCAAATGATGGTTTATGGGATATTGATTTAGAAACAAATGAGATATATTTTTCAAAAAAATGGTTAGATATGTTTGGTTATGATAAATCAGATATAAAAGATATGCAAGCCTGGTTAGATTTGATACACCCTGATGACAAAGTTTTGGTTGAAAAGGAGTTAAATAGACATTTTAAAAATGAGAACTCCCATTTTATTTGTGAATATAGAATAAAAGATAAGAAAAATAGATATAAATGGATTCTTGTAAGAGGGAAGGTTTTTATTGATGAAAAAACCTCTAAAAGAAGAATGTTGATGATGTCTATGGATATTCAAGAGAGAAAAAGATTAATCAAAGAGTTGAAATATGTTGACCTACTTGTTGAGTATGGAAGAATCGTAATATTTAAATGGAAAAATGATGATGAGTTAACAGTTGATTATATCTCTAAAAGTATCAGCTCTTATGGATATAGTGTAAAAGAGTTTGAAAATCAAAAGATTAAATATTTCGATTTTATTTTTGAAGATGATATTGAGGGGTTTGTAACTGAATTAAAAAAGGCATTGAAAAACAATGAAAAATCTTTTACCCATGTTTATAGAGTAAAAGATAAAAACAACACACTAAGATGGGTTTTTAATAGAACTATCTTCTTAAAAGATGATTTTGGAAATATCACCCATTTGTATGGATATATTAATGATATCACACAAATGAAATTAACAGAACAAGAGCTAAAAGATAAGATTGAACAAGAGGTGAGTAAAAATACAGAAAAAGATAGGCTTTTAGTTCATCAAAGTAAACTAGCAGCAATGGGTGAGATGTTAGGAAGTATTGCCCATCAATGGAGACAACCATTAAACAATATAAATCTATTAACCTATCTAATAAGAGATAATTTTGATAAGTTTACAAAAGAGCAACTAGATGAAACAACAGAGGATATTAATAGACAAATTAATTATATGTCCCAAACAATAGATGATTTTAGAAACTTTTACCAACCAAATAAAGATAAACTAACTTTTAATATAAAAGAATCTATTGATTCTTGTGTAAAGATTATAAGTACACAATTGGAAAAAACTGATATCGTTTTAAATATCAAAGGTGATGATATTGAGATTACAAGTTTTAAAAATGAGTTTCAACAAGTTATATTAAATATTTTAAATAATGCAATTGATGCTGCCATATTAAAAAAACAAAAAGAGAAGTTTAACCCTTTTGTTGATATTGCTATTACAAAAAAAGAGAACTTGAGAATTGAGATTTTAAATAATTGTGGTAAAGCAACCGCTGAGGTTTTAGATAGAATGTTTGAACCATATTTTACAACAAAGTTTGAGAATCAAGGTACAGGAATAGGATTGTATATGGCAAAAACAATCATCGAAAAGAATATGATGGGTACAATTGAAGCTGAAAACTACAAAGATGGGGTGCTTTTTACTATTACTTTACCAGTTTAAAAACAATTTTTGTTATAATCTAATTTAATATTTGATGGGATAGTGTAATGAAAAAATATATAACTAGGGTTTTACTTGTTGAGGATGAAGATGTTGCTAGAAAAACGCTTTCATTTTATCTAAATACAATTTTTGATGAAGTTGTTACTGCTTGTGATGGAAATGAAGCAAGTATGATTTTCAAAAAAAACTTTGAAGCAGAAAAAAGTTTTGATTTAGTACTAACTGATCTTAAAATGCCAAATAAAGATGGTATTACTATGATTGATGAGATTAGAGAACTAGTGCCAAATCAAAGGTTTATCATTGTAAGTGCACACAAAAATGAGGATGACTTATTAAAGCTTATAAACTTAAGAGTTCTTGGATATTTTGTTAAGCCTCTTAATATTGATAATATGATGGAGATGTTAAAAAAAGCAAAAGAGGAAGTGCTAGCTGATAATAATGTATCAGAAAAAGAGGAAACATTTATCTCTTTAAATGACAGATACACTTATGATAGACAAAATAGTAAACTTTACAATGAAGAGAGTATTGTTAAACTTTCTAAAAAAGAGTTAGATATCTTAAAAGTATTAATCGATAATTTAGGTGAGGTTGTTTCTGTTGACAAGTTTAAAGAGCTTGTATGGGATGATATAAATACAAACGATTCAGCATTTAGAACAGTAATGAAAAGATTAAAAGATAAAGTAAAAGAGGATGATTTTATAGTCTCTCATAAAGGGTTTGGATATATTATTGAAAAAACTCTTACAAAGATTAAATAAAAAAGCGTAATAACGCTTTTTTATTCTGCTTGTACAACAGCTTCTTTTTTTGATTTTTGCATAAAATACATAGCTGCAAAAATCGCAATACCTATTACATACGATAGATAATGACTTGGTAAAGCCAAATGTGTTTCTATTATTTTTGGTAAAAACATAAATGGTACAATTGCTAAAAATATAAATCTCTCAATAACATTTGTTCTTTTGATAAAATACCCTTGAGTAAAGCAAGAGAATGCCATCATTCCTATAAATGCTGTTGTAAAGATTATTGCTATTTCTAAAGGATTAGTTATCCAAATCCACCCTTTTGGATCTGATGGATTTAAAGAATCAACTCCTGAAATTAGAAGTAACTCTGGATTGAAAAAGAACATAAATGGTAAAATTGCTGTTCTAATATCATACTTAAACCCTTGAATACCTGTTTTTATTGGATCAGCTTTTGCAATACCAGCAGCAGCATAGGCTGCAAGTCCAACGGGTGGTGTATCATCAGCTAGAATACCAAAATAAAATACAAAAAGGTGTGCTGCAATTGCAGGGATTAAAAATCCATTATCTTGAGCTAGTATCAAAATAACTGGTGCTGTTAATGATGCCATTACAATATAGTTTGCAGTTGTTGGTAACCCCATTCCAAGAATAAGTGAAATAACAGCTGCAAGAATTAAGATAATAAAGATATTACCATCAGATAATGTTTCAATAACATCTAATAATACTTGACCTAATCCAGTTAAAGTAATAGAACCCACAACAATACCTGCAAGTGCTGTAGCAACTGCAATAGGGATCATATTTTTAGCCCCACTTATCATACCAGCTAAGATATCAACAAAACCAGATAGTAATATATCTTTTGTGATTTTCTCTTTTGCTAAAAAAGCTCTAAATGGGTGTTGTACAACCATTAGAAGCATTAGAAGCATAATTGCATTAAAAGCTGCACTTGCTGCACTCTCTCTTAGTACCATAAGGGTATACAATAAGAAGAAAATAGGAACAAGGTAGTGAATACCTTTTAAGAAGGTTTGTAGCTTAGGGGGAATATCATCATCATCCATCCCCTTTAATCCAAGTTTCAATGCCTCTAAATGAACTATATAAAAAAGTGCAAAATATGAAACAAAAGCAGGGATAAATGCTGCAAAAATAACATCAGTATATGCAAGTCCTAAAAACTCTGCAATAATAAACGCAGCAGCACCCATAACAGGAGGCATAAGTTGACCATTTGTAGAAGAAGCAACCTCTACGGCACCTGCTTGTTCTGGTCTAAACCCAGTTCTTTTCATAAGTGGAATTGTAAATGTTCCTGTTGTTACAGTGTTTGCAATAGATGACCCACTCATAATACCAGTAAACCCAGAAGCAACAACAGAAGCTTTTGCTGGACCACCTCTAAACTTACCAAGCATTGCAAAGGCAAGGTTGATAAAATACTCACCAGCTCCAGCTTTATCTAAAAGTGAACCAAAAAGTACAAATAAAAATACAAATCCAGTTGATACTCCAAGAGGTACACCAAATATCCCCTCTGTAGTTAAAAACATATGACCTGCCAATTTATTTAAACTTGCTCCTTTATGGATGATTAGTTCAGGCATATAAGGGCCTAAAATATCATAAGAGATAAATACAATAGCAATAATTGAAAGAGCTAAACCTAAAACTCTTCTTCCAGCTTCAAGTAAAATAACAATACCTATTAAAGCAACAATAATATCAACATTATTATAATCCCCTGGTCTTTGTGCAATCTCTTCAAAGAAGAAAGCGATATACCCAGCACTACACATACCAATTAAAGCAAAGGTGTACCCAAACCATCTAATTTTTGATAAGAAATACTCTTTTCTCATCATAGGGTAGATCATAAAAGCTAACAGTAGTGCAAATGATAAGTGAATCGATCTTGAGATTGTAGAGTTTGTTGGTTCTATTACTATATAAAGTTGAAACAAAGACCAAAGAAGAGCTATTGTAGAGATTATCCAAAATTCGTAGTGTTGCCTACCAAAAACCCTTTGTCCCTCTAGTTCATTTAAAACCTTTTGGGATTCCTCAACTTGTTCATTTTCCAGTTCTTCGACCGTGTGTGGCTTCTCTTTATAAATATTATCCATAAAATTTTCCTTACGAATTTTATTATATGTAATTTAGCTATATTAAATCATACATAATAAAATAGATTGAATCTATCCAAAGGCATAAGCCTTTGAATATAAACTAAATTATAGTAATCCAGCCTCTTTAAAATATTTTTTAGCACCTTCATGTAAAGGAGCACTTAAACCATCAAGTAACGATTTTTTTGTAATATTTGCATATGCAGGGTGAAGTTTTTTAAAGTCATCAAAGTTTTCTAAGATAGCTTTAACTAAAGTGTAAACAGCTTTATCACTTACATCTGTACTAGTAACTAAAACAGCTTTAACACCAAAAGTTGGAACTGGCTCATCAATCCCTTTATAGATTCCTGCAGGAACATCAGCTTGTGCAAAATATGGGTTTGCTTTAACAAAAGCATCAACTTTAGATCCAACAATAGGAGTGATATCTACATCAACAGAGTTTGATGCATCTTTAATATTTGCAGTTGGGTGACCAACCATATAAAAATAACCATCAATTTTGTTATCTCTTAAAGCATCAGGTGCTTCACCAGCTTTAAGAACACCAGCAAAACCTAAATCATCTTTACTCATACCGATAGCTTTAAATAGTGCTAAAGCAGTTGCTTCATTACCACTTCCTGGATTTCCAAGGTTGATTCTTTTACCTTTTACATCCATAATACCTTTAATATTTGCATCTTTTCTAGTAACTAAAGTAAATAGTTCTGGATAGATTGCCATAACAGATCTAAGTTTTTTGATAGGCTCACCCTCAAATTTCTTTTGACCGTTAGCTGCTTGGTATACAACATCAGATTGTGCAATACCAAAATCTAACTCACCATTTTTTATAGTGTTAATGTTATATACAGAACCACCAGTTGATTCAACAGAACATCTGATTTTAGTCTCTTTTTTATATTTGTTTACTAATCTACATACTGCTCCACCTGTTGGATAGTAAGTACCAGTAACACTACCTGTACCAATAGTGATAAATTCAGCAGCAAATGCTGGAATTGTTAGAGTTGTTGCAATCAATGCAGTTGCAATCTTTTTACCCATAGGGATTCCGTCAAGTCTGATCATTTTAATCTCCTTTGTTATATATATGATAAATTTGAAATTGTGAAATAAATCTCACAAAAACCTAGAATTAAAGTATAACATAGTTATATAAAAGTTGTATAAAAATTTCAAATTATAAAATTTATATACATAAAAGATATAAAGAGAAATTTTTCAATAAAAAGACTTGACATTTACTCACTCATATAGTATAATCATTTTAGCAGTTTAAGATTATAAGTGCTAAAATATAGAAAAGTGAATATGAAAATGGATAAAAAAGAGTTTTTACTACATTCTATAATTAAAGCTTACATAGAGCATTTAGAGCCAATTGGCTCTTCACAATTGAAATCTATGTATGACATAACTTATTCACCTGCAACTATTAGAGGTTACTTTAAAAAGTTGGGGGATGAAGGGTTTTTGGCTCAGGAGCATGTTAGTAGTGGTAGAACACCTACTACTGAAGCTTTAAAGCTTTATTGGAGTGAAAAGTTAAATTTTAAACTTGACTATGTAGATGAGAAAGCAATTGAGTATTTTTCTCATGAGATTGGCTTATCAGTATTTTTGCAAGAGCAAAAGTCAGATATCTTAAAAGATATTTTAAATGTTGAGAACAGATATATGATTTTAGAGTTTTCAACTTTTGCAGTAACTGTAAAATTTACTGATCCTTTATATAGGTTCTTAAAAGATATGATTGGTTTAGGTTTATCTCATATTGTAGATATTTCTAGACAAGTTGGTGCTATTGAGATCTATGAAAAAGTTAGTCAACATCTACAAAATAAAGATTTTCATATATATAACACAAAAGAGTTTTTTTCTCTAGCACTTAAATATAACTTTGATGAGAAGAGTATAAACTCTTTTTTAAAAGGAAGAATTTTAGACTCGATTGATGAAGGTTTATATTTTGACAGAATTGTCCCTCAAGGGTATATAGCTATTTGTCACAGTTGTAAGATACAAAATGTTGATACAAAGATGCTAGTTGTAGGTGAACTGTCAAAAGATTATGAATATTTCTATAATAAAATTATTATGAATTAGGAGATTAGTTTTGAGTGAAAAAACTGAAGATATACAAAATGAATTGAATGAGAATGAAGAGCTTGTGGAGCAAGAAGAGACTTGTGAAACACCTGAAGAATCAAACGATTCTAAAGAGTTAACTGCTGAAGATAAAATTGCTGAGCTTGAAGCAAAATTAAAAGAGAGTGAAGATAGATATTTAAGAGTTCATGCAGATTTTGAGAATATTAAAAAAAGATTGGAAAGGGAAAAGTATCAAGCAATAGATTATGCATCTGAAAAGTTTGCAAAAGATCTACTTGCACCAATTGATACTTTAGAGATGGCTTTAGCAGCTGAAGAAGCAGCTAAAGAGTTACCAACTGAAGAGCTTTTAGCAAAACTAAAAGAGGGTGTAGAGTTAACTATTAAAAACTTTTACAATGCCTTTGAAAAACATGATATCACAGCAGTTGAAACTGATGGTGATTTTGATCCAAATTTCCATGATGCAGTTATGCAAGTTGATAGCCCAGATCATGAAGATGGACAAATTGTTCAACAACTTCAAAAAGGTTATAAGTTTAAAGATAGGTTGTTAAGACCAGCGATGGTTAGTATTTGTAAAAAATAAATTTTTACAAATAAATGAATAATGAAAAGTGAATAATGAATAATTTTAGAAGAGATTTGCCATTATTCATTATTAGTTATTCACTATTCATTTGAAGCGTAGCTTCAATGACCGCAAAGTCATAAAACTATAATTTAAAAAAATAAAATTTGATAATAAAAATATGATAAGGATATAAAAATGAGTAAAGTTATTGGTATAGATTTAGGTACAACAAACTCTTGTATGGCAGTTTATGAAGGTGGTGAAGCAAAAGTTATCCCTAATAAAGAGGGTAAAAACACAACTCCATCAATTGTGGCTTTCACAGATAAAGGTGAGGTTTTAGTTGGTGATCCAGCAAAAAGACAAGCTATTACAAACCCTGAAAAAACTATCTATTCTGTAAAAAGAATTATGGGTCTTATGATGGATGAAGAGAATGCTAAAGAGGCACAAGCAAAAGTTGGATATAAAATTGTAAATAGAAATGGTGCCGCAGCAGTTGAGATTGGAGAAAAAGTTTATACTCCACAAGAGATTTCAGCTAAAATCTTAGGAAAATTAAAAGCAGATGCAGAGGAGTATTTAGGTACTACTGTAACTGATGCAGTTATTACTGTTCCTGCATACTTCAATGATGCACAAAGAAAAGCTACTCAAGAAGCAGGTACAATTGCTGGTTTAAATGTATTAAGAATTATCAATGAGCCAACAGCTGCTTCATTAGCATATGGACTTGATAAAAAAGGTGAAGAAAAAGTTCTTGTATACGATTTAGGTGGTGGTACATTTGACGTTACTGTTCTTGAAATTGGTGATGGAACATTTGAAGTACTTTCTACAGATGGTAATGCATTCTTAGGTGGGGATGATTTTGACAATGCAATTATTGATTGGTTAGCAAAAGAGTTCAAAGATGAGAATGGTTTTGATATCAAAACAGATAAAATGGCACTTCAAAGACTTAAAGATGCAGCTGAAAATGCTAAAAAAGAGCTTTCTTCTGCTGAATCAACAGAGATTAACTTACCATTTATCTCAATGGGACAAGCAGGACCAGTTCACTTAGTAAAATCACTTACTAGAGCAAAATTTGAGTCAATGACTGAGCACTTAATCTCTGAAACATTACAACACATTAAAACTGCACTTGATGATGCAGGATTAAGTAAAGGTGAGATTCAAGAGATTATCATGGTTGGTGGTTCTACAAGATTACCAAAAGCAAACTCTGTTGTAAAAGAGTATTTTGGAAAAGATTTAAATAAAGGTGTAAACCCTGATGAAGTTGTTGCTGCTGGTGCTGCAGTTCAAGCTGGTGTATTAAAAGGTGATGTTAAAGATGTATTATTACTAGACGTTACTCCTTTATCACTTGGTATTGAGACTTTAGGTGGAGTTGCTACAAAACTTATTGAAAAAGGTACAACTATTCCTGTTAAAAAATCTCAAGTATTCTCAACTGCTGAAGATAATCAACCAGCAGTATCTATTCACGTAGTTCAAGGTGAAAGAGAGTTTGCAAAAGATAACAAATCTTTAGGTATGTTTGAACTTTCAGATATCCCTGCAGCACCAAGAGGTGTTCCTCAAATTGAAGTAACATTTGATATTGATGCAAATGGTGTTTTAAATGTATCTGCTAAAGATAAAGGTACTGGTAAAGAGAACAAAATTACTATCTCTGGTTCATCTGGATTAAGTGATGAAGAGATTGAAAAAATGGTAAATGAAGCAGAAGCAAATAAAGATGCAGATGCAAAAAGAAAAGAGGTAATTGAAGTAAGAAACCAAGCAGATGCTTTATTACACTCAACTAAGAAAACTTTAGAAGAGAACGAAAGTGCAGTTTCTGAAGAGGAAAAACAAGCTATCATCGATGCAGCAGCAGAGTTAGAAGAGCTTCTAAAAGATGAAAATGCTACTAAAGAGCAAATTGAAGAGAAAGTTAAAGCCTTAACTGAAAAATCTCATAAATTAGCAGAAGCTATGTATAAAAAAGAGCAAGATGGTCAAGGTGGAGCAGGAGCTCAACCAAACTCAAAAGCAAAAAAAGATGACGATGACGTTATCGATGCTGAGGTTGAGTAATATATAGTTTTTAAGTTCTTAAGTTGGTAGGTTAGTAAGTTAACTCTACCAACTTACTAACTAATACTAACTTACTAACTAAAATATGCAAACAATTATCTTCATCCTTATACTATTTCTAATCTCAATTTTCTCAGTACTTTTATATTATAAAACAAAACACTCTAGAGTTGATAAACTAAATCGAGGTGAGTGTCCTACTTGTGGTGAAAAAGCAAGAACTTTTTATGATGAAAAAACAAAAACAACTTTCAAATCAGAGATTATTTCTGCAAGACTACTTAAAGGCAATGGTTGTTCAGGTTTAAAAGATATTGAATATACTTGTAAAGTTTGTGGATTGAAAGAGGTATATTCACAAGTTTAGCTTTCATTAACTTTTAGATGTTAAGATTTTACTAGCAATTTTAAAAAAGGTTTTATATGAAGGTTTTATTATTTACTATCACAATTTTTATTTTATTTTTCACTGGATGTACTCCTAAATACGAAGTTATAAAAGATGTTTCAAAAAATGCAAAATTAGTTAAAACAGATTTCAATACCCTTGAGGGGTTTTATGAAGATGATTTATCTTTGGCTTTTGAGGTTTTTAAAAAAGATTGTAAACGAGCAAAAAGATATTCCTTATTTAAAAATGTATGTGAAAAAGCAAAAGATTATACAAACCCTTCTGAGTTTTTTACGACAAATTTTACTCCATATAAACTTGTAAACTCTGATGGAACAGATAAGGGTACAATCACAGGTTATTATGAGCCTTTATTAAGAGGAAGTTTAACAAAAACAGAAAAATACAAATATCCAATTTACAAAACTCCAAATGATATGATTACTGTAAAACTAAGTAGTATCTATCCTGAACTAAAAAAATTTAGACTTAGAGGAAAAATTGAAGGAAACACTCTAATCCCTTATGATGATAGAGGAGAAATAGATAAAAGAGATGATTTAGAATCAATATGTTTTGTTGATAGTAAATTGGATCTATTTTTCTTACAAGTACAAGGTTCTGGAAAAGTTCAATTAGATACGGGAGAAGTTTTAAATATAGGTTATGCAAATCAAAATGGGCATAAATATACAGGGATAGGAAGAGTATTATTAGATGAAAAAGTTTTAAAAGATTATGGAGCTTCTATGCAAGGGATTAAGGCTTACCTAAGAGACCATCCTCAAAGGATTGATGAGGTTTTAAATAAAAATAGAAGCTATATCTTCTTTTCAAAAAGAAATAGCGGGGCAGTTGGTGCTTTAGGAACACCACTATTAGGATATAGAAATATTGCAGTTGATAGAAAATATATCCCTTTGGGAATGCCAGTTTTTATAAATACTAAAAACTCTGTAACACAAGAAAAAATCTCAAACTTAACAGTTGCAGCTGATGTTGGGGGAGCAATAAAAGGACAAATAAGAGCAGACTTTTTTTATGGTTTTGGAGAGAATGCAGAACTTTATGCAGGTGGAATGCATGAAAAAGGGTCCTTAACTCTATTGGTTCCTAAAGATTAGGATATAGACTCTTTTGAGTCTATATCCTAGCTACAGTGTCCACCACCACAGCAACCAGATGGTTTGTCTTGGGCAAAAGTTATAACAAAGTTATCATTGAACTCAACTAAGTCAAAGTCGTGTTTCCCACAGAAGTCACTATTCATTTGATTTCTCATTTGGATTGCTTTAGTTAAAGCCTCATCTTTTGACTCAATTTGTAAATTATTTACTAAATCACTTCTTTTGAAGCATCCACACTCTTTTTCTACTTTTACAGTAAACATTGTAAAATCCTTTATAAAAATATTGTATTTAAAAAAGGAAGATTATCAAATTTACTTCAAAAAATTCTTAGGAAACTAGGTTAAATTATTGTTTTAAAAAATAGTGTTTTTACTATTTTAATTTGGTATTAGATAAAATACAAGAAAATATATGACAAGGGTATAAATGCATATAACAAATCTTATTTCTCAATATTTTGGGAAATTTGCCAAAACAGAGTTTCCTACTATAATCCAAAAGGTGATAAATGGCTCATATGTAAAGTTTTTAAAACTAGATATGAGTGAGTTTAGAAACCCAAGGTATTATAAATCTTTAAATGATCTATTTACTAGAGAATTAGCAATACCAAGAGAGATTGCAAAAGATGAAAGCAGTTTTATTTCTCCTGCTGATAGTTTCATAACACAATGTGGAGATTTAAAAAAAGACCTTCTTTTACAAATAAAAGGGATGCAATATAGTGTTGAAGAGTTATTAACTTATCATTGTGCAGAAAATTTTGAAAAGCTTCAAAACGGTTCATATATGAACTTTTATCTTTCACCAAAAGATTATCATAGATACCATGCTCCATGTGATTTTAAAGTTAAAAAGCTTATTCATATTCCAGGGAAACTTTATCCAGTAAATATTAAGTATCTAAATAAACAATTGGATCTATTTATAGAGAATGAAAGAGTTATATTAGAGTGTATCCATGAAGGAAAAACTTTCTACATGGTTTTTGTTGGAGCTTTAAACGTAGGACAAATGGTATTTACTTTTGAACCAAAAGTTGAAACAAATGCAGATGCACAAGAGATTAAAGTGTATGAGTATGAAGATTTAACTATAAAAAAAGCTCAATGTTTGGGTTATTTTAAAATGGGTTCAACAGTTGTAATGGTTTGGGAAAAAGATTTTATATCTTTAGAAAAACTATTAGGGAAAAGTGTTCGATTTGGTCAAACAATAGCTAAGAAAAATAACAATTAAGAATAAGAAATAATAGATAAGTTTTAAGATAATAAAAGTTTGATTTTGCAAAAATAAGTAAATTTAAAAATTTTACAAAAGGATTTAAAATGGCAACAACTGAGTTAGGTGTACTTCCTCTTCACGGAACAAAAAAAGGTGTAATTTCAGTTTCAAATGTAACAGAACCGTATGGAAAAGGAACATCAGATATCGTAAGTATTGGAATCTCACTAAATGGTAAAGATATTGAGTGGAAATCACATATTCCATATGAGAATTTAGATGATGTAATCGCAATCTTACAAAAAGCAAGTGATGCAAAAAAAGAGTCTTAATAAAGACTCTTTGATAAAAACACTCCCTTACGTTAGTCCACAATCTATAGACACTAAAAGTGCTATAATACTCTAAACAAATCATATATAATTATTTTTTATAATACATATAAGTAAAATTATATTTATTGATTAACAAACTCTTTACAAAAATTGTATATAATACAAGCAAAAAAGGTAGATTAATGTTGAAAAAGATTTTGACAATGTTTTTATTTAGTTATATTTCTCTTTTTGGATTTGAACATTTAACTCCATTAGATATAGAGGAAAAGTTAGCTGGTAAAAAGGTTATTGTTGATTTTTATGCATCTTGGTGTCCTCCATGTAAGATACTTGCAGGAAATTTAAAAAATTTTGATAAAGTAAAACCAAAAGATGTATATATTTATAAAGTTGATATTGATGAGTATAAAGAGATTGCTTTAGGTTATGGAGTTAGTATGCTTCCAACTTTGGCATATTTTAAAGATGGGAAATTAGTAGCAAAAGAGGTTGGTATCAAAACAACAAAACAGCTTTTGGAAAATACTAAAACACATCTAAGATAAAGGATTGAGATGAAAAAGCTAATATTATTGATTCTTTGTACTGTTTTTGCCTTTGGTGTGGAACAACAAAGTTTTTTAGAACCAGAGGATGCTTTTAAAACAAAATTTACCCAAAATGAAGATAGTATAAATATCCAAATAGAGTTGGGTAAAGATATCTATTTATATGATGATAAATTAAAAGTTGAACTTACTAAACCAATCAAAGAGGATATAACTTCAAAACTTCAAATGCCAGAACCAGAAACCTATGATGAGTTTATAGTGCATTTTTATAAATTTAGTGTTGATGTACCTTTTTCTTTATTGAAACAAGTAGCTGATTCGAATAGTTATGAATTAACTATGCATTTCCAAGGATGTTCAAAAGCAGGACTTTGTTATGCTCCAATGAGTGAAACAAAAAGTTTTGATATTGGTGAAGCTTCAAGTAGTGTCTCAGAAGAAAAGCCCCCTGTAGTAAATCAAGCAGGACAAGGTGTAAATGAAACAGATACAATAGCCAGCACTTTAAAAGATGGAAACTTTTTCTTTATCTTAGCTACATTTTTTGGTTTTGGCTTGCTTTTATCCTTAACTCCATGTGTATTTCCAATGATCCCAATCCTATCTTCAATAATTGTAAAAGCTGGAAACCAAGAGCAACTAGATGCAAAAAAAGGTTTCTTTTTATCATTGGTTTATGTTGTATCAATGAGTTTGGCATATACACTTGCAGGGATTTTAGCAGGAATATTTGGTGCTAATTTACAAGTAGCTTTACAAAACCCATATGTATTGGTTGCCTTTGCTTTAATTTTTGTTGCACTTGCTTTTTCAATGTTTGGTTATTTTAAATTAGAATTACCACAAAGTATACAAAATAAAATAAATAAAACAACAGATGGTAAAGAGAAACAAGGTGTACTAGGGATTGCCATCATGGGGTTTTTATCTGCTCTTATAGTAGGTCCTTGTGTTGCCCCACCACTTGCAGGAGCCTTAGTTTATATAGGACAAACAGGTGATGCTGTTTTAGGTGGTTTGGCACTATTTGTTATGAGTATGGGGATGGGTGTTCCTTTACTTCTTATAGGTCTTGGAGCTGGTAAATACATGCCAAAACCAGGTGGTTGGATGGAGACTGTAACAAAACTTTTTGGAATAGTGATGTTAGCTATTGCTGTTTGGATGTTAGATAGAGTTTTAGACCCAACACTTATCATGTATCTATGGGCATTTTTACTAATAGGTGCAGCTTTATATTTAAAAATATATGAACATATTTTAGTAAGACTTATCACAACTGTTATTTTTATCTATGGGGTATTAGTTTTTGTTGGAGCTGTAAGCGGAGCAACAAATGTATTAAAACCTCTTGAGAGTTTTACTGCCCCAAAAGGGATGATAAGCCAAAGCTCACAATTGCAATTCAAAAAAATAAAAAATATCCAAGAGTTAGAAGAGGCTATAAAAGCCTCAACAAAACCAGTGATGTTAGACTTTTGGGCAGAGTGGTGCGTAGCGTGTAAAGAGTTAGAAGAGATAACTTTCAAAGATGAAGCAGTTATAAATAAACTTTCACAATTTACACTTCTAAAAGCAGACGTTACAGATAACAGCCAAGAAGATAAAGAACTCATGAAAAAATACGGAATCTTCGGACCTCCAGGTTTGGTCTTTTGGGATGAAAACAATCAAGAGGTAAAAGCATCTAAAATCATAGGTTATAAAAACCCAAAAGAATTTTTAGAGATAGTAAACAATAACTTTGACTAAATCCAAAAGTCAAAGTTGTTGTTAAACGAACGTTTAAGCACATCAAATATTGACTATAAAACCCACCTTTTTTCTATACTATATCTGTACAAAAAAATTAAATAAATGGGTTTTTGTAGACATTTAGTAAAAAAGACAGTTTATACATTTAATTTGAGTTTGGTAGTTTATATATATTTGTTGAATTGCACTTATGTTCATGATTTATCCTTTTAAAGCACTTGTTGTTTATTGTTTTTTATTAAACTATTTAAAATAGTATTATTTTCTTCAATTTTTTGATTATATAAACTTTGTATTTCATTCATATTTTTAAATACTTCATTTATGTCTATGGCATTTGTCCAATTTTCTTTTGTATCTTGATAAAATTGTTTAAATTTATCAAAGTCTAAAAATAATTTATCTTTTGTAGTATATAATTGTTCAGTATCATTAGAATCTGGTATATCAGATGTATTTATAGAAATTCCATTTTGTACATCTAAATTTTTATACATAAGTGAAACCATAGCTAAAGTAAAATTATATTTATTTAGTTCTCCTTTCTTTTGAGCAGTGATTTCTTCATCAAAATATATCTTATTTAATTCATTATCATTTGTTAATTGTGACATCTTCATTAAACCTGATGCAGGACCAATCTTTTTTCCATCTCCATGAAAAATTACTTCTAAAGCTTCATAGGTAAGTTTTTTATAATCTTCATATGAAATATCTGTAGGTTTAAGTCCTTCAATATTTGTATAATCTTCTGATAATGAGTCTAAACCTTTTTGAGTAGTATCTGCATCTATATTACTTGTGGAACCTGATAATGTATCAGTTGTATTTGTATAACCTGCATATCTTTGTGCCTCAGTATTTCTCATATTTTTTAAGAAAGAATCTACACTATCTGTTTTTTCTGCTTTTTTATAACCATTTAAAAATGAATTTATTTCATCCATTGTATTAAGATTTACTCCACCAATAAAGTTTGACATTTAATGCTCCTTTATACAAAGTGAATAATCAATTTTAACTAAAATATAATAAAATATAAGTTAATATATTATATAGTTTTAAATTTTCGAAAGCCTTAGATTATGATAGTAAAGGTGAGTATTTAAAGGTTATTGAAATATTGAATAGTCAAAAAAATTTTATGAGAGGATTATCAATACTAGAAAATACAAATAAGATTAATAATGAAGAAATTAAATATTTAAAAAAATACATTTACAAATGGTTAGTCTATACCTCTTCTGATATAAAAAAATATTATTTTGAAAAACAATATGAACATACTTCCTTTGACTCCACAAAAATAAGAAAATTTTTTTTAATAAATTTTTCTATAAAATAAATTTATTTCAATGTAAGAGTAAGATTAACTACTTTTAATGGCTTGATAGACGTTTCTTATATTATCTATGAAAATATATTGAAAAATTTTAGAGTTGGTATGATATTTATATAATCAGTTTGAAAATCTTACTTTCCAATTTAAAACTGAATTAGTAACAATCTTATAGAATATGTTATAATATTTTAAATTCACATATGGTGGTGATATATGCAATTATCTGATGATATTAAACAACTAAATATGACTGATAAGTTTATACTTTTAGAACAATTATGGGAAGATATGAGTAAAAATATAGATGATGATAGATTTACTCCAAACTGGCATTTAGAAACATTAGAGCAAAGAGAAAAAAATATTGAGAATGGTACTTCACAATTTAATGATATTGACGAAGTAAAACAAAGACTACTAAAGAAAAAAATTGTATAAAATTAAGATTTTAGATAAAGCTGAGACTGATATTGAAATTGGAATGAAGTTTTATGAATCTCAAAGTAATGGATTAGGTGCATATTTTTTAAATACTATTCTTTCTGATATTGAATCATTACATATCTATGGTGGCATACATTAAAATAAAAGGTTATTATAGACTGCTTTCAAAAAGATTTCCTTTTGCAATTTATTATAAAATAATGTCTGAAATAGTTTATGTGTACGCAGTTTTAGATTGTAGGCAAAATCCTGAAAAAACAATTGATAGATTAAAATAGATTTAAATGAGCTAAAAAGAAGCTTTCGCTTCTTTTTAGATAAATATGAAGGCACCTACTAAGATAACTGCTAAATATAGTGCTCCGAAGATTGCACCAAGTGCCCACCATCTAGCTTGACTTATATACCCTGCACCGTACCAGATTGGAGAAGGTCCAGTTGCATATGGAGTTATGATACCCATTACCCCTAAACTACCTGCTAGTAATATAGAGAATGGAACAATTTGTTCTGGTGTCATCAGTTTTATAGCTATTGCTATAAAGATTGGCATCAATGCTGTTGTATGTGCTGTTGTACTTGCAAAGAAGTAGTGTAACACAAAGAAGAACAATAACATTGAAAGTATCAACATAGTTGGAGACATTCCAGATAGATAAACCTCTGCACTAGAACCAATCCAAGTTAAAACACCCACTTTTTTCAATCCAGCTGCCATAGCAACTAGTGAAGCAAACCAGATAAGAACATTGAATGCTGCTTTATTTGAGATAACATCATCCCAAGTGATTACATTCGCTAGAACCATTATCGATACAACTGCTATTGCTGCTGTTGTAGAGTGGATTCCAAAGTTTTTACCGAAAATCCATAGAAGTAATGCAACTATTGCAAGTCCTGCCATCAATAACTCTTTTGAAGTTATTTTTCCTAATTTTTCTAATTCAGCTGCTGCCCATGCTGGAGCTTCAGGTGAAGTTTTTTGTGTTGGTGGATATACTATATATACTAACCAAGGAGTTAGTAAAAATAGTGGAATCATCAACGGTAACATAATAGCCGCCCATGCTGACCATGAGATTGTATTTCCTGTCCCTTGTGCAATTAAGTCAACTGCTAGTAGGTTTGGTGCAAGTGCTGTTAAGAACATAGAACTTGTCACACAAGTTGTAGCAATAGCAACCCAAGAGATATATGAACCTAATTTTCTTGGTTCATGATCAGGAGTCGAATCAAAAATCAATGGAATATTACTAGCTACTGGATAGATTGTACCTGCACTTCTTGCAGTGTTAGATGGCATAAAAGGAGCCAATACTAAATCTGAAAAAGCAACTGCATATCCAAGTCCTAAAGAACTTTTACCCATATATTTAATCATTATAAGTGAGATTCTTCTACCAAGACCTGTTTTTTTGTATCCAAGAGCAAACATAAATGCTGCAAAGATTAACCAAATAACTGTATTTGAGAATCCTGAAAGTGCCCAAGAGATACTCGCTTTTGCATTTCCTACAAGTCCAAATACTGCAACTAAAGAGATACCTGCAAAACCAATTAATGCTGCTGGTACAGGTTCAACAATCAATCCTACTACAACCCCAAAGAAGATAGCTAAGAAGTGCCAAGCTTCAATACTAAGACCTTCAGGAGCAGGAAGAAACCAAAATATAACAATTACAGCAACTGGTAAGATTGCTTTGAAAGATATATTTTTCATAATAGACTCCTTTTAATTTTTCTTTATAATGAAATTATAAGATTACTAAGGGGATAAAAATAGGACTTTTTTGATAATATAAGAAAAAAAATAAGATTTTTTATGAGAATATATCTATTAACACTAATTTTTACCTTATCACTATTTGCCTTTGAGAAAAACCAAGTTTTATTGCTTCATTCATACAATAAGGGTTTGAAATGGAGTGATGGAATCTCTACGGGGGTTGAAAAAGTTTTAAAAAACTATCCAGAGTATGAATTAACAACTGAATATATGGATAGTAAAAAGATTGATACCAAAGAGTATTTTGATACCTTATTGAAACTTTATGAACTAAAATTTTCAAAAAGAAAGTATGAAGCGATAATTGTTGCAGATAATTATGCTTATATGTTTTTATTAAAATATAACGACAAACTCTTTAAAGATATACCTATTATTTTTTGTGGAATAGAAAATTTAGATATAGGTTCAATTTCACAAACTCTAAAGAAAAAAGTTGCAGGGGTAGTTGAGTATAAAGATATAGAAAAAAACTTTCAACTCATATCAAGTGTGATTAAAGATCTTAATACTTTATATATAATAAGTGATGATACCCTCTCCTCAAATAAGATAAAACCACAAATCTTTGAACAAATAAAAAGATACAAAGATAGGTTTAATATAATCTATGACAATCAAATTGAGTTTAATAAACTAGAATCAAAAGTTAATAATCTTCCTAAAAATAGTGCTGTATTGTTTACAAGTTTGTATATAGATAAAAATAAACAATATATCCCCTACAATGAGATAAGAGAGTTTTTTAATAATTCAAAATATCCAGTGTTTGCACTAAATACTATCCATCTTGGTGAGGGGGTTGTTGGAGGTGTTATGCTTGACCCTATAACACAAGGGGTACTTGCAGCTAAAAAAACTATGCAAGTGATTTATGATAATAAAGATATAAAAGATATCAGCATAGATAAACCTTTGGGTAAATACTATTTTGATTATGAGGTTTTGAAAAAGTTTGATTTATTAGAAAGCAATATTCCTACACTTTCAACGTTGGTAAATAAACCAAAGGATTTCTTTGAAAAAAATAGGGATTTTGTAAATAATGTCTTTGTTATAGTTCCTGTATTGATACTGTTGCTTATTGGTTTGATAATAGCAGTGATTAGAAAAACAGAAGCTGAGATTAAACTTTTTGAACAAAATAGGTTAGATAATGTATTGTTAAACAATATCAAAAATGCAATTTTCTGGGAGAGTAAAGAGGGGATTGTTCTTGGTTGTAACAACGCCTTTTGTAAATTTCTAAATCTTTCAAAAGAGCAAATTATTGGTAAAAAGATATCTTCACTATTACCAGATTCTTTAAAGAGCTTAGATATTTTGGATAAGGTTTTTGAAGAGAAAGAGGTGATGATAAAAGATGAAGAGAAAAACCAGTTATACCTTTTTATAAGACGAAAACAATATCTTGATAAAAAAGAGAAAAAAGCAGGGGTTGTAACTGTTATAAGTGACCATACAAATATAAAGCAGCTTGAAAAAAGAAGACAAAATGAGGAAAAATTTATAGTTCAAAGAGCAAAAACTTCAGAAATAGGGGAGATGATAACCTCAATCGCCCATCAATGGAAAAAGCCACTAATAGAGATATCAACTATTGTTCAAGAGATGCTTTATAGACGTATGAAAAAAGAGATAAGTGTAGAAGAGACTAAAACTTGTGTAACTGAAGTGATGACACAAGTTAAATATATGACACAAACAATTGATGATTTTAGAAGTTTTATCAAACCTTCAAAGAAGAAAACTATCATAAATATAAAATCCTCTTTTGAGTCTTTATTTAGTGTAATTGAACACAGTATTAAATACAATTATATAACTTTAAATATTGAATACTTAGATGAAGAGTTAACACTTTATGCTTATGAAAATGAGTTTAAACAGTGTATTATCAGTATTATAAATAATTGTATTGATAGTATAAAAAAAGTAAAATCACAAAAAGATATTGAGGGTAAAATCGATATAAAAGTTTACGCTAAAAATAAAGATATCTTTATAGATATAAAAGATAATGGTATAGGAATAGAAAATAAAAATTTAAAAAAGATATTTGAACCATTCTTCACCACAAAAGATGATGGGGATGGCTTTGGTTTATATATGACAAAACTAATTATAGAAGATAAAATGAATGGAAAAATAAAAGCCTTAGAAAGCCAAGAGGGTGCAAATATTTTAATACATTTTAAAAATGAGAGGGATGGATGAAGATACTTGTTCTAGAAGATAATGAAAGGTTATCAAAACTTATAGAAGAAGCGTTAAAAGAGAAAAACTACAAAGTAGATGTTTTTGATGATGGTAAAAAAGCGATAGAAAAAATATATGATGGTTATGATTGTTTTGTTTTAGATATAAATGTTCCAGGTATAGATGGGCTTACTATTTTAAATGAGATAAAAAGTATGAGCAGTTGTATTCCATGCATAATTATAAGTGCAAATGTGGATTTAGAAACAATAAAAGATGCCTATGGAAAAGGTTGCAATGAGTATTTAAAAAAACCTTTTTATATCTATGAATTGGAGATGAAGATAGATAACCTTTGCAAAAAACAAACAGATGAGGTTTTATTAAAAGAGGATTTTTTCTATAGTCTTACAAACGAAAAGTTATATAAAGGTAGTGAAGAGATAAAACTATCAAAAAAAGAGATTTTACTTTTGGATCTGTTTTGTAAAAATTTAGAAAAAATAGTAACCTTTGAGCATATAGAACAGTATGTTTGGGAGGGGGATTTGACAACTACTGAAAATATCAGAGCCTTGATAAAAAGAGTTAGAAAAAAACTCCCAAAAGAGACTATAACCTCACAAGGTGGTATGGGATATAAACTACAACTAAGAGGGAATCAATGTTAGACTTCTCTTGTGATTTAAACTTTTTAAAACCAAATGTGAAGATTGATTTTACTCAGTTTGATACTACAAAGGAGTATAGTTATAAGAAACTACTCTCTTTATTAGCCAAGAGGTATAAGCTACCAAAAACACAAATTGAACTTTATAATGGATATAGTTCAGCAATATATTCTTTTTTGAAGTTTATCGATTTAAAAAGATGTTTTATCTACTCCCCTTGTGAGCTTGAGTATAAAAATGCTGCAAAAAATCTAAACTATGAGATAAAACTAATAAATAGATTTGATAGTATATACTATCCAATAAAGGAGCAAAGTGTAGTTGTTTTTATGAATCCCTCTTTTTTAGATGGAACCTTTTATGACCTTGATAAACTTTTGCAATATTGGTGTTCAAAAGAGTGTACTATTTTGATAGATGAGAGCTTTTTTGATTATTGCCATTTAGACTCAAGCATACAAAAATTAAGTGAATATGAAAACCTTTATATTATAAAAGATTTTAGTAAGTATTTTTCAAATAGATTATTAAATATTGCTTCAATTTGTTCAAAGGAAGAAAATATAAATAGACTTAGAAAATATGAACCAAGTTCAAAACTCTCTATCTATGATATAAGATATTTAGAAGAGTCTTTAAAGGATGAGAAGTTTAAAAATATAACAAATAGTATAAATATAAAAAATAGAATAGAAGTTGAGAACAGTTTTTTTAGTAAAGAGTTGGTTGAAACAATTTATCAAAGTAGTACAAACTCTTTATTAATAAAACTAAAAGAGGGTGTAAGTTCTGAAAACTTACAAAATAAATTAGAACAAAAAGGGATAAAAATCTTAAGTTGTAAAGGGTATGATTTTTTAGATGAAACATATATAAATATTTATATAAAATCAAAAGATTATATCTTAGAACTAAAAGAGGTTTTGGATGATTATTAAAAATAGATTGGTGTATATTATCTCTATAATAATATCAATCTTATCTATTCTCTTTTTTATTTTTATTATCTACAAGTCTTTTTTTATAGTAAAAAATCAGTTTATAGATATAGATGGCTTAACCTATGTAAACCAAGTTAAAACAGATAAATACACAAAAGATTTGGCAGATAGATTAAGTAAAGGGTGCAAAACACAAGTTTGTGAAGTGCAAAGTTTGTTAGATTTGGTTACAAGTATACCTTACAGAGTAAACAAATCAGTTGCAAGAAGTGGTAAAAATGTAATTGAACAAAACTACGGGGATTGTGATGATAAGAGCAACCTTCTTATCTCTTTATTACATTCAAAAGCTTATGAGGCATATTTTGTAGTTGTTCCAAAACATATATTTGTAATAGTTCATTTGGATGAAAAGATAAATAAAAAAGCACTTTACATAAATGGAAAAAGGTATTATATCCTTGAAGGTACAGCAAAAAATAGTACAATCGGTTTCCCTTTAAAATATAAGTTTAGTGAAATAAAAGCAATAATTGACCCCTTTATCAATAAGAAATTGGTAATAGAAAGTTTAGAATATAAATAAAAGAATTTGTTGGAGAAATAGATGAAATACATAGAATGGTTTGAGACCCATGGGAAAAAACATGCAAAGATTATGGAAAAGCTAAAAGATAAAACTGATGATGAGGTTATAGAGTATTTTAGATTTGATAATATGGTAAAAGAAGAGCCTGAGTTTTGCCCTTTGTATAAAGATAATAAAAAGTGCCACGATTATGAAGAGTTAAATTGTTATTTATGTGCCTGTCCTAATTTTCGTTTTGATGATGAGGGTATCTCTAAACAAGAGGATAAAACTGTTTACTCCTTTTGTAGTATCGACTCAAAAGATGGGGCACAATATATTGGTGAGGATTATATCCATCAAAACTGTTCAGGGTGTTTAGTTCCCCATAAAGAAAGGTATATAAAAAAACATTTTAAAAGAGATTGGTTTGAGATAATGAAAGAGGTTAGTCTAAAACAATAGAGAAGATATTCTCCTCTTTATATCTAGTGTAGGTTAATTTATATCCATGAATATTGGCAATAGTTTTAACTATATAAAGTCCTAATCCAAAACCATCACTTCTTTTCTCCTCTTGAGAAAAAGGCTCAGTATAGTATTCCAACTCATTTTTTAAAGCTTCACCCTTTGAGATGATATCTATTCGGTGTTTATTTGCTTTTATTGTTGCATGGTGATCTGGTGAAAATTTTATAGCATTGTCTATTAGATTTTTTAAAGCTACAGAAAACATCGAAATATCAGCATTTAGCTTAAAGTCATTTATTTTTGCACTTATTTTATTGGCATTTATCATCGATATCTCAATTGTTTTTGTATAGATTTTAAAAAAAGAGGTTAACTCTTTATATACAAAGGTATTGTTGGAAGTAAGCTTTTCAACCATAGCTAACTCTTTGATAATATCATCCATTCTTTGAAACGCTTTTTGTAAGGTTTCCCTTTTTTTATCATTGTCTAAAGTTTCAGCGATAAACATAGCTTTTGTAATAGGAGTTTTAAGCTCATGCATCATATTACGCATAAAAAGCTCTTTTGATTTTGTTTGATTATTTATATGGGTTATCGCTGTATCAAAGGTTTTAGCGATAGTTCCTATCTCATCTTTACTATTGATATTTATTTTTACATTTAAATCACCATTGGCAAATCTTTTAATATCTTTATTTAGATTTCTAAGGGGTTTTAGCTTTCTTTTTAGAATATAATAAAGAGCAAATAGAATACCAAAAGAGATTGTCATAGCAAGGGAGATAATTATTAGGTTGTATTTATAACCTTGATAATCTTGAAACATTATATTATATCCATCTTTTTGGGTATAGATATATAAAGTATCGTCAAGATTATAAATCCTATAGATACCATAATTCATCTCTCTTAAAATCAATTGCTTTGCATTGTTTATGATATTTAGTTTTTTTTGATCATCTTCAACAATATGGATTTTAAATTGGTCAATAAAAATCTTAATCCCACTCAATGAGGGTTTTGTTTCTAAAGTTTTTAAAATACTCTCAGCAACAAGCTCATGTTTTTTTTGTGTAGAGATTATATATCTTTGTTTATCCAGTTTTATAAAAACAGAAAAGGTTATACTAATTGCTATTAAAGCTAAGATAAATATTGTATTGATAAACGCAGATATTGAGATGTTTCTTATCATATAAGTTGGTAACCTATCCCTCTTACAGATTTTATATAGGTTCTACTATCATCAACTTTTGATAGTTTAGAACGTATTCTTGAAACCATTACATCAATATTTTTTAAACTACTATCATCTTCTATATGGTCACTTGCATAGATGAAATCTTCCCTTGCTATAACAGCACCATTTCTTTGGATAAGAAGTTTTAAAATATCAAACTCTGCAAGGGTTAAAGTAAGAAGTTCATCTTTAAAATATATTTGTAAGTCATCCTCTTTTAAAATAAAGTCAGATTTTTTTACATCTTCCTCTTTTGTTTGAAGGGGAGTTATCCTTTTCAAAATAGCTTTGATTCTAGCTTGAAGTTCTCTTGGGTTGTAAGGTTTTGGAAGATAATCATCTGCTCCCCTTTCAAGTCCCATAACTTTATCAAGAATATCATCTCTAGCACTAGAGATGATAATAGGAATATCAGATTTTTCTCTAATTTTAGGAATCAATTCAAGTCCATCAATCTCAGGCAAAGTTAAATCCAAAATGAGTAATTTATAATCCTTTAGACTTAACATTGATAGCCCATTATATGGACTATCAGTGTTTGTAACTTCAATATCATATGAAGCTAAATAATCAGTGATGATTTGAGCTAACTCTAAATCATCCTCTATCATAAGTACCTGTACTATGGTGACTCCTTTTATTTTATTGCTAATAGAATAGTTTGACCATATCTATTTATATAAACTCTTTTATTTTTATTGTTGTATTTTCTAATTGCTTGTTGCATATCTGCAAAGCTTTTTATCTCTATATCTTCTATTTGAATAATAACATCACCAGCTTGAAAACCAACTTTTTCAGCATCTGAGTTTGGTTCCACTGCTGTGATTAAAACACCAGTTGCATTGGCATTTAATCTAAATCTTTGAATCATATTTGCATCTAGCTCTGATAATAATAATCCCCCAAGAAAATTCCCATTATTTGCTTCAGAAGTAACAAGACCAGCTCTATTTCCTAGAGTGATTTTTAAAACCATATCTTTTTTGTCTCTTTCTAATCTTACAACAATCTCCTCATTTGGTTTAAATGAAGCGATAACATTTTGTAAGCTTTTTCTATCTTTTATTTGAATATTGTTGATTGCATAGATTAGGTCACCCCTTTTTAATCCTGCATTTTCTGCTGGAGTATCATTTGCTACATCTAAAACCAGTGCCCCATATTCATGTTTATATATTTTTGCAATATTTGGTTTTAAGTCATCAATAACAACACCAAGGTATCCCCTTGTAACTTTCCCATCAGAGATAAGTTTTGTAGCCACATCTTTTACCATAGATACAGGGATAGCAAACCCAATACCATTATTCCCACCAGATTTTGAGATAATAGCTGAGTTGATACCAATCAATGCACCTCTACTATCAACTAAAGCCCCACCAGAGTTTCCTGGGTTGATTGAAGCATCTGTTTGGATAAAGTTTTCATATCTATTTATACCAACATGGTCTTTATTTAGTGCAGAGATAATACCTTGTGTAACAGTTGTACCAATACCAAATGGATTACCAATAGCAAAAATCAAATCACCAACTTGTAGCTCCTCTGAATAACCTAGTTTAATAGCTTCAAAGTTATTACCCTCTATTTTTATAACTGCTAAATCACTATCTGAGTCTTTCCCTATTACTCTTGCATTGTATTCTTTTGGATTATTTCCTATTGTTACAGAGATCTCATCAGCATTTTCAACAACATGGTTATTTGTTATGATATATCCATCTTTTGAGATAATAACTCCAGAACCAAGTGATCTTTGGATTTTGTTTTGTCTAAATTGTTCATTGAATTGATCTCCAAAAAATCTTCTTAAGAATGGGTCATTAAACATCTGAAATGGTATATTTGCAGCATTTGAGATAACTCTTCTTTTTGCAGCAATATTAACTACAGACTTCATTGAATCTTTAATACTATTGTTAAAAGATAAAATTTCATTCATATTATTTGGTGTTACTCTTGTAGGCTCTTTTGGTGCCATTTCAAAGTCAACACTAGCAGCGAAAATATTAGTTGCTATCAAAGCAGCAATCAAAAAAGTTTTTTTCATCATTTTCTAGTCCTTCTTTTTTATTTATAAAACTTATAAAAGAATTATAATACCTAAATGTAAACTATTTTTGAATAAAGTGTAAATAAAAAATTAATACAAAGTGTAGAAATTGTGGAGTTTGTAAAGGTGTAGTTTAAAAAAACTACACACTTTTATTATAAATCTGTCTTAAGTACAGCACCAGAACTTGCATTTGTAACAAGTGCTCTATATTGACCTAACCATTTTGAGTTTAATGGTTTTTTTAGTGGAACAAATTCTGCTTTTCTTTTTGCAATCTCTTCCTCACTTAAATTTACAGATAAAATATATTGGTCAACATCAATATGGATCTCATCACCATCTTTTAATAAACCAATCATTCCACCCTCAGCAGCTTCTGGAGATACGTGACCAATTGAAGCTCCTCTTGTAGCACCACTAAATCTTCCATCAGTGATAAGGGCACATTTGTCACCAAGACCCATACCCATTATAAGTGAAGTAGGAGCAAGCATCTCTTGCATCCCTGGACCACCTCTTGGACCCTCATATCTAATAACAACAACATCACCAGCTTTTACTTTTCCACCAATAATACCTTTGATAGCTTCAGGTTGTCCATCAAAACAAACAGCCTTCCCTGTAAATACTCTATCACCTGTGATACCAGCAGTTTTGATAACAGCACCTTGTTCTGCCAAGTTACCATAAAGAATCGCTAATCCACCAACTTTTGAATATGGATTATCAATAGTATGGATAATATTTGTATCTTTTATATATGCATCTGCAATTTTCTCTAATAAAGATTCCCCAGAGATAGTTAAGTTATCAATTAAGATATCATCACCCCTTTTTGTCATCTCTTTCATAACTGCATTTACTCCACCAGCTTTATTGATATCTTCCATATGTACAGTTGACAAAGATGGAGAGATTTTAGCGATATGTGAAACTTTTTTAGAGATAGAGTTGATATCTTCTAAGTTGAAGTTTACATCTGCTTCTTTTGCAATAGCTAACATATGTAATACTGTATTTGAGCTTCCACCCATTGCCATATCAACAGCAAAGGCGTTTCTTACAGCATTTTCATTTAAGATATTTTTTAATTTAAATTTATCTCTTGATGCTGAATCTTTTGCAATCTCACAAATTCTTCTAGCAGCTTTTCTATATAACTCTTCTCTTTCAGGTGTTAAGGCTAAAATTGTACCATTTCCTGGTAAGGCAATCCCCATAGCTTCCATAAGTGTATTCATAGAGTTTGCTGTAAACATACCAGAACATGATCCACCACTAGGACATGCATTACACTCAATATCTTTTAACTCTTCATCACTCATCTCACCAGCTTCATGTTTACCAACTGCCTCAAATGCAGTAGCTAAATCGATAGGAGTTCCATCTTTAGTATGACCCTTTTGCATCGGTCCACCACTAACAAACACTGTAGGAACATTTACCCTTAAAGCACCCATAATCATACCTGGAACAATTTTGTCACAGTTTGGAATAGCAATCATTGCATCAAGTTTGTGTGCATTCATTACTGTTTCTATAGAGTTAGCAATAATCTCTCTACTTGGTAATGAGAATAGCATACCATCATGACCCATTGCAATACCATCATCTACTCCAATAGTATTAAACTCAAATGGAACACAACCATTTGCTCTAATCTCATCTTTTATAATATCTGATACTTTATCTAAGAAAAAGTGACCAGGGATTAATTCTATAAAAGAGTTTGCAACACCAATAAATGGTTTTTCAAAATCTTCATCTTTTAGACCTGTTGCTCTTAACAATGATCTATGAGGGGTTCTTTCGTAACCTTTTTTTACTTCATCACTTCTCAATTTATATCCTTTTTTATGCCATATTTATGGTCTGCATTATACATTTTTTGCTGTTGATTTTTCTTTAAATAAGAAAATTTCAAAAAAAATTTCAAAAACTCTTGACAAATAAAAAATTTTAGAATATAATTCCACTCCAATTTAAGAAAAACGTTTCTTAAAACTACTGTTATGAGTGCGAGTGTGGCGGAATAGGTAGACGCGTGGGACTTAAAATCCCATTCCGGTTTCGGAGTGTGAGTTCGATTCTCACCATTCGCACCACTTATTTTATATATGGTGCGTAAGCATCATTTTTTTTGTGTAGAGAGTTGGCTGAGTTGGTCGAAAGCACCGGTTTTGAAAACCGGCGACGTTCACGCGTCCGAGGGTTCGAATCCCTTGCTCTCTGCCATTTTTTAATCATTTTATCTTTCTACTGTTAAAATGATTTGTGAATGGAGCTATAGCAAAGTTGGTAATGCCCGGGATTGCAAATCCTGTATGCGTTGGTTCGAGTCCGACTAGCTCCTCCACTTTTAATAATTTCAAAATATAAACTTCCCCTTAAAGTTTTCAACTAGATATTTTATTTATTAAAATGTTATAATTAACTATTCCAAAAAAAGGGGTATGTTATGTTAAAAATAGCCAAAATAGTGTTTCTTTCCGTTTTTGTTGCCTTGTTCTTCCATGGATGTCTAATGTCAACTAAGGTTTATACTCCAACTCCTTTCAAAGCTGCTACTATTAAGTCAGATGAAGCTTTGGTTTATTTTTATAGACCAGATAGTTTTCTTTCAAAACATAATCAATGGCAGTTTGTAATAAACAATACAGAAGTTGTTGCACCCTTATTAAATAATGGTTATATATCTAAGTACTTAAAACCTGGAAAAATACAGATTGTAATGAAACAAGCTTATTATCCATATAATACTTATGATAAGTTAGATCTTGAGATTGAAAAAGGGAGAGTTTATTATATAAAAGCTGTTCCTGAAGTTTTTGATTTCTCAACAATGCAATTGGTTTCAAATGAGATTGGTTCTAGTGAGATAAAATCAAGTGAGTTTTTTTCTTCAAATGATTAACTAGGAAACTAAAAAGGGTAGTTCTTATAATGATAAAAAAAACTAATTTTTAAAAACACTATTATTATAAGTAAAACTTATTTAAAATTAAGTTTAATTTTAACTAACTAAGCGTATAATTACTCTGATTAATTTCATGCATATCTATAGTTTAAAAGGGTTACCTCATTGAGGTGACCCTTTTTTCTTTACTACTTAAAGCTTAAAAAACCATATAAGCATAAAATCTATATTTTAAATATTTTAATATAATCAAAAATTATCAAAGAGATTGTACTTTTAAACTATTTTAAAATTATTTTCTCAAATAATAGTTATAAAACTATAACTTTTAACCTTATTGTCAATAAGGATATAATAAAATATTTTCTTATTTCAATAAGAGAGTGTGTTATGAATAAACTAAATATTTTAGGCCTAGTATTACTATTATCTATTTTTACAGGTTGTGTAAATAAACAAAATACTGAATCGAAATTAAAACCAATAAATAAAGAGAGTTTTGTAGAAAAATCTACAATTCATGATGCAGTTAGAATAAATGATTTAGAATTGGTTGAGTATTTTCTAGAAAATGGTGTGGATATAGATAGTAAAGATAAATTTGGTTATACCCCATTACATTTAGCTGCTAGATTCAATCACTATGAAATAGCAAAACTATTGATAGACAAAGGGGCTAATACAAATACAAAAGATAAATATTCAGATAGTCCACTAATCGATTCAACAAGAAATGGTTATAGTGCAATGTCAGAACTTTTATTATGTAATGATGCTCAAAGAACAATAACTGACAAATATGGTTTAACTCCATATGAGTATGCTTTAAGAGACAACGATATTAGATTAACAAAACTTTTAAAGATGGAAGATCTACAAAAAGTTTGTAAAAGAAAAGTTAAAACAGTAGCACCTGAAGTTGAGTATAGTGTTGATAAACCTTTTGAGGGGCAATCGATCACTTTAGATGATGTTAAAGTTATAACAGAAACTACACCAATGATTTGTGGGGATCTTATAGACCCTAGTGTTTTACAAATTCAAATCTCACTTGATGGTGGAAAAACTATATTTGATGCAAATATTGATAAAGAGAATAAAAGATGGTGTGCAGAGGTTACAAAACCTGTAAAAAATGGCTCTTATGAGGTTGCAGCAATATCTATAAATCAATTAAATAAAATGACAAGAGTTGAAGATAGCTTTAAAGTGATTATTGAAGATAGTTTACTTGAGCAGTTAAAAGAGGAGTTTAAAAACGATTTTAAAAAATGGAGTTTAGAACTAGTTGAGGATAGTTATATTTTAAGATTTAAAAACTCTTCATCAATGTTTTCAAGAGGAAGTGATGAGGTAAGTGATGAGTATACAAAAATATTTAATGAGTTTTTCCCTAAATATTTAAATATCATAAAAAACAATGCTGATATTATAGCTTCAGTATCAATTCAAGGACACACCTCTTCAAGATATAGAACAGCAAAAACTCCTGAAGAAAAATTTGAAAAGAATAGAGCCTTATCTCAAAAAAGAGCAGATGCGGTTTTAAGGTTTCTACAAAGAGTTGATACACCAATTGTAAGAGAGAATAGAGGTTTTATAAGAGAGTATTTTAAAGCAGAAGGAAAATCATCTTCAGAGCTTATTTATAATGATGATGGTTCAGAAAATATTGAAGCCTCAAGAAGAGTTGAGTTTAAAATAGAGATAAAATAATAAAAAAGGTTTAGAATCTATTTAAGATGGATTCTAAACCCAACTCCAGAGATATTTTTAATACTATCTTTACCAATCTTTTTTCTTAGTTTATTTAATACATTTTTCAATGCTGAATCGCTTGCTTCAAAACTATCAGTCCAAATTTCTGATTTAATCTCTTCATGGGAAACCACTCTATTATGGTTTTGAATTAGATACTCTAAAAGATATATCTCCTTTGCTGTTAAATCAATCTCTTTATTATCTTTATTACAATAAAGTTTTTTATGCATCACATTATAAGAAACACTATTCTCAAAATCAACAATAAACCTTGCATTTTTCACTATATCTGAAACAGCATTTGTAAGGGAGTTACTTAAAAGTGTAAAATCGATTGGTTTTACTAAATAATCGACTAATTTTAACTTTGTTGCTTCTAATAAATACTCCTTGTCAGTGTAAGCACTTAACAAAATTACCGGTAGTGTACTATGGTTTTCTCTTAGTTTTTTAATAAAACTAATACCAGATTCTTCCCCTAAATTTATATCTGAGATTATTAAGTCTATTTTATTGTTATCTAATATCTCTTGAGATTTTTCTAAACTTTCTATAGCAAAAACTTTTGACACAAGCAATTCTAGGGATTTTTTTATATTTTCTCTTATCTCTTTTTCATCTTCAATATAAAGTATATTCATGTAAGATAGAATAATTTTAAAACTTTTTTTATTATTTGTATTAAACGTTACCATTAATTAATCTTTTTATGTTAGTATTATATAATAAAAATAATTTAATAATCTAAAAAATATTTTATCAATAATTTAAATTTATCATATAAGTCATAAAGTTACATTTAAAAGGTCATACTAGGAGTTAGGTAATGAAAGGGAAGATTGTATTAAGTTGTATATGTTTATCTATACTACTTACCTCTTCTTATGCTGAAAGTTTAAGGGATAGTGTTCAAAGAGTTATAACTACAAATCCTGATATTTTAGCAGAGAAGATTAATCAAGAAGCGTATAAATATTATGTAGATGAAAGGGAAGGCAGATATCTGCCAACACTCGATTTTGAAGCTTATTTAGAGACTGCTGAAATAAAGAAAGATTATAAAGATAATAGAGCAACAACAAAAACAGAAGAAGATGGATATAATGCAGCTATTATTTTTAGGCAATATATTTATGATGGTGGCTTAACCCCTTCTCAAGTTGAAGAGGCAAAACACCAAGAGTTAGCAAATAGATATAGAAGTCTTTATGCCATAGAAAATACTGTTTTAGAGACAATAAAATCATACAATAGCCTAGTACAATATGATGAAAGAATGTTTTTATCTCAAAATATGATAAAAGTACATGAAGAGAATCTTCAAACTGCAAAAGAGAAAGAACAGATAAGTGGAGAGGTTTTAGAAACCTATCAGGTTAGCTCTAAACTTCATTTTGTGACAGATAGTTATATTGAAGAGCAAGATTTAAAAGAGAGTGAATTAGCTAATTTTGAAAGATATGTTGGAAGAGAACCTATAGGAAAAATTTGTAGACCTGTTGTAGATGAAACAAAAGTTCCTTCTACCTTGAAAGAGGCTATTAAAATTGCAGTTTTAAGAAACTATAGAATACAAGAACAACTAGAAACAATCAAGCTTCAAAGGGAAAAAATCATCCAATACAATGCAACTTTCCTACCAAGTTTAAATATAGAGTTTAAAGCTTCAGTTGACCAAGATTTAGCCTTAGATGAGGCAGGTAGAGAAGATGACTGGTATGGAAGATTAAATTTTAATTGGAACCTTTTTAATGGGAATAGGGATTCAATTAGATCAGAGCAAGAGAAAAAGTTTTTACAAGAGCATAAAAAAACATTAGATGATATAACAAATGAGATTGTTGCAGAGGTTAAATCTTTATATTCAAAATATACAAAAAATAAAAAAAGAGTTGAACAGTTAAAAAAATATGTTGAAGCAAATGTAAATATAGTAGAAGTGTATAGAAATGAGTTTGAAGCAGGAACAAGAACCTTTGTTGATATTTTAGATGCTGAGAGTGAACTTTATAGTTCAAGTAAAAGTTTAATTAATATGGAATATACATCTTTAAATAATTATTATGAGCTATTATTTAATCTTTCTACATTAACTGACACAGTTCTTACATCATCAAACCAAAATTGTGATAATGTTGAGCCAAGAATATTAAACTATATCCCTAAAAAACAGAAAAAAAATACAGCTTCTGAATTAGAGGGATTAATTAGTATGGATGATAGCGCCTTGATTAAAAAAGAGTTAGGCTTATATGATGATGAAGTTATGCCAACATCAGCTGCAACTTCAAGTTTATTTGATCAAGAACTAGGAGAAAAAGCTTCTAATGATGCAATGACAATGATCTCAAATGGTTATAAATCGTTTCTTGAAGCACCAAATAATTATTATACAATTAATGTTGCAACAAAAAGTGGAATTAAAAATGCAAAAGAGTTTATAGAGTCAAACAATTTAGGTGACAAAGGTTATGCTTTTGAGTTTGGTCCTGATAGAAAAAATGCAAAAGTTATATATGGTGTTTATAGTTCAGTAAAAGAAGCAAAAGAAGCGATGAACCATTTAGCACCAGATGTTTTACAAAATAAACCATATGTAGATAATATAAGTAAGCATCAAAAACTATATTTAAAATATAATTGATAGGTTATAAATTGGAAGAAGATAAAAAATTAGAACAAAACCTCCATAATTTAAAAGATAGACGAACGGTAGATACTCTATTAGAGTGTCTACTATTTTTGTCTAAGTACCATAAACGAGAGACTTCAGCAGAGTCTTTAAAATTTAACTTGCCTATTCACAATAGATCATTTGATGTTGATATGTTTGTTTCTTCAGCAAAAAGAATAGGTTTAGTATCAAAAATTGTAAATAGAAAAATAGAAAAGTTAACAAAACTAGCTTTGCCTTCAGTTTTATTGTTAGATGATAATAGATCTTGTGTCTTATTAGATTATGATTTAGAAGAGCAAGTAGCAAAGGTTATTTTACCAGGACTTAGCTCTGGTGAAACAATTATGACTTTAGATAAATTAAACTCAGAATATACAGGTGAAGTGATAATAATAAAACCAGAGTTTAATTTTAATAATAGAGTTGATAAAGAGATCTTAGTAGAGACTCCAAAAGAGTGGTTCTGGGGCACATTATTTAGAAATAAAGGGATATATAAACAAGTTATTATAGTATCACTTTTTATCAATCTTTTTATCTTGGCAACACCGCTATTTACTATGAATGTGTACGATAGAGTACTTCCTAATAATGCAATTGAAACAATGTGGGCATTATTTATAGGGATATCTTTTGTTATGATATTTGATTTTATATTGAAATTATTAAGATCATATTTTTTAGGAATAGCAAGTAAAAGAACAGATACAATTATTTCAAATAAAATATTTAATCAAGTTCTAAATATAAAAATTGATGCAAAACCATCTTCAACTGGGCAGTTTGTAAGTAGATTACAATCTTTTGAAAGTGTTAGAGAGTTTTTCACAAGTGCAACAATCGCTGCCTTTGTTGATTTCCCTTTTGTTATTATATTTATAATTGTGATTTTTTATATAGCTGGACCTCTTGCTTATATTACAATCATAACAGTATTGATATCTTTAGCAGTTTCATGGTATATGCAAAGACCCTTGAAATCGATAATTGAAAAGTCTGTAAAAGAGGAGCAATTAAAACAAACAACTTTAATTGAAGCTATTACAGGTTTAGAGATTATTAAAAGTGTTAGAGCTCAAAATAGAATGAGAACAAATTGGGACCAATCAGTTAACAAAACTGTACACTATGCAGATAAGGGGCAGTTTCTATCTCAAAGTATCTCATTTTTTACAGCCTTTATTTCTCAGTTTTCAAATATTGCAATAGTTGCAGGTGGGGTTTATTTAGCTTCAGATGGAGATATCACTATGGGGGCAATTATCGCTTCTATGATATTAAACGGAAGGGTTATTGCTCCTGTTTCTCAACTAGTTGGACTTTTGATTAGGTTTGATAAAACTATGTTGTCATTAAATAACCTTGATGAAGTTATGAAAATGCCTGTTGAAAAAGAGAATAAAAACTATATAAGTAGACCAGATCTAAAAGGAAATATTCAATTAAAAGATGTGAATTTTTCATATAAAGAACAAAACCATCAAACAGTTAAAAATATAAACTTAAATATTAAAGAGGGTGAAAAAGTTGCAATTTTAGGAAAGATTGGTTCAGGTAAATCAACTCTATTAAAGCTTATAATGAATCTTTATGAACCAACAAATGGCTCTGTATTGATTGATGGTTTAGATACTAGACAAATCGATCCTATTGATTTAAGAAGAGTTATAGGGTGTGTTCCACAAGAGCCTTTTTTATTTATGGGAACAATAAAAGACAATATCACAATAGGTGAACAATATGTGGCAGATGAAGAGTTGCTAAATGTTTCTAAAATAGCAGGTCTTGATGAGTTTTTAGGTAAACATGAAGCTGGTTTTGATTTGATTGTTGGTGAAAGAGGAGAGGGTTTAAGTGGAGGTGAAAGACAATCTGTTACCTTAGCAAGAGCTTTGATTTCAGACCCAGCTATTTTGATGTTGGATGAGCCAACAAATGCAATGGATAGAAATACTGAAAAACAGTTTATCGATAAATTAGAAAAGATAATTCTTGATAAAACCCTAATTATTGTGACACATAAAACCTCTCTTTTACAATTGGTTGATAGAGTTATTGTTTTAGAAAATGGACAAATAGCCTTTGATGGCTCTAAAGAGGAGTTGATAAACTCTACTGCAGGTGCAAAAAATGGAAAATAAAGATTTAAAAGAATTAGCAGATTTAGATACACCGCAGAGTAATCAAACTAAAGAGGAAAACTCTATGAATGAGCCAAAAAAGTATGGTTTTATAGAGAGACTTTTTGGTTTGCAAGATGAAGAGAAAGAGGATTTGGCATTTGTTTATTCTAATTATGCTCATGCCAATGAGGAACCAATGAAGGTCGCAAAATTAGCTTTTATTTTTATCACTTTATTTATCACTTGTGTAATAGTCTGGGCAACTTTTGCTGAACTTGATGAATTAGCAAGGGGAAATGGTAAAGTTATACCTTCAGATAAGATACAAAGAGTTCAATCTTTAGATGGGGGAATCATCTCTGAGATATTGGTAAAAGAGGGGCAAACTGTAAAAAAAGGTACCTCTTTGATGAAAATCGATACCACTAGGTTCCAAGCAACATTGGAGGAGAGTAAGCAAGAGTATTTTAGTTTACTAGCTGTAAAAGAGAGATTGAAAGTTGAAGCTGAAATTGATTTAACTAAAAAACTTCCAGAGTTAAGCTTCCCAAAAGAGCTTACAAAAACAAATGATGGTTATGATAAAATTGAACAACAATTACTGGAAAATAGAGTTAATGAATTAAAATCTTCAATTAGAGTTTTAGAAAACCAGTTAGGGCAAAAAAGACAAGAGCTAAGAGAGATTAGAAATAGTATAAAAAACCTCAAAAAGAGTTTTGCTTTGATAAAAGAGCAAAAAGCAACTATTCAAAAACTAGTATCAAGAGGTGTTAAATCAAAATATGATTTATTAAATATAGAAAAAGAGTATACTGAGGTTAGTTCAGATTTAGAATCGGCTCTTTTATCTGTAAGAAGGTCAGAATTAGCTATTTCTGAAGTTCAAAATAGAATATCTGAGAAGATAAATAGCTTTAAAGCAGAAGCTTCAAATAAGTTACAAGAGACAATAGGGTTGTTAAATAAATTTGAAGCAAGATTAGTAGGTGATAAAGATAAGGTTGAAAAAACAACTATAATCTCACCAGTAGATGGAATAGTTAAGCAACTAAATTTCAATACAATTGGTGGTGTTGTTCAATCAGGTATGGATCTTGTTGAGATAGTACCTCAAAGTGATACTTTATTAGTTGAAGCAAAAATTGACCCAAGAGATATCGCTTTTATAAACCCAAGTCAAAAAGCTATTGTAAAAATTACAGCATATGATTTTTCAATATATGGAGGACTAGTAGGAAATATAGTAGAGATTTCTGCTGATAGTATAATAGATAAAGAATCAAAAGATGCAAAAAGTTATTATAGAGTTCTTGTAAAAACAGATAAAAACTATTTAGAAAGAGCAGGGCAAAGATTACCTATTATCCCTGGTATGATAGCATCAGTTGATATTGTTACTGGAAAAAAGACGGTATTAGATTTTATATTAAAACCAATATTAAAAGTAAAACAAAATGCAATGCATGAAAGATAAAGAGGAGATAAAATGAAAAAATATTTATTTGGATTAAGTACAGCTATAATTTTAGTATTAAGTGGATGTACAGCTAAAAATGGGGTTGGGAAAAATACACAAGGTGGTAGTGAGATCTCTCCAACTGGTACAGGAATTACAGGATTAAATCATAAAGATTTATTAACAGAAACAACAATTCATGATGCAGTAAGAGCACAAGATATGAAACTTGTAGAGTTTTATATTAGTGAAAAAATAGATCTTAATGAAAAAGATATGCTAGGTTATACTCCTCTACATTTAGCAGCAAGATTTAATCATTTAGATATAGCAGAAAAGTTGATCTCAAATGGAGCTGGCGTAGATAATTTAGACAATTATGGAGATACTCCTTTGTTGGATTCTACAAGAAATGGTTATACACAAATGTCAAAACTATTAATTTGTAGTGGTGCTAAAAGAGATGTTGTGGATAAGTACGGGATGTCTCCTCTTCATTATGCATCTAAAACTAAAGATGAACCAATAGCAAACCTTTTAAGAAGTGAAAATATTCAAGAGGCTTGTTCAAAAGTTGAGTTACAACCTGTTGTAGAAAATTTCATAGATTTAATCGCAATTGATGATTATAGTGTTATTAATGATAATACTCCAGAAATATGTGGTGATATTAAAACTGATGAAGTAAAAGAGGTAAACTTAACTGTTAGTCAAAACCAAGCTGTTTTAGCAAATATAGATTATGAAACAAAAAGATGGTGCGCTAATATTTCAGAGGAATTGGTAAATGGGGAGCATATAGCTGAGGCAATAGCTGTTGATAATGCTGGAGAAAAAGGTAAAGCTTCAGATAATTTTGAAGTGTATGTATTAAATGACTTATATACTGCACTTAATAATGAGTTCTCACCAGACTTTGAAAAATGGAATGCAGAGTTAGAAAAAGATACTTTAACTTTTAGGTTTAAAAACCCTTCATTGATGTTTAACAGAGGAAGTAGTGAAATAAGTGATAACTACAAAGAGATTTTAGATGATTTTTTTCCTAGATATATCAATATTATAAAAGATTACAGCTCTGATATAATGAGTGTAAATGTTCAAGGTCATACTTCATCAAGATATAGATCAGCAGCAACTGCTGAGGAGAAGTTTAGAAAAAATGAGATCCTTTCACAAAAAAGAGCTGATGAGGTATTATCTTATGTAAAAGAGATTACAAATCCAATTGTTGAAGAGAATAAAATGTTTGTTGATAAAACATTTGTAGCTGAAGGTAAATCATCATCTGTACCAATTTTAAATGAAGATGGAACAGAGAATCTTGAGTTATCAAGAAGGGTTGAGTTTAAAATAGTGACAAGTCCAAATAATTAAGGATAAATGATGTTAAAAAACATAATTATAACTATAGTTTTTACAATACTATTTTTCACAGGTTGTACAAATAAAAATGTAGCAATTGTGGGGGAAAATGGTAAGTATGGAACATTTGAAGATAGTGGAGAGGTAGCAGTTAAACCAATATATGACAATATCTCAAGTTTTGATGATTTAGAAGATAAGAATGCAAGAGTTCAACATCCCCACTATTTTAATATACATTGGCTTCACAATAATGAAGGTAAAGAGTATGCTATTGTTAAATATGAGGGGAAATATGGGATAATAAGTAGAGATAATAAGATGCTTGTTAAACCAATATATGATTCAATCTCAAAGTTTTTTAATGGCTTTGCTTTGATAAAAGTTGATAATAAATATGGGTTTTTAGATAAAGAGTTTAATGTTGTTCAAAAGCCTATTTTTAAAGATGCAAGGGAGTTTCTTGCGGATGTAACTTTTGTTCAGTCTACGGCAGATGGTAAATGGGGATGTATTACAAAAGATATGGATTTAAAAATAAATGCAAAGTATGATGAAATTTATAATCTGTATAACGGCTTTGCAAGAGTTAAAAATGGTGATAAATGGGGATTTATAAACGATAAATGTGAGGTTGTTGTGGAACCAAAATATGAATATGTTTATGATTTTTCAAAGGGTTATGCAAAGGTTGTAAAAAATAATTTGATTGGATATATTAACTCTGAAGGTAAAGAGGTTTCAGAGAAAATATTTAATTTAGCTCAAGAATTCTAAAAACAGAAATACTTTGGATAGAGTGTAATGAAACAAACAAGTATAGATGATTTTTTAGTTTTAGAGGAACAAAACAAAGAGTTAGAAAAGTTAGTTTCTATCGAAGTTGAAAAAAATCGTCAAAAAGATAAAATCATGTTTCAACAAAATAAAATGGCTTCAATGGGAGAGATGCTAAATAATATCTCTCACCAATGGAGACAGCCACTAATGGAGATATCATCTTTATTTATGCCTATTCAAGCAAGATTAGATTTTGATTTAGATATAGATAAAGATGAATTAAAAACTGCAATTGATAAGATGAATAAAATCACAAACTATATGTCAAATACTATTGATGATTTTAGGAATTTTTTTGCCACCAATAAAGATAAAACATATTTTAAAATATCTGAACAATTAAATGCAACTTTCAATATCTTAAGCTCCACATTAAAAGTAAATAATATTATGCTTGATATTATAATTAGGGCAAATCCTACTATCTATGGGTACAAAAATGAGTATACTCAGGTGTTGATTAATATTATAAATAATGCAAAAGATATCCTTATCCAAAGAAAAATAAAAGAGCCTAAAATTACTCTAATTGTTTCACAAAATCAAGAAGAGATTATTATCAGTATTGAAGATAATGCAGGTGGAGTAAAAGTTGAACCAATTGAAAATATCTTCAAGCCTTTTTTTACTTTTGAGAAGAAAGAGGGGACAGGAATAGGACTATTTATGTCAAAACTTATTATCGAAAATAACATGGATGGGAAATTGTGTGTTGAAAATACTACCTTAGGTGCACGATTTAAAATCATTACTCCAAAACACAAATAATCTTAAATAAAAAAACTAACAAATAAATTAATTTACTTTTTTGTTATCATCTAGATAAAGAGACTCAACAGAGACTTTTTTGATATAAAATATAAGTAGAATAAAATCAAAGGATGCTGCTATGATTAAATTGATTATTAAGAACCCAGATGGTTCACTAGAAACGAAAGAGTTATCACAAAATACAAATTTTTCACCTAAAGAGGGTCAACAATTCTATTTTGATAATGTTGATGGAAGAAACTATATGTTTAACCTAACAGAGGGTGAAAACTCTATTGAACTTATTTTCGAAGGTAATGGAGAAAGACTAGTTTTCAATCTTGAAAATATGGCTAATTTTATTAGACAGTCTGATTCAGTTACAGATGAAAAATTAAAAACAGTTCTTGGTATTATGAATGATACTGATGGAATGGATGAATTAACCTCTACAGCATTAAATCCTGATTTTCAAGGTGATAAAGTAATTAGTGAATTAAAAGAATTACTTGCACAAACAGATAACCCAGATGAGAATTATCAAAATGGTATTATAATTGATGATTTCGGTAGTTTAGCAGAGCAGTTAGCAGCAGCTGCAGCAGGTACTGAATCAAATTCAGGTGCATATTATACCTTTGATACATTAGATCCTTCAGGGATTACATATTCATCAGATTCAAGAGGAACTGGTACAGAATATGGTGATCCTGATGATCCAAATGATGACCCAGAAAGTAATTCGGCGACTTTAACATTAGTAGGGATTCCTGTTGTTTCAGAAGGTGATGCAGCAACTTATCAAATCATCTTATCTCAAGCACCAACTACTGATATGACTATCACAATTGTTACTGGGCATATTACAACACAAGATGGTGATTATGTTCCTGTAAATCAAACTATCACAATTCCTGCTGGGACTAGTACATATACATTTACAGTTCAGACCAATGATGATAATGTATCAGATTCAGGAGAGGTATATTCTGTTTCTATTGTTGATATTCAAGGTGGTGGATTTACAAATTTAAATGTTTTAAATGATAGTGTTAATACAGAGATTATTGATGAAGAGGTTCCTGACGTAGTATATGTTCAATTGACTACTGATGATAGTGCAATAGAGGCTGATGGAGCTACTTTAACACATGATATAAATTTAGTAGATGAAAATGGAGATCCAGTTAATTTACCAACAGGTGAAACTATTAATTTAACACTAAAATATGAAGATGTACCAGGTGTAGATGGGATTGAAGATGCAGATTTATCTTCTAAAACAATCACTTTAACAATTACAGGTGATGGTAGTTCTACTTATTCTTTTTCAAATATAGTTGCAGATGATGTATTAAAAGAGATTATTGAAACATATAAGGTTTCAATTGAATCTATTGATTCTGATAGTGGATATTTTGAATCTTTAGAGATAGATACAACAGCAAACGGTGCAACTGGTTCAATTGAAGATGAGAGTGATTCAACACCACCAGAAGAGGGTGATACAGCATATACATTAGAATTGTTTGCAGTAGTAGAAGATGCAAGTGGAAATAAAACATATGTAAAAGCAAATGAGATAGCAGAGCAAAATGATGCAGGGGATGCA
>Ga0208300_100038_pt1 | contig 171474 bp, 135 predicted proteins | sample 23_taG_FD_184096 | JGI IMG/M metagenome (GOLD analysis project Ga0208300, IMG submission 184096) | Marine viral communities from Cariaco Basin, Caribbean Sea - 23_WHOI_OMZ (SPAdes) (version 2) | ecosystem: Environmental > Aquatic > Marine > Oceanic | place: Caribbean Sea: Cariaco Basin...
TCCAGTGTTCATCTTTGAGCATGGTGCGAGGCATAGCGAACGATATCTTTTTTGTGTGAGAGCTTAAAGATTAACCGTTCGCTATTTTTTTTGCCATTAATTTGTCGCCAATGTTCAACACGCCCTAATCATTAATCGTATCGCACAAAAAAGCTGCTCTTATAAAGAGCAGCTTTTTTTATTTAACAAGAATAAATAACTGTGAAAGTTTAGCTTGCAAATTGCCTAGTAATATTTACAGATTAGACAGTCTGAGTTTTAATAGTCTCAAGATAGCTTCTGATGTTACTGACATAGTGCATGGCTTGACCATAGCGGCTATTCGACGCTCTATTGTCTGCTAAATAAGCATAGACATTCGCCCAGCTCTTATCATCGATACCTTGAGCTCGTAGTTCACGTTGGATTCTTTTTACCGCATTGGGACCCATGTTATAACCTGCAAGGGCAAACCAGATACGGTCAGTTTTTGGCACATCAGAGAAATCTGCTTTCACTTGCTCTAGATAGCGTGCACCGCCACCAATGCTTTGGTAAGGATCGACACGGTCTGAGACGCCCATCGCTTTTGCAGTGTTATTGGTCAGCATCATTAACCCGCGTACGCCAGTCGGCGACACAGCATTGGCATCAAGGTGTGACTCTTGATAACCCATCGCGACCAGCAGTTCCCAATCGTGATTGTAATTACGTGCTTGCTCTTCAAACGAAGACTGATAGTCCGGTAACTTTTCTGTCAACGTTCTCTGGAAGTGATCCTGACTATAGGCATCTTTAAGCAAGTTTTGATTGTAGAACGCAGCAAGTTTTTGTGTGTTTTGTAGCTTAATACTATCGCACAAAAAGTAACTAGCCTTTCTTGATAGTGGATCATTGGATGAGCTAAATGTCCAACTTACCTTAGGGTGTAGTCCGTTCTTAGTCAGACTAGAATCATAACCACAGCTGACATTGATAGACGATAGATTTAACTGGCTTTTTAGCTTGGTACTAGCCGTAGTCAACGCCATGTCAGCATTGCCTGTTCTTAGTGCTTTTAGTGCCGCTTCTTCACTGGCATAGGCTTTTAGATTGATATCGACACCGAGCTCGTCGGCATAAGTGCGCACCAGATCAAACCCAAAACCATGTTGGAAGCCATCAGTAGCAAAGTAAGTGCTATCGCCAGGCACCGCAGCAATGGTCAAGGTATTTTCCAGCATGACATTGTCATAGGCTGGTACCGATGTGTTCATGGTCGTCAAACTCTCAGCGGGCAACGAGAGTAGAGCGATGCTAGAGATTTGTGCCAGCTTCTTGGTTCTGGCAAAATGATTAGACGCAATAGGGGTAACGGATGAAACGATGTTACTTTTGGTGTTCAGTAGGCGTTTAGATGGACGCAGTAAATAAGAAATACGGCGTTTGGCCCCTTGCGCAGATACTTTTACACGATAAGTAATACGCTGCATGGATGTCTCCTGATTTTAGCCATCCTTCTTACCGCAAAAACACGTATAAATATATGTGCATAATATTGACATATATCGATATCGTATCTTAAATAGAGTGGCATTTTTAATAGGATGAATGCCACTCTATCTTGTTTGACTATAGCGCCACTAGCGTACTCTCTCTAAGAGTTAGTGGGATAGTTTGTCGTCAGCCAGCTATCGATATGTCATAAAAGCGTTCTAAACAGTGTTTATAAGTACTGGTTTAAAATACTGAACGCCCAACGACGCGAAGGATATAAATCAGATGATTCCTTCATCGATAACTAAATATGGCTAGTGGCCAAACAACTATATATCAAACATAGGTAAGGTCATGATTAAGTTATTGAGACAAAGACATAGCTTGAAACATTGATGTAAGGTTTTGCCAATGAGGCAAATACATTCAACTGTTTTAACTATGCTAACTTTGATGGCTGGCTATACTTTGAATCACTAATATTAAGTTACTAGTAATAGGATAGCTGGCTACTAAAGTTGTTTGTCCAGCAATGAGGGTAAGCAAAATAACCAGAATTGATAGTTTATAGCTGTCTATCAAACTGACTATGTCATACCGTCATCGCGACACCAAAAATAAAAAAATACCATGCTGCTAACATACATAGTGCAAACATAGTATTTCAATGGGTAGCAGTTTAAAATCTTATCGCTGATATAGCATGATAAAGTCCTAAACAACTACCATCATTATTTTAGTGCCATAACCGGAAGCTGTAATAATGGGAAGTTTCATGACAAAACGTTCTTTCTTACGGGTAGTAATATGCGGTTACTAATTGCATTATTCAAGTGGAGTTAAGAAAAAAGCGATAAAACTTAACAATTGAGATATAAACGGTTAATTTTCCAGATATTTGGTACATAATAATCAAAAATAGAATAACAAAGTTTAAATAGTAGTCAAACTAGACTTTATGCTTATGGTGTGACTATAGCATTAGCAAGTCTAGTTTGGCTTTTGAACTATCGTTTTCTCTAGAAGTTTTTCTCTATAAATTTTTCTCTATCAATGACCACCGTTTCAACTGGTCTGTAAGTGGCTAGTTTATGCTGGATTTTCGATATCGATGAAAGTAACTGGCAGACCAAATTTTTGAGCAACTATCTCTCCTAACGCCTGAATACCGCCACGCTCCGTTGCATGATGACCACAAGCAAAATAATCAATCCCAAGCTCACGCGCGCTATGTGTGGTACGCTCAGATATCTCTCCTGAGATAAACGCATCACAGCCCATGCTAGCCGCTTGCTCAATCATATCTTGCGCACCGCCCGTACATATACCCACACGTTCTATCAGCCTGCCATTTGTCTGAGCAGATGAGTCTGCATGATACTCAGCTGAGATATGTAATGGCGCGCGACCTAAGGCTTGAGTCATGGTGGCAATGAGATCGTCAGCAGTTTGCGGTGTACAAGTAGCGATATTGCCAACAGGATGGGATTCGGTAGGATAGAGCGCACCAGTAATCGTCATGCCGAGCATGTCAGCAAGCTTTGCGTTGTTGCCAGAGATAGGGTGCGAGTCAAGCGGTAGATGATAGCCAATCATAGAAATACCATGTTGCATCAGCTTGCGCACGCGTCGACCCTTCATCCCAGTGAGCGTAGCAGGTTCGCCTTTCCAGAAGTATCCATGATGTACCATAATTGCATCGGCATTGTCAGCGATGGCAGCATCAATTAGAGCTTCACAAGCCGTAACACCAGTAACGATACGTTGAATCGGGCGTCCACCATCGATTTGTAGACCATTTGGCGCATAGTCTTTAAACGCGCTGGTAGATAAGTAGTCGTCACAGAACTGTGTCAACGCCTGGGCGCTAATGCTTTGAGTATTGGATTCAGCTGTCGTATGATTTGCAGTCATTATGTTTTCCTGTCATCAATAAAATGTATGTCGTAAGGTGCTATGGATTAACTAAGCAAAGATTATGTATTATCTATCATGTTTGAGAGTGTTTGGTTTTGAGCTTCTAGCTTTATGTTCAATTCTCAAGATGCTTAAGTGTTGAGTATCGTAAAAGCTATTTTAACATGCCGTTGTAAGCAAGCAGACAAGCTGGATAACTGAAATGGTACACGATACGTTACTATTTACTGGTATTGCGGTTATAATTTATACACGTGAGTCTGCCTAGCTGTATAGCATTTGACCATCCTATGCATGGATCAAGACTAACTAAGCGGTCGCTATTATCTCACATCGTTTTTCACTGTCTGTTTGCAATAAATTTATAGAGGTTTTATATGTCGTCATCCCGGAACACCAATAACAAGGCGTCTTTATTAAAATGGTTACCTTGGGTCTTATTGCTGCTAGTGTTGGCAGCGTTTATCTGGTTGTTCACGAGTATGAAGTCGACGTCGGAGGCCACATGGGAGCCGCCGAGAACCCCGCCTGCTGAGCAGCAAGCAGCAGAGCCAGTGTCGGACACGCCAGCGCCTATCTCTTCTTATCATAATGCGGTGGCGCGTGCATCGCAGTCTGTAGTCAATATCTATACGACGCAAACGATGACCGAGCATCCTTATATGGATGATCCTGTACTACGCCGGTTTTTTGAATATCATGGTGGCCCATCACAAGAGCAAGGCAATACCAATTTAGGCTCTGGTGTGATCGTATCAGAAGACGGCTATATCGTTACTAATGCCCATGTGATTGAAAAAGCAGATGAAATCACAGTCGCGTTCAATGATGGTCGTAAGAGTCGTGCCAGAATCATTGGTACAGATCCTGATAGTGATCTAGCTGTGATCAAGGTCGATATGACAGGGCTGACACCACTTGGCTTCCGCGAAGATCCGATTCGTGTGGGCGATTTGGCCTTAGCAATTGGTAATCCATTTGGCGTGGGTCAGACAGTGACGCAGGGGATTATCTCAGCGACTGGACGTACTGGACTGGGCGTCAATAAGTTTGAAGACTTTATCCAGACTGATGCGGCGATTAATCCGGGTAACTCAGGCGGCGCACTGGTCGATGCTCATGGCGAGCTAGTCGGTATCAACACCGTGATATTCTCGCGCTCTGGTGGCTCGATGGGTATTGGCTTTGCGATTCCAACGGCATTGGTTGAGCAAGTGATGAATGCCTTGATTAAAGATGGCCGTGTTAGTCGTGGTTGGTTAGGTATCGAGATTCAGTCACAGCTACGTGACCCAACGCAGCTAGAGACGTCAACAGGCGTAGAAGTACTAAACGTCATTGACAACAGTCCAGCGGCAAAAAGTGGTCTACGTGTCGGTGATATTGTCCTAACCATCGATGATGTCGAGATGACAGATGCCAATACCTTGATTCAGTATGTTGCTCGTAAGCCACCAAACACTGAACTGGATGCGCAAATACTACGTCAAGGTAAAAATGCTCAAGTAAAAATCACGCTAGAAGAGCGTCCAGCACAAGAACCACTTGAGCGTCCTGTCGTACTACAAAATGAGAGCATGGGCGGAATGGAGCAGCCAAACATTCAAGGTGATGAAGAAACGCCAATGATGTCAAAAGCAGAGCGTGATCGTATGCGCGAAGAGCTGATGAAACTGTTTGAACAAGATGCTGCGTCGCAGTAAGTCGTAGTTATTCTTGCCATTATGTGCTGACTCATAATATATGTATGAGACAGCATTTTTATTTAGCTGATAACATAAAAAAGCGCGCTCTTTATCTAAAGGAGCGCGCTTTTTGTTGGAATTGATTTTTCTAAATTTTAAAGGCTAATTTTACTTACTTATAATCCTTCTTGCTTATAACCCTGCTATAACTTTTCAATAGGGTCATGATTGATATAAATAACACCTTGCACACGGCAACAGCAGGGCAGGATTTCATCTTCTTCAATCATTGCCAGTGGGTCAAACGGATAATCGACCGTATGCGAGCTGGCAATACGTTTGACTCGGCAACTACCACAGTAGCCTTCGCGGCATTGATAGTTTACATCGTGTCCGGTGCGTAGCAGTCCATCTAGCAGACTCTCGTCATCGTGTAGATAGAACTGCTTTTTACTGGTCATTACCCAAGTCATCGTGAATCCTATTGGGATATGTCTGTGCTATTGCTATCCCTACTATTAACCCATAAGACGATTACCGCGATAGAAATTTTATAACTTCAAATTTCTACCGCTTAAGCCTTTATCATATAAAGTCTTTCTAGCTCAAAGCTCTTACAACTCAGCTCTTATAATTCAAAGTCATCAAAATCACTGTCTGACAAATCAGAGTCAATCTGACCGACCAAGTATGAGCTAATCTCAGTCTCTTGCGGTGCTACTTGCACATTGTCAGACGACAACCACGTGTTGATCCACGGGATTGGGTTTGATTTTGAGTTCGGGAACGCCGCTGGCAAGCCGACAGTTTCCATACGCAAGTTAGTGATGTATTCAATATACTGGCAAAGAATATCTTTGTTCAGACCAATCATTGAGCCATCTTTGAACAGATAACCTGCCCATTCTTTCTCTTGCTCGGCAGCCTTGCGGAAGATTTCGATGCTTTCTTCATAACACTCTGCGGCAATCTCGACCATTTCAGGGTCGTCACGACCGTTACGCATGAGGTTCAGCATATGCTGTGTACCCGTCAAATGCAGCGCTTCATCACGAGCGATGAGCTTGATGATTTTGGCATTACCTTCCATCAATTTACGCTCAGCAAACGCAAACGAGCAAGCAAACGATACATAGAAACGAATGGCTTCTAGGACGTTGACCGCCATGATGCATAGGTACATCTGCTTTTTCAGTGATCTCAAATCAACGGTCACTTGCTCACCATTGATATTGTGCGTACCTGGACCGTACAAGCTATATAGCTGTGAGTTGCGGTACAGCTCATCATAGTACTGAGCGATATCAGAGGCACGGCCTAAGATATGCTCGTTTTGCATAATGTCATCAAAGATAATATTTGGGTCATTGACGATATTACGAATGATATGCGTATAGCTGCGTGAGTGAATAGTCTCAGAGAACGACCATGTCTCGATCCACGTCTCAAGCTCAGGGATAGATACCAGCGGAAGTAGCACCACGTTTGGACTACGACCTTGGATAGAGTCGAGTAGGGTCTGGTACTTGAGGTTACTCAAAAATATATGCTGCTCATGCGACGACAGATTGCTAAAGTCGATACGGTCGCGTGATACATCGACTTCTTCTGGACGCCAAAAGAACGATAGCTGCTTTTCAATCAATTGCTCAAAGATAGGGTGCTTTTGTTGGTCATAGCGCGCCACGTTGACGGGCTGACCAAAGAACATCGGCTCTTTTAGCGCATTGTTTGGCGTTTGAGAAAAAATCGAGTAAGTCATGGGACTGCCTTTATCATTGATACGGTTATTAATTTATAGGGGTTTGACGGGTTTTGATTTGATGTTATGACACGTTTTTGGATTATAGCGTTTTAGCTTAGAGGTTCTCTAGTGATATCTGTGATGACTCTTGCCCATCGTTCATATAGGCTTTGAATATCTCGCTCAGTTCACTATCATCAAGCGCTTCTAGTTCATCAAGCGCGCTTTTGCGTAGGGTACTCACATCAGATTCTTCCGCTGCTGTTTTTAAGTCTTTTTTAGCCACTCTCGATACTGGCTTTTTGGCTGCTTTTGCCACGCTTTTTTTGGCGACGGCTGCCTTTGGTGCTTCATCCACACCTAACTGCTGACGCACCTCTGCAATATCAACCTCGACTTGCACGATATGCGATCCACCATCGTTTAGGTCTGAAAATACGTTTGGGATAAACAAACCACCGTCTTTGATGATTGCAGTATATTGCACATGACCTCCGTCGTTTTAGTTCTGTCTGTATGTTTTAATGATAACAGTAGCCAATCCCGCCTACCGCTTGTATCTGCTTTGCCATCGTCGTCAACAGGATAGTTGCTACAGAATTTGCGAAAATGCAAATTCTCTTGCGCTCGGACGAAGCAGTGCTTCGTTATTTCCTCGCTCAGGGCTAAAAAGCCTTGTTAGGGCGGCTTTCTTTTTTCTTAACGGCTTTTTCGTTTGGGCGCATCCTACAACTTTCTATGCTTTAGAGTAGGTTGGTGTCGAGGCACGAGACCCAACAAAGACTTAAACCGTTGGGTTTCCTTCGTCAACCCAACCTACGTGCTGTATGTTTTAATTATAGCGGTAAAGCCAAAGTATTTTAATTAATAAGCCAGCCATTATCGTTCGCGATATTTTCAATTAATCCGAGATGTACACAATCAGCATGTTTCTCGAAATCTTTACCGATATCCATTTTAATTTCGCTAATTAAGCCTTTAATTTGTTGCCAAGTTAAGTAACCGATAAAGTCTTCAGGCTTACTGCTATTTATGTCGAATGACCCTTTAAACAGTATCGGCGGATGGTAGCGTTTGCAATCATCTGGCGAGTCATGAACGACTTCCATAAATATACAATAACTTCTGTCGTCATCTGAGGTGAATCGTAATTCAAGCGAACCACCATCACGGTAAATTGTTGCATTAGCAGAGCTTTTATAACTGATTGGTGAAGACAGCTGCATTTTTATCCAACCTATCTAACAGGCGTAGGGTACGCCTCGCGCACCTTTAAAAACAATTTTTATATCATCGGTGCGCTAGGCTCACCCTACAACTGCAAATGTTGCTATAAAACATATCTTTATGAATTAAGTCTATGAAATATATTAATTAAATAAGATTTATTCGTTGTTTGAGTACATGCTGTTAAAAACAATGTGCCAAAGTTTGATATTCTAATCAGACCTCTATTGAACTCAATATTCCCACTTTTTAAACTTGCTGCAATTTTGTGTTGTTCGAAAACACTTGGTGCACTGGTATAAACTCTTCTTATCAGATCTTCCAGCCTTTGATATATTTGTGAATCTGTAATGTGCTGCTCTAAAGTTACTTCTATTAAACCAAGTCCTGCTAAATTACTTATGTAAGCTGTATAGTTCTTGTCGTAGGTATCTTCCATTAAGGCTAGTTCTAATATCTGTTCTAGTGGATGTATGCTTGAACCTACAATAATATTTGTATTAACAAATGCCAGTGAAGCACTATTAATTTTTTCTATGAGCAGAACCTCTTTAGGAGAAAGGTTATTAATAATATTCACAAAGCTAGGATGAGTAGATTCACACTGTTCTTTATCAGAAGCTTTTGCCAATAGTTCAGTATAAAGCTCTACAAGAGTGTCATCAGAAACATACATCAGTTTTTCTAAAATCGGTACACCAATTTCAGGAACAACAGATTGGATATTTTCTTGAGGAACGTTTTCAAGCTTGTGTCGATACTTATTTAGGTTGCTCTCAATGACAATTTTAGATTTTTCATTTTTTAATGCTAGCGGCATTAGTATTGTATTTCCATAGCCTAGCAAAGTACCAATTGCTTGACCAACTTGAGAAACACCTGGCTTCAAGAGGTCACCATACACTTCTAATAAGATGTTGTTCGATGTTTCTAAAACTGCTTTAACTATTCCCTTTTCCATAAAACAATCCTTTCAAAATGATTTATAGTTTTTTACTCAAAGCAGTAAACGGCGAGCTTAACCCAAAAGCCAAACCCGCCATCCATCAGAAATTCTATTTAAAGAGCTTCTCTAGCAAACTTAAATCTTACAAGCACCGCCAGCACAATCATCTTCCATATCCGCTTGGGCATCGTTCGCACCATCACGAGTGTTATGGTAGTACAACGTCTTCACACCCATCTTATAAGCGTTTAGCAAGTCTTTTAGCAATATCTTCATCGGTACACGGCCACCAGCATAACGAACAGGATCGTAGTTGGTGTTGGCAGAGATACTTTGATCGACGAATTTTTGCATGATAGCGACCAGCTTTAGGTAACCGTCATTGTTTGGCATTTGCCATAGTAGCTCGTACTGATCTTTTAGCTTGTCAATCTCAGGCACGACTTGCTTTAGAATGCCATCTTTTGACGCTTTGATAGAGACCAGACCACGTGGTGGCTCGATACCGTTGGTCGCGTTGGCAATCTGACTTGAGGTCTCAGACGGCATCAAGGCGGTTAGGGTAGAGTTGCGTAGACCGTGCTCAGTGATCTCGCCGCGTAGCGTTTCCCAATCGAGATGTAGCGGCTCTTGGCAGATTTTGTCCAAGTCGGCTTTGTACGTATCAATCGGCAAGATGCCTTGTGAATATGTAGTCTCATTGAACGCAGGGCACGCGCCTTGCTCTTTTGCCAATTTGTTTGACGCTTTCAAGAGATAGAACTGCAATGCTTCAAACGTCTGATGAGTCAGACCAAGCGCGCTGTCGTCTGAGTAGCGTGCACCATTCTTAGCTAAGTAATAAGCATAGTTGATTACGCCCACACCTAGCGTACGGCGACGCATACTGCCGTTTTGAGCCGCTTTTACTGGATAGTCTTGATAGTCGAGCAGGGCATCAAGTGCACGCACGATTAGCTCGGCTGGCTCTTCGATATCGCTGACGTTTTCGACTTTACCTAAGTTGACTGCTGATAGCGTACAAAGGGCGATTTCGCCTTCTTCGTCATTGATGTTATCCAGTGGCTTGGTCGGTAGCGCGATTTCCATACATAGGTTTGACTGGCGAATCGGCGCAATGGCCGCGTCAAATGGGCTATGGGTGTTGCAATGATCGACGTTTTGGATATAGATACGACCTGTGCTGGCGCGCTCTTGCATCATTAGGCTGAACAAATCAGCAGCTGGGATTTGACGGCTACGGATGTTAGGATCATTTTCGTATTTGGTATATAGCTCTTCGAACTTGTCTTGATCTTCAAAGAACGCATCATACAAGCCCGGCGTGTCACCTGGTGAGAATAGTGAGATGTCTTGGCCTTTGATTAGGCGAGTGTACATCGTTTTGTTTAACTGTACGCCGTAATCCATATGACGGACACGGTTGTCTTCGACGCCGCGGTTGTTTTTGAGTACCAGTAATGACTCAACTTCTAAATGCCATAGTGGGTAAAATAGAGTCGCAGCACCGCCACGGACGCCGCCTTGTGAGCAGCATTTAACCGCAGTTTGGAACAGTTTGTAGAACGGGATACAGCCAGTATGCTGTGCTTCGCCGCCACGGATAGGGCTACCAAGGGCGCGGATACGACCTGCATTGATGCCGATACCAGCGCGCTGTGACACATAGCGTACGATGGCGCTGGTGGTCGCGTTGATAGAGTCTAGGCTATCACCACATTCGATCAGTACGCACGAGCTAAACTGACGCGATGGCGTACGCACACCAGACATGATAGGCGTTGGTAGAGAGATTTTGAATTGTGAGGTCGCATCATAGAAGCGTTTGACGAAATCAAGACGGTCTGATTTGTCGTATTGGCTAAACAGACACATACCGACGAGCATGTATAAGAACTGCGGGCTCTCGTACACGGTCTTCGTGACACGGTCTTGTACTAGGTATTTCCCCGCCATTTGCTCAACAGCAGCATAAGCCAAGTTCATATCGCGCCAGTGATCCAGATATTCTTCTAACTCATCAAATTCAGCACGGCTATAGTCCGCTAGGATGTGCTGATCGTATTTGCCAGCATCAGTCAAAGTTTTGACATGATCATATAGGTGCGGCGGGGTGAATTTGTTATAAGCAATCTTACGTAGATGGAAGATAGCCAAACGCGCAGCCAGATATTGATAATCAGGCGTGGTTTCAGAGATTAGGTCGGCGGCAGATTTAATGATGGTTTCGTGAATGTCACGAGTCTTGATACCTTCATAAAACTGGATGTGCGACTTTAGCTCAACTTGAGACACAGACACGTTGTCCAAGCCGTGCGCTGCCCACGCTATTACCTTGTGAATTTTGTCTAAATCAATAGGCTCTAAACGTCCATCACGTTTGGTTACTTGGATTTTGTCAATATGTGTCATGCTGGCCTCTATTTTGATTGCTTATTGTGATGTTGCGCGCTGAATCAGCGGCAGACATTCTTTATAACGCTATTATGCTGGGTTGTACTAGCTGGTTTTTTTGGGCAAAAAGCTACCACTACTCATAGTGACGGTTAAAATCACTGAGTACTACATATAGCGTGTTTGTTAATTGGTAGGCACAATATAGCGGGAAAATTTTGAAAATACTATATTGATTTTAGAATAAAACTATGTTGCTACAAGGTTGTAGGCAGTCCAAATTTTGGCAAAGGACGATGGGATAAGGGTTAGACGCAAATGCGGTCAATAATAAAATTTTTGTAAAAATATCGTAAGATTTACTTTTCATTCTCTCGGTTATTGTCGACTGATAATGCGAGTCATGGCGGCAATAATGCGGGCGCAGATTGTACATCAAACCACGAAAAATCGCCACCCATATCTTATTACTAGCGAGTGACGATTTGGACTAAAAAGGCGTTAAATTTTTTTATGCCACTTATAAAACAATACGAACCGTTTTTGCATTATCGAGTGATGCATAAAGCGCATTCACTTGCTCAGCAGCGGTTAGGTACAAATTAACCCGTGCTGAGTGAAAACGACCCGTTTTAGACGGCTTAACTTCGATAGACGCCAAATCAAAATTAGGGAACTGGCTACCCAAAATTAGCTTTACTTCATTGAGCAAGCTCTCACGCTCGCCTTCATGACCGATGATGCTTAGTGGGTAGTTCATCGGGAACTCCCAAAGCTCTGGGTTTTGAATATCGGTCTTTTTGCCTACCAATGCGCCTTTATTTGGCGTCAGGTCAGTGACTTTAACTGACGGCTGATTGCTGGTTGAGTTATTTGTGCTGTTGTCGTTGTTGTCTTTTGAATCATCATTCATGATATGAGCCTCGCTTATATAGGTAAATAGAAAAAAGTTAATCAGTCATTAGCGGTAAATAAGTAACTAACATTAAGTCATTCGAAAATCGCTGCTTGCTATAGACATTTAGTTAGTTAGACATCTGCTCAAATCATGCCAAAAGCATAACGCCAGAAACTGAGACAGGCTCAGTATGGTCGTAAGTGGCATTTAAATCGGTCAAGCTATAGTCGATTCAATTTAAAAGTAGTACAAGGCAACCGAGTGTAGATGTACATGTGATACTTCAAGCGAGGTTAACGCTGTCATACTTTTATAGTGGAATGGCTATATTAGGCAGAGAATATATGCACTGTTTATAGTGGTCTATAGGTGATTATTCAAGTGAAGTCTGTATTTAGTCCGTTTCATCTTGAAGTAGTAAGCTAAATGGCTTTTATTAAAACTATTATAAAAGCTATTGCAAATAACCATTGATAGGAGTGATATCAGGCGGAATATCCGTCTCTCCCAATGCTTCTCTTAGGTTAATCTCGATAGTGCGTGACAAGGCAGTCAAAGGTAACTGGTTAGCCGCCAAGCCAAAAGGCTCTTCTAACTCTTCACTAAGCGCATCCAAACCAAAAAAGGTATAAGCAATCACCGCACAAATCAACGGGGTTGCCCAACCAAGTGATGCCACCAAGCCAAAGGGCAACATGATGCAATATAGATAGGTGGTGCGATGTACTAGCAGCATGTAAGCAAAGGGCAGTGGTGTGTTATGTATGCGCTCGCACGCTGCCAATACAATGGTCATAGAGGTCAGGCGCTCGTCCATATTTTGTATGACTTGCTCCGATACCAGTCCTTGACGCCGAATATCGCCAAGCTGTTTACCCATTAGGCGCATTATATAATCAGGTACGTTTTTCGCTTGGCGCATACGGTCATGGTGTATCGCTGCAACAAGAGGCTCGATATCCGCCCAAGGTGGCGTACCACGCAATCGGTGGCGCACAGCATGGGCAAACGCAATGGTCAGATATACCATCGTTCGCTGAGTATCGTGTGCAGTCGCATTGTCATCCTCGCCATCATCTATGGCATTCGCATCGTCATCATCTATAAAAGACAGCACTTGGCGCGTTAAGCTACGAGAGTCATATACCAGCTGACCCCACAGTCCGCGCGCTTCCCACCAACGCTGATAACTGGCATTGTTTCGAAACCCAAGAAACAACGATAAGGCAATCCCGAGCAAGGTAAACGTTGCCATACCATAATAAGGAAACGAGTCAGGCATCCAGTGCTGAATAATCGTGATGAGCGTACTAAGAATAGTAATCAGCAAAATTTGCGGATAAATTTTTGGAATGATTGATCCACGCAGAGTGAAAAATATCTTAAGGGCATTGGGTGTTTGCCGGACAATCATGTCAGTTTCCTAGCGATGGGGTACATGTAGACACTATTAAATGTCTCGTGTAATTCTAATACAGAATCAAGATCTGTAAAGCCCAAAAGACTATAAATTTATTCAAACTAAGAAGTAGGGTGGTCACTTAAGCTCGGTAATTGGGATAGCTAAAAAGTTAAATCCTCGGCGAAAAGGGCGATGTTTTTATTAATCTACTTTATGTATGTTAAAATGACGCCAAATATCACTTCTTAACTCTATAAAAGCTGTCACCACAAAGATGAATACGCCACCCTAGCCTAGCTGTACCCCTCCTCAGTAATGATTGCTTCCTATAGCAATTACTCTCATAAAGCGTCTGACGCTTTTTCTTGTGCGCATGCACTGCTTGAACGTTTGTATCACTATTCGATATATCTAATGGATCGTAAAGATTACCCCACTAAAAGTACGTTATGACGATCACTCGCTAACTATGAACGTTCACATTTTTATATTTGTCATTTGATAGGCAATGGGCAAAGTATCTAGATAAAGATGTACCTAGATCGAGATGCGTCAAACTTTTCATGTGAGCTAATTTTAACTACTTTTTAGATGCTTTCCAAATAACGATTAGATGCTTCGTTTATTGACAGACTAAAGCAGTTCCCCAAAACTGAGTTAAATATGTTAAATACAATTAAAGAGCATTGGCTATCCAATGTGCGCGGCGATGTCTTGGCTGGCATGGTCGTTGCTTTGGCGCTTATTCCTGAAGCGATTGCGTTTTCTATCATTGCAGGTGTCGATCCCCAAGTAGGGCTCTATACCTCATTTTGTATCGCGGTAGTGATTGCGTTTGTCGGTGGTCGTCCAGCGATGATTTCAGCGGCGACGGGTGCAATGGCGTTACTAATGGTGACGCTGGTCAAAGACTATGGATTGCAGTATTTGTTAGCAGCCAGTGTGCTGACAGGTGTTATACAGATTATTTTTGGTTTCTTAAAGCTGGGCAATCTGATGAAATATGTTTCTCAATCTGTGGTACTGGGCTTTATCAATGCCTTGGCTATTTTAATTTTTATGTCGCAGGTTCCTGAGCTGATGCCGCAGGCAGGTTCAAACCTAGTACATGTTTATGGTCTTGTGGCATTAGGCCTCGTCGTTATCTATGGCTATCCATATATTCCAAAGATCGGTAAAGTGATTCCATCGCCATTGGTTAGTATTGTGCTGGTTACGGCTATAGCCATCTTATTAGGTGCAGAGGCTCGAACCATCAATGACATGGGTCAGCTGCCTGATACCCTGCCGATGTTTTTGATACCTGATATCCCGTTGAACTTAGATACGTTGATCATTATTTTCCCGTACTCTATCAGTTTGGCGATAGTTGGCTTACTTGAGTCTATGATGACCATGACTATCGTAGATGATTTGACTGATACCAAAGGCGACCGTACGCAAGAGTGTAAAGGCCAAGGTATTGCCAATGTTGTTAGTAGCTTTTTTGGCGGGATGGCAGGCTGTGCGATGATTGGTCAGTCGATCATCAACGTCAAATCAGGCGGTTATACACGTCTTTCTACTTTAGTGGCAGGCGTGTTTTTGTTATTGATGGTTGTGTTTTTAAGCGATTGGTTAAAGATTATTCCAATGGCCGCATTGGTCGCTGTGATGATTATGGTGTCTATCGGTACTTTTAACTGGGGTTCCTTTAAAGAGCTAAAAACCAAGCCGCTGCAAAGTAATGTGGTCATGATTACGACCGTTGCTGTGGTGGTCGCAACGCATAACTTGGCTTATGGCGTATTGATTGGGGTATTGCTGTCAGCATTGTTCTTTGCCAGTAAGATTGAGCGCTATATGAGTGTGCATAGTCACATGGATGAAGCAGCGCAAACGCGTTATTATCGAGTTGATGGTCAGGTATTTTTCTCATCAGCAGAGCGTATGATTGATTCCTTTGATATTAAAGAGTCTGTCTCTAACGTGGTCATTGACGTGTCGCGCGCGCATTTTTGGGACGTGACAGCAGTCGCCGCCATAGATAAAGTGATTATTAAATTTCGCCGTGAAGGCACTGAGGTAGAGCTCATCGGTTTGAACGAGGCGAGCCAGGCGATGATAGACAATTTCGGTGTGCGTGATAAGCCAGATGCTGAGCAAAGCTTAGGCGCGCATTAAATTAGCTATGTATCAATAGTGTCATATTGATAAATACAAAAAAGCTGAGTATATCTCGGCTTTTTTTATGCAGATTAAAACCTGATTAGGAGACTATATTCCATTATGGATAAAGTTTTTACAAGCTAATAGGATGGCAGAAGAGAAGGGATAGCTAGAAGGGAAGAAGTAACTGGTTTGGATGATGCCGTATGGAGACAGTTAATCGTTATATTGAAATATCTAGATGTTTTGTAACAAAGAAAAATAGCTCTATAGATTATGAGAAATTTTTAAAGCTTTAACAGCTCTTTTTCAACCTCATTGAGAAATGCTTCGATGTTAGCTTCATGACGCTGATAAAACGTCCATTGTCCATGGCGTTCGGACGTAACCAATCCTGCTTTTTTTAACACACCCATATAGTTTGAAATGGTTGATTGCGACAATCCAGCTTTTTCTTGGATGTAGCTGACGCATACACCATCTAGATTAGCATGCTCGAGCCCATCCCATATTCTGTGTAACTGCCCTTTAGATTAAATGCTTACTGATACGGTCATCAAACATAATCATAAAACGATTCAGAGCAGACGTCCAGTTACGGATTGGCATCGACCACTTTTTGGATGCCTGCTGGGTGGCTAAGTACACCACTTTAAATGCTGCCTGATCAGAGGGGAACACCTTACGCTTATTCACCGCCGTTCGAATCACGCTGTTCAATGACTCAATAGCATTGGTGGTATAGATGGCTTTTCTGATGTCTTTAGGGTAATTAAAGAACACCGTTAAGCCCTCCCAGTTATTGCGCCAAGACTTGACCACATGCGGGTATTTCTCGCCCCACACCTCATCAAAGTGCTCAAGATTGGCCTCTGCCATCTCAAGCGTATCAGCGCCATAGATGGCCTTTAAATCAGCCGCTACGGCCTTCTTATCCGTCCATGGTACGAACTTCATGGAGTAACGCACCATATGCACGATACACAGCTGAACCTGAGCTTTAGGATAAACCGTATTGATGGCATCGGGGAAGCCCTTTAAGCCATCGACACAAGCGATTAAGATGTCTTGTACGCCACGGTTTTGAAGCTCGGTAAGAACGCCCAGCCAGAACTTAGCGCCTTCATTCTCTGAGAGCCACATACCAAGCAGCTCTTTTTTACCGCTAAGATTGATGCCTAGGGCTAAGTAAATGGCTTTGTTGATGATCTGCTTGTCTTGACGTACTTTGACGACGATGCAGTCTAAATAGACGATAGGATAAACACTGCTCAGTGGCCGGTTCTGCCAAGCGGTGATGTCGTCTAAGATATTATCGGTGACTCTTGAGACAAGAGAGCTTGAGATATCGACATCGTAGAGCTCTTTAATGCTCTCTACGATCTCAGTGGTGGTTTGACCCTTGGCGTAAAGGAAGATGATCTTGTCATCAAGGCCACTAATACGGGTTTGATGCTTGCGCACGAGTGTAGGTTCAAAGTCACCATGACGGTCTCTTGGGGTGGAGATTTCAAGATCGCCTGTGTCACTGCGGACGGTCTTTTTAGTGTGCCCGTTACGCTTATTAGGTTTATCCGCCTTTTCATGCTTGGGATAGCCGAGATGGTCTTCCATCTCAGCTTCTAAGGCAGTATCAATAAAGGATTGCATGAGCTGCTTTTGAAAATCTTTGATGTCATCGAAGCTGTTCATGCTACCAGCCATTTGCTCGGCCAGTTTCTTGATGTCAGTTTGGTTAGTCATTGCTTATTCTCCTGTTAGTGGATTATAAGCAGTTACACAAAGTTTGGGAAACTCCCGCATGCTCTGGTAATGGCGCTGGAAAGTTCGACCTGTCCTTCAACCACTTTATAATTTGACGACGCATGGGGTTGTTAAGTGCAGATATTATGTTTTCTGTATTCATAAAATGTGTGATATCGATACCTAGTTAATAATCAACAACTGTCAGAGTGGAACATTAGATTTTTAGCTTACTCATTATGGGTCTAAACACTAAAGCGGTGTAGATTCTATTTACCGCCAATGTGCCAACCATATACAAATAAAAGGCTACTAGTAGGATACAGCTTATAACTAGCGTTTATATTCTGACTATACGTTTCTATAACAGTAGAGTATACAGCCAAAACTAGATTAATTATGACAGTTGTACTGTCTAGTCATCGGAATATTGTCGAATAGTAACAATATATTATGGGCAAGAAAAGTCTGTTTCAAATCGAACTTAACACTAAACGTTGTTACGACTGACTTATTAAATACACGTTAGTTCTTTGCCAAACCAGCAGTAAAATAGTATTAGAAAGCTTCTGACATGACAAGGGCGTGTTGAACATTCAACACGCCCTTGATGCTTTATGTTCTTAAATTTTATTAAGCTTTTTTATTAATTTGGTTAGCATCGCGGTAGAGTACCGAAAAACCTAATAAGCATAGTTGTGATATCTTAGCTTTTTAGAAATGCCTCAATTTTTGGTTTAATAGTCATAGAAACAATGACCATTAATGTCAATCCTACTGGTAATGCAACTAGAAATCCTTCTAACCAGCCATTCAAAAATGCTGTCTGATTAGCAAAACCGATCGTCTTTGAGGCAGTACTAAAGGCCAACATAGACTCCATTATGCAAGCCATCACTACACCTGTGATGAGATTGCGTTTGTACGCTTTGGTATTAGGTAGCTTGTGATTAATAAATTTTGTGACCAGACCCATCAGTAAGAAGCCAACCGGCATAATCGCATACGCTGCAAGTAGCGCTCTAGACCAGTCTATAAAAAATGTATCGGAATATCCGACATTCATATAGGTCATCACACCTGTTAAGAGACCACCTATGACAGTCATTAAGGCAAGTATTAATAACACTTTGTAGAGCAACGGTGTTTTTTTAGTGCCATCATTCTTAGCGCTACCACTTTTAGAACCATCAATGAGCAGGGTCTCGGTATTTACTGGCATAGTATTTGGAGCCATCGTTATTTTCCTCTCATAAAGAGCGTTTAATTAGTCAGTGTTTTTTTCTGCCTGTCGCTCGCTTACAGATTGGTCTTCTGCAACACCTGCTTTCCAGTAAGAAAAGGCATATAGCTCATCTTTAGACCACTGTTGCTCGACCTTTAGATAATGACGAAGGGCTTTGATAGATGAGAATTCGCTAGCGATATAAGCAAAACGGCTCTGCTCTGCAGTTGGCAAATCGAGAGATTTTACTGTGTCGATTAATTGACTGCCTTGCGTTGGATCTGGGTTATGTAACCATGTCATGGTGATATTGGCCGCTGTCGACAACTCTTGCTCATCTTCTGCACCGTGTACTTCGATGATGCATTGACCAGTCGCGCTGGCAGGCAAGGTTTCTAATATCGAGCCGAGCACTGGTATCGCTGTGGCATCGCCAATCAGTAGAAAATTATCTGCATCGGGACAAAGCGCTTTGGTTTTAGGCTTCATTAAGATGCCAATCTCGTCACCAACCTCAGCATGAGTGGCCCAGCCTGAAGCGGGCGCCTCGTCACCATGAGCGACAAAATCAATCCAGATCTGTTGTTTTGCTACATCAGCGCCGCGATGAGTATAAGTGCGAACAACGAATGTAGTATTGTCATTTAGGTCAATTGGCTGAGCTTTATCGACAGGAATAAGCACTTTGTTGTTTGCGCCAACTGTCATGGTCGCGATATTGGCAATAGTATCTGCTTGGCCTGTGAGGTATATACGAATGTAGTGCGAAGTAATCATTTGCTTGTGAGCAACGGTCATGATTTCACGCACTGGTTTTTGATTTATTGTGTTATTCATATGGATCTTTCCTTACTTATTTATCGATAGTCTTGCTGGTGCTAACGTTGTCTATCATGGTGCGACTGACACGGAAAAATAAGGCAAGCTCTACGAGGCTTAAATCTTTCGTTAATTGCTGTCTTGTCCATTCTTCTGCTGCATCAAGCTTTGTCATAACCTCTTCGCCTTTAGGGGTCAGCTGTAGTAACTGGCTGCGACCATCAAGCGGGTTGTCTGTCTTTAATATTAGCTCAGCCGCCAATAGGTCATTTAAGGCGCGGGTGATTTGGGCTTTGTCTCGCTGCATGTGTTTAGAGATAGATAGCGCAGTGCTATTCGGGTTATAGCAGACACCTTTTAAGGTTCTGATATTAGTCACGGACAACTCGACACCTTGCTGACGAATGCCTTCTAGCAGTAGATTGGTATAGGTATGCATCAATTGATGTAGTGTTTCGCTCAATGAATTGTTAGACATAAAAACTCTTTAATATAGTTGATAGAAGCAACTATATAGAATAAGGTTGATAGTGTCAACTATAAAGTGGTTTTTGAAGGAGTGTGTTTATCTAAACTTGGATAATTTTGAATAAGAGAAGATAGTAGAAGGTAAAGTAAATAGGGGTGTATATTGAACAAGGAGCGCTTGGGCTAAAGAGATTTATAACTAGAAGACTTTGTAATTAATAAGCTTTGTAATTAACAAATGCTGTGATTAATAAGTTCTAGAATTAAAAAGCAGGCATAAAAAAAGCTGAGATATACTCAGCTTTTTTATTTTTAACGATTATCAAAAGCCTATTAGCTAGGCTCAATATTTTTCTGAAAATTTAGTCATTTTCAAGGAAAGAGCGCAAGTGTTCAGAGCGTGATGGATGACGCAATTTACGTAGTGCTTTTGCCTCGATCTGACGAATACGTTCACGCGTCACATCAAACTGCTTACCAACTTCTTCTAGCGTATGATCCGTTGGCATATCGATACCGAAACGCATTTTTAAGACACGTGCTTCACGCTCAGTCAGGTTACCCAGTACATCACGCGTCGCTTCTTGTAGACCAGCAGCCGTTGCATCATCCACAGGACTTGAGATTGTACCATCTTCGATGAAATCACCTAGGTGTGAATCTTCATCATCACCGATTGGGGTTTCCATAGAGATAGGTTCTTTGGCAATCTTAAGCACTTTACGGACTTTAACTTCGTCCATCTCTAAGCGTTCGCCTAATTCCTCAGGCGTTGGCTCGCGACCCATTTCCTGTAGCAACTGACGTGAGACACGGTTTATCTTGTTGATCGTCTCAATCATATGCACAGGAATACGGATGGTGCGCGCTTGGTCAGCGATAGAGCGAGTAATCGCCTGACGAATCCACCAAGTAGCATAGGTCGAGAACTTATAACCACGGCGATATTCAAACTTATCAACGGCTTTCATCAGACCGATGTTACCTTCTTGGATAAGATCCAAGAACTGTAGGCCACGGTTGGTATATTTTTTGGCGATAGAGATAACTAAACGTAGGTTAGCTTCAACCATCTCTTTTTTCGCGCGGCGAGCTTTTGCTTCACCAACTGCCATACGACGTGCCACATCTTTCATATCGTGGATTTTCATGTCGAGCTGCTGCTCATAATCACGGATACGACGTTGAAGTAAAATGACGTCATCAGTGACTTTTTCTAGCGTACCAGCAAATGCAGGCTTACCTTTGATACGTTCAATCAACCAATCAACATTGGTTTCATTGCTAGGGAAGGTCTTACGGAACTCTTCACGCGGCATACGACCACGGCGAATCACCAAACGCATGATTTGACGCTCTTGCTTACGCACGTCGTCATAGACGTCATGCATGATCGCCATGACTTGATCTGACAAGCGGTTGTTTAGCTTCAACATCATAAAGCGTTCAGCAAGTAGGGCATATGCTGTATCAGCCTGTACGCTACCACGGCCATAATCAAGCAATGCTTGCTTGGCTTTAATGAATAGATGCTCAATCTCTTCTAGACGCAAACGAACCTCTTCTGGATCAAGGCCGCTGGTTTCTTCTTCAGCTTCTTCTTCAACGTCGTCTTCGTCTTCGTCTTCCTCATCAAGAGCAGCTGCTTTCGCATTGACCTTGGCTTTGACAACCGGTGGGTTCTCTTTTTCTTCTTTGATGCGTTCACGCTCTTCTTTCGCCGCTTCTTTTGCTTCTTGGGCAGCGATTTTGTCTTCTTCGGTTTCAGGATCTAAGAAACCAGTGATGACGTCAGATAGCTTTTTTTCGCCGTCCTGTACTTTTTGATACTCGTCAAGGACAAACTGTACGGTACCAGGCCAGTAAGACATGGCATGCTGCACATCACGAATACCTTCTTCGATACGCTTCGCAATGGCAATCTCGCCTTCGCGAGTTAGTAGGTCAACCGTACCCATTTCACGCATATACATACGTACAGGGTCAGTGGTACGACCAGGCTCAGTTTCAACAGAGGCGAGTACTGCCGCTGCCTCATCTGCTGCCATATCATCATCACTTGAATCATCGTTCATCAAGATGTCATCGGCATCAGGAGCTGATTCAAAGATTTTGATACCGACATCGGTCAGCATTTGCACAATGTCTTCGATCTGATCGCTTTCGGTAATAGAGTCGGGCAGCTGGTCATTCACCTCAGCGTAGGTAAGATACCCTTGCTCTTTGCCCATTTGGATTAAGGTGGCCAGTTGAGATGTGGACTTAGAAACTGACTTATCGTTCATAAATACTCGCTTACTTGCATCGGACATTTTTATATTGTGACTCGCTATCGCTCGCTCTTTGCGTTGATCTTATCAATCGATTGATCAAAATATGGCGTAGAGGTTGTCAATAATATCAAAAATGAGTTGATATGAATAAAGGCTCAAAACACTACAATAACAATGCTGATAAACAGCTAAAAATTAGAAAAGCTAAAAAGACTTCAATACAGTACCTAAAAAAATATAGTACTTAAAATTTAATACTCAAAAATAGTATCTAAAAGCTGATACGTAAAAATAATACCTAAAATTTGTGCTTAACGATGCATGCTCACAATCATTCACCAAGCAGTGCTGTCAATATACAGCGACACAGTTTAACACAGACCACAGTCGTCAAGCACGAGCTAGTGATAGCTACCGACCATTTTTTACCGATTATTTGCTATCAGCTAAATGATTTGGGAGCGACTCATGCTACTGGGTATAATCATTAGTAGTGGGGGCAGCTGCTAGACTTTTAAAGGGTCAACATTTGAAATTAAACATTAAGACTGCACCGTGACCATCTGGGCCGATTGCTCTGCCTGCTGTGCGCGTAGCCAATCATTCAACAATTGGGTTTGTTTACGGACGATCGCAAGCTTAATATGATCTGGGTTCTGTATCAGCTCTTGTATTTTTTTCTTCATGTTGCGCTCAAGCAGCTGGCTGACTAGCTCTTCGATCAGGCCATCAAGCCCCAAAATATTGCGCGCAGTTAGCGCTTTATAAAAGCCGCCCCAATTACGGCTCAGCATCTCTTGGGTCGCAGGCTTCACATTTGATAAGATAAAATGCGCTGCTGCGTTGGCATCTTTTGGCAAATAATTAAGACAGCGTTTGATAGTGCTCACGATGTCAAGCAGAGCCACGTCTTGCAGGTCTTCCCAAGCAAGCGGACGCAGCGTATCGGCTGAAGCCTTTTGTTTGATATGCGCAGGTAGGTGTAAGCCATTAATACCAGACTGTTGCCAAATCGATTCGATAGGGTCATCAATGAGTGCGCGCGGCTGAAACAAAAAGCAAAGCTGCAATTGCTGACTGATGGTCATATCACCATCAAAATCTAGCAGCGCATCTTTGGCCTCGACATTTTGACTGCGCCTGCCGCCAAGCTTTTGATAAACGTCATTGTTGAGCAAATAGCGAAAGCTACTGCCTTTGGGTAAAGCGGTCGTCAACGAGCGTACTTGAGACATGAGCTTGGCTTTGCCTTCAGCCAGACTCATGTCATAACGCTCACTCAAATACGCAAAAATATACTGTGATAGCGGCATGGCATTAGCGATTTGCTCACGCATGGCATCGCTGCCCTGACTCTTAATAAAAGTATCAGGATCATGATTGTTTGGCAGGGTTAAAAACCGCAGTTCTTTGTCATCGGCCAGTACAGGCAGGGCAACTTCAAGTGTACGCCAAGCCGCTTTTTGTCCTGCGCTATCTCCATCAAAGCTCAAAGTAAGCGTTGGATTGAGTGTCAGTAGACGCGATATTTGGCTTTCATTAATCGCTGTACCCATCGAGGCGATTGCCCCATAGATACCTGCTTGATAAAGAGCGATCACATCCATATAGCCTTCGACCACTAGCCAACTGTCTGCGCGCTGCTGACGTGATTCATAATAGCCGTATAGTACATGCTGCTTATGAAAGACGGGTGAGTCTGAGGAGTTGATATATTTAGGCTTTACTTCGTCATCAAGCGCTCGACCGCCAAAACCAATAGTGCGGCCTTGGTTATCACGAATTGGGAAGATGACTCGGTCTCGCAATAGATCGTAGTCGCGGCCAGACTCTGACTGACGTACCAATCCTAAGGCTTTTAGTCCTTCAATATCCTGCGGAAATTGATGCTCAAGATGCTGCCAACCAAATGGCGCATAGCCAAGACCAAAGGTCTCAAAGATGTCTTCAGTGATACCGCGCGATAAAAAGTAGTGCTTGGCATGGGGGTGCGTGGTCAGATTGTGCTGATAGAACTGCTGGATTTGCTCTAGCAGCTCATATAGGTTGCCATCTTTATCATCGCTTTGCTCAATGCCATGAGCGTCCTGCATACCAGCGCTAGTATCCGTATCTGTCAGCCATGCTGGTGGATAGCCACTGTCATCTGCATGGTTTGGCGTATACGGCTCTGAGGAATACGAGTCCATCGAGTAGGAGGCTGAATCATACGCCTCTAATGGTGGAAAGTTCTCATAGCCCTGATTGTCATCATAACTGGGCTGATCGATGTAATTTTGGTCACTTTGGACGACATTATTTTGATGACTGTCTTGATAAATGCCTTGACGATTATTTTGATGATTGTCTTTATTTGTACCGTCTTGACCTACTTTGCTATGTTCTACAGTTGGGCTGGGCACATTGTGCACAGGCGGCGGTGCAATAGGTTTGGGTGCGCGACGTTGATAACTAACGTTTTGCTGTTCTTCTTTGGGTACTTCAATGCCTGTCTGTTTTGATAGTTCGTTGACCGCTTCAATGAATGTCAGATTCTCATAATCACGCAAAAAACTGATGGCATTGCCACCGACGCTACAGCCAAAGCAGTGATAGATGTTTTTTTGTGGATTGACATAAAAGGAAGGCGATTTTTCACCGTGAAAAGGGCAGCAGCCTTTATATTCACTACCAGCGCGTTTAAGCGTGGTGTGTTTGCCAATGATGCTGATCAGGTCAGCTTGGCTATTTAGTTGTTCAAGAATATGGTTAGGAATGCTCATACAAAAAACAGTTTACCATAGGTCGATTATATTGGGGCAGAGGTAATAAGATACTGCTAGAAAAATAAGGCCAACATAATGTTGGCCTTATTATCAATGAATACAGACTGTGTTAGTTAGGCTAAAAGACTTAACGTAATCAATTATTATCCATATCATTCACACTGTCGTCATTTAGTGTAGTGCGACGTGTCGGATTGGTATTTAGTGGATCGACGTTGGCTTCTCTTGCAGTTGAGCCAGTACTTGATTGGCTGGTCACGCGCTCAGCTGACGCTTCAGGCAGACCTAAGCCTACGCTAATACCATTACGCGCAGCAGCATTATTGGCGACTGAAGTATTGGCAGGCGTCGTGTTAGTCCCTGCTAGTCTCAACTGGGCTGCATTACGAATCATTTGTGTCTTGGTGGCGCCGTTATACTCGCCAGACGCGACTGATTTGTCAGTCGTGTTCGAACGACCAAGCTTGCCAAAGGTAATCTTATTGAGCCAAGTACGGTCACGTTTGGTGCTCAATTTTACACTACCGTTGCTGGTCAGCATTTCTGGGTAATTGATCTGCAATAGCGTTTTGTACTCATTGGCCAAATCGGTTAGACCAAGTTTTTCATGGCTATAAGCTAGTACCGCAAGAGCATCTGGCGTTGACTCACTAAGCGGGTAATACTGGAATACCCATTTGGCACGGTTAACCGCTGCTACATAAGCTTCACGCTCGATATACCAGTTGGCTGCGCTCATTTCGCTCTCAGCAAACTGATTGTAGATAAACGTCATACGTTGAGCGGCATCTGGTGCATACGGGCTGTTTGGATATTTATTGATAAGCTCTTGGAAGTTGGCAAAGGCAATACGCAAATACGCAGTATCACGCTCAGCTTGGTTCAGTTTAAAGAGCTTTAGGCTCTCAGATGAACCTTCCATATTGGCAACGCCGCGCACATAGTAGGCGTAGCTGACTTGTGGGTTAGACGGGTAGAGACGGATAAACTGCTCAGCACTTGCTGCCGCCATCTCATACTTGTCGCCTTCGTATTGTGCATACATCATATCAAGCAAAGCTTGCTCAGCGTACTGTCCGGTTGGGTAGAATGTACGCAGATTGGTCAGCTCTTCGATACCTTGGATATAGTGACCTTTGTCAATCTGATTGACGGCCTCGTTATAATATCCTTGCTCTGATTTTTCAGCTGTTTCTACTGCCTCACCATCTTTGGCGCCAGTTAGATTTTTGAAAGTCTGGCAACCCACTAGATTGACGCTAAGCGCCAGTAGGGTTATTGAGGACAGTTTGATAAACGTATTGCCAACAGCTTGCATACTTCTTCTCCGACACAAGACGCATAATAGCAGCGGCGCTATCATGCTATATAAAAGGTTAGTGATAAAAAACGATGCTAAATAGTCAGCGATCCACCAGCAAAATTTTTTTATCGAATGCAGTTTTTGTTATGACGTATTGTACTGATAGATTGGGTTTGATGCATAGCGCTTGTATAGTAAGCCAGTCATAGACCACATGCATTTAACCATAATCAAACGGTTTAAATGGCAAACATGATCAACAAAACTCAATGCTATTTTCAAACTGTATCTAAGTACGGCATTCGCATACAGTGCCATAGCATACAGCAAAACATGGCTATACTTTATAGAATAACATTTGCTACGTCTATTTTTTCGCCATCTATATTGTATAGGCAGTTTAACATGAGCGGCTGTCACGAGCGATATCGAATGTCGCTAGCATGAGTAAATATACAGTAAATTACAGCAATGTCATGTTCTAGAGAGTTAAGCGAGGCATCTTACAGCCCAAAGGTATGCTCAAAAATTAACAGATAGCATGCAGCTTCTATAGGGCTTATGCGTGCGACATGATACACTAGAGCGGTATTGTCTTCGCTTTTTTGTACCTTAAAGGTGGTTATCTACTATTTATAGGCAAGAAACGATAATCAAAAAACGACAATTTTTTATACTGCTATTTATAATACTATCTTCGAAGTCACCTTACAAAACACTGTTAGGGACTTTGCCATGTATCAATCCGCTATGAATAATGATGCCATGACTACCAATTTATCACCGAATCAATCGCTAGATACTGATTCATCAGCACAAGAGTCACCAATGCCAAATGATGTTTTGAACAATAATGAGCTACCTGATAATCAACCAATGATGAGTGATCAAGTGCATGATGATGCGCTTGATAATGAAGAGTTGCTCATCGATGATGGTAATGATCTGAACGATAGCGACATTGATGATAATGATATTGATGACAGCGACATGGACGGTGACGACGATGAAGCCCCAGTAGCGGGTCAAGCTGTACCAGTGATTGTAGATATGACGCATGTGGTCACAGAAGATCAAGCTGGTCTGCGTATTGATAAGGTCGCCTCACAAGCGTTTTCAGACTTTTCGCGTGTACAACTTCAGAACTGGATTACTGACGGCAGTCTGCTCTATAACGGCAGTGTTCAAAAACCGAAAGTCCGTGTCAAAGCAGATGACGTATTGCATCTATCAACGACGTTACAGCAGCATGGTGAAGACCAACCAGAAAACATAGATATCGATGTTGTCTATGAAGATGATGACGTATTGGTAATCAATAAACCTGTCGGTATGGTGGTTCATCCAGGCGCGGGTAATCAAAACGGCACCTTGGTCAATGCATTGCTATATCATTATCCTCAGCAGCATCATTTACCGCGTGCAGGTCTCGTACACCGTATTGATAAAGACACCTCTGGATTGCTATTGATTGGCAAAACCAAACCTGCTCAGATGGCACTGATGGAACAACTAAAAGACAAGTCTGTTTATCGTCACTATAAGTGTGTGGTGGCAGGGGACCAAGCAAGTTTATCTCGTCATCGTCGTATCGATGCGCCGATTGGTCGACATCGTAACCAGCGTACTAAGATGACGGTGATGACTGCTGGCCGCGAAGCGGTAACGCATCTACTAAATGTCACACCATTGAACGAAAATTACTGTCTGCTAGATGTTGGACTTGAGACGGGACGTACGCATCAAATTCGTGTGCATCTAAGTCACATTACTTATCCACTAGTCGGTGACCGTGTCTATGGTGGCCGTCGTCAGTTGCGTTCTGGATTGACAGAAGCTCAGCGCCAAGCTATTAATAATTTCCCGCGCCAAGCATTGCACGCCTATACGTTAGGATTTGTGCATCCGACGACAGGTGAGGACATTGAAGTCACGACGCCACTACCTGAAGACATGCAAAAACTCATGGCAGTACTAAGCGACGGTTATTATGAAGAGTAAACGCTAACGTTTACTATATAAGAGGTGAGAGCGAGCAGCCATGATGAACACGTTCCCGATGACAATAATTGCGCAAATTGATGATGTGGCTGTTTTTCAGACGGCTGCTTTTGTGCATGGTGATATGGATGACTCTGCTACCCAAAACCAGCGTACGGGGTATGCGGGCCAGTCAAATTACGGCGATCTGAATCTAGGTCTGCATGTCAATGATAATGCACTGCAAGTATTAGATAACCGCATGAGTCTATTGGCTGCTATCAATGAGCAACTGACAGATAAGTCTGCACAAAACGAGCAGCATGCGGCCATTAATCGCTTACATTGGGTCAGTCAGGTTCATGGTAAACATATTCATGATGTCGATGCTACTACGCTGAATATGGCGCCACTGTCTGCTGATGCGATGGTCAGTCAACAAAGTGGTCGCGGTTTGGCAATCATGACGGCAGACTGTGTGCCGATTGTCTTATATCAGCCAACCAGTGGCAAAATCGCAGCGATTCATGCAGGCTGGCAAGGATTGGCCTGTGGTGTGATACAAGAGACTGTTAATCGCTTTACAGATTCAGACCCTATACAAGCTTGGATAGGCGTTTGTATCAGTCAGGAAAACTATGAAGTAAATACAGACGTTCGCGATAAGCTATTGGCTGGGTGTATAGCCAATCAGACGTTGCCAGAGGCCCATATCGATAGCTTTGTGTCGCTATTTTCTATATCGTCTTATGATGACAAAATAAAGCTGGATTTACCGAAGCTTGCTGCCATGCAGTTAGAAGCTGCCGGTGCTATAGTTGTGAATGATTTACCTGTTTACTGTAGTTACGCTGATACTCACTATTACTCGTATCGCCGCCAGACTCATATGCACCAGCCTGCCACAGGCCGGATGGCACTGGTCATCGTCCGTCGCTAGCAGCTTTATAGTCAGCGAACTACTAAACCGCTACGGTGTTACCCTCCCTAGATGTACTATATGTACAATCTACGGTCGGCTGCCTTGTAGCTGTTTTAGATTTCTTTGGCTATATAATAATGAGTAGTGGTAAGGAAGTGATAGACAATAAAAAAACAGCAGATTATTCTGCTGTTTTTTTTATTTAAGTGCTACATTTGTATTAACATAAGGCCTGTATTAACAAACAGAGTCGCTAGATTTTGGTACTGATAAGCCAAATAAAGGACGTAAATACAGTGCCAAGAACGTACCTGCCATTGCTAGTATGCCCCAGATATAACCATGTAAGCTAAAAGAGGCGATACCACCAAAGTAAGCGCCGATATTACAACCGAACGCGAGACGGGCGCCATATCCCATCATCAATCCGCCGATGACTGATGCTGCAAAGTTACCAGCAGTAATCTTAGTAAACTTGAACAAACCACCCGCAGCAGAAGCGATAAACGCGCCAATAATAATGCCGATATTTAATACAGTGGTTGAGTCAGCAAAAATAGAGGCCTCAAGCGCTGCTGCATTAGCCCCTTGCCAATAGCCCCAGCTAGCCACATCCATGCCAAAGCCGCTTGCAATTTTAGAGCCCCATAATGTGAATGCCGAGGTAATGCCCCACGGTTGACCACGTGTAAGTAATGTCAGACTGTTAAGTAAAGCCAAGACGATTGCGGCAGCAAATAGCGGCCAAGAACCACGAAATATACGTTTCCAGCCAGACTCAGAAGGTACGGGCGCCATCTTCGGTGCGTTTCTTTTTTTCTCAACGACTAATGTTACCCATGCGATAATGCCGAATATGGCTAGCGACACCAGCCATGCCCCTGTATAGCCAAGACCTGTAGAGGTTGCCAAAGAGAAAGGTGCATAAGCGGGCATCTCTTCTGTCCAGAATGGCAAGTGATAAGCACCAATCGTGGCGCCCACTATGAAGAAAATAAAGGTGATGAACATAACAGAGCGTCCACCGCCTACCGCATAGAGCGTACCAGAGGCACAGCCGCCGCCCAATTGCATACCGATACCAAATACAAACGCGCCTACGACTAGACTGACCCCTAATGGCGCGACATAACCTGCGACAGGACCGCCAAATAGCGTCGTGCCATAAGCAAGGATTGGGGCAAACAGCGTGACAGCAACTGCCAACATCAGCATGTGAGAACGCATCGCTTGACCGTTACCCACTGCCATCATACGTCTAAAGGCAGAGGTAAAGCCAAAGCGAGCATGAAAAAGGGTATAGCCTAACAAAAGACCTATGCCAAGTAGCAATGATTGAGAGATATGTTGAGTGGCTAATAGATACGCAAGCACCATCAATCCTACGATGCCACCACCCATAATCAAGGATTTTTGCGGTGCATTTAAGGCCAAATCATCTCTGACGATAGGATCTTTTGTGTCGTTTACAGGTTGAACGAGAGTAGTCAAGGTAATAGCTTCCTTATCCGATGATGTTATCAGATATCATTTTCATAAGAATTTATATGAGTATAGTTACGCAGGTTTGCAGAATTGGAAACTGTATTTCTGTTAATTCGATTGATTTGGTTAAGCAGTAAGAAGCGTTACATCATAATCCTATTGTCATTAATGTAAATACGGAGAGATTAGAAGAAATAGAATTAGTATATGATGATATGGAATAGATAAATCACTGTATATATTATTTGATATCAATAGTTATCTATATTGCTGATAATTATGGGTTTATCAGGTATCACGGAATAGTTTTTACTATTTCAAAAGATAATGCGACTTACTCATTTATACAAAATATATTAAAAGTATATGTGCTCTGATTAGTCAGACTTTAATAAATAACTTAAAAACAAAAATACGTCTGATACAATGGGCTTGAATTCAATGAAGTTCATCGCATATATACTGGTATGTATACGCTGACGTATAAAGACTATGCGATTGCTCCATCACCATTGATATTTCTGCCAGTTAGATTCACTCAAAGAAGCGTTGCTTGATTCTATTGTATCGCTCGAAAGCTTAAAAGCTTAAGCTATCGATAAGTACTTATCATTGAAAGTGAAGTCACTAGCTATCGACTGTGGCTAAGTATCCAATATTTTGTAAGTTTTATATTCAACCAATTATTTATTATTAGAGTACGTATGAATACACCTGCTAAATCGTCTGACACCTCTACATCTACTGATAACGCGCCTAATGTCTCAATCGCCGTTATTTTCCATAGTAATTATGGTCATACTAAGCGTGTCGCTGAGGCGATAGTACAAGGTGCGCATCAGCAATTGCCAGAAGCGCAAGCCAAGGCTGTCGATGTTTATGATGTTGATTGGGACTACTTAGATCAGGCAGATTTGCTGGTTTTTGGCAGCGCAGTGTATATGGGCAGTGTGACGGCTGAATTTAAAACCTTTATGGATGAGACATCCAAGCGTTGGTATCATCGCAAATGGGAAGGTAAGTGGGCAGCAGCGTTTGCCAATTCGGGCGGCCTGAGTGGTGATAAACTTGCTGTATTGCAGCAGATTTCTCTATATGCGATGCAACATGGTATGAACTGGATTGGTCTGCCATTGATGCCGACAGGTCATGAGGCTCATGACTTAAACCGTCTGTCTAGCTTTTTGGGATTGATGACTCAGTCGCTTGATGGCCCACCTGAAGAGACACCAGGTTCGGGAGATATTGATACTGCTATTTGGTTTGGAGATCATTTAGCCAAAACGATTATTAAGCATCAACCAGCTGACACTAAGCGTTAAAAACAGCTAGAACCGACAGAGCGATCGAATAAAAAAGCAGACATTATTGATGTCTGCTTTTTTTGTGCCCAATTTTTATCGAGCGATAAGTGCTATTAAGCGCTAGGCTTTTCATGGAGCAATAAGCTTAGTAGGGGCAGGCTTCACAGGGATAGGACTGTCAACGAATTGAAATGATTGACAACCTCCTAATAGCATCGTTGCTACTAGGAAATAGGTAAAGGCGAATGACTTCATAGTAATATCTCAAAAACGATTTTAGCCCAACGATATGTCACGATTATCCATCATTAGAAATAATAGTAGTGAAGAGTCGGGCTTATTTGCAGACATTATATATAAAAATCAGCTGCTGATAGCAGTTTAAAGGAGATATATGTATTCGGTACTGTTCTTACGCAGGCTATCTCGCTGTTTGTAATATGGCTTATCTAACGCTCAGCTTTACTCGCTATATATAAAATTAGCCAACTGTTTGATAGTACCTATAGGCATTTTAACGGGTTGTGTTATAAATAAGAATAGTGATAATATGTTGAAAGCTGACCAAATAGTCAAGTATCATATAGTACGAGTTTTCTAACAAATTTGCTCGATGAATGCTGATATTTGCAATCGATTTACCAGATATAAAAAGTGCGCTGTGCTGATTTTTTTATCTCTTAAGAATATATTAGCGAATAAAACAGAATAACCGTACTTGAACGGTTGCAGCACGATATGAACCAAGTACTTACTTTCAGCATTTAAGCCGTCAAATTCCTTAAGCCTTATGCTTATCTTCATTATTTTATTTTAGCCGAGTCTTGCTATGATTAGTTTTTACTTAAATGGGAAACGCCATGAGCTAACCCAGCTTAACCCTAATACGACGGTGCTTGAGTATCTACGATTGCATGAAGGCCAAACGGATACCAAGGAAGGCTGCGGCAGTGGTGATTGCGGTGCCTGTACTGTGATGGTTCAGCGCTTGCCTAATGCTAGCCAGCAAGTGCTTAATGATGGAAATGGCGACGAAAAAAATGTGACGCCACCGTTCTATACGATTAACTCTTGCATTACGTTGGTGTCGCTCATGGATGGTCATCATCTGATGACGGCTTCTTATTTGGCAGATAATCCTGAGCATCATCCAGAACGTGCTTTGCTGCATCCAGCACAGCAAGCTATGGTTGAATGTCACGGATCACAGTGCGGTTTTTGTACGCCTGGGTTTGTAATGTCGCTTGCTTGCGTTTACGAAAACAATCGTATGCAGACAAATCAAGAGGCTTCAAGTCAGAACGATGCAAAGCAATTAAGTTACGATGAAGTGGTTGCATCAATATCTGGCAACTTATGCCGCTGTACAGGTTATCGTCCGATTATCGAGGCGGGCCTACTGATGAGCGATATCGGTCAGCAGAGAGAAGCTGCGCAGTCAGCGGTGAAAGACCTGACGATCAGTCTCGCAACAGATGCTATGGCAAGTACAAAAGAGTCAGCAGTATCTACAAATGCGCCAGCTGAAACTAAATTAAAAAATGCAGAGTCGAATGATATTGCACCTGTAATCAGTGATGCTGGGCGACAATTATATATGCCCAAGTCACTAGATGAGCTTAATCAAGTATTAGCGGCCAATCCAAAAGCAACGATTTGGGCAGGCGGTACGGATCTGGGATTGAGTGTGACGCAGCATTTGGTTGATCACGAGGTCATTATCCAGCTTTCAGGTGTTGAGGCACTAAAATCATGGTCACTACTTGACGCAAAGCCTGACTCAAGCAATAAAGACTCGAATAACGAGCAAGCTCCTAGCCAATCATTAGTACTAGGTGCTGGCATGAGCTATCAGCAGATGTTGCCTGTATTAGAGCAGTATTTCCCAAGTTTCGCACAAGTATTTGAGCGTATTGCCTCTCCGCAAATCCGTAATATGGGCACCATCGGCGGCAATATAGCCAACGCATCACCGATTGGTGACTTGCCACCGATTTTATTGGCGTTAGATGCGTCTATTCATCTGCGTCATTGCGCGTCTAATTTTGAAAAGTCAGGTAATGATTCAGATAATAGCGACACTATTTATACGGATGAGATCATACCTTTATCAGAATTTTTCTTAGATTATAAAAAGACCAAACTGCAAGCAGGCAGTTATGTAGTCGCTATCCATATTCCTCTGATGCATGACAATCAGCACTTATTTATTCATAAAATTAGCAAACGCTACGAAGATGATATTTCTGCTTGTTTACTAGCGGCGCGAATTGATGTATCAGCAGATGGCATGACGATAGAGAATGCAAAGCTTGGACTTGGTGGCATGGCTGCCATACCATTGTTAGCCACAACCTGTCAGCAAGCGCTCGTGGGACAATCTGCAGAAGTTGCGATTTTTGAGCAAGCAGCACAAGTCTTGTCTGCAGACGTTACGCCTATGACTGATGTTAGAGCCAGCCGTGAATATCGCTCACATGTGGTACAGCGTCTACTGGTGAAGTGTGGTAAACAATTGGTAGCAGGTAGACAGACCGAGACCGCTTAACTAGCAGAGTTGTTGTTTGCTATACCGCCTTATCGTTATATTTGCCAAGAATAAAAAAGCATTAATCAAAGCGTCCTAATAAAAGAGATCCGCCATGAGCCATCATTCGTCCTTATTTGACAGTTATAGTATCCGCCGCGTACGTCCGCCAAAAAACAAAATTGGTACTTCGGCTAAGCATGACAGTGCGATCAGCCATGTCATGGGGACGGCGACTTATGTGGATGATATTGCAAAACCACAAGGCACGCTACATCTGGCAGTAGGCAAAAGCAGCCACGCTCACGCACGTGTATTAAGTATGGATTTGAGCGTTGTCAGAGATGCGGATGGGGTGGTAGACGTTTTAAGCTTTAAAGATTTACCAGCGAAAACAGATATCGGCGCGGTGTTCGATGGTGAGCCACTGATGGTGGACGACATCACAGAGTATGTGGGTCAGACGCTATTTGTGGTGGTGGCGACCAGTCATCGCGCCGCAAAGAAAGCTGCGACCAAGGCAGTAGTTGAATATGAGCCATTGCCAGCAGTACTTAGTATTGATAAAGCGTTAGAGCAAGAGTTATTTGTGCGTCCGAGTCATTTTATGAAGCGTGGTGACGCGGCGACTGCGCTTGAGAACGCACCGATTCGCATTGAAGGTCATATTCATATGCGCGGGCAAGAGCACTTTTATCTTGAAGGGCAAGTGTCTTATGTGGTGCCTTGCGATGATGGCGGGTTAGAGGTGTACACGTCGTCACAGCATCCAAGCGAAGTACAGCAGTTGGTCGCCGAAGTGACAGATCTGCCATTTCATGCGGTAAATACAGTCGTACGCCGTATGGGCGGCGGCTTTGGCGGTAAAGAAACGCAAGCCGCTGCATGGGCATGTCTGTGCGGTATTATCGCCAAACGCCATAACGTTCCTGTCAGTATGCGTCTAGATCGTCAAGATGACATGGTGATGACCGGTAAGCGCCATGAGTTTGCCAATCGTTACGAAGTCGGCTTAGACGAGTCTGGTCGTATATTAGGCGTCGATATGCAATTGGCTGGCTTGTGTGGCTATGCGCCAGATTTGTCTGATGCTATCGTCGATAGAGCGATGTTTCATTGTGATAATGCCTATTATTATCCAGCTGCTCATGTAGCAGGTCATCGCTGCAAAACGCATACCGTATCCAATACTGCCTATCGAGGGTTTGGTGGTCCGCAAGGTCTGATGACTGCTGAATATATGATGGACCATATTGCCTATACGCTGGGGCAAGATCCATTGCAAGTGCGCTTGGCAAACTTATATCAAGATGGTCAAAGCACGCATTACGGTCAGACGATTGAGCATTTTGATTTAGCGACCATCATGACCAAACTGGCAGACGATTGCGATTATGACAACCGCCGTCAGCAAATCCTAAAAGCCAATCAAAAAGCTGCCGCTGAAGGCAGTGACAAACGTTTGGGTCTTGCGTTGACGCCAGTAAAATTCGGTATTTCATTTACAGTGCAGACGCTCAATCAGGCGGGTGCATTGGTACATATTTATACTGATGGTAGTATCCATCTCAATCACGGCGGTACGGAGATGGGGCAGGGGTTATATATTAAAATCGCCCAAATTGTTGCCAATGAATTTGATGTTGATTTGGACACGGTCAAGGTATCAGCGACACGTACAGACAAAGTGCCTAACACTTCACCAACTGCCGCGTCATCAGGGACAGATATTAATGGTAAGGCAGCACAGAACGCTTGTCTAAGCATTAAAGCGCGCATACTTGAATTTGCTGCTGAGCATTTTGACGTAGCGCAAGAAGACATACGCTTTGAAAAGAATCATGTCTACATTGGTGATAAAGAGACACTCACTTTTGCTGAGATGATTCAACTGTCATATCAGAACCGTATCAGCTTATCGTCTACTGGCTATTACAAAACGCCGAAGATATTTTATGATCGTTCTAAAGCATGGGGACGTCCGTTCTTTTACTATGCACTAGGCGCTGCCTGCGCTGAGGTTGAAATTGATACATTGACAGGTGAGTACAAAGTACTGCGCTGTGATGTGCTGCATGATGCAGGACAATCTATTAACCCCGCCATTGATATTGGGCAAATTGAAGGGGGTTTTGTGCAAGGTATGGGCTGGCTTACAGCAGAAGAGCTGATCTGGAATGATAAAGGAAAGCTCGCATCTGATAGTCCTGCTAATTATAAAATTCCAACCGCGCATGACTTGCCTAAGCAGTGGAATGTCAAATTGTACGATCGCAAAAATGAAGAACAAACGATTTATAACTCTAAAGCCGTTGGTGAGCCGCCGTTTATGCTGGCAGCCAGTGTTTGGTGTGCACTCAATAATGCGGTCGCGAGCCTCGGGGAGTATAAGAAGAATCCAGAGCTGACCATGCCTGCGACGCCAGAAGCGGTACTAAAGGCAGTGATGCGCATGCAAGGCACGTCGTGGGATTTAACAACTAAAGCAGATACAGATACGGTTGATAGTTTAGTCAAAAACGCAGAAGAAAATAGCGACTTATACAACGACAAAGCAATGCCGCAAGACGTGCGTCACGCTAAAGACATAGGTCCATCGGAGGTGGCAGGCAAACAAACCGATGACCAGCCTAATGCGATAGAGCATCCGAATGTCGCAGGGGCAAGAGGTCCTGCGCACAGTGAATGAGTCGTTAGCACCGCCAGTCGTTTGGTATGAAGGTCTAGCGCGATATCAGCAGCGAGGTATTGCTCACGTGCTGGCGACGGTCGTGGCTGTGAATGGATCTGCTCCTCGAGCGCTACAGGCAAAGATGATCGTCACGCAAGATGGCATCGTAGACACATTGGGTGGCGGCGGCCTAGAGCACGACGTTATCAATACGGCACGGCAACTACTGAACGGTGAAATGGCAGCCACAGTATCAAAAGAAGTCAAACCAAAAGTTTCTGAAACTAATGATGACAGTGCGCCAACCCCTTCTAAAGCAGTGCGCCGTGATGCTGTCTATACCAAGCACTATCCATTGGGTGCAAAGTTGGCGCAGTGTTGCGGCGGTAGCGTCACCGTTATGTTCGAATGCTTTAACGTGACACCGCCGATGTCAGTACTAGTGTTTGGGGCAGGGCATGTGGCATCATCGCTAATGACCATCCTATCTGAGCTACCTTGTCAGGTAGATTGGGTAGACAGTCGCCCAGAGATGTTTAAGCGTTACTTAGTTGATGAATCTACTACTAATCAATCCACACTTTATAACTTACCAGCGCATATCCGTCCGCATATCGATGATGAGCCTGTAGATTTTGTACGCCCATTTATCGAACAGGGTGGTCAGCGTTTTATTCTGGTTATGACTCATGATCATAGTGTTGATTTTGAGTTAGTACGGGCGGCATTAGATACTATTTCTGACACTAGCTCGTCTGAAGATCAATATTCAGATATTTTGACACCTTACATAGGTTGCATTGCCTCGGCAACCAAAGCCAAGCGTTTTAGAGATCGTTTGATACAGCGTGGCTACAGTGAGCAACTGGTCAATCAGTTGGTCATGCCAATTGGATTGCAAATTGGCGGAAAAGAGCCGATGGCGGTGGCGGTTTCTATCGTGGCACAGCTCCTACAACAGTATCATCAGGCTACTCCTTGAACGGCTCACTTCATATAACTTTTATACTTTTTATCAAATTATTAAAGCGCTCAGTACTATTTATCAAAACGCTCAGGACTACCAAGCCATTGTGAGATCTACGAATGACCCTACATATTTATCAAGCTCGACTGCTGCACTACTTGACCGAAAGCGATCGTACTGAGCGTACAACCTCTGATCATTCACAGACATTAGCTGTGGAACGAGACGTAACGTTACTACCAGTGATTGAAGGCGTCCGTATTTATCCTGAATATATCGCTGATGGTGCGCTTGTCGTAGATGATGTGACAGGATGCATTGTAGAGTATGGTCATAACGAGACAGTCTTAGCGAAATATGCTAATACCTCTGAGCAGGTAGGTCAGTTAGGAGTCAAAGTACATGATTATCGCGACAAACTTATCATGCCAGGTTTTATTGATACCCATGTGCATTATCCGCAAATAGATATGATTGCTGCTTACGGTGAGCAATTACTTGACTGGCTTAACAATTATACTTTCGTCACCGAGGCCAATTTTGGCGATCCGAAAGTAGCGCATGATACGGCACAGTTCTTCTTAAACCAGCTGCTGGCAAATGGTACGACGAGCGCCATGGTGTTTTCTACCAGTCATCCTGAATCAGTGAACGCATTTTTTACGGAAAGTCACAAGCTCAATACTCGTATGATCACGGGTAATGTCTTGATGGATCAAAATGCGCCTGATAATTTGTGTGTGCCTGCTGAGCAAGGCATTCGAGATACCCAGAACATCATTGATAACTGGCATGAGCGCGGCCGTCAGCATGTGGCGATTACCCCGCGCTTTGCTATTACTTCGACACCCAAGCAACTACAAATGGCAGGTGAGCTGTATGCCAGTTACGAGAGTGTTTATCTGCAGACGCATCTTGCAGAAAATCATGATGAGATAGCTTTTGTGAAACAGCTGTATCCCAATCATAAAGGCTATCTAGACGTCTATGATACGATGGGATTGCTAGGTCGACGTACGACTTTGGCACATGGTATTCACCTTGAAATATCTGAGTATGAGCGTCTGCGCGCAACTGGCACACAAATATCACACTGTCCGACGTCCAACCTGTTTTTGGGTAGTGGACTATTCGATTTACCCAAGACGTTAAGTTATACCGGTGTCAGTATCGCCACTGACGTTGGAGCAGGGACGAGTCTGTCGATGCTGACGACTCTGTCAGAAGCGTATAAAATCCAACAACTACAAAGTAATCAACTATCCGCTCACCAAGGGCTATATCAAATTACGTTGGGTAATGCCCAGTCGCTATTATTGGACAATAAAATCGGTAACTTTATGCCAAATAAAGAAGCGGATTTTGTGGTCATCGATATGAGTGCAACAGAATTGCTTGAGCGACGTATGGCGCAGACCAAGACACTGGAAGAACAGTTGTTTGTACTAATGATGCTAGGCGATGATAGAGTAATTGATCAGACAGTCATCGCAGGCGTAAGTCGCTATCGTAAATCAACTTTATAGGCGTAAATAAACGCTGTACCTAAATCAGAAACAAGTGAGATTTCTTTCAGATATAAAAAAACCCTTGTTCCTGTACTGTAGGAACAAGGGTTTATTACTGCCAAGAAAGTTTCTATTGAGTATTAAAAATGGAATTTTACCAGTGCACTAGGAGAGTTTTGATTCACACCATCGACACCGTATTTATTTTTCCAATAACTATACTCCATACCTACTTCTAAGCGATTATCAATACCGAGTACGTCTTGTAGATTGTATTTAATTTGCGGATTGATATGAATATTATCTTCAATGTCATCGTTATTGAATGAATAATCGATAAAACCATCTACTACGAAATTATTGCGTTCCCAACCATAGGTCAAGGTAATTTGCTGATCATCGTCAGTATTATCATTGAAAGCATGATATAAAGTAGCCGACGCAAACGTCGTACCTGGAATAGGTACATTGAGATCTGCACCAATACCAACCAAATAATTATCTTGGTCAAAGCCAGTGCTGTTCGAACCAAATTCATACGTAGCGGCTAAATTAACCTGCTTGATAAAACTGTCGTTGAAAGTGGCTATTTTGAATGTAGGAGACAGCTCGCCATAAGTTTCTCTAAATCTATTATTTTCAATGTCATCGGCACCTTGGTTTCGATCGACAAAGAAGAATACGCCGCCCCAGTCGTGCGCAGAAGCATGCTCTAATGTAACGGTTGTCAGCTCTCCATCTTCTACGAGTTCATAGTCATCACCGTAAAGTACGGAGACACTCGTATCAGTAAAAAAGGTCTTAGCATGGATGCTAGACATACTTCCTAAAGTTGCGATAGCAACAGCTGCCATCGACAATGGTTTGAGTAAAGCTAGCTTCTGGCTAGATGATTTGGTATGACAGGATAAGCTCGTTAATAAATCAAAACGCAAAATATGACCCCTTTATGTACAATTGATTGTTGATTGCCCCAAAACTGCATCGTTACTATTTGCTAGTAAACAAACTATTAATTCAATGCTCTTAGACAACAGTTGATTGATAGCGCTTAAATGCTTACTACTAAAGAGCATTCAATAACCGTGCCATAAATGCCCTAGAAGGCTGTCATCTACAGAGTTGTCTAACTTTTAGTCTTATTAGCCATTAATAAGGGTAGAAATAAGAAAAATAGTCCTTAACTCTTCTCAAATGAGAGAGCCAACTTCAGTACATTTAGACATATGTGGCAAACAATGTTTTTCGAAGGATCAGATGCGCCATAAAAGCACTAAAATGGATATCCATGTGCCTTAAGTTGGGTCGTCTGACGGGCTTTAATCAGTTGATAGGTATATGATTTAACAACTCAACGAACATAAAAAAGCCAGCTAATAGACATTAGCTGGCGTTAAGTTTGTACATGTCGGATGCGACTATTTTATATTCAATTAACTGCATTCGTTTTCTAACTCAATAAACACATGCCAATCCGTGATATCAATCTCATAACAGTTATTACCCTCGCCATTGATACGATCAATAACTAAGAAATCACTGTCACGCCCAAGCGCGAGTAGAGGATGATGCCAGACATTAGCATCGTACTGTACACCTTGGTGAGATTTCGCATAAAACACGGCCAGATCGTCAGCAGACTGCGGCGGCACGCCAGCTTTGGCGACGACGACTATATAGTCTTGCCCTTCCATAGATACAAATGCTTGTGTCCCAAGCGGATGGTATTCCATGACCGAAAGGGCAATCGGATTTTCACGCTTTTTGGCTCGAAAGATACTCATGCCAACTGCACCACCGTCTAGTTTACTTTCGGCAAGTGCATGATGACGAACCGCATAGCCATTATTGATCTCATAAGTATTATCAGCGGTTTGCTCATTATCACTATAGCGCTCGATGACCGAGCCATAGGGGGCAAAGTTTGCCTTGGTCAAAGGCTTAGCCGTTAGTGTGACACTCATTATTTTGCCTCTTTACTATTAGTGTCAGCACCAGTACCAGTGTCAGTATTAGCCTCAGCAATTTTGCCATACACGCGTACACGGCTGATACCACCATCTGGGAAGATATTGACCCGAATATGGGTGATAGGCTGGTCTATCTCAAGCTTATCTTTACTAAAAGTATGAACGTCGTCAGCATTGGTTTTTTGCGGCTCAAGCAGGGTTTCCCAAAACATACTCTGAGTCACTAAAGTTTGCTCTGGTGTATTTGGTGAGTAGACGGCTTGGATCGATACTTTATCAGGATAGTTGCCTTTAAAGTGGGCAGTATCTATCTCGATGGAATCAACGATACCTGCTTGACCTAACGCGATGATGCACCAGTCATTACCTGGCTCACGGCGACGGCGGGTCTCCCAACCATCACCCATATTAGGCGCTTTAGTTGGTAGTAGTAAATTACTAGCAGCACCAAAATGTGCATCGTTACTAGCAATCGCACGACCACCGTTTAACGCGCCAGCCAAGTCAAGCGTCTCGCCTTGTATGTTTAGGCTGGCATCAAGTTGGATATCACCATAGACACGTATTCGGGCAACGCCGCCATCTGGATAGATGTTTAAACGAATATGGGTCACCGTTGGCTCATGATCAATCTCGATAAGCTTATGATTGTGACCTTGCAACGGGGTCATACCCACTAGCGCCTGCCAATTTTTGTTGTCCCAATCTTCTTTGCTTAGACTGGTAAGTTCAGTTTCATCTTGCTGCAGTAGCTCTGGCGCGTACAAGGCATCGACACTGGCGGAAGATGGGAAATTACCTGTAAAGTGACTGGTATCAATATCGAGACCAGTCACTTTGGTTGGGCGCGCAAGCTGGATAACTAAATAATCGTAACCCAAGTGGCGCTTGCGACGAGTTTCCCAGCCGTCCATCCACTTACCGTTGTCATCGAACTTACCCACGACAAAGATAGGCGCATCAGGATTTAGAATACGGCTTTTATCCGCAAAGAAATCATCGGTGGCGAACAGTGATTTTGCACCCAAGCGACTGTCAGCGACGTTTGATTTTTTGGTAAATGCTGGCAGGGTATCAGGTAGATTATTTGCGGAGATAATTTGTCCAACTTCTGAAGTGTGTTGACTCACAATGATTCCTTTTTTAATAATGGTGTTTATTAATAACGTATGGCTTATTTTATATATTAATCTATGATAATTCGCACTCGCTCAGCTAAGCAGAACGAGTACTAGGACGATAGCCTAGCTTACATCCAGTTGGAAGTATTGTCTGACGTGGTAGGATGGTTTTCATACCAGTGCTTGGCGATATCATCACGGCGGCATATCCATACGTCGGGCTTAGCGGTGATATATTGCAAAAACTGTTTTAGCGCTTTGATGCGTCCTGCACGCCCGATAATGCGACAATGCAAGCCAATAGTCAGCATTTTAGGAGTGTGTGCGCCTTCTTCGTATAAGGTGTCAAAGCTGTCTTTGAGATATTGATAAAATGGCTCAGCATGGGTGAATCCTGGGCTAGAAGAAAAACGCATATCGTTGGTCTCTAGGCTATAAGGTATGATCAAGTGCGGTTTGCGTGTGATGACATTGCTCTCTTGGACCTTTACATTGAGCCAATATGGTAACTCATCACCGTACGAGTCAGAGTCATAGGTATAGCCACCTTGTTCAGCGACCAGTTCACGAGTATTTGGACTATCGCGTCCTGTATACCAACCAAGAGGTTGGCCACCGAGCATGCGTTTAAATATTTGGGTGGCACAGCGAATGTGTTCGCGCTCAGTCTCACGGTACATATCCTGATAAGTGATCCAGCGTAAACCATGACTGGCAATCTCATGACCATCTTCTAATACACGCTCGATGATATGCGGGGTCTTTTCAGCAGCGGCGGCACAGGTAAAGGTGGTGATAGGAATACCATAATCTTTAAAGACATCTAACACACGCCACACGCCGACACGGCTACCGTACTCAAAAGCAGATTCAATAGACTGGTGACGGTTGTTAAATTCTGGCGTGCCTAAAATATCAGACAAAAAACGCTCTGATTGTCCATCGCCATGGATGACGCTATTTTCTGCACCTTCTTCGATGTTTAATACAAACTGTACGGCGATTTTTGCGCCACCTGGCCAGTTCGCTTTTGGTGGATTGCCAGCGTAGCCTTTTAGGTCACGAGGATATGTGCTCAGATCAAAGTCACTGGTAATTTTTTTGCTCATTATTTATGTTCCTATATCGCTTAGAGCCTGAAATATTTGTTTGAATATTGCTCATAAAGGACAGTTATTTTTTATCACAAATTAAAGTGATGATGCATAGGCTACGAGTTGTTGGCGCTCGGCATCCGTCAACTGAGTAATATTACCAAGCGGCATATAGCCAGTTTGTACCGCAGTGACGATTTTCGCCTTATGGATTTTTAAGTCTTCTGGTGTCTGCAAAATGATTCCTGCTGGCGGTGCGGCAAAGCCTTGTTGTGTCGGTTGCACAGCATGACAAGTACTACAGCGCGTATGCACGACATCCATCATAGCGTCATCTGCTGACGCGCTCACGGGTACGGCTTCAGCAATAGCGGCATCATTGTTAACGCTATTAGTAGCATTACTATTAGAATTGGTATTAGCGTTAGCAACAGTATCAGTGTTTGAGTCAGTAGTCGCGCTCGTAGCTGGCGGCGTGCTATCAGTTGTCGTAGGTGCTACTGAGGCAGTAGCAGGCATTGCAGGCGCTGGCTCAATCGGCTCAGGTCGCATCCAAATAATTAATAATACGGTTAATACGGCTGGAATAACCAAGTAACGAGGTTTTTTATGACCCAAATGCTTTTGGTTAAAGTAATGACGGGCAGTCGCGGTAATAATACCGACGAAGACCAATACCAACCAACCTTTCTCATGAGCATACATCATTGGGTAATGATTGCTGATCATGGTAAAGATGAGCGGCAGGGTAAAATAATTATTCATCAGTGAGCGATTTTTGGCTTGTAATGCCAATTCAGCCACTTCTTTACCTGGTTTTTCGCCGCGCCGCACACAGTCAACGAGTGCGCGCTGAGCCGGCATAATACCGAAGAATACGTTACCTACCATTACCGTGCCCAAGATAGCACCAATATGAATAAACGAGGCGCGATCACTAAACAGTTGGTAAGAACCCCAGCTCGCGATGACCAGTAAGATAAAAATCAGGGTACTAAAGATAAACGCGTTTTTACCCAAATGACTGCGCACGATAACTTCGTAAATGAAGTAACTGCCAAATAAGAAAAGCAAGCTGGTAGCAATGGCACCGATACTAGTAAACGGCACTTTACTTGGGTCAATTAGGTAGGCAGTTGCATTAGCATAATAGACAATAGACATCATCGCCGCACCCGTTAGCCAAGTGGTATAAGCTTCCCACTTAAACCAATGTAGCGTCTTTGGCATCTCCTCTGGTTCGAGTTTGTATTTGGCAATTTCGTAAAACCCGCCGCCATGGACAGCCCAAAGATCACCCGAAATACCTTTGTCTGTTTTCCACTGTGGCGGTTTGCGTAGGCTTAGATCTAGCCACACAAAATAAAACGATGCACCAATCCATGCTACCCCAGCGATAACATGAAACCAGCGGAAAAATAAACTCAACCATTCGAGAAGATAGGCGCCCATGTGGTAAATGTCCTTTAATATGACAGTGTCTTGATAAAATGTCTTGATAATTTCTTTTGATAGTATTTCTTGCAAGCTAATAACAAAGCAGAGAGCTAAACAGCGCCAAAGCTACGATCCGCGATAGGTACTATAACCGTGCGCACTAAGCAGGAGTGGCACGTGATAATGACTGGCATCGTTTACCACAAAGTCGATAACCACTTGCGGATAAAATGCTGTCAGCTGCTGAGCATCAAAATAAGACTGAGTATCGAACGTTATGGTATAGCGTCCGGTATTTAGCTGATGCTCTGTGCTATCGATGGCTGTATCAAATTGCCAAGCATCTGGTATGACACGGCCATCACGATTGGTTGTACCATGTGCCAATAATGTGGCGACACCATTGTCTTGTACGCGGTGTAAGGTAACGGCGACATCAGCGGCAGGTTTGCCAAGATGAGTGTCTAAGATATGTGATGATAGGGTGGCAGACATAATGCTTCCTTTAAATTTGTGAAAAATATAAATCGGGTGAACATGCTAGTCTAACTCTGCGACTACTATTTGCTTGTCTCAGCATTACCTAGTAATTTGTTTAAACGTAGACGCGTAATTTTATTCTGTTCAGCGGCTGCGTTAGTTAGTTCAGTAGCACGATCGTTAGGCAAGCGCGCTAATAGCAGATCTAGCATTTGCCGCGCGCTTTTACCCGTTGCAAAGACAATAAAAATAAAACCAAATTTATCAAGATAGTCTCGATTGCCTTTGGCAAGTGCTTCGAGGACTTCATCTGCTGCATCGTTAGCGCCTGATTGTTCGTGTGCAGCGCTACTTTGCGTGTTGCGGTATTTTTCTTTTAGAGATGCCACATTGCCGATTTGCGGATGCCCATCAAACGCTTCTAATAAGTTAGCCTCATCATTTTGTACTTTGTTCCAGATAGCGTCGCTACTTGCTAGCAGTGCGTCAAAGTCTGCAAAAGGGCGGGCGTCTGCAAGCTTATAGGCCCAGCTTTTACTGGTGCAGCAAGTCAATAAGTGGGCGATGGCGACTTCTTGTGATAGATCGTTGAATTGCGCTAAGGTTAAGCTCACGATGATATCCTTTTCTAATAGGGTAGCCCGTTATCTGTATCGGGCGATAAATGTTTGATAGAGGTTTATACCTTATGATTATTTGCATAAACTTATAGGTATAAGCAGTAATCTTGATAAGCAGCGGCTGTTTCAGCTTTATGGCTGATCTGATTAAGCTAATCGCTACTAATTTGCTTAAAATCAAAAGTCGATAATCTATATGTTCGTAGTCAAAGCTTTGGCGCTTATATACGCTTTGCATAATTTCAAGTTATAGTGAACTGACAATATGAAACAGATTTGCTAAGGAAACACTGATATTTTAGCCGTCCAAAACGTCTGGTAAGAGGTAATTAATGACGGCGTAATTGATTTACAGTTCCCATTTTGCTAAAACCTGACTAATTGGTCAACTGTTTTGTGCGAAATATTTTTATTTAACAGGTTATGCTGCTCAAATCTATGTATTTATATAAGAATACACAGCAAAATATAGCGACTATTTTGTCGAACCTGTCTCTTAAAGTGAGATACCACTGCTATGACTAAAAACAATCAAAAGGAAGAAACCTCAGTGACTGATACGCCCTCGCACCGTAGCCAACAAGCCATTCGCGCACAGAATCAAGCGCTTATCTTAGCGGCAGCTGAAGAAGAGTTTGTGCTTCAGAGCTATCGCGGCGCTACGATGCAGGGTATTGCCGATAGAGCAGGCTTGCCTAAAGCCAATGTCCACTATTACTTTAAAAATAAAAAGAATCTCTACATGGCAGTGCTACGCTCGATCATTCAAGAATGGAATGAAGGCTTGGTAACCATGACAGTAGATAGCGACCCAAAAACAGTCATCGAAAAATTCGTCCGTACCAAGCTACATCAAGCCTTTGTCAATCCAAGTCGCCATAAACTATTTGCAATTGAAGTCATCGGCGGTGCACCGCATTTGCATGAATTTATGTCCACCACGATGAAGGAGTGGGTACACGATAAAGCACAGGTAATGAAAGAGTGGCACAAGCAAGGCAAAATTGGGATTACTGATCCTCTCCAACTACTGATTTTGATCTGGGCGACTACCCAACGTTATGCTGAATTTGAGATTGAAATCGTTGGATTAATGGATAAGACTGCTTATGACGCAGCAGATGAAGCACGTGCGGCAGACTTTCTGGTGCCTTTTATTCTAAAAGGCTGTGGCCTTAAATGATGACATGGTGGCTGTTTGATAAGTGAGGTGCATAAACTGTTGCTATTTGCCTGTTTACGCACCTCGTTTACGGCTAAACACTTCGATATATTTAACCCTAGCTTTCGCTTAGCCTTACGCTACTTCTTGCGTTGGTTCTAAACCGTCGTCAGCATGCTGTGCTTTGGTATCAAACTCGATGCCATAGTTTTTGGGTAAAATCATATCAAGGGTGATAGCCACAATACCTGCCATCGTTACCGCTGAGCCAAAGATATTTTGAAAGAACTGCGGCGTTTGTGACAGTACGTCAGGGACAAAGGCGATACCCGTTGCCAGACCCAGTGAGGTGGCAATGATTAAGACATTACGATGCGTAAATTGCACGGTAGATAAGATACGAATACCAGCAGTCGCCACAGTCGCAAACATCAGTAGCGTGACGCCGCCAACGACAGGCTTCGGTAATTGCGTAAAAATAGCACCAAGGACAGGGAACAGTCCCATCAGGCATAGGAGGCCGCCCACATAGAATCCCACGTAGCGACTGGCAATACCCGTCATCTGGATCACCCGTTGTTTTGGCTAAAGGTTGTCACAGGGAAAGTATTGAATACCGCCGCAATCAGAGAGTTAACACCATCTCCTAGTACGCCGCCTTTGATGCGTTTCTCATAGAGAGGGCCTTTGATCGGTTCACCTGATATCATTGAGGTCGCCGTCAAATCGCCTGAGGTCTCGATACTGGTAATGATATACATAAAGGCAATAGGAATAAAAGCCTGCCAATCAAAACCAAAGCCATATTTAAAAGGGATCGGCACCGTAAAAAAAGCCGCTTCAGAAACCAGAGAAAAATCGATACGTCCCATAAATACGGCCGCGATAAGGCCGAGCATCAAACCGATAAAGATGGCGCTTGAGCGAATGACTTTATTATTGATGATGCTAATCAGTACGACACTTGCCAGCACACCACCGCCCAAAAGTAAGTTCGGAATACTACCAAAATCTTCAGCACCAAACCCACCTGCTAAGTCAGTCAGACCTACCTTGGTTAATGACAAACCAATCGTGACAATCACGCAGCCTGTAACAATAGGGCTCATAAAAGATTTGAGTTTGGTGATAAATTGACTCAAAAATATCTCAACAAATGCACCGAGAAATGAGACGCCAAAAATAACTGATAAAATCTCTTCTGGACCACCACCGCGGTTTTTTACCACAAACCCTGCCGTCAGTACTGCTGCCAAAAATCCAAAGCTGGTGCCTTGTAACGCCATGAGACCAGAGCCAACAGGACCTACTTTACGAGTCTGAATAAAGGTTGCGACGCCAGATACTATCAATGACATACTGAGAAGGTAGGGGATATGCTCTCCTAAACCTAATGTGCCACCTATGATAAGAGAGGGTGTGATGATACCTACAAACGCTGCAAGTACGTGCTGTATAGCACCTAAAAATGCTTTAATGGGGGTGGGACGGTCATGCAGTCTATACAGTAAATCGGTATTCGCTGGAACGTTTTCACTCATGGTGGTTTCCTCCTAAAATAACTGCTTAGCACCCGCTTAACTGTAGATATCAGACAATGTGGTAGATCACGAGATCAAAGTCTTAACCCAATCCTTGACTTGTTTTTTATCGATGTAAACAATAGTGTACGCATCCGTCTGTAAGATAAACAATGAAAATAGCTAATATATGTTGGCTAATATTTGAATAACCTGACCAATTAGTCAGGTCTATTTAGGGTATAGGTAAAATACAAATCATTGTAATGTTTTTTTTGATACTAGTGCGTTTACAGGTTTGTTACGAAGGAGGGAGGGTTAGGTAACATTGGAAAGCAGATCAAAGAAGAGGGGTGCTGACCATTGAGAACGAATAAGTACTAAGACCTATCGTTATATCTATTGCTGTTTTTTAAACAAAAAAAAGCCCAACCATAACGACTATGATTGGGGCATTTCAATTTTGCTTACTTGATATTTATTCTACTATAACCAAAATTGCTACTTTGGGCTTGATGACCATACGGGTGAGCGGATAACGCCTTGCCCTGATTTACCAAACGCTTCGCCACCATTGAGAGATTTGATGGTCAGCACCCCTTTGCCGCCTTGGGTCGAGGCGTAGACCACGCGTTTACCGTTTGGTGAGAAGCTTGGAGCTTCGTCGATACCTGTATTGCCAAGATTGGTAGTGATAGCACCATTGCTATTCATAATAGCCGCTGAGCGTCCACTCAAAAAGGCAATTTGTGTACCGTCACTGCTAAACTGTGGACTGGTCGCATAACCTCCATTTGAAACTTTAATGGTTTGTCCCGTGGCAAACTCGTAGCGATAGACTTGCGGCTTGTTAAAGCCAGTTTTATCACTGACAAAAACGAAAGATTTGCCGTCTGGTGCATAGCTTGGTTGTACTTCACTGCTTGGTAAATTGGTAAGCCTTCTAGGTGTACTGCCGCTGGCACTCATCTCATAGATATCAGCGCTACCTTCAAAACTACTAGAGAATAATATCTTGCTACCATCAGGAGAGAACGAGGGGCTTAGGTTACTACCTGAAAAAGGCGTCAGAGCAGTTGCACCGCCGCCACTGACGTTTTGCACGTAGATAACAGGATATGATTTCTCACGTTGTACCGAGTAGGCGATACGGTTGCCATCAGGTGACCATGCTGGTGAGAAGATAGAGCCTGCCACTTCAGTAATGGTTCTAGCGTTTTCGCCATCAGCATCCATTACTTTGAGACGAGAGATCTTTTGTTTGCCAGTTCCTGTTTCTTCAATATAAGCAATGCGTCCTGAGAAATCCCCTGGAATACCAGTAATCAGCTCGTACACTTTGTCTGCGATGACATGACCGGCATAACGCATACTTTCCCTATTATTGTCGGCGGTTAGGCTTTGCTTGCCTTCTATCACACGACCAGATTTGACATCGATGACTTCGTAATCGGTGATTATTTTGCCACGATTGGTACGCGTACTGCCGACAACCAGATACGGTATGCCCATGCTTTGCCAAACGGGTAATGTACCTGTCAGCTCTTTACTGCTGTGCGGCTGCTGTGGTAGATCTTGATTGGTTACTTTTAGCTCGGTTTTACTCAAGTCATTTAATATAATCGGTGATAAGACAGAGTCACCCGCAAACGATACAAACGCAACTTGGTTTTGCTGAACAGGAATCTCATAGTCCAATTCTAGTACAATAGGTGCAGCGAGCACGCTTTGCGATATTAGCAATGCTGAGGTACTGGCGAGTAATGAGACTAGTAGTTTTTTGTGGGTACGCATGAGTAAAGGGAGCTCCTAAAATTAGTATGATATTCATTTTTTATTTAATGAGACAAGCATCTAGATGAGGCAGCAACCTATGCGAGACAAGCCGCTTAACGTCACGTTACCAATATTATAAGAACCTAGCAACTGATTAATTGCTGCCTTTAAACTGTATGGTAAAAGTCGGGTATTTAGGGTCATCAGCATCAATCGGGAGACTGCCAGTATTGAGTACCGCTTGTTTTGCCGCTTCGTTGACCGTGTTATCAGGTCCAGAGGCCGTCACGTTGATCACATCGCCATTTTCATTGACAGTGATGGTCAAGATGGCACGTTGAGTAGAGCCTCGCGCGGCGGTAGGCGGCGTATAGTTGCGCTTGATTAAGTTGATGATTTCGCTGTTGCTGGCACCGCGACTGCCACTGGATGCAGAACGACTACTGCCCTTGGATGTACTAGAGGTTGACGTATCACCAGACATAGTAGACTGCCCATCTGATAGGCTAAAGGTTTTCCCTGCATTGCCAGAGCCGGCAGTATCAATCTCAATATTGCGATCGCTAGCAGTGGGACGTTTTATCTTTGGTGGATTGTTCTGCTTTTGACGAAACTCTCCCAGCCTTTTTTGTTCTTCTATGAGCTGGTCGCGTTTGCTTTGATCGACTTGGTCAAGCTCTTCCATGGCTGATTCATCTAATTGTGCTGCCCACTCAGCCATTTTGCGCTCATATTCTTGATTTTGCTCAAGCAGACGTTGTTGATGGTCTTCGCTCATCAGTATGGGTTGACCAGCTGGCTCCTCAGATCGTGTAAATACAGGGACACGTTGAGAGCTTGTCTGACTTGGATTTTGCGCACTGACGCTACTACCAGACACTTCTGGTTGAGCACTACTGGACGAATCGCTAGTGCTGCTATCCATCTGCATCGCACTGGCTGCTGCACGGTTGGCCAATATTTGTCCTTGCATTTCAGCAAGTTGCTCAGGAGACACCATGACCGTCTCAATACTACCAGCAGTCTCAACTTCAGTGGTTTGATAGTTATAAACCAGTATGCCAATGACAAGGCCATGCGCCAGTAAGCTTAGCAACGTCGGCAGTGTTAGCCCGTTGCTTTCTGGTTCGGTAGGTACATAGACGGCAGGAGCATTATGCATGGTAAGGATACTCATGAACGTGATTTGTCAGATTGATTACTAGGATTGGCTATTGTGATATGAAACGTTTACTAAGAGATATTTATCGCTATAAAGAAGGCGTGGGTAGAGGTGCGCCGGTCAGTAACCCAACTTTTTCGATACCTGCTTGTTGCAAAGTTGCCATGAGCGTCATGATAGCGCCATATTGGTTATTTTGATCAGCATTAATCATCACTTGCAATGGCTCAGTGTTGGTATTACCGCTCTGAGACTGTAAGTTGGATAAAGTGTTAATTAGCTCAGGCTCACTAATAGGCAAGTCGATATTATTTTCATAACTGATAAAAATCTCACCCTTGTCAGTCAATGAGACGATGACGGGCAACTGGCTCTGACTCATGGTATTGGTTTGCTCTTTTGGCAAATCAACATCGACACCCGTAATGAGCATCGGCGCTGTCACCATAAATATCACCAATAGCACCAGCATGATGTCAATGTAAGGTACGACGTTCATTTCTGCATTAAGAGCTTTTTTTTCACGGCCGTAGGGGTTTGGTTTCATAGCCCTGTCACCTGACCTGCATTAACTTGGGTTTCTTTGCTAATAGGTGCTTGTACGCTGGTCTCACGCTGCAGCATGCCCGTCATCTCATCACAAAATAAGGCACGCGAGTCATATAGTTGGCTCGATTTTGCTGTGAAGTGATTGTATGCCAATACCGCAGGAATAGCGGCAAACAAGCCCATGGCTGTCGCAATCAGCGCCTCAGCAATACCAGGCGCGACAGAGGCTAGGGTGGCTTGCTCCGTTTGCGACAGTCCCAAAAACGCGTTCATGATGCCCCAAACGGTTCCAAACAGTCCAATGTAAGGAGCCACCGAGCCGATACTCGCTAGCGTCGTCAGTCCTGACTCGAGTAATTGCTGCTGACGGCCCAAGCCGACGCGCAGTTTACGTTCAACACCGTCGATGATGTCATCTTTAGGTTGACGCTTTTTATGCATTCTTAGGTATTCTGAAAAGCCCACATAAAAAATCTGCTCAAGTCCCTGACGATCAGGAGAGCCTTGAATGCCTTGATATAGTTTGGCCAAGTCTTCGCCTGACCAAAACCAAGTCTCAAATTGTTGATCAAAGTTTTTGGCTGTACCAAGTCGAGCACTCATGCGAAAGATAATAACCCAGCTGAGCAAAGAAGCTAATAACAATAGTGCCATCACAATCTGCACCAATAGACTGGCTTGGGTAATAAGATCGACAATATTTAATGATTCAGGCATGTAATGGACTCACGAATAATTGATAACAGCTGGCTGGAATAGTGGTATCCGAACCAGACAACCCCTAAACAAACACTATTTACTTTTTATTATTTAATACGCAGCACGTTTCTTCACTAAAAATTTGTAACTGTGCTTAGAAAAATGCTGCAACAGTAAGTATCGCGATTTAGGTATCGGTATAATAACCCCCTAGTTTACTTCTAAATGAGAGAAAGGTCATTATTAATGTGTTAAACGACTATTTAGTTGGGCTACTACTGATTCATTCAATAGTTAGTTGGATAACATGGATAATGACCGAGCAAATACTTATTACCTAAAACTTATGACTCAAACCGAATATTTCCTCAATGACGAGTAGAAAGTAGTTTTTCGAATAGCGTCGAGCAGCATGACTATATATAGCTTTTCATGTGGCTTTTTTGGCCAATAGTCTTGAAGTCTCTCAAAATCCTATTTTGTACGAGATAGACATTATCAACGATTGAGTTTGTAAGATAACTGGTCTAATATGTTACGCTTTGTTACTACATTATTCTTATTGTGGCATCGTTATTTTTTCGCTGAGGTCATGTTCAATTTTAGGTAATGATGACTTTTTATTAGCCAGTCGGGGGCGACACTTATGAATGCAATTGAACGCTATTTTGGGATTAATGGTGAAAATACCACGATCAAAACAGAAATCATCGCTGGTATAACCACGTTCTTGACGATGGCTTATATTATCTTTGTCAACCCTAACGTCTTAGCCGATGCAGGTATGGATAAAGGGGCCGTATTTGTAGCGACCTGTATAGCAGCAGCAGTAGGTTGTTTCATTATGGGTATCTACGCCCGACTACCAGTTGCGCTCGCACCAGGTATGGGTCTTAATGCCTTCTTTACCTATGGTGTGGTGCTTGGTATGGGCTACGCATGGCAGACAGCGCTAGGTGCGGTGTTCTTGTCTGGTTGTATCTTTGTACTATTGAGTCTATTTAAGATTCGTGAAGCAATTATTAATGCTATTCCAACATCCCTCAAGAACGGCGTAGTTGCTGGTATTGGTGCGTTCTTGGCGTTTATTGCATTGCAAAGCGCAGGCATCATCGTCAATCATGATGCAACTTTAGTTGGTCTTGGTGACATGACATCATTCGGTCCTGTCATGGCTTCATTAGGTTTTGTTGTTATCATTGGTCTGTCTTACAAGAGAGTCCCAGGTGCGGTAACCATTGGTATTTTATTGGTTGCGTTGATTAGCTTATTAATGGGCTATACACAGTTCACAGGTATCATCTCTTCACCGCCTTCTATTGCACCGACGCTGATGCAGTTAGACATTGCTGGTGCATTTGATGTGGGCATGATCAGTGTTATCTTTGCTTTCTTATTTGTCGATTTGTTTGATACTGCTGGTACTTTGATTGCTACCACTAGCCAAGCAAAATTAACGGACAAAGATGGCAATATCCCGAACATGGGCAAAGCACTACTTGCTGATTCAACAGCGACAGTAGCGGGTTCTTTACTGGGCTATATTGAGAGTATCTCTGGTATTGCCTCAGGTGGCCGTACAGGCTTAATGGCTGTTACGGTAGGTGTGCTATTCCTGTTCAGTATTTTCTTCTCGCCGCTAGCAGGTATGATTCCAGCTTATGCAACGGCTGGCGCTATCTTTTATGTAGCCGTACTTATGATGGGTACCCTAAAGGACATTAACTGGAGCGACTTAACAGAAGCAGCACCAGTGGTCGTGGTATTGCTATTCACACCGCTTACATACTCTATCGCTGACGGCATCGCACTTGGTTTTATTACCTTTACGGCTGTAAAAGCAATTGCAGGCAAGTTTGCAGATATCAGTATCGCTGTCTGGATTTTGACTGCTATATTGTTGTTCAAGATTATTTTCTTATAATGCAAGGCGTTATAAGACATTAGATAGTGTCTTAAACAAGAAACCCTCCTTATTATTTGATGACAAGGAGGGTTTTTCTTTGTCAGTAAATAAGCCTATCGTCTTGATCTAAGCCCTGTATGCTCGATGTTAATGTTTGGTATTTTTGTTACTGGTATTAAGCAGCGTGATGACAAACTATAGGCAATAGCAAACAAAAAAACGTAACCAAAGAGTCATAGTCAGTAAATTGCTTGTAAGTTATTGTTATTTAGATAGAAATTAATTATTTGAAAATGATTAATTTCGTTAGTTTGAAAAAAAATTTCGTGATATTATAGCCGAGTTAAGCGCATCACCTCAATCAACGCCGTAGAGGTTTTTCTTACAGTGAATTAGCATCATCAAAGATGACAGATTTGTAATTATTAGAGCGATTTTTCGGTTCAATAAGGCGATATTTGGTCATCACACTCCTTTCACTACTAACAAGAAGAAGGCACTAATGCCGCTTAGCTTTTCGTTGTTGCCTTTGTATTGTTAACGTAGCCCGTTTAACAGTCGAACGACCTACTTAACCGTCTCCAGCCTATGCTGGATTTTTAGTTTTGTGATGGCGCCGTTTGGTCTTTTGATTATTGCTGTGAATATCCGTCAGTAACCACTATTTTTTGATAGCGGTTATGAGCAGTTATACAGGACGATCAGACTTCCTAAAGCACCATTTATTATGGTTTTTAAACGATAGTTATGGAGTTATTATGAACCCAGTAGACCAATTTACCCCGCAAGAGCCGATCTTGTTTAATCCTGTTGATATGCTGTCGCCTGAGTATCTCGCCCAGTCAGCAGAAGCGCTAAATAAGCGTATTTCGCCGCTATATAGCGCCGATGAAGAACGTTGGTTGTCTGAGTTATTGCCACTTGCCAAACCCAGTATAGAAGAACGCGATGCTGCTGCTGAGCAAACGCGCAAACTGGTCGAGCACGTGCGTAATGATGGTAAAGCCGTCAAAATGGTTGACTCATTACTGCTTGAGTATAGCCTTGATACCCAAGAAGGTATCTTGCTAATGAGCTTGGCAGAAGCCTTGATTCGTGTGCCAGACAACTATACGGCTGATGCGTTGATTCATGACAAAATGAGTGTGGCTGACTGGAAAAAGCACATCAAAAATGACAACGGCTTTATGGTCAATGCTTCTACTTGGGGCATGATGATGACTGGTCGCGTTGTCAGTATTGACAGCAGCACCACTGCATCAGGTTTCTTGGATCGCATGACTAAAAAGATGGGCGAGCCTGTCATTCGCAGTGCGATGCAAAAAGCCATGCGTATCATGGGTCATCAGTTTGTATTAGGCGAGACCATCGAAGACGCCAATAAAAACAGCCAACCATATCGTAATAGAGGCTATACCTATTCATTTGATATGTTAGGTGAAGCGGCGATCACGCATAAAGATGCGGAAAAATACTTCAATGACTATCTACATGCGATCAGAGCTACGGCCAACGTAAAAGTCAAAGAAGGCATGCCAAAGCCGTCAGTGTCTATCAAATTATCAGCACTACATCCTCGCTATGAAGCCACGCAAGAAGCGCAAGTAATGGGCTTATTGCGTCAGCGCTGCCTGCTATTGATTGAAGCGGCACGTGAAGTCAATGTCGATATCAGTATTGATGCTGAAGAAGCAGATCGCCTTGAGATTTCTCTAAAACTGTTTGAGTCTTTGTACCGTGATAATTTAACGGCGGACTGGGATGGTTTAGGTATCGTTGTACAAGGGTACTCTAAACGCGCAATCGCTGTATTAGCGTGGCTTGCTCGTTTGTCTACTGAAGTCGGTGATCGTATTCCAGTACGTCTAGTAAAAGGCGCTTACTGGGATACTGAGATCAAACTTGCTCAGCAAAAAGGTCTATCAGGCTATCCAGTTTGGACACGTAAAGAAGGTACGGATACTGCATACCTTGCTTGTGCGCGCTTCTTATTGTCAGACCATCTGCGCGGCCTAATCTGGCCACAGTTTGCGACGCATAATGCGCATACACTGTCATCAATCATGACCATGAGTGCACATAGAGACTTTGAGTTTCAACGTCTGCACGGCATGGGCGATGCACTTTACGATCATATTTTGCAAGCTTATGAGATTCCTGTACGTATCTATGCTCCGGTGGGCGCGCATAAAGACTTGCTACCGTACTTGGTACGCCGCTTGCTCGAAAATGGTGCCAACAGCTCGTTTGTTCATCAGTTGCTAGACAAGTCTTACCCAATCGAAAAGCTAACGGTCCATCCATACGACAAGCTGCTTGGTAATGCAACATTGCACAATCCAGACATCCCGTTACCGTTAGAGATTTACGGTGAACGCCGTGCAAGTTTTGGCCCTAATATCTTTGTAGAGTCACAATGGCTGCCGTTCAAATCAGCTATTGATAGCCATCTGCATAAGACATGGTCAGCAACCTCTATCATCAATGGTAAAGCTGTTGATACCTACGAAGTAGATGGTCAAACGAATCAGCTTGATACGCAGACTGTACTTGCGCCTTGGAACCACGAAGTTAGTGCTGGTAAAGTAACTTATGCCAACGCTGAAGTGGCTCGCCAAGCGATTGACGTTGCTGTTGCTGGTCAAGATGTATGGAAAAATGTACCAGCTGCTAAGCGTGCTGAGATATTACGTAAGATTGCTGAGCTATACGAAGAAAACTACGCTGAACTAATGGCACTATGCCAAGTTGAAGCGGGCAAAACCATGCAAGACGGTATTGATGAAATCAAAGAAGCCGTTGATTTCTGTCGTTTCTATGCTGACGAAGCAGAGCGTCTAGATGACGTCGTACATGAGTTCACAGACTTGGCTGGCAAGCAGTCTCGTCAAGTGTATAAAGCACGCGGTACTTTCGTTTGTATCAGTCCATGGAACTTCCCATTGGCTATCTATACGGGACAGATTGTAGCTGCACTTGCTGCAGGTAACACGGTAGTAGCGAAACCTGCTGAACAAACCAGTTTGGTAGCTCACTTTGGTGCCCAGTTGATGTATCAAGCGGGTATACCTGCAGAAGCATTGCAATTGGTCATTGGTGCAGGCGACGTAGGTGGTGCTTTGACGGCTGCTGATAATATCGCAGGTGTGATATTTACAGGTTCGACTCAAACAGCCCAACGTATCAACCAAAGCCTAAACGACCATGCACAAACCAGTGGCGAATTGCCTGTATTTATCGCTGAGACTGGCGGTCAAAACGCGATGATCGTTGACTCAACAGCATTGCCAGAGCAAGTCGTTAGAGATGCGGTACTATCAGCATTTGGTTCAGCAGGTCAGCGTTGTTCAGCTTGTCGCATATTGTGCGTACAAGAAGAGATGGCGGATGATTTAATCGAGCTATTACAAGGTAATATGGCTGAGCTGTCTGTAGGTAATCCTTTATATGCTGCGACAGATGTAGGTCCAGTGATTGATGCAGATGCTAAGCATGGTTTAGAGGCGCACATCGAACGTATGAGTGCTGAGCCGACTGCTACTATCTTGGCACAGACGCCGATGAGCTCAAGCTCAGTCGTCAGTCAAGAGAAGTCTACTTTTGTATTGCCAACCGCAATCGAAGTGAAAAGCATTGATGTGATCGGCGGTGAGCACTTTGGCCCAATTCTACACGTACTGCGTTACCAAGCACGTGATTTGAATAAGCTGATTGATGCCATTAACAACACAGGCTTTGGTTTGACGTTAGGTATCCATAGCCGTATCGAAAATACTGTTGAGCACATTGAGCGCCGTGCCTTTGTCGGTAACACTTACATCAACCGTAACCAAATCGGCGCGGTCGTAAACGTACAGCCATTCGGTGGTTGTGGTCTGTCAGGTACTGGCCCTAAAGCTGGTGGCCCGCACTATGTCGCGCGTCTCATGCAACTTAGCTCAGAAACAGTCAACGCTGAACAGTCAGCTGCTCATATGACAGCGACCGAAACCCAAACTACCACTCAAACAGAACTCGCATAAGGAGTAGCAACATGGCGACTGAATTCAAAAAAAATCATGCCCAGGTTTGTGAATCTTGGCGATTACTCGGCGCAGTCAACCGCGCAACGTATCTACAAGCAGCCATTCCAAAACTGGCATTGCTCACTGGTGATGCCAATAAAGCAAAGCGTTTATTCAACCATTTGTTGAGCGCTGCGCCTAGCTTGGATGAGATGCATCGTATGACAGGGGCAACAGGCGAGTCCAATGACTTGTATGTGACTGGTCGTGGTAAAACCATGGTCATAGGCGGCGAAACTGCTAGAGCCATGGCAGTATTGGGTCAGCTTATCGCGGCACTCCTAACAGGTAATGAAGTTATATTGCATTGTCCAAGCCAAGATGAGATGTGTAATGAAGCTGCTAAGATACTGCACGACACAGGTATCAGCGAAGATGTATTGAGTGTGGCTAACGATTCGCAAACAGCCACGCTTTTATATATCGATCGTCTAGCACAAGTGGCTGTCTCTGGTAGCCGCAGCGAAGTGCAAGTCATCAGTCAAGAGCTTGCCAATACTGACGGTATTTTGACACAGGTTATCAGTGTCACTGATATGGAAGGCTTGTCAGAAATGCTAACGCCTGATTATCTGCATCGTTTTGTCACTGAGCGAGTCAAGACTATCAATACCACAGCAATCGGTGGTAACGCGAGCTTGCTTGAGCTTGGTACAGAGTAGAATCACTGCATTAATTACGAATCTGCTTAGCTTTTATATCAATTCTCATAAAGGCTAAGCGGTATTTGGTAGCGCTATAACTACCAAACTAGTAACTGCATAAGATATATAAGAAAAAGCCGCTATCTGAGTAATTATCAGATAGCGGTTTTTTTTGTTTATGCTGTTTAACTGAAGCCTGATGACAGGATGTTATTCAGCAATATCAACCCATACCCAGCCGTTCTCTAGCCATTCGCTCAAATCATCTGCATCAACATCGGTGACGTCGCTATGTTGTAATGCTTCACCATTGGCCAAGCGTACTAGTACTGCTATCGCCGATTCATCAAGCCCATCGATACGTTGACCATTAGCATACAGTACAGTGCCATCAGTGGTCTGGCTATAGAGTAGGCGGTTGCTATAGTCCGCCTGCAATGTGGCCCCTTCTGATAGGGCCTGTATTAGCTCATCGGTATCTAACGTCTCTTCTGGCATCAGCGCATCATATTGGCGTTTACTAACTACTTCAGAAACTGCTTGGCGAATCATATCATCACCGCGATCAGATTGTAGCATCTCTAGTAATTGCGCCTTGATAGCGGCAATACTATCTGCTTGCAATTCACCTGACGCTTGTAGCGCTTGCGGTAGTAGCATCGGGATAAATAGCTTGCTGTCGTTAGTCGCAATATCGGCCACACTATCGATGATTTGCATCAGGTTTGGACGGCGGCAACCAAACGAGAAAGTCAAACAGTCATTTTGTGCTACACCGAAATGTGATAATTTAGGCGGTACATAAAGGACATCACCTGCTTCTAGTATCTCATCAAAGATCAGTTCGCCCATGTCGTTAAATAAACGCAGCGGCTCATCAGCAACAAACTCTGTCTGGTCATCACAGAATTTGCCTAGTTGCCAACGTCTAGAGCCATAGCCTTGTGCCAAAAACACATCGTAGTCGTCATAATGTTTACCAACCGACCCACCTGCTGGCGCATAAGAGACCATGATGTCATCGCGCTGCCATTGCGGAATAAAGTCAAACGCTTGCCACAACTGACCAAGCTCTGGCGACCATTGCTCAAGATTCTGTACCAATACGGTCCATTGCTCTGGTAGGTTTTCAAAATCAGTCTCATTCAGTGGGCTTTTTTTAAGTTGCCACTGTGCCTGACCTTCTTTTTTACTGGTTGCTTGAGTCAGCAGTCTTGCGCTAGCATCTTCTTCAAGTGCAAGACCAATCATGTCATCTGGCTCAAACATATCAACTAGCTGCGGCAACCCTTGCTTAATAAGCAGTGGCTTCTTTTGCCAGTATTCAGTCAGGAATTGCTTAGGCGTGATAGAGTCGGGTAAACAAAGAGGAATAGAAGTCATTGATAAATCCATATTTTGGCGGTGTACAAGATTAATAATAAGGGATGCTTTATAGGAAGGTTTTAATAGTTTAAGATTGTCATCTATTTGATGTCTATTATTTTGGTGACGTTTATATAGTACATATAAGCAATAACGATTATCAAAATAATAGCTGTCAGCAGAGCACCCACTCAATCGTAGGAACGTTATGAAAAAGCTGCATTTTGTTGTCATCATCGCTAGCGTATTTTTGCTACAGGCCTGTGTCCATAAAATCGTCACAGTACCCGCAAAAATCGCTTATAAAACTACCAAAGGCGTGGTCAAAGGAACCGTTGCTGTGGGTAAAGCCATCATACCGGGCGACAGTGATGACGATGATGATAAAAAATAAAACCTTACTTATCAACTATGGGTTTTGAATCAAAAGCAATCGGATCAAAACCAATCATAGCGTTCAAAGTAAGGTTAATAGTTATTCAGATAATAGCTATTAAGATAACAACTGAATAAGATAAAATTACTATCAAGTAGGAGCGAGTAAATAATACTAGGCGCTCCTACCAGTATAGTATGTTCTTATTATCAGTATGCTCTTATTAGCTATTAAAGCTTGGCAATCCATTCTTTAATAGCGCGTGCTTGCTCAGCGGCATTACCGATATAAGTAGCAGGCGTCAATGCACGCAAGCGTTCTTTATCCGCATCACTAACTGCCGATAGCTCATCGCTTTCGACAAAGGTTAGCATGGCTTCACGAGTCATGGCATTACCACGAGTCAAGGCTTTTAGTTTTTCATACGGGTTTTCAACACGGTAGCGACGCATGACCGTTTGAATCGGCTCTGCCAACACTTCTTGCGCTTGATTCAAGTCATCATTTAAACGCTGTGCATTTAGCTCAAGTTTACCCACGCCTTTTAGACAAGCGTCAAACGCTATCATGCTCTGTGCTAGGCCAACACCGATATTACGCAGCACCGTTGAGTCCGATAGGTCACGCTGCATACGTGAAATTGGTAACTTCTCACCCAAATGGGCCAGCATCGCATTGGCAACGCCTAAGTTACCTTCAGAGTTTTCAAAGTCAATTGGATTAACTTTATGCGGCATGGTAGAAGATCCAACTTCACCGTCTTTTAGACGCTGTTTAAAATAGCCTAAGCTAATATATTGCCAAATATCACGGTTGAAATCGATCAAGATGGTATTGAAGCGCTTAACAGCATCAAACAACTCAGCGATATAGTCATGTGGCTCAATTTGAGTCGTATAAGGGTTAAAGGTTAACTCTAGACGCTGATCGATAAATGCTTCAGCATGGCTCTGCCAGTCGACGTCAGGATACGCTGAAAAATGCGCATTATAGTTACCAACGGCGCCGTTAATCTTACCTAACAACTCTACTTGACCGATTTGCTTGATTTGACGAGCTAGGCGATAGGCCACGTTTGCCATCTCTTTACCAAGCGTTGTTGGACTGGCTGTCTGACCATGCGTACGTGATAGCATTGGTTGGTCAGCATGAGCAATAGATAAGTCAACGATACTATCAGTCACTTGCTGCATTTTGGCAACGACGAGCTCACGGCTGTCTTTTAGCATCAATGCATACGATAGGTTATTGATGTCTTCACTGGTACAGGCAAAGTGAATGAATTCAAGTGAATCGATTAAGGCATCCTGACCACGGAACTTGTCTTTGATAAAGTACTCAACCGCTTTTACATCATGATTGGTCGTCGCTTCGATGTCTTTGATAGCTTGAGCATCTGCTTCGCTAAAATCATCAACGATTGCATTCAAAAAAGCGTTGGTCTGGTCATCAAATGCTGCTAATTCACCAATTGCGCTGTTGTCAGCTAAAGACTGCAACCAGCGAATCTCTACCGTAACGCGAGCTTTGATTAGACCAAATTCAGATAAATAAGGACGTAAACTGTCAGCCTTTGATGCGTAACGGCCATCAATTGGAGAGAGAGCGGTAAGTGGGGTCATGGTTATGCCTCAGTAGTTATGAAATAAAAAACTGCAAGAGTCTAGATAAAAAATTACCATATAATAAACGACGTCGAAATCGTTGCGCGTAATATAGCAGAAATATGATATTAAAAAAGCGGTCTATGCAAATAAAGCGATGTTGACGCTCGTTAAAATTATGTTATTTACTGCATCAACATCTGTGCTTTAGGTTGGGTATTAGGAATCAATTAGAATCCGCAAGGTGCATCGATAGATTCAATCACGCCACCGCCTAGACATACTTCATCGATATAAAATACCGCTGATTGTCCAGGAGTGACAGCGCGCTGTGGCTCATCAAATACCACGCGCACTTCGCTGCCATCAGCATTGGTCGCAAACACGCGACACGCTTGATCTGGCTGGCGATAGCGAGACTTTTCCATACAGGATAGGCCTTCGTCGCTAAACACATCCGCAGGTGGTAAACCATCAATCCAATCAAGCTTATAGGCTTTTAGCTCGTTGCTCATTAGCATGGGATGTTCATGCCCTTGACCGACGATTAAACGGTTTTTCTCTAAGTCTTTTGCCAATACAAACCACGGTGCCTCTACACGGTCTTTAACCCCGCCAATGCCGATGCCGCCGCGTTGACCCAGTGTGTAATACATGAGGCCGTCATGAGTGCCGATGACTTTATTATCATCAGTAAGTATCTCACCTTTTTGGGCAGGCAGATATTGCTGTAAGAAGTCTTTAAAACGGCGCTCACCAATAAAGCAAATGCCTGTAGAGTCTTTCTTTTTAGCCGTCGCTAGGTCATGCTCTTCAGCGATCTGACGTACTACTGGCTTTTCAAGCTCACCAACTGGGAATAGCGTTTTGGCGATTTTGTCACCGCCAACCGCATGTAAGAAATAGCTTTGGTCTTTATTGTTATCAAGACCGCGTAAGAGCTGAGCAACCTCGTCACCTTCGGCATTGGTATAATTCACACTGCGACGCGTATAGTGACCTGTAGCGATATAATCTGCACCAAGCGTCAACGCATAGTCCAAAAACGCCTTAAACTTGATTTCTTTATTGCACAAGATATCAGGGTTTGGGGTACGTCCTGCTTTATATTCTGCCAAAAAGTGCTCGAATACGCGATCCCAGTATTCCATAGCAAAGTTGGCCGTGTGCAGCTTCATACCGATTTTGTCACATACGGCTTGCGCGTCTGCTAAATCATCCATCGCCGTACAGTATTCGGTGCCATCATCTTCTTCCCAGTTCTTCATAAACAAGCCTTCGACCTTGAAGCCTGCCTGCTGAAGTAGAACGGCTGATACAGAAGAATCGACCCCGCCTGACATACCGACAATCACATGCTTGGTGCTAGGATTTTCGACATCAGCAAGTGTTAAAGGGCGATGAGCATTAAAAGACTCAGAAACGGTTGTGCTTGAGGTATTTTGTATGGCTGACATAAAATGGCTCAACTATTTATACGTTATCCAAAGTACATGCCGCCGCCAAGTGTTATGCAATCACTACAATACGTAGTCTCAGCACAACAACGTCAGCTTGTCTTTTGGATCTGGTATTATGATAAAATAAACATCATATTATACCAGTTAATTGAAACTGGTGGCGACCGATGGTGTCTGGCTACTGGTAAAACCACTTTGAAAATTCAGATAGTGGTTTTGAATTATTTTAATCACCTTTAACTCATCTTGGAATAATAATGATAAAAATTGGTCAAGGTATCGATGTTCATGCTTTTCATAATAATGGTCAGCAGCAGCAATATGTCATTCTAGCAGGCGTGCCTATTGAGCATACTCACAGTTTGCTGGCACACTCTGATGGTGATGTGGTCTTGCACGCATTGGCTGATGCGCTTCTTGGTGCTTTAGCACTTGGCGATATCGGGCAGCATTTTCCCGATACCGATGCGGCACATGCTGGATTGGATTCACGAGTATTGCTGCGTTATGTTTATAGTAAAGTGCAAGAGGCTGGTTATAGCCTAGGTAATGCTGATATTACGGTAATGTGCGAGCGTCCAAAGTTAGCGCCGCATAATCTAGCCATGCGCGCTAATATCGCTAGTGACCTGCAAACAGATATTAGCAATATCAGTGTAAAAGCCACCACGACTGAAAAATTGGGATTTACGGGTCGTCAAGAGGGCATCATGGCCAATGCCGTGGTATTATTAGTCCCTAATGCTATCGAACCTATATAGATCGAAATTCGTGCTTGTAATACAGCGGCAGTCGCCCCATGTATCAGCCACGTCTTTACACAATTATTTTATATAAATAATCATTTTAATGAACCGCTTTATCAATAGGAGCTTTTATGAGTGAGCAAACCCCAAACACTGCTGCAAACGACGTTGAACAATTGATCCGTGATCAAATTCGTGACAATAAAGTTATTATCTACATGAAAGGCACACCGCAATTTCCACAGTGTGGCTTCTCAGCGCGCTCTATCGAAGTGTTGACTCAGATTGGTCGTCCATTTGCGTTTGTAAACATTTTAGAAAACCCAGAAATCCGTGCAACGTTGCCAAAAATCGCTAACTGGCCAACATTTCCACAATTATGGATTGATGGCGAGCTAATGGGTGGATCAGACATCATCTTACAAATGTATCAATCAGGCGAGCTAAAGCCATTGGTTGAAGCAAACAGCCCTGCTGCTTAATACTTAAAAGTGTGAATTGGATGTCTTTGATGTCTAATTAGCCTTTGCAAGATACAAGCACAGCAAACCCAGATAGTCATTTGATGGCTATTTGGGTTTTTTTATTGTCGCTATTAGTATCGTTAGTAGCGTATTTATTATTGTCCCCATTAGTGTTTCCACGCGCCTATGTCATTAGGCCTCGTTGTTTTTATAGGATTTACCCCCATATAGTGTCCAAGATACCAGCGATATAAATAATAATTATCAGATGAGTAAGAGAGCTTTATGAATAACCAAACCAGCGAACAATTAAATGAGCAAAGAGAAGCGGCTGAGCAGGCAGCGATTGAAAAACGCCGTGAACGTTTAAAAAATGAATCGACACGTATTATTGAGATTGCTAATAATGAGTCATACTCAGCCCTTAAATGTATTCATCAGCTGAGTGTGGCGGGCGGTGCAACTGAAGCGACATATGTTGCGATTGAGCAGCGCATCGTTGTAGACCAAGACCCTGCAGGCGCTTATCATTTGGCACTTTTAGCACAGAACACGCCAGATTTGCCTATTGATGCCCGTCAGCTTATCGAGTTGGTAGTCAACAAGGGTGATAACCATCAACGCTTGGCATTGCTCAAAAACTTACCATTACCGCCAGTTGAGCTTATCAAAGAGCAGATTTTGGCCAGTGATGATGGTGAAGCGATTGGTCAAATGAACGCCTATCTACAGATCAATCCAGAAGGGTATGGTAGTCATCATATGCTGTCTAGTGGGCAATCAGATCAGATCGTACCGCTTAGCCCTGGCAATAATAACCAAAATGATAGTTAAAATAGTCATTAGTAAGGCAACAACTAGTAAGACAGTAACTAGAGTAGAGAACTTTTCGCTTAATTTTAATAGTTTTTATCCTAGCGTTTTTTAAGCGTGAAAAAATTGTTATAATGATGGGTTATTCAACCAATTATGAACGACTTATCTGAGTCGTTATCTTCTTATAAATTCGACTGACGTTTATTTGCTGACTGTTTTCTTATTTGAACATAAGATATGGCAATCAGCAGCGTTATGAGTCAAGTGAGGCACACATGCAATACCCAAAACATTACGACGTGATAGTGATCGGCGGTGGTCATGCCGGTACAGAAGCTGCTCTGGCGGCTGCACGTATGGGCGCACAGACCTTATTGTTGACGCATAATATTGAGACGCTCGGACAGATGAGTTGTAACCCTGCGATTGGCGGTATCGGTAAATCGCATTTAGTGCGTGAGATTGATGCGTTGGGCGGTGCAATGGCGCTGGCAACGGACAAGGCTGGTATCCAGTTTCGCGTATTAAACAGCCGTAAAGGGGCTGCCGTTCGTGCCACGCGTGCGCAAGCAGATCGTATCTTGTATAAAGCAGCTATCCGCCATACGCTAGAAAACCAGCCAAATTTAGATATATTCCAGCAAGCCGCTGATGATATCTTGGTAGAGAATGGTCGTGCGTCGGCAGTAGTTACTTCAACGGGTATTATCTTTAAGACTGAAACAGTGGTATTGACCTCAGGGACTTTCTTGGGCGGCGTTATTCACATTGGTATGGAGAACTCAAATGGTGGCCGTGCAGGGGATCAGCCTTCTATCAAGTTGGCAGATCGTTTACGTGAACTTAAGCTACCAGTTGGTCGTTTAAAAACAGGTACGCCAGCTCGTATCGATGCTCGTAGTGTTGATTTCAGTGTAATGACGGTACAGCCGGGTGATACGCCATTGCCAGTGATGAGCTATATGGGTGATGTCTCTATGCACCCTGAGCAAGTCAATTGCTATATCACGCATACCAATGCGCGTACACATGACATTATCCGTGAAAACCTTGACCGTTCACCAATGTTCTCTGGGAAAATCGAAGGCGTAGGCCCGCGTTATTGCCCATCTATCGAAGATAAGATTCATCGCTTTGCGGATAAAGACAGCCACCAGATTTTCATCGAGCCAGAAGGTCTGACCACACATGAGTTGTATCCAAATGGTATCTCAACCAGTTTGCCATTTGATGTACAGTTAGACTTTATTCATAGTATGAAAGGCTTAGAAAACGCGCATATTACTCGTCCGGGTTATGCGATTGAGTATGATTATTTCGATCCACAAAACCTCAAGCCAACGCTTGAGACTAAGTCGATTGATCGTCTGTACTTTGCGGGTCAGATTAATGGTACGACAGGCTACGAAGAAGCGGGCGTACAAGGCTTGCTTGCAGGTACCAATGCGGCATTGGTCACTACTAACAATAGCGAGTTTGACACATGGACACCGCGCCGCGATGAAGCGTATCTTGGGGTGCTTGTCGATGACTTGATTACCCATGGTACTACCGAGCCATATCGTATGTTTACGAGTCGCGCAGAATATCGCTTGCTCTTACGTGAAGACAATGCCGATCAGCGTTTGACTGAGACTGGTCGTAAGCTAGGTCTAGTAGACGATGTACGCTGGCAAGCCTATCAAGAGAAAATAGAAGCCATCGCCACAGAAACTTCACGTTTAAAAGATATGTGGGCCACGCCTGCTAATGCTTTAGGTAAACAAGTGACCGAGCAAACAGGTGAAGTGTTGTCTAAAGAGTCGACCGCCTTCGATTTGCTAAAGCGTCCGCAAATACATTTTGCTGATATCGCCGCTATCACTGACTCAACGGTTGATGCGCAAGTGGGTGAGCAGATAGAGATTTCTGTCAAATATGCAGGCTATATCGATCGTCAGCAAGAAGATATCGATCAAATGAAGCGTTTAGAAAACACGGCGCTACCGTTAGATTTTGATTATAGTATCGTGTCAGGTCTATCAAATGAGATAGTACAGAAACTTACGCAAGTTCGTCCTGCGACGTTAGCTCAAGCGGGACGTGTTAGTGGTGTAACCCCTGCTGCTATTCAGTTGTTGGCGATGACGGTTAAAAAGCATAAAAAAGCAAAAGCTGCATTGGACTCATAACAGCTATGTAATAAAGCCTTTTATAATAAGGCACTTATAGTATAAGAAGCCCGTAACGATATTTCGTTACGGGCTTTTGTTTATCAAAAAAATAGTCAGTTCTAAAAGAAAGTCACATGTCACCTTGTCCTACCTGCCACTTTGTCTCTATACTAGGTCAGTAAATTTTCTTAATACTTGTTAATTTTTATCGCTGATGTCCATATATTGATGGGCTTGTCACCGAACTGAGTCTACTTATGATTGATGCTATTGTTTTTGCTATTACTATTGTCTTACCCAACCTTGCCTTAATGTGGTTGGGTTTTTTTATGCAAAGACGGGGTGAAGCAAGCCAAACTTTTATCGATCAGGCATCAAGTTTTGTCTTTAATTATTGCTTGCCGTGTTTATTGTTTTTTAGCGTGGTCGATAGCGACGTCGATTATGGTAAGCAAATTACGCTTATCCTGGTTGGTATCTTGGTGACGTTTATATTATTTATTGGCGCAGAGTTTTATGCCAAACGCTTCGTCAAGCGTCCTGAAGACCAAGGCGTGTTTGTACAAGGCGTATTCCGTAGCAACATGGCCATCATTGGCCTTGCAACCGTGGCCAACGCTTACGGCGCGCAAGGGTTAAGTATCGGTGCTGTCTATATGGGCGTGGTGACGATACTGTTTAATATCTTAGCGGTCATTACCCTAAGCCGCGTATCCAAAAGCGTGGATGACACATGGGTTAGTCGCGGCACGATGATTGTGAAAAAATTACTGACCAATCCTTTGATTTTGGCATTGGTTGGGGCATTCGTCTACAAAGCATTGCCGTTACCACCGCTTACTGGGGTAATTCATACGACTGGCGACTTACTGGCAGCGGTGGCTCTGCCGCTAGCACTGATCTGTGCAGGTGCTAGTATTAACCTAAAGTCTATGTTGCATCCTTCGGGCTTATCCATGCAGGCGAGCATTGGGCGAATTGTCATTGCGCCATTGATTGCTATCGCTGTTGGACTTGGGTTCGGGTTGTCAGGCGTGCATATGGGGGTTTTGTTTTTGATGGTCGCATCACCAACAGCTGCAGCCAGCTATGTCATGGCAAAAGCAATGGGTGGCAATGACGTATTAGCGGCTAATATTTTGGCATTTACCACTGTTGTCGGCATGTTTGGTATGGCGATTGGGGCAGCGACGTTACGTGCGCTTGGATTGATGTAATGCAGATTTTATACTATCTTTAAATAAGCAAGTACTTTCGCTTTATCTAATTTTGATAGTCTTAAAAAAGCCCTCTTTTCAAATAAGAAAAGAGGGCTTTTGGTATTAATCTAGCGTTCGCTATTACGCTTGTCTTCACGGCGCTGCTTGCGCTTTGGGCTAGTACGATAGGTCAGATAACCACCGATAGCCATAACGGCAAGAAAGGCGACGATATACATAAATATCGACGAGCCAATCATGAGCGATGCACCGATAATTGGAGTTGCTTCCATGTCAAAAATCCAGTTAAGGTTCATCAATAATTATGCAAGTGTCTCATTTCATTGTAAAGTAAATAAGTTTAGCTCCGGTGTAAGTTCAAGTGAACGGATACGGGCAGCTTGGTCATATATATTGGCCGTCACAATCAGCTCATCTGGCTGATAGGTTGCCAAAAACGCAGCGAGTCTTGGTTTGACCGTGTCGACAGAGCCAATGAATGATACTGACAATGCATTGTCTACCATCATTTTCTCTGCTTGACTCCAGATACTGTCCATATCGTGGGTAGGCTTAGGCATTTGACCTGTTTCGCCACGACGCAGACGTACAAAACTCTGCTGTGCTGAAGTAAAATGATACTCGGCGGTCGCATCATCATCAGCCAGCAATAAGTTTGCAGCTAGCATCACATAAGGCTTATCTAGATAGACAGACGGTTTAAACTGTTCACGGTAAGCCTCAATTGCTTGTCCAAGCATTTGCGGGGCGAAGTGAGAGGCAAACACATAAGGTAGTCCTAAATGTGCAGCCAAAGTCGCACCAAATAGAGAAGAGCCTAATATCCAAATCGGTATGCCTGATTTTGCGCCAGGGAATGCCTGTACAGGGCTGCCATCTGTATCATTACCTAAGAAATACATCAGCTCTTGCACATCTTGTGGAAAGCGTTCTGCATCTTTCATTTGTCGACGAAGTGCCTGAAACGTCGCACCATCAGTACCAGGTGCACGGCCTAGACCTAAGTCCACACGGTCACCATATAATGCCTGCAAAGTACCAAACTGCTCAGCAATTACAAGAGGGGCATGGTTCGGTAGCATAACGCCGCCAGCACCGATACGGATACGATCAGTTTGACTACCGATATGCGATAGTAGTACTGAAGTGGCTGCACTGGCGATACCCGGCATATTGTGATGCTCTGCCATCCAGTAGCGATTTAAACCTGATTTTTCTGCCTGCTGTGCGGTTTCCACCGTTTGGGCAATACCTTCAGCGATGGTTTTGCCTTGAGGGACGGGTGCGAGGTCTAGGAAAGACAAAGGGATTTTATTACTCATAAATGTTCCAGTAGTGTGTAAATTATTTTCTACTGATATGCTTATAGACAGTGGTAGTTTCAAGTGCCGCTAGTCACTGTTAATGAATCATAACAAAGTCAGTTAACTCTGTTTTTAAGCTCGCTTAACAATTGTTAAGGTGTATTTATAAAGGTTGTCGTTTGTCAAAATAAGCGATAAATAAACCATAAGTAAGGTAATAAAAGGATTTAGCAGCATTATACTATGGCATTAAAAAAAGATGGCATTAAAAAAAGCAGGCAACCTAGGTTACCTGCTTATCTAATTAGTCAATTATAAGATAATGGTTATTTAATTTATCATTATCTTAAGCACCAAATGCAACATTATTTATCTTGGTCACCAAGCTTATAAGCTAAGACATAATCACCAATGGTTGTGCCAACTGAGCCATGACCACCTGCGACCAATACGACCATTTGCTCACCTTTAGAGTTCAAGTAAGTCATTGGCGTGGCTTGACCACCTGCTGGAATACGGACATTCCATAGTACGTCGCCATTTTTCAAGTCATAAGCTCGGAAGTTGTTTTCTGTCGCCGCTGACAAGAATGCGACGCCGCCTTTAGTGATGATAGGTCCACCGATACCAGGTACGCCCAGTTCCAGTTTGATAGGAATAGGAGACAAGTCTTGTACCGTACCATTTTTGCGTTGATAAGCGATATCACCTGTGGCTAGGTCAGCACCAGCGATTGTGCCCCATGGTGGCTGCTGACAAGGTACGCCTAATGGTGACAAGAAGGGCCCCAATTCTACTGCATAATCTGCACCTTCATTGGCATTGACGCCTTGCTCGCCTTTATTGGTTTCTGCATCGCCCAACGTGTCTCTAGGAATGAGTTTTGAGGTAAATGCCAAGTAAGTCGGCATACCAAACATCACGCCATTCTCAGGATCGACTGCAATACCGCCCCAATTAAAGGTACCAAAGTTACCAGGATAGACCAAGCTACCATTGGTTGATGGCGGGGTATAGCGACCATCATAGTTGAGCTGATTGAACTCAATACGGCACATCATTTGATCGACGAGACTGGCACCCCACATGTCTTTTTCAGTCAGTGGTTCAGGCTCAAAGCTCAAGCCAGAATAAGGCTGAGTTGGCGCTGCGTGCTCTCCCGCTATGAGATAGCCTTGCGGTGCAGGACGTTCTTTAATCGGTACAATAGGCTCACCCGTTGCGCGGTTCAAGACGTATACATCACCTTGTTTGGTTGGTACAACTAGCGCAGGCTGTACACCATCGGCCGTATCTAGATCAAGTAAGGTTGGCTGCGCAGGCGTGTCCATGTCCCAAAGGTCATGATGGACAAACTGCTGAACCCAGCGTGCTTCACCAGTCTCGATATCTAGAGCGACAACAGACGTTGCATACTTTTCTTCAGCGGCATTTCGGTAGTTTCCTAGCTGATCAGGTGTACGGTTACCCATAGGGAAGTACGCCAATCCAAGCTCTTCATCGGCAGTAGCGACTGACCATGAATTTGGCGAACTGGTCTTATAAGTTTGGGTTGGATCATTGACATCGAAAGGTGCTGTATTGTCAGGATCACCTGAGTCCCAGTTCCAAAGAAGCTCACCGGTATTGACATCATACGCACGGATCACACCAGAAGGCGAGTTGACGTCATAGTTATCATTGACAGCACCAGCGACGATGATGGTATCACCCGCGATAACTGGTGGTGACGTAGAATAATAGTAACCTGCTTGATTGAACGGCATGTTATGCATCAAGTCTAATGCACCATCATCACCAAAATCTTGGCAGCGTTGCCCAGTATTTGGATCGAGTGCATACAACTTCGCATCAGACGTTGGGATAAATATCTTGGCATCGCATTGCTTAGATGCATTTTCAAAGGTATTACCAGCAATTTTCTGTACTTGCACGGGGCTGGTCGCTTGACCCGCATAATAAGATACGCCGCGACAGGTTTGGTGCTGACGTTGTAAGTTTTCCTCTACTTGAGGATCAAACTTCCACAGCGTCTCACCAGAGTCGGCATCTAGCGCTAGTACCCAGTTGTGAGGGGTACATAAGTATAAACCGTTGCCAATCTTTAATGGTGTTGCCTGATAAGTGGTCTCACCGACATCGTTAGGACCTTTGACATCACCTGTTTGGATTTGCCATGCCAGTTCTAAATCTTTGACGTTATCGGTATTGATTTTATCTAGAGGTGAGTAGCGCTGACCATAATCAGTACGACCATACGCGCTCCATTCGCCATCTGGCGTTTGCTGACCGTTTGATAACGGGTCACCAAGGTTGGCTGAGGTCTCATCTGAGCTGACGTTTTGCTCGTCATCATTTGCAGCAGTCAAGTTAAGCTCACCGAGTTTGTCAGTGGCATTATTAGCTAGACTACCAAAAGAGAGTAGTGCACCTACGATTACGCTTACGAGCAGTCCCCAATAATACAGAGGGCTTTTCTTAACGTTGTTTATAGTTGGTGTGCTATTTGAAGCTACTTGAGTTTTAGGCCCACGCATTTTGTTGGATACCCATGGCAATAGCATGAGCAAACCAAATATAAGCGGGAAGCCAACTCGAGGTGCTAGCGCCCACCAATAGAACCCAGATTCCCAAAGTGCCCAAGCCATGGTCGCTACGATAAATAGCGCATATAACCCGTAAGCACTCCAGTGTTTTTTGAACAATAAAAAAGCTGTCGTTAGTATAATGACGCCAGCAATGAGGTAGTAAGGACTACCGCCTAAGGACAATAAATAAGCGCCGCCAATGAGTAGAGGGGCGGCAAAAATTGCCATAATGATCGCTACGAATTTTTCCATGAGCGGTATCACCTGTTTACAAAAGAGCAAGTTAATATGTATTGATATTTAGTCGCAAATCAATTTCATTCGACCAAATATCAATACAAGTGTGAATAATATATAAAAGAAACATTGAATAACGTTCTAGAATCTATTTTATCATCCACAGCTCAGTCTAGTAAGGGTGAGCAAGTCTGAGATACTTTATTTAACAAATACTCATTAATTTGCAAATTGCTTTTGGCATAGCTCCATGAACGCACGTCCATATTGACGGATTTCTGCGTCATCACGTACCGCCATCCAACTGGTAAAGCGACCAAAATGATCGACGGGGATGGCCGTTAGGTTTTGATAATGACTTGGCTCAAATGCCATTTCTGCGATGATACCAATACCTAGGCCTAGACCGACATAGGTGCTGATCACATCGGCATCGAGCGCCGCTAATACGATATCCGGCTCTAACCCTGCTTCATCAAATGTCTTGTCAATCGCGCCGCGTCCTGTAAAACCACCGTGATAAGTCACAATCGGATAGCTGGCAAGCGTGGGCAGATCAATAGACTCTTGACTAGCCAGTTCGTGATCACTTGGTACGATAACGCGATGCGTCCAGTCATAGTAACGATAGCATCTAAGATAATTATTATGCAGCAAGGACTCAGTGGCAATACCGATATCGGCTTGACCACGGATGACCATCTGAGCGATGGTCTCAGGATCTGCCTGTTGTAAAATCAAATTTACTTTTGGGAAACGATCTTTGAATTCTTTAACCACTTGCGGCAGTACATAACGCGCTTGAGTGTGGGTGGTGGCAATCGTCAACGTACCGATATTAGGATTATTAAAGTCTAAACTTAGGTTTTCAATGGTACGAATTTCAGCAAAGATAGACTCGATATGCGGCATGAGCGCTGTGCCCATAGTGGTCAGTCCCGTCAGGCGTTTGCCTTGGCGCACGAATACTTCCGTCTTTAACTGGTTTTCTAGTGCAGCAATATGCTTTGATAAGCTTGATTGACTGGTATGTAGCACGGTCGCCGCTTGGCTTAAGTTATAACCGTTAATCACCGTATGCCATACTGTTTCTAGCTGTTTGAGCTGAATCTGCAAATGCCGTTGGTTGACCACTACGTCGATTGCCATAACTTAATCCTATTGTATAAATATACAAACCTCGTCTGTATATGAAAGTAAAAATGTCTGAACATACAGTAATAAAGTAGTGTAAAACAAAGCTATTATTCTTGTATATAATAAATAGCTATCAATTTATGATAATTATGAATATAGAGTTTGTATTTTGCAATGCTAAAAAATTATTTGTTCAGTAAACGCTGCTTAGTCAGTGAATGCTTCTTTATTCAGTGAGGTAACTTGATCTAACAATTCATAAAGAACGGTCATTATTGAGCATAAAAAAACAGCTACCTTCTAAAAGGTAGCTGTTTGTCAGTTATAAAATTATTTATTACTATTAATATTTACTACTGGTAATTAGTTGATACTGACCAACTTCAAACTTAGTTTATTTTGCAAGATCAAAGCGATCTGCATTCATAACCTTGTTCCAAGCACGGACGAAGTCACGAATGAATTTCTCTAAGTTGTCATCTTGCGCGTATAGCTCAGCATAAGCACGTAATATAGAGTTAGAGCCAAATACCAAGTCTACACGGCTTGCTTGCCATTTGACGTTTCCTGTACCTCGCTCACGTACTTCGTAGCTATTAGCAGTATTGTCGGCTGCGTTTACAGGGTGCCATGTGTAGTTCATGTCTGTTAAATTGACAAAGAAGTCGTTGGTAAGCACGCCAGCACGTTCCGTAAAAACGCCATGTTGGCTCTGACCGTGGTTGGTATCAAGCACTCGCATACCACCAAGCAATACGACCATCTCAGGTGCTGTCAATCCCATTAGCTGCGTACGATCAAGTAGCATCTCTTCTGGTGATACCGCATAGTCGCCCTGAATCCAGTTACGATAACCATCATGTAGCGGCTCTAAATCAGCGAAAGATTCAGCGTCAGTCATTTCAGCGTCAGCATCACCGCGACCTGGATTAAACGGTACAGTAATATCTACGCCTGCATCGTTTGCTGCTTGTTCAATCGCAGCGTTACCAGCCAACACAATGAGATCTGCTAAGCTAACGTCTTTCTCAAAGCCAGACTGAATGCTTGTCAATGTCTCAAGTACACGCTGTAATTGTTCTGGCTCATTGCCTGCCCAGCCTTTTTGTGGAGCTAAACGGATACGTGCACCGTTGGCACCGCCGCGATAGTCGGAAGCGCGGAAGGTACGAGCGCTGTCCCATGCTGTAATGATCAACTCACGACGACTAATGTCACTGTCTAAAATCTGTGCTTTTAGCGTTGCAATATCATCAGCAGTCAAGTCCGTATTACCTGTAGGAATAGGGTCTTGCCATACAAAGTCTTCGCTCGGTACGTCGGCACCTAAGTAACGAGACTTCGGTCCCAAATCACGGTGAGTCAGTTTGAACCACGCTCTAGCGAATACTTCATCAAAGTACTCTGGGTTGTTGTGGAAATTCTCTGAAATTTCACGATAAATAGGATCTTTAATCATCGCCATATCAGCATCAGTCATGATTGGGTTACGGCGTACACTTGGGTCATGCGCATCTAAAGGACGATCTTCTTCCTTAATATTGACGGGCTCCCATTGCCATGCACCTGCTGGGCTTTTGGTCAGTGCCCACTCATGATTGAGCAGTAGGTCAAAGTACTCATAGTTCCATTCAGTTGGATTTGTGGTCCATGCGCCCTCGATGCCACTTGAGACGGTATCACCTGCATTACCCGTGCCATTAGGGTTGCGCCAGCCTAGGCCTTGCTCTTTGATGTCAGCGGCTTCTGGTTCATCTTCTAGTATCGTCGCATCACCATTACCGTGACACTTACCAACCGTGTGACCACCAGCGGTTAGAGCAACGGTCTCTTCGTCATTCATCGACATACGACCAAACGTAGTACGGATGTCTTGTGCGGTTTTGATTGGGTCAGGATTGCCATCAACACCTTCTGGGTTGACATAGATCAAACCCATTTGCACAGCAGCTAAAGGATTTTCTAATGATTCGCGCTCTTCATCACTGTCGTAACGGTTTTTGGTAGCAGCTAGCCATTCGCGCTCAGAACCCCAATAGATATCTTTTTCTGGATGCCAGATATCAGCACGACCACCAGCAAAACCTAGAGTTTTAAAACCCATAGACTCATAAGCCATGTTACCTGCCAAAATCATCAAATCAGCCCAAGACAATTTATTGCCGTATTTTTTCTTGATTGGCCACAATAGACGACGGGCTTTATCAAGGTTGACGTTATCTGGCCAGCTGTTCAATGGTGCAAAGCGTTGGTTGCCAGTATTAGAACCGCCGCGACCATCAGAACGACGATACGTACCAGCTGAATGCCATGCCATACGAATCATCAAACCACCATAGTGTCCCCAGTCAGCTGGCCACCATTCTTGCGACTCAGTCATTAGGTTTTTTAAGTCAGTCTTGACCGCTTCTAGATCTAGCTGTTTAAAAGCTTCAGCATAGTCAAAGTCTTCACCCATTGGGTCAGTCTTTTTGTCTTGCTGATGCAATATGTCTAAGTTTAGTGCGTTTGGCCACCAATCTGTCGCAGCAGAAGCAGTGGTAGTATGTGCCTGATGCATAACAGGGCAGCCACCCATGCTAGGACGCTGAGGCTCATGCGAGTTATCAACGTTTTCGCTATGGATCGTTGGGCCTTGACCATCACCCTGATCATAGGTTGTGTTAGTAGGCGCATTATTATTGTTGCTTTCGTGATCTACAGGACAACGAGCAGCATCTGGGGCAGTGTTTTTGTCGGTGGTGTTATTGGTTGAGTCGGACATGGTATAACTCCTAGGCTATGATAATCGAAAGAACAAACCGTGAATCTCGGTAGTCGTTGTTTATGTACAAAGCATAACTAAGCTGAGTGGATTTATAAAACTAATATATAAGAATTATAAGTTTTAAATTACCAATCATAAAGAGCTTGATGTTTTGTTTATCTCAATCATTATTAACGCCCTTGCTTATCATCGCCAGTTAAGAGTAAACCAATAGAGTGCACCTAACCAATCAAGCCTGCGTCAGTTTTACTACTACCTTTATATTACCTATAAATAATGTCATTGTCAGACATCCTTCAAAATAGAAATTAGCAATAAAAAAGAGAGCTAAGATAACCTTGGTAAAACACTGCGGTTTTTTGCGTTACTATTAAGAAATATAAGCGATTGTACATGGCCTGCAATCGCTAAGTTAATGCAAAAACATCTAGTCAAGATAAAGGTTCTCAAGTACCATAACTGGATTTTGTTGTAATCATAATATTGGTGCAACGTAGAGCAATTTTTATCGATCCTTTTGTCGATAACTGATTCTAAAGATTGATAAAAATTGTGCGCGGTTGTGTTCTTTGTCTGAATTGTTGGTGAGTTATTATGTCTGCTGTCAAATCTGTACCGCCCAATCAACCAATTGCCAAAAAGTCATGGGGCGAGGCTACAAAAGCTTATCTCGATCCTCGTGTCATTATTATGCTGTTTTTGGGGTTCTCAGCGGGTATACCTATTCTGCTGATTTTCTCAAGTCTGTCGCTATGGCTGAGAGAAGCAGGCATTGATCGTAGTGTCGTCACTATGTTCAGCTGGGCAGCACTGGGGTATTCGTTCAAGTTTATTTGGGCGCCATTGATTGATGCGCTCCCTGTACCGTTTTTGACCAAGTGGCTAGGGCGTCGTCGTAGTTGGATGGTGGTATCACAGCTGCTTATCGTGCTGGCAATCTTTTTGATGGCAAGGGTAAATCCTGTTAGCGAAGATGTCTTGGTTTATATGGCAGGCGCGGCCGTGCTGCTTGGGTTCTCTTCTGCGACGCAAGATATCGTGATTGATGCGTACCGTATTGAGCTTGCGCCGCCGTCTATGCAGTCTATCTTGTCCTCTATCTATGTGTCAGGCTACCGTATCGGTATGATTGTCGCAGGGGCAGGCGCGTTATATTTGGCTGATTATTTCGGCTCAAATGAGACGTTTTATAGTTATGAAGCATGGCGCAATACCTATTACATCATGGCAGGAGTCATGACGTTAGGGGTATTAACGACGTTTGCTAGTTATGAGCCAACCGCTGAGACCCTGCAAAGTAAAAAGCAGAAGGGTAACTTAAAAGTATTCCTAATTTATTCGGCGTTACTACTTATCCCAGGCCTACTGTTTGGTATTATTTACCTAATTAATATTTTGATCAATACAGTATTTAATAGCACAGTGGCCTTGATACCACTAATGGTAATGCCAGCGATTAAATTTTACTTTCTAGCATTGGTCGCGTGCGCGCCATTATTATTACTGTACTTTATTATTAACCAACCAAAAATCATTAACAAAGCCCCGTCGGTCGCTGAAACTCGTGAAGACTACGTCAGACTGGTAGCGTTGTTTGTATTTTCAGTGATTGCTTTTATCGCTGCTTATATATTGATGGGGCAAGTCCTGCCCGAGTTTGAAGGCGCTTTTTCTAGCTTCTTTGTAGAAACCTTGCACTTATTAGTAAGCTTAGGCGCGGCGATGGCAGCAGGTTATGCCCTGGTACAAGTAGGACTGGTGAAAAAAGAAGTGGCCATGGCAACATGGATCGAGCCTGTCTTAGACTTTTTCCGACGTTATGGCAAAAAAGCCCTGCTACTCTTAGCCTTGATTGGTCTATACCGTATCTCAGATATCGTCGCAGGCGTGATCTCCAACGTCTTTTATCAAGATATGGGCTTTAGCAAAACAGATATCGCCAATGCCGTAAAACTGGTCGGTGTGATTATGGCAATTGCAGGTGGCTTCTTGGGCGGGATTTTGGCTCAGCGTTTCCGTATCATGCATGCCATGATGATAGGCGCGATTTTAGCGTGTGCGACCAACCTGTTGTTTGTGGTATTGACATATAACCCAGGTAGCCTGCCAATCATGTATATGGCAGTGATATTTGATAACTTGTCTGCGGGCCTTGCAAGCGCTGTATTTATCGCTTTCTTATCAGCACTGACATCGATTCGCTTTACTGCTGTACAGTATGCGATTTTTTCCTCATTGATGACCCTGATACCAAAAGTAATGGGTGGTTATTCTGGTGCTATCGTCGATAATATGGGTTATCCGTTTTTCTTTATCTTTACCTTTGCTATTGGTATTCCAATTTTGGCACTGATTTACTTTGTTGATAGACATATTGTCATTGGTGATAACGATGATATTTATGGCGATGATAATAATGATGGCAGCGGTGGCAATGGGGTAGGTGACAAACTGAGTAAAACCAATCATAACCTGACCGATACCAAAGAGCCACCACGCGCATCAGAGTAGGCTCAGCAGCATTTTACCTTTATCCATCCACTGTTTTTTAAGAGCTATCTATGACCGTATCAACCATTCGTCAAATCAAGCAGCAGATTCAACAACTGACGAATGGTGAGTCAGATAATCAGCAGCCGTCATTTTGGTTCACTGACTGGTTGGTGCATGTCATTGATAAGCCTGCGATAGCGTTGATGACTGATGAAGATTATCAGCTAAGTGATAGTGAAGTCGCACGGTTCAATGACGGCGTGGTGAAAATGCAGCAAGGTATACCGCTTGCGTATCTAACCGGACAGCAGGAGTTTTGGTCGCTTAGCTTTAAGGTAAACGAGCATACTTTGATTCCTAGGCCTGATACCGAAGTACTGGTCGAGCAGGTATTGAACTGGATAAACGCTCAGCCAGCGCAACTTAGTAATAAACGATTACTAGACTTGGGGACAGGGTCAGGTTGTATCGCTATCAGTCTTGCCCATGAATTAAAACACGCTAATTTGCAAGTCGTGGCAGTCGATTTATCGTCAGAGGCGCTCAAAGTTGCTCAGCACAATGCCGTGAGCAATAATGTTGCCAATGTCGAATTTTTCCAAAGCAGTTGGTATCAAGCGCTACCTACTAATGATGAGCCGCAGTTTGATATCATCGTCTCCAACCCTCCTTATATTGACGAGACAGACGAGCATTTGGCAGGTCTAACAGCTGAACCGATTAGTGCGCTCAGTGCATCCAATCAGGGTTTGGCTGATATCGAGCATATCGTCCAGCAAGCAACGACATATCTCTGTACAGGTGGGTTATTGGCCATTGAACATGGCTATGATCAAGGGGATGCTGTTCGCAAGTTGTTTTTGAATAGTGGTTTTGAGTCAGTACATACCGTAAAAGACTACAGTGGTAATGATCGTGTCACGCTAGGGCAAGTCCAATAGATAGTTTTTTGGTAGTAGATTTCTTTGATTATAGGTTGTAGATGAATATGGTAGAAGAGATGGTACAGCTATCGGATGATGAGCTGCTCCGTTATGCTCGGCAAGTTTTATTAGACGGTTGGGATATGGACGCTCAGCTGCGATTAAAGACAGCACGTGTGGTCATAATAGGGGCAGGCGGCCTTGGTTGTCCTGCTTCTGAGACATTAGTGCGTGCTGGGGTAGGTTATGTCCATCTGATTGATGATGACGAGATTGAGGCGAGTAATCTACAACGGCAAACGCTGTTTTTGCCAGAAGATATTGGTCAGTCTAAAGCACTGACCGCAGTGCACATGTTAGCGCGCATCAATCCTTTGATAAAGGCTCGCGGCACAGTCGCACGATTAGACGAATACAACGCTTATGAATTGCTCGATATGGCATCAAGCAAGCCTGACTTACTCTTAGACTGTACGGATAATTTTGCCACGCGCGACATCATCAATCGTATTAGTGTACGCTACCAGATTCCCTTGTTATCTGCCTCAGCAATTGCGATGCAAGGGCAGTTAGCACTGTTCGAACCTCAGCTCGATACTGGTTGCTATCACTGCGTGTTCGGCTCCGTAGTGCTTGACGAAGCCGCTGACGAACGTACGTGTGCCAACTCTGGTGTGCTAGCCAGTACCACTGCCGTCATGGGCAATTTGCAAGCCAATACTGCACTGCAATATTTAGGATTAACCAAAAATCTACTGACAAACAAGCTGCTCATATGGGATGGTAGTCAGATGCAGCAGCGGCTGATGGGCTATCGAAAAGACCCACAGTGTCCAGTCTGTAGCAGTCCTATAGTCAATCCTCTATAAATTGGATACGGTGTCAGGCTTGCTTAGTCTACGACTTGTAGTACTTTCACTCGCCTTCCTTGTATCCAAATTATATTGAACCGACTATAACTGAATAATCTGATTTTAACGCATTTTTATATCGTATTGCCTATCTTCAAAAATCCCTCTTATTACCATAGTTGTTTTTTATGAAAATTCATCGTCCGCATTTATTAAAGCATACTTTTAATGTCATGAACCGTGTTCGCCAAACAGCGAGTGTGGCAGGTTTGTCTGCGCTAAGAGTGGCAAAAGGTGAGAAACCTGACGCGATGCTACTCAAAGAAACCTTTGAGCAGTTAGGTACGACTTATATCAAAATCGGTCAGTTTATCGCCAGTACGCCGTCACTGTTTCCACGTGATTATGTCAAGGCTTTCCAGAGCTGTTTGGATCAAACTACCCCATTGTCTTATGCTTATATCGAGCAGGTGCTAAGAGAGGAGCTGGCGACTGACGGCATGACCCTTGATGATACGTTTGCGCATATTGACTCAGAGCCATTAGCCTCAGCTTCTATCGCTCAAGTTCATGCAGCTCGTCTGCACAATGGCGATGAAGTGGTGCTAAAGGTACAAAAACCTGGCGTCGGAACCATCATGCAGACCGATTTGGGTGTATTACATGGCGTAACTAAGCTACTTGAAATCCTGATGCCATCGATGAAATTTGCGAGTATTGCGCCGATTATCGATGAGATTCGCCTGCGTATGCTTGCCGAGACTGACTTTATCGCTGAAGCACAGAATATTCGAGATTTTCAGCAGTTTTTAGCGGTATCAGGTAATACTCGTGTCGTTGCACCAACCGTCTATGAAGAGCTGACGACCAAGCGTGTGCTAACGATGAGCCGACTATATGGCGTCTCTATGGTCGATGAATCGCTCATGCGTCAGTACTGTGCTGATCCTGCCCAAGTTATGGCCGATACTTTGAACACGTGGTTTGCCAGTCTCATGTTATGCAATAGTTTCCATGCTGATCTGCATGCGGGCAATCTAATGCTATTGACGGATGGCCGTATTGGATTTTTGGATTTTGGTATCGTCGGTAAGCTCAAAGCTGAGAGCTGGCGTGCATGTATGGGCATGATGCAAGCCATGCAAGACAGTGACTATCAAGCCATGGCTCGCCATATGATTGATATGGAAATGACACATGGTGGCAATAAAGTCGATGTGGCTGCATTAGGGAATGACTTGCAACGCATGATGACAACCATCATGGCAGAAGATAAAACCTTTACCAGCGGTGTACCTTTCAATAGTAAAGAACAAGCCGATGAGCTTAATAAAATGATGCTTGAGATTGTTGAGGTTGGCAAACGTCATGGCATCCATTTCCCACGAGACTTCGCTCTATTGACCAAACAGATGTTGTATTTTGATCGGTTTATGCGTACGCTAGCTCCAGATATGGATATGTTTAGCGATCAGCGGGTGCAAATGCTAGGGCAGGATACAGTAGAGACACCAGCGTTAGACGTATCATAGTTTTCGCTAATAACTTTATGCTGGCCTAATATATCTAATAACTTCTCTATTTCTGCGTTTATTTATTACTGCTTTTGACTGTCTAACACAAAGGATTGTGTGCTAATTGCCACAAAAATGGCTCTGTCATGATGACTGCTTTTAAAAGCCGTATGATCCCGATGATTACCAATGAAGCTGCCATTGCCTGTATCGGTATGTACTGCATGGCAGTCGTTATGGGTTATGGTCGCTTTCTTTTTACCGCCACCTTACCTGATATTATGGTGCAATTGTCGCTATCAACGACGATTGCAGGCTGGCTGGCATCAATCAATTATATCGGCTACTTTATCGGTGCGCTTATTGCTATGTTTGTGCCTCAGCGCTCAACGTGGCAGGCCATGACGCTGTGGGCGATTATTAGTGTTGTCACAACAATGCTACTAGTCATACCAAATATGTCGCTCACGCTATGGTATATCATTCGCTTAATCGCAGGTATTGCAAGTGGCGTGGCGATGATTCTAAGCTCATCTTTTGTGATTCAAACCCTCAGCCCTGAGCGCCGTTCTGTATTGTCAGCAGTCCACTATGCAGGTATTGGCGTTGGCATTAGCGCTTCTGCCATAGTGACGTGGTGGCTATTAAAGTTAGGCTATCACTTCGATGTAATTTGGCTAGTCGCAGGCGTCACCAGTTTACCGCTCGTATGGCTACTGTATGCAGTAAAACCAAGAACAATACAGAGTCTGGACTCGCAACAGATTGATGCCAAACAACACGTGTCAGTGCACCAGACCTATTTAAACTTTAAACGCTCCTTATATGAAGCCATCTCTGGGCACCATAAAGCGCTTGCTTTACTTTTTGTCAGCTACGTACTGGCAGGGTTTGGTTATATCAGCTCAGCAACTTTTTTGCCCGTTATGGCAGCACAACGTCTAACAACACAGACGTATGCTGGACTCATGATTTGGTTGGTCGTCGGTATTTTTGCGATGTTGTCAAACCCCCTATGGGGCGCGCTTGCCAAACGTATCGGTGAGATAAAAACCTTAATGGGGCTGACGGTATTGCAAGCATTTGGGATGTGCTTGCCAATATGGTTTGATGGTGCGATTGGGCTATATGGCAACGCTGCGATTTTAGGATTGACCTTTGTCGGCATGGTATCGATGACACTGACTTTATTTAAAAATATCAATCCTGCCTATTCTAATTTACTGATTGCTCTAGCGACGTTGGCCTATGCATTGGGGCAGTTTTTAGGACCTTTGGTGACAGTGGCGCTGGCAGGGCAGGATAGTAATTTCAATGCAGGGTTACTTGTCGCTGCTATCGGATTAATGATCGGATTTGTACTATTGGTATGGTTTCGTCGACAGTCATCAACGACCGTTTAGATCGTCTAAACCACGCTACGGCTAAATACTTCTCGTAGTTCAAAACTGGTATGAACTTGGGCCACGCCTTCGATACGATTGAGGCGATGCAATAAAAACTCTTCGTAATGTGTCATATCACGTACCCTGACCTTAATCAGATAGTCTTCCGTGCGTCCTGTGACAATACTACAGCTAATGACTTCCTCAAAGCTCTGAACTTTGCGTTCAAACTGCTCAAAACGTTCTGCTGTATGTTGATCCATACTAATAGCGATAAACACGGCTAGCGGATAGCCAAGTTTTTGCGCATCGGTTTTGGTATGGTAGCCAGTGATTATGTTCGCATCTTCTAAGCGTTTGATACGACGTGCGCAAGGGGTGGCAGACAGGTTGACGCGTTCAGCGAGTTCAGTAATACTCATGCGTGCCTGCGTTTGCAATAAGCGTAGCAACTGTCTATCTATTTCGTCTATATCTGCAGTCCCTGTACTATTAATATGATTATCTGGCATTTCTCAAGCCTTAATAGTGAATTTATTCGATTATAATGTCTAAATTGTGTTTTTCCACTAAAATAACAGAAAATAAAGTAAAAGAAAGCAGGTTTCTCTCTGTTAAACTTTGATATTATTATGGTATGAACACTAGTTATCTCGTATGATAAATACTGATCTAATCAACAGCTAATCGCCTAGCTAAATATATAAATAACCATATCATCTAAGGATTGATTATGTCTGACCAAGCCACGCACACTGCAGCCACAGGGACTGCAAAGATCACACCAAAAAGTGCTGCTTTTGACTTCCGTAAATACCGTCCATTTGCATTTGCGCCATCGCTGCCAGATCGTACTTGGCCAAGCAAAACGATTGAGAAGTCGCCCATATGGGCAAGTGTGGATCTGCGTGATGGTAACCAAGCACTGATTGATCCGATGACCATTGAACAAAAAATGCGCTTCTTTAAGACCCTAGTGGATGTTGGCTTTAAAGAGATTGAAATTGGTTTCCCGTCAGCGGCGCAGGTAGAGTTTGACTTTGCGCGTAAGCTTATCGAAGAAAACCACGTACCTGAAGATGTAACGCTACAAGTATTGGTGCAAGCGCGCGAGCATTTGATTGCTCGTACTTTTGAATCATTAAAAGGTGCTAAACGTGCCGTCGTCCATGTCTACAACTCAACCAGCCGTGTACAACGCGAAAAAGTCTATGGCAAAGATAAAGCTGAAATCAAAGAAATTGCTATTGCAGGCGCCAAGCTATTACAAGAGTATGCAGCAAAGTATCCTGAGACAGATTGGGTATTTCAGTACTCGCCAGAGAGTTTCAGCCAGACAGAAACTGAATATGCCGTAGAGGTTTGCGATGCAGTATGTGACGTGTGGCAACCACAGCAGGGTCAGGAAGTTATTTTTAACTTGCCAGCGACGGTTGAGGCTTCTATGCCCAATGTCTTTGCTGATCAAGTAGAGTACTTCTGCCGTCATCTAGCGCAGCGTGAGCATGTGATTGTGAGCTTGCATACCCATAATGACCGTGGCTGTGCGGTAGCGGCAGCTGAATTGGGCGTGCTTGCAGGTGCAGATCGTATCGAAGGCACATTGCTTGGTAACGGTGAGCGTACAGGTAACATGGATATCATGGTCATGGCCATGAACTTGTTTAGTCAAGGTATCGATCCTGAGCTTGATTTTAGCAACATGAGTGAAATCGTACAGGTGGTGAGCGAATGCAATAATTTACCATTGCACCCGCGTCATCCTTACGTAGGCGAGTTGGTCTTCACAGCATTTAGTGGCTCACATCAAGATGCTATCAAAAAATCTCTCGACTACAATGAAAGTAATCAGAGCGAAACAGACAATGTCTGGGACGTGGCTTATCTACCCATTGATCCTGCGCATATTGGGCGTAGCTATCAAGATGTGGTACGTATCAATAGCCAGTCGGGTAAAGGTGGCGTCGCATATATCTTGCAGCGTAACTATGGTTTCAACTTACCACGTTGGATGCAGATCGACTTTAGCCGTGTGGTACAAAAGCAAGCTGAAGCGGTGGCACGCGAATTGCAGAATGATGAAATCTTGCAGACCTTTGAAGATACTTATTTGCAGCAAGGTAAGTTTGAACTACTAGACTATAGCGTCAACAATAAAGGCGGCGCGGTTTACTTTAGTGGTCAAGTACAGATGAATAGCGATACCATTGATATTGATGGCACGGGTAACGGCCCATTATCATCGTTTATTGACGGACTTGCGCAGCATACTGGCAAATCCTTGCATATTATTAACTATGCAGAGCATGCGATTAACCCGCATCATAACAGTGGTAATGGTATCGATGATGATACCAATAGTGATAACAAAACCAATGCCAATGCTGCCGCTTATATACAGCTTAATGTCGACGGCGAGGTATACTCAGGCATCGGTACTTGTAGCAGTACAGTATCAGCCATGCTAAAAGGGGCGTTATCAGCCTTTGCTCAAGCGCTAAATACAGAAGCTGCTTAGTGTTAAGTAGTCATTAATATCACGCAGAATTCTGTATGCTAATAACGCCATCGCTTCTTGTCTCTAGCAAGTAAAGCGATGGCGTTATTTTTTGCTATAAATACCTATGACATTCCGACTATAGGTTTATGAGCAATAGCATAATGTTACTTGTGTTTTTGGTGTCTAAGACTTACGCTAATGTATATATTAAAATATTATAAATAAAAGGTTAATTATGGAACCTATCTCATTTGCTTCATTCACGCTAGCATCTATTTTGGCTTCGTTGCCTGCGAACGGTGAGGCTATTACCAAGCCGACCATCACCACTCATATTAGTCCAGCCATTGCCGGACAGTGGGAAATAGATTTGGATAGTAGCGCTCATTCTACTCAGGCTATGATGACCAAGGAAGCCGAAGCTAACCAGTCGGCAAATACTGCGCAACAGTCTAGCAATGTAGAGCCCAAGGTGATGGCGGGCATGGACGGCGGCGTACTGACTCAAAGTGAAGAGCGGGTTCTAAACATTCAACCAGCTACTAGTAAGAACTTACTTGCGTCAGTTGGTAAGTCTAACCAGTGCCGTGAGCTATATAACTTTGGTGCGGATAATGAGATGTGGTCTGTCAGTGGCAAAGAGTGGACATACGGACGCTATCTAGTCACCCACCGTGAAGAAGGGCTGCCAGTTATTGCGATCAAGACTGTTTATGATAATAATGAAGTGGATTGTTCAGGCAATCAGATCGATCAAACTGATGAAGCGTTGATTGCATTTATCAATCATGATGGCAACCAGATGCAATGGTGTGCTGACCCTGATGGTAACGAATGCTTTATGAACTTCAATAGAGTGTTGCCATAATTAGAGATGCTCGTTGCACTTTATGTATGATTGATAGCATATTGATGACATAAAAAAACCGCTATATTAATAGCGGTTTTTTTATGTCTGTTTTAATCAAAGTCGCGACTAAATTTACTAAACTTAGCGAACTTTATAAGCATTTCAGCCTATGAGTCTTTTTTAGCTTTATTCGCAGTCAGCAGCTCTCTTTCGAGATAGTGAATGTTTTGCGCTTCACGAGTAAAGTTATCATCCGCCAAAATCACATCACGATGCAAAGGTATATTGGTTTTGATACCTTCGATAATCAGCTCATCAAGTGCATGTACTGTCTTAGCAATAGCTTGCTGACGAGTTTGACCATGACAGATAAGCTTACCAATCAACGAATCATAATAGGTTGGTATCTCATAGCCAGGGTATAGATGAGAGTCAAAGCGAATGCCAGAACCACTTGGCGTGAACAGTTGGCTGATAGTGCCCGGGCAGGGTACGAAAGTCGCTGCATCTTCGGCGTTAATACGACATTCGATCGCATGACCTTGGATCTCAATCTCACTTTGACGATAAGACAAACCATAACCGGCAGCAATTTTGAGCTGCTCGACGACAACATCAATACCAGTAATCATCTCAGTCACTGGATGCTCAACCTGTACACGAGTGTTCATTTCAATAAAGAAAAACTCGTTATTTTCAAACAAGAATTCAAACGTACCAGCACCGCGATACTTAACAAGCTCACACGCTTTTACGCAAGCTTTTAAGATTGGCTCACGTACATCATCTGGGATGTCAGGTGCAGGTGCTTCTTCTAGGACTTTTTGATGGCGACGCTGCAATGAGCAATCACGGTCATATAGATGGATAGCATTACCATTACCATCACCCAACACCTGTACTTCTACGTGGCGCGGGTTTTGTAGATAGCGCTCCATATAGACAGTGTCGTCACCGAACCAGAGCTCAGCTTCTTGTTTGGCCGCTTGTACTTGACCAATTAGTTCGTCAAAGCGTTCAACCACACGCATACCGCGTCCACCGCCGCCAGAAGCCGCTTTAATCAATAGTGGGAAGCCAATATTGCGGGCTTGCTCTTCAGCATTATGCAGAGTCACAGCGCCAACTGAACCAGGTACGGTTGGTACGCCCGCTTTTTTCATGGCGTTGATGGCAGAAACTTTGTTGCCCATGAGGCGAATATGATCAGCATTAGGACCAACGAAGGTCAATCCTGCTTCTTCTACTTGTTCAGCAAATTCAGCATTCTCAGACAAAAAGCCGTAACCGGGATGGATAGCATCTGCACCAGTGATTTCAGCAGCGGTCAAGATGGTATTGATATCAAGGTAGCTTTGGTTAGCATTAGGCTTGCCAATACAAATTGCCTCATCAACAAAGCGCAAGTGCATCAAGTTAGCATCAGCAGTAGAGTAGACACCTACCGTTTCGATACCTAGCGCTTTACAGGCGCGGACGATGCGCAGGGCAATTTCACCTCTGTTGGCAATGAGCAATTTTTTTATCATGGGTTCATCCTTGTCGAAGCGTCAGTCATTGACTGAGTTTCGATACATAGCATCAGGTTGTTTAGCATTGACGCGGTATATATACCAAAAGTCAGCCATAATGAAATAAAGTATGGCAAATATCGTTACGCTTTATAGCGTATGACAGGTTGACCGAACTGTACGACTTCAGAGTTATCTACCAAGATTTCGTCAACAATACCACTTTGAGTCGCTTCAAGCGGGTTCATGATTTTCATAGCTTCGATGATACCTAAAGTATCACCTGCCTGAACCTTTTGACCGACTTTTACAAATGGTGGGTCATTAGGACTTGGTGCTGAATAGAAAACACCAACCATTGGTGAAGACTCAACGCTACCCGCTTTTTCTGCAGGTTTGCCTTCAACAGCGGCAGCGCTCGCAGCTGGGGCAGCCATCATAGTTGGCACAGGCGCGTCATAGTGACGAGTTAAGCTAATATGCTCGTCGTCAGAACTGATTTCTAAATTAACCAGTTCACTTTCTTCCATAAGGGCGATGAGGGTGCGTATTTTTTCAATATCCATAGTTTTTATCTGGCCTTGTACTAAATTCGAGAAATAGTGTAACTAAATATTGTCTAATTAATTGCTAATGATACCTAGATTCAGGGCAATGAGCAATCAATGTACAGTTGTTAACTGAGAATTTTTACATATTTTGACGTAAGCCATCTTTTTAGTAAGAAAATCTCCACGATTTTTCATAGTCTGTATGATCAAATGACGCTAATAATGATTATAAAATTCAATCCATAAGCAATTGGCTTAACCCCATAGCACAGTTAAGCGTTTTTGCTGATAACGTAGACGCAAAGTAAGTAAAATAGATGATAAGAACAAACCTGTAATTAACGCCATCCAAAATCCTTGCGCACCAACGTCAGTGAAACGTACTAGATAAACGCCAAGTGGTAGGGCAACTAACCAATAGCAAAACAGTGTTACCCACATCGGTATAGTGGTGTCTTGCATACCGCGCAATATACCAGCGACGTTAACCTGCCACCCATCAAATAATTGATAAGCAAGCGCAAAGATAAGCAAGTGCATAGACTGAGCTCTAACCTCTGGGTTATCCGTGAATGCTGCTGCCAGTTCTGGTCTGAATAGCCATATCCCAAGCATACAAGTCAAAGCGATCAATACGGTCCATACCAGTCCAGTAGCTTGCACTTGGCGCAGTGCTAGTAGGTTTTTTTGACCAAATCGATTGGAGACCATGATAGTGAGTGCCATGGCGACCGATATCGGTATCATAAATAGCTGTGAAGTTACTGACAGTGCCACTTGATGCGATGCTGTTGCTAGCTCACCCAATGGACTGATAACGAGTGCGCCTAAGCTAAATAAACTGGCTTCGAAGAAAATAGAGATGCCAATAGGAATACCAAGTTTTAACAGCTTTTTAATCTGTGTACGGTTTGGGCTAGAGAAGCCATAAAAAAATCGCGTGCTCACAAATTCGCGACGTTTCGTGAAGCTAGTATAGGCTGCAAGAAATAGGACATTTATCCATAATACTAATGCTGTTGCCACCCCGCAGCCTGCACCGCCCATTTCTGGCATGCCAAATAACCCATGAATAAAAATATAGTTCAAAGGAATATCTGCGAGCAGGCCAATGATGCTAATGACAGTCACAGGCTCAGGACGACCCAATGCCTCACAATAACTACGTAGAACAGCATATACAGCGAGCGCTGGGAAACCAAATGAGACACCATGTAAATACTGCGTCGCTATCGGCTGAATGTTTTCTGGGACACCCATAATGCCGAGGACATTGGGAGCCAAATTGACAATGATAAAACCGATAATGCCAATGACACCTGCAGTCCATAAGGACTGCTGCGTGATATGCGGCACTTGGCCGTGCTGGTCTTGACCAATCGCTTCACCAATCAGAGGCGTGGTTGCGATAAGCACACCTGTGGCCAATAAAAACAGTGGTAGCCAAATACCAGAGCCAACGGCTACCGCAGCCAAATCAAGTGCCGAGACTTGACCTGCCATGATGGCATCGACCACGCCAAGTGCGGCTTGGCAAAACTGAGTGATTAAAATAGGGAGGGCGAGTACGCCTAAACGTAAGCTGTAGCTTTTAAAATCTTTGAAAGACAATGGAAAAACCATGGTAAGCAACTTTTTATTCTTTGCGGTAATTGTTATTAAGGTAGTTATTATTAATAAACAAACACTGCTATCAATCGACTAAGATTGACACAGCAAGGAGAGCGTAGTGCCGACGATAATACTCCGATAAATAATATGAGCAAGCTTATAATGTTGCATAAGTAGATAGGCAGAGTATGAAAATAAAAGTAAAGACACTAAAATAAAAATAACCCGTCGATCCAAGTAGTGGATTGACAGGTCATATACATAGTAAGATGGTAAAGAAGCCACACTATGATGTCAACGCTTTAGCGCCGCTATACAGGTATTAATCTTAGGTTTTTTGTACCCTGCTGCATAGTCAATCTAATAAGTTTGCTCTGGTAACAACTCAAGGGTCTCTGCCATATCCATAATCGCTCGCCAATGTCTGGGCTCTAATGGAATCACTGTTAATTGCTGACAGCCTTTCCTTAGTAATAAAGAATCTTCCAAAGCTGGCAAGAATTTTAGCTCTGATAGTGGTAACACCTCTGTAAAAGCTTGCTCAAAGGTGAGATCGACCATATACCAGCAAGGTTCCTCTTCAGTCGCTATAGGATCATAGTGACGATGCTCAGGGTGAAACTGAGTAGGATCAGGATACCCTGCTGTTGTAACTGTCATAATACCAGCGACTCCAGATGGCTTGGCGCTAGAGTGATAAAAGAACACTTTATCACCAACTTTCATATCATCACGCATAAAGTTACGCGCACGGTAGTTGCGAACGCCGTCCCAACCGTCGGTGCCCAAGCGCTGCAAATCTTCAATACCAAAAAACTTAGGGTTGGATTTCATTAACCAATACGCCATATAGCTGTCCTTTGATTTTTTATTTATTCTTAAATTCGTTCTTAAAATTATCAAAGTTAGTTTCTATTGACTCACTTTCAAACTTGTCTTGAATAGTTTATCTTAAAAAAGCAAAGAGGACTCCACCTGACATTAGGGTGGAGGTGAATTTCGCATCACTGGTTAGCCTCGCTGGTTCTGAATATATTGCTTAATAATATCTAATGCCGCACCGCCACAAGAGCTTGCAAAGTAGGAGCGTGACCAAAGCACAGGCTTGGAATAAGCTGCTCTTAAATCAATGAAATCACCCCTCATTCGTCTACTTGTGACTGACTTCAAGTTATTAACCAATTTGCTTAATTGCACCGTTGGCGGGTACTGGATAAGCATGTGGATATGATCTGCTCCACCGTTACATTCTTTCAACTCAGCATCAAAACTTTTACATACCTCAGCAGCACACTCACTGAAATAATCATGATGCAGCTCACCTAAAACTTTTTTTCGGTACTTAGTGATAAAAACCAAATGAACGTGGAGGTTAAAGGTAGCATGGCGGTTTTTATATACCTCACTCATTGCAATAAATATCCTTAAATGCTAGTATTATAAGCATAATATCAAATACACACTCATTAATAAAGAACGTATTTATGAAAATCAACAAAGCGTATAAATTTAGGCTTGAGCCTAATGCAGAGCAGGAGATTGTTCTAAATAATCTTGTCGGCTCTGCACGTTTTGTTTGGAATCAAATGCTAGTGATCTCATTTGAGATGTTTGCTAAAGATGAGTTTATCAATGCCACGAACCTCGTTAATAAAATCATGGATCTAAAGAGCAATCCTGATTTCGAGTTCTTAAAAAGCAGCTCAAACGCTGTCTCCTTACAACAAAAAGTACGTGATCTGGCATCGGCTTGGTCACGTTTCTTTGATCCTAAAGTACATGCCAGATTGAAAGAAAATAAAAAGAAACCTCGCAAACCCAAGTTCTTTAAACTGACTGATGGCACAGAAATCCAGCTACGCCCGTTGATGCCAAAATTTAAGCGCAAATCAGATGGGCGTGACTCAATTCGCTTGGTTCAGTTTGACAAATACTGCCGTGTTGAGGGCAATCGAGTAAAACTACCGAATGGCGTAGGCTTGGTGAAGTTTAGAAAAACGCAAGACATCATCGGCACGGTTAAAAATGTCACCATTAGCAAGAAATCGGGGCACTGGTATGTGTCGTTTGGCACAGAGCGCGAACTGGATGAGAACCCACGCCACCCTGCCACAAGCGCTATTGGCTTGGACATGGGCATCAGCAAACTACTCACCACCTCAAACGGTGAATATATTAAACCCAAAAATAGCTTTAAAGCCAATCAACTCAAACTTGCCAAGCTGCAACGAGGGCTAGCAAAGAAAGTAAAATTCAGTGAGAACTGGGAAAAGCAAAACCGCAAGATTCAAAAACTCCACAGCCACATTGCCAATATCAGACATGACTACTTGCATAAAGTCACCACCAGCATCAGCAAAAGCCACGCCATGATTGCTTGTGAAGATTTAAAAGTCGCCAATATGTCGAAATCAGCCAGTGGTACGGTGGAGAATAAAGGTCGTCATGTCAAAGCCAAGTCAGGATTGAATAAATCCATCCTAGATCAAGGCTGGGGCATGATGGTCAATATGCTTGAATACAAGCAGCAATGGCGCGGTGGGTTACTGATTAAGGTAAACCCACGATACACTAGCCAAACCTGCTCTGAATGCCAGCATATCGCTGTCGATAACAGACAAACTCAGTCAAAATTTGAGTGCGTCAAATGTAGGTATGTTGCGAACGCTGATTTTAATGCGGCTCGTAACATATTAGCGGCAGGACATGCCGTTTTATCTGCGGAGGGAGGATGCAGTAAAGGTCGCCCGTTGAAACAGAAAACAAGCGACCTTCGTGAGAAAGTCGCCTAAGAGCATCTGCTTTTAGAATTCCCCACTTGAGCTTCGCGAAAGTGGTGGGAGTATGTCAACCTAGCGTTACTTTTGATATCGATCATTATTGCTCACTACAAAATAAGTTTATTTATGCCCAAAGTGAATACAGACAGCATGCTAAATGACCTGAATACGTTAAGTCTTACTGAACCAACGACGGATACTATCGCGGTAGACGTGATCGACATTCCATTGTCTCTTTACATTCACATTCCGTGGTGTGTGAAGAAGTGTCCTTATTGCGATTTTAATTCGCATGAGCTACCGATGGACAGTGAGCTATCCATGTATGAAGAATATGTTGATACGTTACTGTTAGATGCCGCGATGCAGCAACCTTTAACTCAGGGCCGAGAGATTGGTTCGATATTTATTGGTGGTGGTACGCCGTCTCTATTACCCATTGCTCAGTATCAGCGACTGTTTACTGGATTACGTACGTGTTTTGAATTTGCAGAAGACATTGAAATCACGATGGAGGCCAATCCTGGCACGCTTGAGCATGCACCATTTGCGCAGTATTTAGAGGTTGGTATCAATCGTCTGTCTATCGGCGTACAGAGCTTTGCCGCTGATAAGCTAAAGGTACTTGGGCGTATCCACGATCCTGTACAAGCGTTATCAGCGATTCGCGCTGCCAAAGCGGCTGGATTTGTACGGGTCAACGTCGACTTGATGCACGGTCTACCGCAGCAAACCATGAATGAAGCGCTAGAAGATATCCAAATGGCGCATGATGCTGGTGCAACGCATATCTCTTGGTATCAACTAACTATTGAGCCAAATACCGTGTTTTACCGTAGCCAGCCTATTTTACCCGATGAAGACAATTTGGCAGATATTGAACAAGCAGGTCAGTCGCTATTGCAGCAATTAGGTTATAGCAATTATGAGGTATCAGCATGGGCAGGTGCGTTAGACAAACCATGTCGTCATAATATCAACTATTGGCAGTTTGGCGACTATTTAGCAATCGGCGCTGGGGCACATGGTAAAGTAACGATTGGTCGTAACGATAGCAATGGTAGTAACTCGTCAGACGTAAAAGATAAAATGGAAGATGACTTTTTAATAGCGTCAGGTATCTATCGCTTTAGCAAATCACGTTTGCCAAAAGATTATGTAGTAATAAATCCAGATGCCACAGAGAAATCTGACATACGCCAAATCACACCAAAGATGGTTGGCTGGCAAGCGATTGATCAAGAGGAGTTAGTGAGTGAATTTATGCTAAACGCGCTGCGCTTACATGGCGGCGTCGCTTGGTCACTGTTTGAAGAGAGAACTGGATTAACCATTGATAGTATTGCTGAACAAGTAAACAGTCTGGTCAAACAAGGGTTGTTGGTAGATAGTGATACGCAGTTGCAACCGACGGTATTAGGTCAGCGTTATCTCAATCAGATATTACGCGCGTTTTTATAAAATCGTGCTTGAGTAATTGTTTAACAGCAGCGAAGTAAGAACACAAAAAAGACTTATCAAATGAATGATAAGCCTTTTTAAAAATCTAAAAAAAGCAGACCTTAGATTTTATCTTGTACGTCTTGTGCGCCGCCAGTTACAGCATTTCCGGCGCTTGATACGTCTTGGCCAAGGCCTTTAAACGTGTTGCAACCAGTTAAAACGAACATAGCAGTTAAAGATGCGATGATTACTTTTTTCATAATAGTATCCCCAAAAATAAATGAGTGGTTATAAGTAACAACAGTGATGCTAAGCATCGTGCTCAAGATTCACTGAAGAGGTATTGGATGAGACAGTCATACATAAATGCTATCGCGTTATCCATTACAGACATCATAATGAAAGTTAAAAACGCTGCACAGTATCAAAATGTAATTATTGGCAGTAAACTGTAACTTTCAATTACCTACCGTCCATAAACTTAAATAATAGAGCGCTGAATATTTTTGGAGTAAGAATGACCATCCATATTGTGCTAGTAGCACCAAAAATGCCGAGTAACACTGGCAATATTATTCGACTGTGTGCCAATAGCGGGGCACAGCTACATTTAGTTAGACCATTAGGGTTTGAGCTTGATGACAAAAAGCTACGCCGCGCAGGTCTGGATTATCATGAATATGCTCATTTACAGGTGCATGATGATTGGATAGCTGCAAGGCAAGCACTACAAGCTGCTGACTGCCATGTCGTTACGGCATTGACAACCAAGCTTAGCAAACCGTTTTACGATTATGACTTTGGTAAAAACTCGGACTCTGACGCATCTGATAATTCTGCTATGCCTAATATTGCGCTGGTTTTCGGTTCTGAGACAGCAGGTCTGGCAGACGATATACGTGAAGATATCGGTGCTGATAACTGGCTAAGACTGCCCATGCTAGCTGACTCGCGTAGTTTGAACTTATCAAATAGCGTAGCCATTTGTTTGTACGAGATATGGCGACAGCAAGGGTTTACAGGCGATGAAGGTCGTAGCGTTGGTTATGAGACATTGACAGTCTACGACCCAAAATAGCGATTCTACAAAGCAATAACTATAGACTTGAAAGTATTTGCGTACTCAATGAGCAGTAAAATATTAGATACTGCTCATGCACGTATGATAATTTTCTAGTGCGCCATCGATTGTATCTTATCGCCTATAAAGCACTTATAAACAGTTTGGTGGTTTGGGTAGTCCTGCTAAGCGATTGACATGACGCGCAACCAAACCTGTATTAAACAATTGCTGTAGCTTTTGATTGCTAATATCAAGTTCTGGCAAAGTCTTTTGTAGCCATTTAATTAATGGACGGGTTGCTGGCGCGTGATTAAATTTGTCAAAAAACGCGCGCACTTGTTGCAAAACTTCTAAATGCTCATCGCTCAGATTAACCTCTAACGTGTCTGCCAATTGCTGCGCGATAGCAGGCGTCCAAATCGTATGGTCACATAGATGGCCGTCTTGATCTAATTCGATATCAGCCGCTGATAATGCAGCGTTGTGAGTGGTCATGTCATTACTCATAAGGCAATCGTCACCACTTTGTCAAACTGACTGCTCTGAGTCAGATTCACCCATTCTGCGTCGGTTAAAATAGCAGTCAACTTAGTTTCTAAATTAAGTTTGCCAGTTGTATTTGTTGTGAGCTGGGCGATGTCATCTGCTAATGCGTAAATACCAGCAATATCCTCGATATCGCTATCATTTAAATAAGCATTGAGCCAGTCGATAAAAGCAGGAGTGCTGCCGAGTAACATAATACTATCGCCCGTGCGCCAAGTGCGAGACATCTCTTCAGTACTGCGTCTAAGGGTATCCATCGTACTATGCAATTGATATAAAGTTGCCATAAAAGTGTCCGATTACGTGCTTTATTATTTTATAAATATAAGTAATATAGTGATTTAAAAGGTAAGTATCTGCTCAAAGTCTTGCGAATTTATGACCTCCGGCACGAGTGTGAGCTGTGATGCCAGATCAGTCGGCAACATACCAGTGACCCAGCCACTAAAGACGTCATCAGGTAGCCAAGCTGCGGCCATATCGTAAAGCTCAAGTGACTGAATCATGCCATGCAGCCGCGAGTCAGATTGCATCAATAAGCCAAAGACAGGCGCATTTAAGAACAATTGCACCTCATGACCAAATGTCGCTAAAGTTAGCGCAAGCGCACAACCTTCGTAGCTTGCTGCTTCAGTGGGCGTGTGCAGCTGAATTAATAATCTCATTATGTATTCCTAAAAATAGTTACCGCTACCAGTGATGTTAATAGACAAACCATCAAACGACACACTATCAAAACTGTATCAAACGACAGTTATCCTGCATCATCATCGCAAGCTCACTAAGTCCCACTAACGTAAACCCTGTCGCAAGATTGGCACCGTCAAGCTGATGGCGTGAGCTGTTGTCTACATCACTCACACCGCGGCTAAGGGCTGTACTGACACAGACAGGCAGAGGTAATTGATACTGCTCAGCCAATGACTGCCATTCTTTGGTCAAGTCTAATTGATCGGCTGACTGCCAACGCAAGCGATTGGCTATGTGAGCCGAGTCGCCATAAAAGAAGACATTGAGCAGAGGTTGTTCAGAGGCAGCATTATCGCTGCTGCCTGTACCTGTACTATTAGTGTCATTGTTATCAATATCATGACTATTCGCTGCGCCCTTCAGATAAGCACGTGCGTAGCGTAACGCCAAGTGTGCCAATGGGTGACTAGGGTCAGCAGTAATCAGTAGTAACGGGGAAGTGGTCGTCATAAGGCGCGGTATCACATATTATAAATTAGAGTTTAAAAATTATGGCCGAGTTGCTATAAATGCTTTGTATAAAGTCATTTGGTCGTTATTATTATAGTGCTTGTGTGCAAATTTGCGTGACAGAAAACAGAATTTATACTGATAATGAGACATACAGCGGATCATACTGTCACATCAAATATCGTTATGTCATAAAAGAGAAGTGCGTCGTCTCTATCAGAGATGTTTATGCTACCATAAAGCGCCGCAAACCAAATAGAGTCATTGTTATTTAACGTGGTTTTATCTCAAGTGTAGGCACACTGAGTATTATTATTTGATGCTGTGACTGCCTCGTAAGAAAAAACAATAAACTTATGAGCTAGGTTCACGTAGTCTTACCATTCTATGTAAGGAGTTTTTGTCACTATGTTACCTGCTATGCCCTCACGTGTGAACAATGGTACAGATTATCAGCCTACCGTAGAACAACTGCAAGTCCTGCAGACAGCGAGCGAATTTGCTTATCAGATTTGGGAAAGTCGAACCGTTTCATGTCAGACGTTTTTGCGTAGCTATCCATTAAATAGTACGCTGACCCGCCAGCAAATCGATGATTTGATACAAGATTATACGTTAGATGAGAACTATCAACTCGCTGATGAAATCAAGGTCATGAGTGGTCTGCGTCACTTGCGCACGCTACTAATGATGCGCTGGATTTGGCAAGATGCCTTGCAGACGATCAGTCTGGAGCAGCTAACCGATGAGTTGTCTGAGTTTGCAGATGGCTGTATCTCTTTTGCTAAGGATTATACCTATCAGCACTTGGTTGCTAAGTATGGTGAGCCGACCTTTATCAATGAACAAGGCAATATACAAATCGATGATATGGCAATCATGGCCATGGGTAAACTTGGTGCGCAAGAGCTGAATTTATCAAGTGATATTGACCTAATATTTGTGCATCAAGCACGCGGCGAGACCAATGGCAATAAGGCAAAAGGCACACGTAGCATAGATAACAAACGCTTTATGACCAGATTGGGTCAAGGCATTATTAAACTGCTTGATAACAAGACCGCTGACGGTTTTGTCTTTCGAGTAGATATGCGCCTGCGACCATGGGGTGATGGAAGTGATTTGGCCATTCATCTGTCTGCATTGCAAAAATACTTTACGATGCATGGGCGTGCATGGGAGCGTTTTGCTTGGTTAAAAGCACGCGTGGTCGGACAAATAGACCAGCCATTTTATGAAGAGATACAAGCGCTGATTAAGCCATTTGTGTTTCGTTATTACGTGGACTACAGTGCGTTTTCAGCATTGAGAGAGATGAAGTCTCTTATTCAAAACCAAGTTGCACAGCGTGAAGACTTGGACAATATCAAGCTTGGTGCGGGCGGTATTAGAGATATCGAGTTTATCGTACAGGCCTTTCAGCTTATCTATGGTGGCCGGCATCCACAGCTGCAAATCAAACCTTGCTTGCAAGCGATGCAAGTATTGTGTGAGCTTGGCTACTTGGAGCATTCAACTTACGAGCAGCTACAAGCCGCGTATCGGTTTTTACGCCGGCTTGAGCATGCTATTCAAGCGATTAATGATCAGCAGACCCAGCGCTTACCACACGATGAGCAGTGGCAGCATAATCTAGCAGTGACGCTGAATTTTGAAAACTGGAATGCCTTATTAGATCAGCTTAATCGTCATCGCGAAAGTGTCAATGTGCCGTTTGAGCGTATGGTCACTGAGCGCCAAGTACCTGATAACGAAGATACTGATCTAGAACCAGAGCACTTAGATGAGCAAATTGCCCGTTTAAATGAAGTGCTAACAAAAGAAAATCGCGAGGTACTACAGAATTTTTGGCAATCAAAAATGGTGGCTAATTTAAGTGATGAAGCCAGAGAGCGTTTAGACGACGCATATCCTGTCATTGTCCATGCGTTGTTAGCGCATCAAGAACAGCAGCAACTTGCCAATACTGCTTTACCAAGATTGATCTCACTGCTTGAAGCGATTTGCCGCCGTTCTATCTACTTGGTCATGATTGCTGAAAATCCCAATGCAACGATTGAGCTGATTCCAATGCTATCTGCCAGCCCGTGGATCGCAAAAGAGTTGGCTCAGTATCCTGTATTATTAGACACATTTTTGCAGCAGCGTTATCGTCATCTGCCAGATAAGCGTGAGCTGCGTGATATCTTGCGCCAACAGTTGTTACGCGTCGAGCCAAACGATGAAGAAGAGCTGTTGAGCGTCCTGCGACTGTTCAAAAAGAATCAAGTGTTGGCGGTTGCTGCTAGTGATGTATTGGCTGAACGCCCGATTATGAAAGTGTCAGATTCATTGACTTATATCGCTGAAGTCGTACTAGAAGCCGCATTAGAGCGCGCTTTTGCAGAGATTGTTAATCGTTATGGATATCCTATTGGTCAAGATGGCGACCCAGTCACTGAAGCAGACTGCGGCTTTGCGATTATCGGTTATGGCAAGCTTGGTGGCTTAGAGTTGTCGTATTCTTCAGATTTGGACTTGGTATTCTTACACAAGATAAAAGAGCAAGGCATGACCACTGGCGAAAAATCAGTCAGTGGTATGAAGTTTGCCGCGCGTCTTGTACAAAAGCTGATGAATTATCTCAATACTCAAACCCGTGATGGCCGTGCCTATGAGATTGATATGCGTCTGCGGCCTTCAGGAAATGCTGGCATGATGGTGGTATCTTGTCATGCGTTTGAAACCTATCAAATGGATAAAGCATGGTCATGGGAGCATCAAGCGTTGGTACGTGCTCGTGCGATTTGCGGAGACAGACGAGTCACTGCACGCTTTTGTGATATTCGCCGCGATGTCTTGTCGTTGCCACGGACACTGGATCAAGTACGTAGTGAAGTCACTAGCATGCGTATCAAAATGCAAAAGCATCTAGGCACGAGCCAATGGCAGCAGGAGGCGGGCAAGTTTCATCTTAAACAAGATGCAGGCGGGATTGTAGACATTGAGTTTTTAGCACAGTTTGCCGTATTGGCTTACTCACATGAATATCAGAGTTTGACGAAATGGAGCGATAATGTGCGAATTTTTGCAGAAGTTGCTTTGCTTGGTATTTGGGATGACCAAGTCTGTCAGGATTTGACTGATGCCTATCTAAGAATACGTGCTGCTACTCATCAATTGGCACTATCAGAGCAGTCTTTGCTCGTTGATGAGTCATTGTGGCAGGAGACGCGAGCGTTAGTACAGTCACAATGGCAGCATCTCATGGGCGTGGAGACATACGACGAGTAATATCGAAACTTGTATAATTAAGGCCTTGCCGATAGTCCAAGAGACGCTTAAACTGTAATGCGTTACGATAAATAGAAGCTATGAACAAAAACTATCAATAAAAACTATGGATAGAATTGGTAGCTAGGAACGATATAATTAAAAACCATATAGTGCCAAACCAAAAGATTTCATTTGCCAAGACGGCCAGTGATATAATCGGTCACACATCATCATAATACTGTCAGTCGTTTGTCATAATGAAGCTGTTGTTTAGGCAATAAAAATTGACGCCGCGGTGTTATCATACGATGTTGATCAATACTGTTAAATAAAACCTACCTAAAAAAAGTTAGACGTCAGTGCTAGCATAAGGACAATAAAATGAATATGGCAACACAAGATGGTAAGCTTTGGATGAATGGCACAATGATCGAACAGCCAGATGCTAAAGTTCATGTGCTTACCCATAGCTTGCATTATGGCATGGCTGTGTTTGAAGGCGTGCGTGCTTACCAAACCGCTGATAACCGCACGGCTATTTTTCGCCTAAAGGAACACACTGAACGTCTACTTGGTTCGGCAAAAATCTTTCAAATGGACGTACCGTTTGATGCGGCCACTCTAGAGCAAGCACATAAAGATGTGGTAAAGCAAAACAACTTGGCAGAAGCCTATATTCGTCCGCTTATTTGGGTAGGTGCAGAAAAGCTTGGCTTATCTTCACGTGACAATAGCATCAATGCTATGGTTGCTGCATGGCACTGGGGTGCATATCTTGGTGAGGAAGGTATCAAAAATGGTATCCGTGTAAAAACCTCTTCATTTACGCATCATATGCCAAATGTCACTATGTGTAAGGCAAAAGCTTCAAGCAACTATCCTGTGTCTATCATGGCCAACCAAGAAGTCACTCGTAATGGTTATGACGAAGCTATCTTGATGGATCCGCAAGGGTATGTGTGTCAAGGTGCTGGCGAGAACTTATTCTTGGTAAAAGATGGCGTGCTACATACGCCAGATTTAGCGGGCGGTGCACTTGATGGTATCACTCGTCGTACTATCCTTCAGTTCGCGGCTGATCTAGACATCAAAGTCGTTGAACGCCGTATCACTCGTGATGAGTTCTACTTAGCAGACGAGATATTTATGACAGGTACCGCTGCTGAAGTGACACCTATCCGCGAATACGATGATCGTACTATCGGGAATGGCGGCCGAGGACCATTGACTGAGAAACTCCAAACCCTATACTTTGATGTGGTTCATGGTCGTAACGAGCAATATATGGATTGGTTAAGCTTTATTGACTAATAAAGTCGTTAGTTTAAAGACCAAAAAGGCTGAACATAATTGTTCAGTCTTTTTTTTATGCTAATATAGCCATCATATTTATTCTTAAGATTAAAGTGAGCAGTCCATGCCAATAGATTCTAGTACAGCAGATAATAAAAATATCAAACAAATTATTTGTATTAAATGGGGTACAAAGTACGGGGCTGATTACGCCAATAAATTGTATGGTATGGTATCTCGCAATATTACGCCACCGTTTCGTTTCGTCTGTTTTACCGATGATACCACCGATGTACGTCCAGAAATCGAATGTCAAGAATTACCACCATTAGATGTCACCATGCCAACCAACACACTTGGCAAGTGGCCAAAATCACGTTTGTGGGGTGAGAAGTTAGGTGATTTGACAGGGACAGTATTATTTGTAGATTTGGATGTGATTATAGTAGATAGCCTCGATCCTTTCTTTGAATACGGCGAGCCAGACGATGTTATTTTGTCTTATAACCCGAGTAACCCATTAGAGCGCCTAGGGCAAACATCTTGCTTTAGATTCAAGATAGGGTCGCTTGTCTCATTGCAAGAAAAATTCAAAGCTGATCCACAAGGTATCGCTGATGAGTATCGTTTTGAGCAGCGCTTCGTCACTCGTAATGCGCCAGGCGGTGTCAAGCTGTTTCCAAAGGCATGGGTTGCGCACTTTAGACGCAAATGCCGTCAACCATTTCCGCTTAACTACATCAAAGAGCCAAAGATTCCTAAAGGTGCTAGAATTGTTATCTTCCCTGGCGACTTATATCCGACCCACGCTATTGAAGGTAGATATAATAAAAATGCTGCTAACAATGCCAAAGATCACTTAAAAAGATTAACTGAGCCCAAAAATCTAAAAAGACCGCTACGTCACTTGCGTCATTTTATCTTGCCAGTAGGGTGGATAGAAAAGTACTGGAAAGAATAGGTCCCATTATATAGTTGAGTATTATCGCATTGCATTAGCAAAGATAAATATTAGTCAGTGAACGGATAAAATTATGAATACAGAAGATACTATTAAAGTCTTTGTTGGTTGTGACCCAAATAACTGTGATCTAGAGCAGATGATGGTATTAGATTATAGTATTCATAAACATACCAGTGTACCCGTTGAGATAGTATGGATGCAGCTGTCACGCGATCCTAATAGCTATTGGTATTCTAATCCTGAGACTGGAGAGGGTTGGAATACCACTAAATGGTCAACGCCTTTCTCGGGCTTTCGCTGGGCAATTCCAGAGTACTGTCAATACTCTGGTCGTGCCATCTACATGGACGCTGATGTTATTATTTTAGATGATTTGGCAAAGCTGTGGCACCATCCTATTGAAGGACAGTCTGTTGTAGCTGCTAAGACTAATGCGGATATGACTCGGTTGTGTACGTGCGTATGGGATTGCAAGGCGGCGAAAAACATTGTCCTACCAATTAAAAAACTCAAGAAAGATCCCAAAAGCCATAAAGAAATGATGGCTGTATTCAAACATAATAATCAGCTCATTGAGCCTTATCAGGATAGTTACAATTGTATAGATGGCGAAAACTTAGCGCTAGAAGATATTAGGATTTTGCATTATTCAGATATGGGTACACAGTTCAGTCATAAATATTCATTACCTAGAGTCAGTGAAGAAGGTATTGAGCATTGGTTTGACGGTGAAATAATGTCGCACCCAAGGCAGGATTTATCTGAGGTTTTTGATGAGTATTATAACGAAGCACTTGCTGCTGGATACGATTTAGACAGTTATAGGGTAGAACCTTTCGGTCATTTTCCTAAAAAATCTCAAGAAGGTTATACCGGTAATAAGGTGACTCGTCCACACGCTTCTAAATCATTTTTTTCGAAGCTATTTAAACGCTAGTTTTTTAATGAAGCAATGATAAGCCTTTTTAAGAAGGTGAAAACTTACTCCATAGGTTATCGTGTATGAAGCAGCATAAAAAAACAGTGTTACTCGTTATTAATTGTCTACAAGGCGGCGGTGCGGAACGTGTCGTATTAACATTGGGGCAAGGGTTTTATGAATTGGGCTATGAAGTACATATTCTAAGATTTAAGCCGTTAGTACAGTATGACTTAAGTCCAAATCTTAACTACCATGTACTTAAGTTTAAGCCGTATAAACTGATACCAGGGGCACAAAGACGTGACCATATTTTTGCACGTGCTGTTGATAAATACGTGTCGAAAAATATCGGTCAGCCTGACATCATACTGTCCAACCTAGATCGTGCCGATAGCATTTTAAGTAATAGTAAACTGCCTAATATCACTTATATTATTCATAACACAGTATCACTACTCTATAAATTTAATAAAAATCACGACGCTGAGCAGTTAAAGCAAAGAATGATAGATATATATGCCAAGCACCCTTGTGTGTGCGTCAGTGAAGGCGCTCAAAAAGACTTTATCAAAAGCTTTGGTCCTATTACGCCAACCACCGCCATTCACAATCCAATTGATAAAAACAGTATTCAACAACAAGCCGATGCTTTTGTCCCTGACTACCAGAACTATATTATTCATGTCGGGAGTTTTAAAGATGCCAAGCGTCATGATGTATTGGTAAATGCTTATGCAAAAACAGATCAATCTATGCCGTTACTGCTCTTGGGTCAAGGGAAGCATAAAAGTGAAACAGAGCGACTGGTAACAGAGTTAAGCCTAGAAGACAAAGTAATATTTTTAGGGTTTCGTGATAATCCCTTTCCTTATATCAAAAATGCGCAGTTTAAGATATTGACGTCTGACTGGGAGGGTTTTGCTTTAGTTATTGCCGAAGCTCTCGTGCTAGGTACTCCTGTTATCAGTACCAACTGTCCGTCAGGCCCAAGTGAATTACTACCAGAACGTAACTTAATGCCGATGGGCGATGTTGATGCCATTGCCGCAAAAATGCAGCAAGCGATGAGTAACCCGCAAGCGTTTCATGCGCCATTCGATGAAGCGCTGCTACCAGTCAAAATAGCAGAAAAATACGTAGAGTTTGCTGAACAAGTCAATATTATGCATAAATAGTTCCAAATATTTTATACTCACAATGTCCATTTCTAAGAAAATTTAAAATGATTAATAGTGTTATTAGAACAAGAAAAAAAGAAGTTAAAAATAATAAAAAGAAAGTACTCTTAGTCATTAACTGTCTACAAGGTGGCGGCGCTGAACGTGTTGTTCTGACTTTAGGACAGGGATTCTATGATTTGGGTTATGAAGTACATATTTTACGGTTTAAGCCCCGTGTAGATTACGAGCTTAATCCAAAACTAAACTACCACTTTATTGATTTTAAGCGTTATAAACTGATACCAAAATTAGAACGTCGTGACAAAGTTTTTGCGTTCGTAGTCGATCGTTACATTTCAAAAAACATTGGTCAGCCTGATATGATACTGTCTAATCTAGATCGTGCAGATAGTATTTTAAGCAATAGCAAACTACCTAATATATTTTATGTGATTCATAACACAGTGTCTTTGTTATATAAATTCGATAATACGAATGCTGCTGACACACTAAAGTCAAAGATGATTAACATCTACTCCAAGCATCCTTGTATATGTGTCAGTAAAGGTGCTGAAAAAGATTTTGTTGAAAGCTTTGGTAATATTACGCCAACGATTGCCATTCACAATCCAGTCGATAGAGATTACATTCAAAAGCTAGGTGACGTATTTACTCCTGAGTACCAAGATTATATTGTTCATGTGGGGAGTTTTAAAGAAGCGAAACGTCACGATGTGCTGCTAAAAGCATATGCTCGAACAGATCAGTCTATGCCACTATTACTGCTAGGTAAAGGAAAGCTGAAAGACGAAATAGAGCAATTGGTAGTAGAACTCAACTTAGAAGAAAAAGTAGTATTTTTAGGTTTTCAGGAGAACCCTTTCCCTTATATAAAGCATGCTAAATTTAAAGTGCTAACCTCTGATTGGGAAGGTTTTGCCTTAGTGATTGCCGAAGCTCTTGTATTAGGAACCCCTGTTATCAGTACAGACTGCCCATCAGGTCCAAGTGAGTTACTACCAGATAACAACTTAATGCCGATGAGCGACGTAGATGCTATCTCTGAAAAGCTTAGCTTAGCGATGAAAAATCCAGAGCAATTCTTTTCTGAGTTTGATGGGTCGCTTTTACCTATCACAATAGCCAAAAAGTATATTGCATTCGCATCTGATTCTAAAATCAAAGAATATTCTTAATTCAACCACCACTTAGACCAATCGTCTCTGTGTAATGCTCGTAATGTGGCAAACGCACTATCAGTATGCTGTAGTTTTTCGAAAACAGATAACAGTATACTAGTGGCCAATTTATCAACTTTCTGAAATTTATTATAGCGTTTTCGCATATTTCTCAAGCTATCATCGGTACCGATACGAAAATAAGTAAGACCATCGTACAGAGGCAAGTCACCGGCATAAAGCATATCGGTTTTTTCAGTTAGCAATGGCATAGATTTAGCATTAGTGGATAACTGCAGAAAGTTTTTGGTTTCATAAGTACGTAAAGTATTCATTAGAGTTACGACATTCATCAAGATAGCTGCTCTATGAGTATTGTTTGAATGATCAATAAACGTATCGCAAGCAGAGACAATCCAGCGCAACGACAGATGTGTCAATAAATAGTCGCTCTCTGCTTCCCATAACTTTTCAAATTCAGCGAATGTTTTATCTATTTTGTACTTACGGCGCATTAGTATAATAAGCGTGTTGTGATAAAAGCAGAGCTCAGACTCACCAAGCGATTTGTATTTCAAGTTGTTCAAATGGTTCTCTAAATCTGTGCTTTTACGCTCATTGGTTAACGCTTCAATATCACACATTGATTCAGTAATGGTTGTTGCTTTCATCTCATCAAAGCTTCTATCATTATAGGTTTTGATAATCTTACCCGCATTCAATCTTTTTTCGCTTCGAAAGATCAATAGCAATTTTCTCTGCCAACTTGAAGGTGTAGCCATGTTATCAAAATCCTCTAAAAATATATAAAGATATTAGCGCCGTAATCTCTATAATATAAGTCTTAGAGATCATTGTTGTTTGTTTAGACTGAATAATACTGTTTATACCAGTCAACAAATTGTTTGATACCTTCTTCGATACTGGTTTCAGGCTTAAAGCCAATGTCCTCTACCAACTCATCTATATCGGCGTAAGTAATCGGTACGTCGCCTGCTTGCATAGGCAATAAGTTTTCTTGCGCTTTTTTACCACAAGCGTTTTCAATAGCAGTAATAAAACGGCGCAAAGTGACTGGCTGATTATTACCAATGTTGTAAATCTTATAGGGGGCAGCTGCAGTCGTAATAGTAGAATGCTGGGGCGAAGGGGCCTTATTAATTATACGAATAATGCCGTTGACGATATCATCAATATACGTAAAGTCACGCTGCATAACACCATTATTGAATACATTAATTGGCTCGCCAGCCAGAATTTTCTTAGTAAAAGAAAAGTACGCCATATCAGGTCGACCATAAGGACCGTAAACGGTGAAAAACCTTAATCCTGTCGTAGGTATATTATATAAATGACTATAGCTATGTGCCATAAGCTCGTTGGATTTTTTGGTAGCGGCATATAGGCTGATAGGAAAATCAACACAATCAGCAGTGGTAAATGGCTGCTTTATATTCATACCATAAACAGAGCTAGAGCTTGCGTAGATTAAGTGCTTAATATCGTGGTGACGACAGCCTTCTAGAATATTAACAAAGCCAACCACATTTGAGTCGATATACGCGTTAGGGTTTTCGATAGAATAGCGCACACCTGCTTGGGCACCTAAATTAACAACTGTATCAAATTGATAGGTTGCAAAAAGCTCAGATATGGCTTCACGATCAGCCAGATCTAACTTAATAAATGTAAAAATTTCTGGATCTGATATCTCACCTAATATTCTCAAACGCGCTTCTTTTAGATCTGTATCATAATAGTCGTTGATATTGTCGATACCAACGATACAGTAATCCCTAGCAGATAGATCTGTTTCTAGTATCGCCTTGATTAAATGAAAACCAATAAAACCTGCCGCACCAGTGACCAGTATTTTCATTAGTCGCTCCCAAACAGATCGCGAGTGAATACTTTGTCTGCGACATCTTTTATATCGTCAGATAGGCGGTTTGCGACAATGACATCACTCACTGATTTAAAGGTTTCTAAATCTTGAATCACACGCGAATTAAAGAAATTGTCTTCTTTTAGCACAGGTTCGTAGACAACAACCTCGATACCTTTTGCCTTGATACGTTTCATGATGCCTTGTATGGCAGATGCTCTAAAGTTATCTGACCCACTTTTCATCACTAGGCGATGTATTCCCACGATTTTTGGCTGTCTTTCGATGATTTTATCTGCAATAAAGTCTTTGCGGGTCCTATTAGAATCGACAATGGCTTTTATTAGGTTGCTTGGTACTTCATCGTAATTTGCTAATAACTGCTTAGTATCTTTGGGCAGACAGTAGCCGCCATAGCCAAAAGAAGGGTTATTATAATGATTGCCAATACGAGGGTCTAAGCCAATCCCTTCGATGATTTGTTTGGTCTCAAGTCCAAAGGTTTGCGCATAAGTATCAAGCTCATTAAAATAAGCCACGCGCATCGCTAGATAAGTATTAGAAAATAATTTGATCGCTTCAGCTTCAGTAGACTCTACAAATAACAGCGGTGCATCTTTTTTGACTGCACCCTCAAGTAAAAGATTGGCAAATATTCGAGCCTGCTCAGACTGTGCGCCTACAATGATACGTGAAGGATAAAGGTTGTCATGTAGTGCCTTACCTTCTCGCAAAAACTCAGGCGAAAAAATAATGCGATCAGTCGCATAACGTTCTCTGATACTTGTTGTATAGCCCACTGGTACTGTGGACTTAATAATAATGGTCGCTTGTTGATTGACAAAAAGTACTTGCTCAATCACTGATTCTACCGTTGATGTATTAAAATAATTGGTCTTGGTATCATAATCAGTCGGCGTGGCAACGATGATGAAATCTGCATCTTTATAAGCTTCTTTGGCATCCAGCGTTGCAGAAAAATTGAGCTCTTTATGCAATAAAAAATCTTCGATATCTGTATCTTCGATAGGAGACTGCTTGGCATTTAACAAGGCTATTTTTTCAGCGATGACATCGACAGCAACGACTTCATTATGCTGTGCTAACAGCATTGCATTCGATAAGCCTACGTAGCCTGTACCTACTACTGCTATTTTCATAATATATCCAAGTAATTTTTAAGCTTTTATTGGTTTAAATCAAGAGTGAGTAATCATCATTATAGTTCAAGCTTAGTCTGAATTCATTTAGGCTCATTATTTGTGTTTTCTAACACGGAATTAGGCAGATAATCTAAGAACTTGTGCCTCATAGCTTGACTGATTTTTTTATACAAATCTGGTTTCAAAAGATCCAAACTTTGAATACAACCATATTTGATAGTTTTATCTTCTAAAGCAATGATAAAGTCCTCTACGCTATTCTCATTTTTTAGATAGTTGATAGAGGTATTATGCTTTAAGTGTGCTTCGCTTTTTTGAATTTTCAGATGATTCATCAGTGTTATAGGGTTAACTTGGGCGACATCTCTGAATTTGTATTTTATCTGCTCGGTCAATAATTGCGGATGATTCAACAAATGGGACTTTAAGATGTTTTTATCGACAATATGAGGGTAATGATGAATTTCAAAAAACTGATTCATGCCCAGTATTTTAGCACTTAACATTTGCGCGATAGTATGCCTTGGCTGTATCGATGTGCCAAACAATTTAAAGCGTGATTTTCGAAAATTAAGCTTGGCATTCAAAGCAGCACTTTTACGCCACTCACCATGAATGATTAGCTTCTCACTGTCTAAAAAGTCATCTATCGTCACTGGTTGATTAAAAAAGAAATCATCGTTCATATAGATAAAATAGTCAGACAATCCTTGGATATTCCAAATCATCGACTCAATCGATCGGGTATTAAACGTAGGCAAAAACTGCTCGTAACCCGAAAATATCTCCTTATGATCAACGATGCGTATTTTATCTGCTGAGCAAATACCTTGCTTGGCAAACTCATCGACGAACGCTGGCTTTTGTTGATCTGTGACGATATATATATGACGACAAAAAGGCACATATTTGATGATAGAAGCAATATTATAATATATCTCATCGTCGCTAGCGAAACGCGTGTCAGTTATGGCATCAGATGCCACTTCTTTACTTGGCTTGTACTGTTCTCGCTTTTGTTTGAGTATAGGGTCTGCACCATCTACCCAAGCAATGACGATGTCTAATGTGTTTTCACTAGGCTGCTTCATAACTGATCCTGCTCTCATCGGATATGCATCTATTTTAGTAGCGATATTAGATCAGCCATGATATTTGCTGATGCGATTATTAACAAGGTTTAATCGATTTAGATAGTTAGACTAATTATAATTTTTATAGAGATACCGTTAAATCCTGCTCGTACTTTACTGAGTAAATGCCGAGCACCAGCGGTAGGTGAGACTAGCATATAAAGTTAGAACGCTGCAATAATTATGACCATAGATGCATTCATTTGGCTAACCTATCATGCCTATACCGTTAAAAAGCCAAGCTGAGACACCAATGCCACCTATTATTCTATTTATTTTAAAAGCGCTTGAAGGTCGCGGTGCTGAGCGTATGGTTGCGACGTTGGCAAGCACTTATGCAGATATGGGCTATCGTACTCATATTCTATGTTTGGAAGCGACGCAAGATATGCTACTAGACGCTCGTGTGCAATATCACATCGTGCCATATGATGAGGTGTTTTCTGAGCAGAATCTCGACCCAGAATCTACGCAAGCACAAGCCTACGAATCAGTCGCTAAGCGTATTGACACTTACGTGCTTAGCCAAATAGGGAAGCCAGATTTGATACTGGCTAATATCTATAAAATAAACTGGATGATGGCATATAGCCAGTTGCCAAACATCGTAAATGTACTGCATACGGCGCTATCTAAGCAGTTCCAAAACCAGTTATTAGAGTCGCCAGTACAGACTATAAATCATTTGAAACTGGTCTATGGCGCTCATCCTTGTAGCTGTGTGAGTAAGGGTGCACACCAAGATTTGATTGCTCTTATAGGAAATATCACCAAAACCACAACAATCTATAATCCTTGTGATGCTACTGGTATAAAGACCAAAGCAGCAGCATCTAGCCATCTTGAACATTTCGGATTAGTAGATAAAGAGTACATTATACATGTCGCCTCATTTGATGACATGAAAGGTCATCGAGACTTGCTACAGGCGTATGCCAAAACAGAACGAAAGCTGCCATTAGTGCTAGTAGGTAAAGGTAGGCTTGAAGCAGAGATTGAACAGTTGGCTGTCCAACTAAATATTAGCGATTGTATTAAGTTTTTAGGCTTCCAGACCAACCCTTATCCATTAATTAGATCAGCTGCACTGATGGTACTCACCTCTAAGTTTGAAGGCTTTGGCTATGTCATCGTAGAGGCGCAAGCACTGGGCGTACCAGTAATCAGTACGGATTGTCCTTTTGGTCCACGAGAGCTATTACCCGAGCAGAACTTGATTGCGGTAGGTGATATTGATGGCTTGGCCACTCTCATCGATCAAGCCATAGACAACCTTACAGATTATATCGTGCCGCTAAACCAGCAGTTACTGCCTGAACATATTGCAAGACAGTACTTAGCGTTTGGTTATGTTTTAGATTCAGATAAAAATGAGGGTTTATAACTTGTAGTGGTTCTTAATTAAACGCAATTAAGTAAAGGTTATTAACTGCGAGTCATTAACTAGAAAGTGTCGAATAGCGATTTAGAGATAGGAGAGTGATTGATGACAGGAACACCATGCGATTGATAGATTCTGCCGAGCAAGTTAAACGAAGGCACAATGCGCTCGTTCATGACTTTGCTGAGCATACTTGGTGCACTATTGTTTTTATTTTCATAAAACCGTGGTTGCTTACTGTTAAGCAGGTCAATACCATATAGATGAATACACGCTGCTTGACGCGAAAACGCCAATTGCGCTGCGACATAAGCAACGGTTCCTGCTTCCACAAATCCATGAGTAATGTTAAGAGAGACGCCGATGTCAGCCGCTTTATGATTACTATCAATAATAAAGTTTGGATTATTGATAAAGTAGGATAGCGGCATTTTTTTATTGAGTAATTTTTTCTTAAAGATCAGCTTATTAAAAGATAGCTTGTTTGACTTCACTCCCCATGGCCTATCTACTGGGTACAACACTCGCATGGCATGATGGTACGTTCGCATAATATCAGGGTGCGTGGTGGCCATCGCTTCAAAGACGGCTAACGTTGCATATAGAGGTTGCCCTGTATAGTACTGCTGTAAAATCTCAGGCTGATGATTGATAAAGCGCGCATCACTGATGACGTAACCAGCAATATCGGTAAACTGATGCTGCCCAACCAGGCTGATACTGCCATTAACAAAAATAGTAGGCGTATCTAGGAGCTCTGCTAACGGCAGCTGCTGTATAGATGGTCCTGAGGCGATAATATTGACGTCTTTTCCATGCAGGCTTTGTTCAGGTTCATTGGCATTAAAAGCATTGATAATGATGAGCTCATTATCAATGTTGAACCCAGCGGTAGCAGGTAATCTCAAATATAGCGCCATACTATTTTCCAGTCGTTTATTTCACCTATCTTATATCTTAATACACTGCCTTTACGCTAATTATAAATTGCCTACATATGGTTAATTACTAAGCATTTATTGCCAATGGTCTTTCAACCATGGGCTTGGCTTCACATGCCGATACCATTTACCGCCACTACCAGCAATTGCATCGGGCGGGTTAATCTCACCGTGGAAGATAACGATTTTTGCATCATCCGGCAGAGTAGGTGTGCGCACAAAGTTAAAAGGAATCGGCGCAATACATTGGTACTTAAAGCTGACACACCATGTTTTGTCCCAATACTCTAGGTGATGATGCTCACGCAAATAGTTAGAGAGGTAAGCCTGCTCGTGACGTACTTGGGTGCGAATGGTTTCAAAGTTCCGCTCAAAATTGGACAGCAAATCAGGATAGGTATTCATGCCAATATTAAAGCGGTAGACGGAGCTGTTGCCAATCATGCGCCAAGGTTTTTTCCAGTCGCGGATGATGACGACACTGTCCTCATGCTCAGCTTGATAAGTAAAAAACGCATCGATATTATCGACAATGACGATATCAATATCTAAAAATAGGGCCACACCTTTTAAATCATACAGCTCAGGCTTAAAGGTAGTCAGTTTTTTCCAACCACGTTCAGGACCTGCTGGTAAATCCATGTCAGGTATCGGATAGCAGGCAATCGTAGGGTCAATACCTGTGCTGTCATCGGTCAAGCAAACCATTTTAAAATCCAAGGTTAGATGTCGACTAACCATGTTGTAGAGACGATTGACATATTCAGGACCATATTTGTCGCCCCATTTCATACAGATGATATAACGCTGTTCAGCAGCATTTGTGATGGTTTGATGAGGGTCTATAGATGAGGTCTTAGTTACGTCAGATGTCATAATGCACTCGTATTGAGATAATAGTCAGATAAATGAAGGACTAATAAAAGTAAAAGAATATAGAGTTCAGCCAATATTAGCATAGCTGTGACTGATGGTACGTCTAAATAGTGCAACGCTAGGTTGGTTATGACTAATGATTGTCGAGCTTAGTGTTATCATTTTTAACAGTACTATCGTTTTCAACATTGTCGCTTTCAACATTGTCATTTTTAACGCTATCGTTGATATTACTATCAGAGCGACTAGAAACGTTAGAATGGTGAGATTGAATAAAGGCTGCTAAAGTCTCTTTATCTTTTCGGTAAGGATTGCCTAAGTCTGGTATACGCTTAAAACGTCGATAGCCCCACATATAATGACTGTAGTTGTCTGTAATCATACGCTCCATGGCCTGATTGAGAGCATGAGTTGCCACTTCAGCATTACGGTCATACAAGGCTGGATCGTTGAGTTTGTAGCAGTAAATATCAAAACCGCGTCCATCGGTACGGCGAATACAAGATAAGCCAACCAGCGCACATTTGGTCTTGCTCGCCAATTTTGAGGCAAGGGTACTGGTCAATGTTTTGATACCAAAGAACGGAACAACAACACCGCCTGATGGCTCTGGAACGTGGTCGGGCAATACAATACTAAAACCACCTTGCTTGAGTGTTTTAAACACGGCTTTAACGCCGCTCCCATCAGTAGGTACCAAAGTGGCATTAAGTCGCGCTCGACCCTGAAGGATAAACTCGTTAGCGAATTTGCCGTCAACTGGCTTATACATAATGGTTGGCGCACCAAACTGGTTGAGCCAAGCATTCATCATCTCCCAAGTGCCGAGATGCGGGACGATAGCAAGCATGCCATTTGGATTGTCAAGACCTTCTAAAAAAATGTCTTTATTATGGACATCACAAATCTGAGCGATACTCCACTCAGGAGGCATCGCCCAGCTTTTTATAGATTCAATACTGGTCAAACATTGATGATAGATGATGTCTTTGGTCAACGCACGTTTTTGCTGCTCAGACAGTGTGTGAGTAATCAGCGCCAGATTGATCTGAATGGTACGCATGATACTTAGACTGGGTATCTTAATGATAACCCAAGCGGCAAAACGTGCCAGCATCTGCAGTACAGACAATGGCACGACTTTGAAAATATGATACGGATTCATGACCACTCACATGGTAATGAATCACATAACAAGCACTGTAGACAGCAACCGCGCATCATCAAACGATTTATTCAGCAGGCTTGTTAGTATCAGCTTGTGCTTTTTCACGCACACGGATACCAAGCTCACGCAGTTGTTTGCTATCAACGCCAGCAGGTGCTTGGGTCAATGGGCAATCAGCTGTTTTGGTTTTTGGGAAAGCGATAACGTCACGGATAGAGCTTGCGCCTACCATCAGCATAATCAAACGATCCAAACCAAACGCTAGGCCGCCATGCGGTGGCGCACCGAATTTTAGAGCATCAAGTAAGAAACCGAATTTGTCTTCAGCTTCTTGCTCACCAATACCCAAGGCTTCAAGTACAGCTTGCTGCATATCGTAAGTATTGATACGTAAGCTACCACCACCAATTTCAGTACCGTTCAATACCATGTCATAAGCGATAGAAAGGGCAGATTCTGGGTTGTTTTTCAACTCTTCAACTGAGCCTTTAGGCTTAGTGAACGGATGATGCATTGACGTCCAACGACCATCGTCAGTCTCTTCAAACATTGGGAAGTCAGTTACCCAAAGTGGTGCCCATTCACAAGTCGTCATTTCAAGATCTAGACCGATTTTTTGGCGTAATGCACCAATCGCATCATTCACGACACTTGCTTTGTCCGCACCAAAGAAGATAATGTCGCCATCTTCTGCAGCAGTACGCTCGATCAAGCTCACAAGCACATCATCAGTCATGTTTTTGATAATTGGAGACTGTAGGCCAGACTCTTTATCCACACCGTTGTTGATGCTGCTAGCGTCATTGACTTTGATATAAGCCAAACCGCGTGCGCCATAAATACCAACAAACTTGGTATAAGCATCAATTTGCTTACGGCTTAATGATGCGCCACCAGGGATGCGTAGGGCAGCCACACGACCTTTAGGATCGTTCGCAGGGCCAGCAAATACCTTAAAGTCGACGTCTTTCATCAAGTCTGCAACGTCAACCAACTTTAGAGGAATACGTAAGTCAGGCTTGTCTGATGCATAGTCGCGCATTGCTTCTGCGTAAGTCATGCGAGGGAACTGCTCAAACTCAACATCCATCATGGTCTTGAACAAATGCTTGATAAGACCTTCGTTGATGTTCATGATTTCTTCTTCGTTCAAGAAAGAAGTCTCGATATCCACCTGAGTAAATTCAGGCTGACGATCGGCACGTAAATCTTCATCACGGAAGCATTTAGCAATTTGATAATAACGATCAAAACCTGACACCATCAATAATTGCTTAAATAGCTGTGGTGACTGCGGCAGGGCAAAGAAGTTACCTGGACGGGTACGTGATGGTACAAGATAATCACGCGCACCTTCAGGCGTTGCACGAGTCAAGATAGGTGTCTCAACATCCAAGAAACCATGATCGTCTAAATAACGACGAATCGCTGACGTTGCCTTGGCACGGAACACCATACGCTCTTGCATTTGCGGACGACGCATATCAAGATAACGATATTTTAGACGCAAGTCTTCAGATACAGTCGTTTTTTCGTCATTCAATGGGAATGGCGGTGTTTCAGACTTAGCCAGTACTTCAATTTCTTTGCCCAATAGCTCAATTTGGCCACTGGTCATATTATTATTTTCAGTACCTTCATAACGACGACGTACGCGGCCAGTTATCTTTAGCACGTATTCAGGACGTACAGCATCAGCAGTCGCAAATGCTTCAGGGGTATCAGGGTCGACCACGACCTGTAAGATACCAGCGCGGTCACGCATGTCTAAGAAAATCACGCCACCGTGATCGCGACGACGATGTACCCAGCCTACGATACTAATGGTTTGCTCAAGCAAGCTCTCGGTTACAGCTCCGCAATACTCGTCTCGGTATTCGCTATGCGTCATAGTGCTTTGCGTCATAATATGGTTATCCAGTTATCAGCCCAATTCGAAGTACAATAATGCAGCCATTGTTGTGCGTTTCAAGCTATTTGCAAAAAAAACACACAAACAACGCGATTAAGACATATGGTCATCACGTTGGCTGCAGAAAATTTGATATAAACGCATATTATGCCTAATCTGCCTTTGTTATACAACCGGCTGAGTTCAATCAAAGAACGGGAGTCTGCAAGTATCTGAGGTATTTATTCTGCGTTATTTATATTGGGGTAAATATTGTCATCATGCTTGAAAACACCACTTAGTGTGCACATATCAACCGCACGTTAATAAAAACAGCCATATCAATATATTTAATATATTTACTGACTTGAGGATTTGTAACCATGCTATTTCATCCCCCTAAAAACCCTGTTGAGCTTAAAATACGCCATTTGAATGATGCTCAAAAGCAGCGCCGTGAAGATTTGATGGAAGCCACCCAAGGTAAAGCTGCCCTCAAACAGTTCAAAAAAGTCATGGCCAAAAAAGCCAAGCAAGCATTAAAAGCAAAAACTAAAAATAAGAAAAAACATACTGATGACAAGGCACAAGTTTTTGTGCTCGATTTTGACGGTGATATCAAAGCAACTGCGGTCAAACATTTGCGTGAAGAAATCAGTACTTTAATTAGTACCGCAAATAAAGGTGACGAAGTTATCGTCCGTCTCGAATCAGGCGGTGGTTTGGTACACGGTTATGGTTTGGCCGCAGCGCAATTGGTTCGCCTAAAAGATGCTGGTTTAAAACTGACGGTCTGTGTTGATAAAGTGGCGGCAAGCGGTGGTTATATGATGGCCTGCGTTGCAGACAAGGTAATAGCCGCGCCATTCGCTATCATTGGTTCAATCGGTGTGGTGTCGCAATTGCCAAACTTCCATAAATGGCTAAAAAACCATGACGTCGATTATGAAATGTTTACTGCTGGTGACTATAAGCGTACGGTGACTGTATTTGGTGAAAATGATGCCGAAGACCGTGCCAAATACCAAGAAGAACTAGAGCAGACGCATGAGCTATTCAAGCATTTTGTTAATACATATCGTCCAGAACTCGATGTTGCCAAAGTAGCTACGGGTGAGCATTGGTATGGCGAAGATGCGTTAAAGCTTAACTTAATTGACAGTCTACAAACTTCAGACAGCTATATTTTAGAGCGTATGGAAGACAACGAAGTGTACGCACTTTATTCACGTCAGAAGCCGACGTTAGCAGAAAAGCTAGGATTGGCTCAAGCAGCAGAAGCGACACTGAGCATGGCTGTAGATAAATTACCTGATGCACTTGCACGTTTTGATTTGAACAGCCGCCTAAATATTCTGAAATAATGTTAGTTATCATTATGATAGTTAAATAATGGTATTTCAGCGCTCAGAAGTTTTTGGATACATTGTTTATATTTTGTAAAAGGCGTGGCCTAGCTGGTCGCGCCTTTTTGCTGTTTATTGACAATTGCTGTGTTATAAATGTAGCACACGGAAAACAGTATACGTGCGTACACTAAAGCTCTAGTAGAGCTTTTTATCAACATTTGATTTAGACAATCAATAAAGAAAAGGAAGTCATTTATGTCTAACGACAATTTAATGTTTACCGCAACAGAACATGGTCAAGCCATGCATGCCAAAGTCAAAGCGTTTATCGAAACGAATATTGAGCCTATCGAAGCCCAATTCTGGGAAGATTGTCATAAGAAAAACCCTGATGGTAATTGGGAAAACTGGGAATGGCCAGAAGCCTACGAAAACCTGCGCAAACAAGCACGTGAAGAAGGCTTATGGAATTTATTCCTGCCAGATGACACACTAGGTGCAGGACTGTCAGTCACTGATTATGCGCCTATTGCAGAATTGACTGGTCGTAGTTTGCTAGCACCTCATGTATTTAACTGTAATGCACCTGATAGCGGTAACATGGAGCTGTTATGGCGCTACGGTACTCAAGAGCAGCAAGACAAGTGGCTTACCCCAATCCTAGAAGGTAAGACACGCTCTGTATTCTGTATGACTGAGCCTGACGTGGCGTCAAGTGATGCAACCAATATGCAAGCAACCGCCGTAGTAGATGGTGATGAGATTGTCATCAATGGTAGCAAGTGGTGGTCATCTGGTCTTGGCGATCCAGCAGTTGATGTCTTGATTGTGATGGCATATACCGCGGATGAAAGTGCAGACCGTCATCATCAGCATTCGATGGTGCTTGTGCCAGTCAACACACCAGGTGTGAACATCAAACGTATGCTTAAAGTGTTTGGTGATTATGATGCACCGCACGGCCATGGTGAGATTAGCTTCGAGAATGTGCGTGTGCCAGTCAGCCACTTTATTGGCGGACCTGGTAAAGGTTTTGAGATTGCACAGGGTCGTCTAGGGCCAGGCCGTATTCATCATTGCATGCGTTGTATCGGCGCTGCTGAAAAATCTCTTGAATTAGCGGTCAAGCGTGGTATGTCGCGTACTGCCTTTGGTAAGCCGTTACTACAATTGGGTGGTAACTTTGAGCGTATCAGCGAAGCCCGTATCAAAATCGACCAAGCACGCTTGCTCACATTGTACGCCGCCCAAAAAATGGATGCTCAGGGTACCAAAGCCGCATTGACGGAAATCTCTGCTATTAAAGTAGTGGCGCCAACTGTGCTACAAGAAGTCGTCGATATGGCGATTCAGATTCATGGTGGTATGGGCGTGTGTCAAGATACCTTGCTACCGAATTTCTACGCGCAAGCACGTGTACTACGTTTGGCAGATGGTCCAGATGAAGTACATAAAACCATGATTGCTAAATTAGAGTTAAAACGTCAGGGCTTTAGTCGTTCTGCTAAATCTGACAAAGCTTAGTCTTAAGTTTGATCTTAACAAACGGTTGTGTGAGTTAGTTTTGATTTGCTCACGCAACTATCAAGAATAAGCCAATCAAAATGCTAATTAAGAATTCACTATTAACAACTTAGTAGTGAATTTTTCATCACTAGAGCGAGTCCTCATTTCAAAAATAGCGAGAAGAATGAGATAAATTGAATTGAGAACTGGCTCGCATATCTGTTATAAAAATAAATGACCACATGATAAGGAATGTCTCATGGCAACTGATAATAAAGTACTAGACAAAGGCGGTGCCGTACGCGAAGGTGAAGAGCTTGATGCCAAAGCAGTAAGCGCATGGCTTCGCGGTCAAGGCGTCGACGTGGTAGGCAAGCCTACGGTCACTCAGTTCTCAGGCGGCGCATCAAACTGGACGTATCGACTACAGTATGAGGGTGAAGATAAAAACCAAGACCTCATATTACGTCGTCCACCAAAAGGTACCAAGGCAAAATCTGCCCATGACATGGTGCGTGAGTACACCGTTCAAAAAGCGTTAAAAGATGCATATCCTTATGTGCCTGAGATGATTGCGCTATGTACGGATGAAGCTGTTATCGGCGCTGACTTTTATGTGATGGAGCGGATGGAAGGTATTATCCCTCGTGCAGAATTACCAGAAGGTATCGATCTAAATCCTGAGCAAACGCGTCTGCTTTGCACCAATGTATTAGACGCTTTGGTAGAGTTACATCAGATAGACTATACCGAGCATCCTGATTTGGTCAATTTGGGCCGCGGTAAAGGTTATTGCGAACGCCAGATCAGTGGTTGGGATAAACGTTATGTTAAAGCAAAGACGCCAAACGTACCGAGCTTTGCACTGGTTAGACAATGGCTTGCTAAGCACACACCAGCTGATAGCAAAACTTGTATCATTCATAATGATTGGCGCTTTGACAATGTAATACTTGATGCGGATGAGCCGACCAAAGTTATTGGCGTGCTCGACTGGGAGATGGCAACCCTTGGTGATCCATTGATGGACTTGGGTAGTGCGTTGGCTTACTGGATTGAAGAAGATGATAATATCATCATGCAGCAGTTCCGTCGTCAGCCAACACATTTAGAAGGCATGATGACGCGCGATGAAGTGGTTGAATATTATCTAAAACAGTCAGGTTTAGAGATAGATAATTGGACCTTTTATGAAGTGTTCGGATTGTTCCGCCTCTCAGGCATTATTCAGCAAATCTACTATCGTTATTATCATAAGCAAACCACCAATCCAGCGTTCAAAAATGCTTGGCTCGTTATACATGTCATGCATGCTAAATGTTTGAAACTAATTGCGCAATATGAAGGCGAAGCCTTATTCAATGCGCATGTGCAGCCGCATTTAGAAGACATAGGCGTAGATGCTGCTGCTATTGAGCAGTTACCAAGCCCTGTTCAAAAAGTTGTCAAAAGTATTTTACCAAAAGGTTATTTTGCAAAAGCACCTGACTCTCCTGAAGCGTAAGCATTCAGTAAACCGTACTTTGCAAATATGATAAAAGGTAATAATTTATGACAACCATACTTTTAGCACGTCATGGCCAAGCGTCTTTTGGACAAGAAAACTATGATCAACTCTCAGAACTAGGCACTGTTCAGGCACAAATGTTAGGTCAGCACTATGCAGCTACGCAGCGCCGTATTGATGCCATATTTACTGGTAGGTTGGTTCGGCAGCAAGACTCAGCACGTCATTTTTGGGAGCGTTACCAATCGTCTGTACATGCCAATAATAGCGATGGCACAGCTGTTGCGCCCGCAATTAACTTTGATCAGCCTGATAGTTATATTCTGCCGCAATTTGATGAATTTAATCATAAAGACGTGTTCGTTAAGTCAGCATCGGCATCGGGCAATCGATCTGACATCTCAGCTGAAATTGCCAAAGCAGAATCGCCAGCCACACGACTGGCTGAGCTATTTGATCAAGCGATGCAGCGCTGGCATGCTGGTGACAATGATCAAGACTATCTTGAAAGCTGGCCACAGTTTAATAATCGTGCACAGCAAGCCCTTGAACAAGTACGTACGAAAGTAGCAAGCATGAGCTTAGATCAGGACAGCACCGTACTCGTATTCACTTCAGGCGGCGTCATCGCTGCAATCACTGCACAGTTATTGCGACAAGGCAGTCAGACCGCTTATCAGCTGAATAAAAGCTTGGTTAATACGGGTGTGACCTCTATTACTTTAAAAAATCAAAGTTCTCGCTTATTGTCTTTAAATGAATACAGTCATTTATTCTCTGATGGTAAACCGTTTGTGACATGGCGATAAATTTACATATGACTTGCGAATAATGTAGTGTCATATCTGCTTAAAGTATAAGCCTTATCGACGTTTATACTAAGAAATACCAATTTGATTCTGTGCAATATCGATATACAAAGGACGGTACATGCAAAATAAATTAATAAAATTGGTTGCTAAAAGTGCGCGCCATAGCAAAAACCAGATAGTAGGCGCGGTTCGGCCTGCAAGTTATCTAAAAGGCTTGAGTAAGCAGCAAGTAGGCAGCGGTAAAACGGTGCTTATCACAGGTGCCAGTTCAGGTCTGGGTGAAGGTATGGCCAGACTGTTTGCTAGCCTTGGCTACAACTTGGCCATATGTGCGCGTCGCACTGATCGTTTAGAGCATTTAAAGTCGGAGATGATGGACAAGTATCCTGATATCCGAGTCGAATACCAAGCACTAGATGTGAATGATTATGATGCGGTTTTTCAAGTGTTTGATGCTTTTGCAGATGACTTTGGTAGCATTGAGCGAGTAGTGGTCAATGCTGGCATTGGTGATAGTCGCCGCATTGGTAAAGGGCATTTTGAAACCAACCGTCGCACTGCTGATGTCAATTTTGTAGCAGCACTGGCACAGTGTGAAGCCGCTATGAATATCTTCCGTGCTCAGAACAATGGGCATTTGGTCGTGATATCTAGCATGTCAGCCATGCGTGGATTGCCTAGGCATCTGACGACCTATGGGGCAAGTAAAGCTGGTTTGGCTCACTTAGCAGAAGGTATTCGTGCTGATATGCTTCTGACCAATTTACCTATTAAAGTTTCTACGATTTACCCAGGTTATATTCGCACCGAAATCAACGAAGGCTCTAAGCCATTACCATTTGAAGTCGATACAGATACTGGTACTAAAGCCATTGTCGCGGCTATCGAAGCGGGCATAGATGAAGCCTGTGTGCCGAGCCTACCTTGGTCCATGGTCAGTCACGCGATGAAGCACTTGCCATTACAAGTAATGAATAAACTAAGTTAATCAAATTGGTTTTCCTAAGGTAGAAAAGAAGAAGCCCACTACAATAATAGTAGGCTTCTTCTTTTATTTACTCTAAATAGCAGGGCAAGTATTACAACGTTTGAGGGTTATTTGACATATGCTGTTCACGCAATTTTTGACGTAGTACTTTACCAACATTACTCTTTGGTAGTTCGCTGACAAACTCAATATGGCGTGGACATTTATAACCAGTCAAATTTTCCAGTGCGAATTCTTTGATAACTTCTTTAGTGACATTGTTATCGGCAGGTACGATATAAATTTTAACCGCCTCACCTTGATTTTCATCAGGAATGCCAATCACGGCGCAATCGACGATACCATCACAATCAAGCATGACAGATTCGATTTCATTCGGAAATACATTGAAGCCTGAAACTAAGATCATGTCTTTCTTACGATCTAGTAGAGTAAAGTAGCCTTTCTCATCCATGCTAACGATATCACCAGTGCGGAAGTAGCCATCGCGAGTAAAGTCATTGCTATTGTCTTTATTAAAGTATCCTGACATAACGTTTGGACCTTTGATACACATCTCGCCTGATTGATGCATGCCAACACGCTCACCGTTTTCGTCAACCACGATAATATCGACACTCGGTACAGGTATACCAATAGTACCGTTGAACTTGCGGTCAGTGATAACGTTGGCAGTACCACCAGCCACGCCTTCAGTCATACCCCAACCTTCAACCATGGGGCAGCCAGTCACTTCTAACCAACGTGCTGCGGTTTGCTCAGTAGCAGCCATACCACCAGCCTGAGTGATACGTAACGAGCTAAAGTCCAAATCTTTAAAGTTTGGTTGGTCAAGTAGCCCTTTAAATAGAGTGTTGACCGCAGGAAAGATGTGGAACGGTTGTTTTGATAAGGTTTTGACAAACCCTGACATATCGCGTGGATTAGGTACTAGGATAAAGGTATAACCTGAACGCATACCGAGCAAACTCAGCATAAAGGCAAAAATATGATACAGCGGTAAGGCCATAACCATATTGATATATACCTCGTTGATACCGGAAGTCACAGGGCGATACCATGCCTCTGATTGCATAGCAGCAGCAACGACATTACGTTGTGTTAGGACAGCACCTTTAGATAATCCAGTCGTACCACCTGTATATTGCAAAATCGCTTTTTGTTGTATGGTAGTCTTTGGTGCTTGAAACGGTAGGTTTTTTCCCTTTTTTAATACTTCAGGGAATTTAGTGACATTGTACTTAGGATCATTTAAGTTGTATTTTGGAACCAAGCGTTTGACCTGACGGATAACCGTATTGACCAAAATACCTTTTAAACCCATCATATCGCCCATTTTCGATAGTACGATACGTTTGATATTGGTCTCTTCAATAACTTGCTCAAGCGCTTGGGCAAAGTTGTCAACAACAAAGATAACCTGAGCGCCCGAGTCATTCAATTGATGACGCAGCTCACGGCCTGTATATAGCGGGTTTACTGGAGTACAAACGTAACCTGCGCGCAGAATACCAATCATAGTCGGTAGGTATTGTGGAACGTTCGGCATCATCAGAGCCACTACGCTACCTTTAGGTAAACCTTGAGCCTGTAACCATGCTGCTACTGCCAGTGAAGCGTTATCAACATCACCATAAGTATGCGTAACACCCATACAGATAGACATCGGATGCATACGAAAGCGGTTAAAACACTCTTCATATAACTCTATGAGGCTTTCATACTGATCCGGATTAATCGTCTTAGGTACGTTTTCTGGGTATTGAGCAAGCCAAGGTTTATCTACAGTCATGATTAGCGTCCTTAAATATTAAAATAAATTAAGGCTCTATAAAAAAGTAGTCACATCCATGTCAACAATTTAAATCGCTGTTCCGTTAGCAAGAAATTGTCGAGTGTTATCCTATATATTCACATACTTCTAAAATACGAGGCCCTTATAAAGTTTGATTTAACCACAGAGCATAAATAGCTCATCAGGTTAAAAACCAATTAATGTTTTGGTAATGAAAATAGCTACTAGTAATGCTGCTAATCAATCGATATGAGTCATAATTATATAAGATCAAAATAACAGAAAGTATAGTGACACATTTTGGCAATACATTAACATAACTACAACCGTGCCTGTTATTCTTATACAAGAACTTGATAGTTTACAGTTAAATTTGATAAATGAAATAATATATGTTGAATAATCAGAAAATACCTAGACAAATAATTTACTTTCTTATCAAGTAATTAACATGAAATTTATTCAAAAAATGTCATATAATTGGATATAAAAGTAGATTTGTAGTAATTATAATAGAGAAATTTTATAGTTGAATGACAGAAAATAAATATACAAAAGGGCATCTTACAATTACTGTAAGATGCCTTTATTAAAAATAAATTCATGTTTTTAGAATTTTTTAAAAATTGTCTCTATTTATACTTGAGGGTAGTCTGCATTGTGTTTTTCACGCAATTTTTGACGCAGTACTTTACCGACATTACTTTTTGGTAGGTCGCTCACAAACTCGATGTGGCGTGGACACTTATAACCCGTTAGATTGTCTAACGCAAAGTCTGTAATCACTTCTTTGGTAACGTTATTGTCTTCAGGTACTACGTATATTTTGACCGCTTCACCTTGATGACTATCAGGAATGCCAATTACCGCGCAGTCAAGAATACCATCACAATCAAGCATCACGGACTCAATTTCGTTTGGAAATACGTTGAATCCTGAAACCAAGATCATGTCTTTTTTGCGATCTAATAATTTGATGTAGCCTTGATCATTCATGCTGACGATATCACCAGTACGGAAATAACCATCACTAGTAAAGTCAGCACTACTGTCTCTATTCAGATATCCAGAGGTTACGTTAGGGCCTTTAATACATAGCTCGCCCCCTTCGTTTAGATCTACATGCCTGCCGTCTTCATCGATAATAATGACATCTACGCCAGGAGCGGGTACACCGATAGTACCGTTAAACTCACGATTGGTAATAACGTTGGCGGTGCCAACTGCAACGCCTTCTGTCATACCCCAACCTTCGATCATCACGCAGCCCGTCACTTCTAACCAGCGATTCGCAGTTTGCTCAGTAGCCGCCATACCACCAGCTTGTGAGATACGCAAAGAGCTAAAGTCCAAATCTTTAAAGTTTGGATTATCGAGCAGTCCTTTAAAGAGGGTATTAACCGCAGGGAAAATATGGAATGGTTGTTTTGATAAGGTTTTAACAAATCCAGGAATATCACGTGGATTAGGTACTAGTATAAAAGTATAGCCTGAGCGCATACCAAGTAGGCTAAGCATGAATGCGAAGATATGATACAACGGCAGTGCCATCACCATATTGATATATACTTCGTTAATTTCTGATGTGATAGGGCGAGTCCATGCTTCTGATTGCATCGCTGCTGCTACGATATTACGCTGTGACAAAATAGCGCCTTTCGAAAGGCCTGTGGTACCGCCTGTATATTGTAAAAATGCTTTTTGATCCAAAGACATTTTTGGTTGCTGAAAAGGTAGGTTTTTACCTTTTTTCAATACTTCAGGAAACTTAGTGACATGGTACTTAGGATCGTTAAGGTTGTATTTGGGTACTAAGCGTTTGACCTGACGAATAATTGTATTGACCAAAATACCTTTCAAACCCATCATATCGCCCATCTTCGATAGGATTACACGTTTGATAGCCGTTTCTTCAATAACTTGCTCAAGCGCTTGGGCAAAGTTATCAACCACAAAGATTGCCTGGGCACCTGAGTCGTTAAGCTGATGGCGTAATTCTCGGCCAGTATATAGTGGGTTAACAGGGGTACAAACGTAGCCTGCACGTAGTATTCCAATCATGGTGGGCAGATACTGTGGAACGTTTGGCATCATGAGAGCGACGACACTACCTTTTGGCAAGCCTTGATTCTGTAGCCAAGCAGCGACTGCCATTGAAGCATTATCAATATCACCATAAGTATGAGTCACTCCCATACAAATGCTCATTGGATGTCCACGGAAGCGATCGAAGCATTCTTCGTACAGCTCCATGATGCTGCTATATCTATCGGGATTAATGGTTTTTGGCACACCGGCTGGATATTGAGAAAGCCAAGGTTTGTTCGATATCATAGTTAGCATCCTTGCGATTTGATATAGGCTAAAGTATTTTGAAAAGGTAGTTATCAATCTATCAATAGTACAAACCACCACTTATTTAGGTGGTATATACCGTAATCAATAGCATCCCTGTCTATTGATTAATAGCTAGTTTTTTTGCTGCTATTACAGCATTCTATTTAATGAGTATTTATACAAAGCATTAAATAGAACAAATAAATAAAAAGTTCAATAATAAAAATAATGCTCGTTCTAAAGCTATTTATCTGCTGCTTACCAATAAAGTATCAAAAAAACGATACATTTGAGCAATACATTAGCATGAATTTAGTCTAAAACAATAACAGTAAGCAATACTGATCAGTACATATATTAACTTATAAGAATATACCAACTTTGTTGGCTGACAAAAGAAGGATTAGATAATTAACATTGATGAGCTAACAAAAAACACATGAATGTAGATGCTAAGACTATTGCGGTAAAATGAATTGATCTTTTTTATTAAAGAATCTTCGATAAATAAGTAAGGCACTGATGGTGCAGCCAAGCGTGCTGCTGACACATATCAGGAACATAGTGACTATTTGATAGCGTACGGCTTGAGTGGGATCTGCGCCCGCTAGGATTTGACCCGTCATCATGCCTGGTAAGCTAACAATACCGACGACTAGCATAGAGTTTAAAGTTGGAGTCATGCCATTAGTGATAGCTGCCTTTATCTGCTCATGTACGGCTTCGAATGGCTTAGCAGATAGACTGAGCATCATCTCGATACGCCCTGATTGCTCATGAAAGGATTCAATCAATTGATTGCTCGTCAACGAAATGGCAGTCAGAGAGTTACCTAATATCAGACCCAATATAGGAATAATAAATTGCGGTGTATACCAAGGCTGCACATTCAAAATCGCTATAATCGCAATCGCCGTTACTAGTATTGCTGAGATACCGACTGCCAATAACGTATCTGTTAATAACCCCTTATAACTGCGTTTAACGCGATTTTTGGCGGCACTTCCTGCAATTAAAGTCATGACCGTTAAGATAAGTAGCACTTCATACCATTGTTCACGTGCAAAAATCCACGCCAGTATCAGCCCAATAAAGCTAAGTTGTATGATCGTACGAAAGGCCGCTATTAGAAGGGTCTTGCTTAGTTTTAAACGTAAGCGCCAAGAGATGAGTAATACAATGATAATTAGGCTGCTAGCAAGAGCGATATCACTATAAGTGAGAAAAATTTGCATATCATTCGTACCACTCATATGAGCTTATTTAGGAAGTAATTATGGTAATAATACAAGGTGAGGGTTGAGGTCATTAACGTGCTAAATTGTCTGAGCAACTATACGACGACTTACTCATTTGATTAGATATTCTTGTATAAAAGTTCTTCAAGAGTCTGCAATGAGCACACCTGCTTGCATATGCCAATGTCTATTTGCCAAAGGCATAATATCTTTTGTGTCGTGAGTCACCCATAGGAGTGTGCGCTGTGCATCTGTGTGCAACCAGTTGATAAGTAAGTTGACTAGCTGTGCTGAAGTGTCCATGTCCAAAGCAGCAGTTGGTTCATCTAGCAATAGAACTTGTGGACTAAGCTGCAATAGACGCAATGTATTGACCAGTTGACGCTCGCCACCAGATAAGTGCTTGGCGTCTTGTTGCAAAAAGTCTGCACTTCTGTCCAAATGTTCAAGCTGAGCAATATGCCAGTCTCTATCAAAAGTCTGCGACTGGTGAGCGTGCAATTGATAAGGCATTTGTAAGTTTTCAAGGACACTGCCGTCTAGCAACTGTGGATGCTGAGCGAGTAGGGCAACTTGCTGGCGCCACAGTACAGGTGCAGTTTTGTGAATATCATAGTAATCACTACTCAACTTGCCATCATTGCGCAAACGAACAGTACCGCTGCTCATGGGAAGTAACCCTGCCAATATTCGCAACAGTACTGATTTACCGCTACCAGACGCTCCTGTCAAAACAGTAACTTGCCCTGACAATAGCGTACCGCTCGCACCGCTTATTAGCGTTCGATCAGGAGTTGATGGCTCTTTATCCAGTGGAGTGTTTGCGGTTAGCTTGCTTGTCCATTTTTGATAAATGCTATACGGCATAGAGATTTTATTCGAGGCTTCTTTGCTATTTTTAATGCTTTGAGCATTTATCGTCCGTTGGCTATGTACCCATAGGTTATCAAATTCAAGCAACACTCTATCCGTATCTATGCTCATAGCGTTCTACTGCTGACCATTTACTTGCTCGTCGATAGCTTGTTCGATCGTAACGCGCAGTTTTTTTGGTACACGAATAGGACGCATTGGTGGGGTTGTCGCTGCAGTATCTTGTTTATCTCTGCCTATTTCATCATTACTCATTGGCTCTGGTTTGACGAGGTTTTGTACGCAGGCAATAACGATTTTGGTGCTGCTTAGTAGCTGGCTATCATCTGTTTCGGTAGTACTATGATTTGGTAGATTGCGATATATACTTTGGTAAAATATGATGCTGGCAGGTTTTAGCTCCACTTTATCAATACGTACGCTAATTACCTCATCTAATAGAATGGCTCTTTTGTATTGCAAGTCGGCCTGACTCACGACAAAATGCTGCACTTCACCACTGTCAGTCTGCAAAAAATATCCATTTAAGCCCAGCTCAGTAAACCAGTCGCGTCGGCAGTTTTCAAAAAACACCAAATGATTGGCGTGATAGACTATACCGCCAGCATCAGTATGGTTAATATAGACGTTATAATCTTTAGCAAATAATGGTTTGGTGTCCTCATTCATGGCTGATGTCGTATTTTTTTGCTTCATTGTTGTCATAGTGATGCTCGATATTTTTAATAAGTATTGTTGAATAAAAGTGTTTCAGATAGACCAATAATAGATAGTGCTTATAATAGAGTTACTCTAGCTCAAGATATCAGGCCATGCAACCGCTAGAACCGCTTACATTTGTTATCATAGTCGTTTATATTTCACCCATTTATAGAGCGCTATATTCTAACCAATCAGTATAGGACAGTTTATGACCCGTTTTGTCAGTTTTAACATCAATGGTATCCGTGCACGTCAGCATCAGCTCGAGGCGGTGCGCGAGGTAATCGATCCTGATGTCATGGGCCTACAAGAAACCAAGGTTCATGATGATCAATTTCCGCTTAGCGATATCGAAGGACTGGGCTACCACGTCGAGTACTTTGGACAAAAAGGGCATTACGGCGTTGCACTATTATCCAAAGCTGCACCTGTATTCGTACAAAAAGGCTTCCCTGGCGAAGATGAAGAAGCCCAAAAGCGCTTTATCCATGCACGTTATGAGTTTGAAGGTCGTGAAGTGGATGTGCTCAATGGTTACTTTCCGCAAGGAGAGAGCCAAGATCACCCGACTAAATTTCCTATGAAGCGTGCTTATTATGCCAATTTGATGACTTATATTGATACGCTAAAAGCGGAAGGTCGTTCGATTATCGTCATGGGTGATATGAATATTGCACCAGAAGATATCGATATTGGTATTGGTGAAGTTAATGCCAAGCGTTGGTTGAAAAACAGAAAAACCTCATTTCTGCCAGAAGAGCGCGAATGGTATTCAGCATTGATGTCACGTGAGCTGACAGATACTTACCGTCTGCATTATCCAGAGAGCACCGAGTTATACAGCTGGTTTGATTATCGCAGTCGCGGCTTCAACGATGAACCTAAGCGCGGGTTACGTATTGATCATATCCTATGTACCTCAGACTTAATCGATAAATGTATTGATGCTGGTATCAGTTATGAGCTACGTGCTATGGAAAAACCCTCTGACCATGCACCGATTTGGTCAGCATTTGATCTAAAGAAACCGTAATACTTATATACCGTGATACTTATATGTAGTCAATCTCATGTCAATTAGAGACGGCGCTCAGCTTGTTCAGTCTGCTGGTTATAATACTGGAGTTAGCTCTCCTTATATCTAAACTGTCTTGAACTGACTGTAGTGTTTATCACTTAGTATTCCGTAAATAACGATAAAAATTGAAAAATAAGGATTTTATTATGGCTGTTGGAAATGTATCAGTACCTGACGTTATCTATCCTATCGATGGTATCAAACTCAGTGCCACAGCGGCAGGTGTCCGTTATAAGGACCGCGATGATCTAGTAGTTATCGAAATATCTGACAAAGCTACTACTGCAGTTGTCACCACTAAAAACACCTTTTGTGCCGCGCCAGTGCGAGTATTGCGTGAGCACTTTGCTAAGGTTAGTCCGCGCTATTTAGTCACCAATACTGGTAACGCAAATGCAGGTACGGGTGCTGATGGTAAGCGCCGTGCCCTTGATATCTGTACAGCGTTGGCTGAAAAGGCTGGTATAGATACCAATGCGATATTGCCATTCTCTACCGGCGTGATTGGTGAGCCGCTAAATAGTGATGCGGTCATCGCAGGTCTGGATAATGCATTGGCTAACCTAGCGTCTGATAGCTGGCTAGCCGCTGCTAATGGCATTCGCACGACAGATACTATTCCTAAATTGGCCAGCCAAAAAATTGATGTAGCAGGTACTAGCTATCATATCACTGGTATGTCTAAAGGCTCAGGAATGATACGCCCGAATATGGCAACTATGCTAGGCTATGTGGCGACAGATGCTAATATCGCTGCTGACTTATTACAGGAGATGCTAAGCGCTATCAATGAGCAGTCTTTCAACCGCATTACTGTCGATGGTGATACCTCAACCAATGACTGTTGTGTATTAATCGCAACAGGTGCTGCTAGCTCAGAGGTGATTGATAGTCCAGAGCATCCACATTATCAGCCTGTGTTCGATGCATTGGCTGATGTGTTTGTCCGTCTGGCACAACTGATTGTGCGTGATGGCGAAGGCGCTACTAAATTCATGACGGTCAAGGTGACTGGCGGTCAAACCACGCAAGAATGCTGCGATGTGGCTTATGCAGTCGCACATTCACCTTTAGTAAAAACGGCATTCTTTGCTAGTGATGCTAACTGGGGTCGCATATTAGCAGCAGTGGGCTATGCTGGTATCGAAGATCTAGACACAGAGCAAGTCGATGTGTATCTAGACGAGGTAATAATTTGCCAAAATGGCGGTATTGCACCTGACTATACAGAAGATGCGGGCAAAACAGTCATGAGCCGACCTGAGATTACCATTCATATCGACCTTGCACGTGGCGATGCTAGCGATACCGTATATACCTGCGATTTGTCATACGATTACGTCAAAATAAACGCTGATTATCGTAGCTAGTACTTCTCCATAAAACAGAATTTGCGTAGTTGTATAAGAGCCAGAACAATATTTGTTTTGGCTTTTTAATGTCAAATTTCTGCTCAGTAGCAAATAACTCTGCTATTCAATACGCTTCATTAACATCAGTTGCAAAAGCTGACGTTAATTTACAAAGTAGTCATAGAAGGTAGGACGACTAGCGACCTATACTGGTTTCAGTAAGAAGCAAACAACCTTATTAGCTTGTAGCAAAGCAAGATAAGGTGTTCAAAATAATAATTTTATCTAAGCAACCATAAGTTAGTAGTTAAGCCAGTAACTAAACTATTAATAAAGAATTAATAACAATTATCTGAGGATTGAATAATGAAGAAATTAGCACTTGCAGCATTGATGACAACTTTTGCCCTTTCTGGTTGCTCTACGATGAGTATGGATGATGAGCGCACGATGGTTGTTGAAGGACAACCTATGAATGTAAAAGTAGTTAATATTCCAAGCTTTGAAGTGGAAATTGCACCGCGTAAAGCAGTATGTGACTTGACTGCTACTGATGGCAGCATGGTTGAATCACAGTGCTTGCAGTATCGTCAGACCTATCAGAAAAACTACACCACGCTAAACGGTAATATTCAAGGCTTTACCTATGAGCCGAACTATCGTTATGTGCTAGATGTACGCCAAGAAGCAGTAACCGCAGAAGGCTCAAATGTAGTGCAGCCAGTTTGGATTCTAAATGAAGTGGTATCAAAAACTGCTGAATAATATTGATAGCAATATATAGACGATAAACCAGTTATAAAAGCAGTTATACATGACAAAAAGGCCTCTAATTCGTTAGAGGCCTTTTTGTTGTTTCTATTATCAGTAAATTAGTTTTTGAGAATTTAGATTAGCATTGACTGTAATTGACACTGACGCCGCGCGTTGCCGTAGGGATTCTATTGTCAGCATAGACCGCCAGACCGCCTCGTGCTGTTTCTTTATATTTATCAGACATATCGGCACCTGTTTGCTTCATCGTCTCTATCGCTTTGTCTAAAGAGACGAAGTGCTGACCATTACCTCTACAGGCTAGACGTGCTGCATTGATTGCTTTAACTGCGCCCATCGCATTACGCTCGATACAAGGCACTTGTACCAAGCCGCCAATAGGATCACAAGTAAGGCCTAGATTATGCTCAATACCAATCTCTGCCGCATTTAAACATTTGGCTGGCATGCCATTCATGATTTCTGCCAGTGCAGAGCCTGCCATTGCACACGCAGAACCAACTTCACCTTGGCAACCGACTTCAGCACCAGAGATTGAAGCATTTTGCTTGATAAGGCTACCGATAGCGGTGGCGTTTAGCAAAAACTTACGAACGCCATCTTGGTTGTAGTTAGGCAAAAAGTCACGATAGTAATGCAGTACGGCAGGAATGATACCTGCTGCGCCATTGGTTGGAGCCGTGACTACTTTGCCGCCATTAGCGTTTTCTTCATTGACGGCGAGCGCGTACAAATCGACCCAGTCCATAGCTGCTAACTTATCAGTCTTGGTGATAGGTTGGTCTTTTTCAGCACACAACTGCGTATGCAAATCTTGGGCACGGCGCTTTACATCTAATCCACCCGGTAGGATACCGCCATTTTCACAGCCTTGTTTGACGCAGTCTTGCATGACTTCCCAAATGCTATCTAGATAAGCAAATACTTCTTCTTTGGCATGGAAGTGACATTCGTTTGCTAGTACCAATTCGCTGATGCTCAAGTCATGCTCACGACATTGCTCTAGTAGCTCTGCTGCGTTATTGAACGGGTAGGGAACTCTATCGATGGTCGGGCTGGCATGATCTTCGTCTGGGTTAGTTGCATCTTCTTCATTAATGACAAAACCGCCACCGACAGAATAGTACGTCTGCTGATAGCGAACGCCTTCATTTGAAATAGCGCGTAGCGTCAATGCATTGGGGTGATAAGGTAGCACAGTATCATCATACCAGTAGATGTCTTGCTCTGTATCAAAAGCAATCGTATGCGTGCCTGATACATTGAGAATTTTGTCAGAGAAGATAGGAGATAGGTAGCTACTGGTCATGCGTGTGTCTATCGTGCTAGGCGTGTGCCCAAGTAGGCCTAGTAAAATAGCGGTATCTGTTGCATGCCCTTTTCCGGTCGCCGCCAAAGAGCCATACAGTTCAATCTCAATGGTCTTAACTGCAGTCAGTTCCATTTGCTCAGTTAGCGAGGTCAAAAATAAGTTTGCAGCGACCATCGGTCCGACTGTATGCGAACTGGATGGGCCGATGCCGATTTTAAATAAATCAAAAACACTGATCATAATAAGTCACCAAAAATTTTAAGCGCTTTAGCCTATTTTATCTATGGCATTGGGCGCTTTTGTGAAAAATATAATAGATAGCCATCGCTCCTAGTCACCATTGATAGGTGGGCGCGAGACACTATTTATGAAGGTTATAAGGTAAATGAGCACTGAGGGCAGTTGAATAATAACTTTTATTTATTTTGAAACTCCGTTATCATGCTCGCAGTCAACAACTATGTAACATCCTGTAAGTTGGTTATCATCGTAAAATAAGACGGATTAAAAAAGACTAAATTTTTCAGTCAAACATATCCGTATTCATACATCTAGCAAGATATGGCTATCATACCAAATAATACTTTTGGTTTGTCATATTACAACATAAATGCATGAATTGGGATGACATATTATAGATAGGAAGACTTAACGTTCTGCTATTTATACAAGCCCTTAGAAATATGTCCATTTATTAATATTCTTATTTTATCAGTTATTCTAGCCTATTACTTTAGCTCACATAGGACAAGCGCGCATGCCATCTCAAAAAGACCCTTCATCAGCGTCAGACAATAGCGCTCAAGATCTATCGACTCAAAATGCCTTGGAGTCTGCAGGCATTGATTCAGCCGCTATCAATTATCCGCACAATCCAGATTTTGAAAATGGCCGTTGGTTTCCGACATGGCGTCCTTATAAGGGTGACTTGGATCGTGATCCAGTCGGTATCAACGACTATTTACCTCCATCAAAAAGCGTATTGCTCGGCATACAGCATACGTTTGCCATGTTTGGTGCAACTGTGCTTGCGCCTTTATTAATGGGGTTTGATCCTAACTTAGCTATCTTGATGTCCGGTATCTGTACGGTAATGTTCTTTATGATTACCGGTGGGCGCATGCCGAGCTACTTGGGATCAAGCTTTGCTTTTATTGGTCCAGTCATCGCGGTGACCGCTTATGCAGGCGCAGGGTTCAATGACAATCTAAATGTTGCGCTAGGCGGTATTATGGCCTGCGGTATCATTTATGCATTGATTGGTCTGCTAGTGATGAAGACAGGTACAGGTTGGATTGAGCGTTTGATGCCGCCTATCGTGACAGGTGCGATTGTCATGATTATCGGTCTTAACTTGGCGCCAGTGACCATTCAAGGCGTGTCTGCCAATCAGTTTGATGCTTGGATGGCTACCTTGACCGTATTGCTCATTAGTGGTGTGGCAGTATTTACTCGCGGTATGTTGCGTCGTCTGTTGCTACTCGTCGGTCTGGTTCTGTCGTACGTTGCTTATTTTATTATGACCAATATTTTAGGGTTTGGTACTGCGATTGATTTTAGTACGGTAGCCGCCGCTTCATGGTTTGGACTACCAAGCATTCATACGCCGCGCTTTGAGATGAGCGCTATTATCCTAATTGCACCTGTGGCCTTTATTTTGGTGGCTGAAAATCTAGGGCACTTTAAGGCAGTAGAGGGCATGACCAAGGCTCGTGTAACTCCTTATATGGGCCGAGCATTTTTGGCGGACGGTTTAGCCACGACCTTTTCAGCAGGATTTGGTGGTACAGGTGTTACTACTTACGCTGAAAACATTGGAGTCATGGCGGTTACCAAAGTGTATAGCACGACGATATTTGTCGTAGCAGGTTTGGTTGCTATCATATTGGGACTGTCACCAAAGTTTGGTGCGATCATTCAGACCATCCCAGCGGCTCTATTGGGCGGTGCTTCTATTGTTGTCTTCGGCCTTATCACGGTTGCTGGGATAAAAATCTGGATCGATAGCCATATTGATTTTAGTAAAAACAGCAATCTGATTATTGCAGCAGTAACGGTCATTATGGGTACTGGTAATTTTAGCTTGCATTTGGGTGGCTTTGATTTAGGCGGTATCGGTACTGCTACTTTAGCCGCTATTGTGTTGAATGCCTTGTTTAACCAAAGCTCTGAAGCGAAATAAGTAATACTGATGAGAGTGAAGTTTGCGCCTATCAAATAAAGATGGTCAAAGCATATCTCATCTAACAAAAAGCGCCCATGCTATCGATAGCATGGGCGCTTTTTGTATGGCAATATTGAGCAACAGTAGTAGCGAACAGCAGTATCGGAACTATTTATAATCTCGCTTATAAAATCTTGAAAAAAACCGATAGCGGCGAAGGGCACGTGGTTTTGGCTTCAAGGAGCCTAAGTAAATAGCAAACATCGTTAATAATGCGCCACTCCACTGTAAAGTGTTAATCGGCTTGTCCAGCCAGCTATAGTCAATGACAAGGGCTGCAATAGGTTCAGTCAATAATAGCAGTCCAGTCAGTGCCAGAGATAGTTTAGGAATAGAGTAGGCAATCAAGCCCCATGCCAAGCATTGCATCACTGTACCATAGATAAGTACCCAGCCAATCTCAGACCATGTATTGGGCAGAATATTACCTGTGTCAAATACAAACATCGGTACAATCATGGCTAAGACGCCGCCGATACTGATCAGCTGCATTAGCATAAATATAGGCGTCGGTTCAGTGTCGTGCGTTTTGCGGATAAATGTCATTGATGTAGCTAACATGGCACCCGATACAATACCAGTGACAAAGCCCCAAGTCGCAGCGGTGTTGTGTGCGAATTCAGGGCTACCTATCATTGCCACGCCTATCATGGCTAAAAACAAACTAATAAGCTGTACGATAGACTGACGCTCATTGAAATACATAAACCCAATCGCGGCCAAGAAAAATATTTGCAGACTATTAAGCAGCGTCGAAATACCAGGCCCAACCGCATAAATACTCTCATGCCACAGCGCCAAATCTAATCCTAAAAACGCTCCTGATAATAGCGCGTAAAAAATAGCCCGTCTTGATTTGGGCATTCGTTGGCCCATTATCTTAGCCAATGCCGCAAATACAATACCAGAAACAGCCAATCGCCAAAACGACATGGCCCAACCACCAATATCGACGTGAGCGACAATTAAGCTGCCCAATCCAAAAATGATACAACCAATGACTAAGCCAATAGGTGCAGATCGCGTTGAAGCAATAGCCATAATTTGTCCTTATAACAGTATTTGAATAACAGCACTTTGAATAACAGCACTCTTATTATCATTGCATCATGTCAGAACTTATGTTGACATAGAGCCATATTGTCGTGGTTTTAAGTGCAAAATGAAATGGTAAAACCACAATTTATTACGGTGAATACAGATACTATCGCTATGCGGAAAATTATTGAGCATGTTAGACGTAAATAAATAATCAAAGTGTTTGATATGGCTGCGTTTTTCGCAATAGACTTATGACAGTTGGGCAATAGTATTTATATCAAAATATTTGTATCAGGGCGCCGATTCGTAGGAGTATGAAAGCGCATAATGTATGCAAGTGATATTTCTGCACGGAGGATATGTGTGTAGCACTTTAAGCGACATTAACGCTGCAACACATGTATAGTAGATTGACGATATAATGTACTTAACGTCTGATTTGTTATACCAAACAATCTATATTATTTGTCTAGGTTTATTTATGCTTCAACGATTGCTATCAAAAAAACAGCCACATACACTGTCTGGTTTGCTACCAAAAATATCGCAATACAGTGTCGTCGTGACGATGCTATCTAGCGCATTGTTTTTAATGCCTAGCGCACATGCCGCCAGTTGTAAAATCCCAAAAAGTTATTACAAAAACGTCTCCTGCACGGCCAGTAGTAATTATTTTTTGGCGATTAAAGACTTTGGTGCGCCGGTGGCGTTAATCGATAAAAAAGGCAAACGAGTCGTGGATTTGTCACGTTATCAAAAAGTCGATGCCGATAAGCTATCGGGCGGTCTGTTGCCTGTACTGCGCAACAGTCGCGTTGGTTATCTTAATATGCAGGGCCGCGAAGTCGTGCCTGCCATGTACGATATATTGACAGAGAGTCAAGGTTGGGCGCGCCCTGTATCGGATGGGCGTATCGTGGTAAAAAAAGAGGGTAACTATGGTGTGATTAACACAGCTAATAGTACTGTTGTCTCGTTTTCTGCAGTGATTGATGATATCGACAATTATCGTAATGGGGTGGCGCGTGTACGCAAAGGCCATGCAATCAGTTGGGTGGATAAAAACGGTAATGCAGCGAATGATCCGAATGCCCAGAATGACACTCAGGCAGTGAATAAATCCACTTCCTCTAACGAAAAATCTAGCGCAGCATCACAGTCTGTACCAGCGCGTTTTACGACGCTTCAATCGCGTCAGCAAGATGGTAAATGGGGTTTCGTCGATGACAATAATGTCACCATGATTACGTACTCATTTGATGAAGTGCGTCCGTTTTCTGAGGAATATGCTGGCGTGCGTATTGGTGAAGAGTGGGGCTTTGTCAATTTAGGCGGTGAGCTGGTGATTCCTTTTCGCTTTGCTAATAATGGTGTGAACGCTAACGATAGCTATCAGGGTAAACCATCCTTTGTATTTACAGGTGGTAAGGCGTGGATTGGCAACCTAAAGAATGGGAATAAAATGTGTATTGATAAGGAAGGCGCTGGCGTTGCTTGTGATTGATGCAATTGCTAGGGCGTGTCCTCATTTTTAACCCATTTAGATAACTATCGATTGAATTGAGGACACGCCCTAGGATTAAATAAGCAATAAAAAAGAGTGTAAAACCTATGAGTTTTCGATAGGTTTTACACTCTTTTTTTGACATTGATGTTTTTAAAGCTAGTTGCTCGATAAATGATTACTGATTAAGTCAACCATATAAGGCTGATAATACTCTGGAATATCGTGTGCCATGCCTTCGATGAGATGGAACGTAGCATTAGGAATGGTCTTGGCAACGACTCGGCCCTGTGAGGCAGGCAGGAGTCCATCAGCGCTACCATGTAATACAATCGTTGGTGCTTTGACTTGCTTACTAAATCGGCTGATAGAGCCTGATGCCAAGATAGCATTGAGCTGCTGCACCGTACCAAGCGGGTGGAAGTTGCGCTGATAGCGAATCTTGGCGATTTCACGAACCATACGCACATTCACATGACCTGGTGTACCAACGGTCTTCATAAACCAAACGCTATGACGCACGATATCACGCTCAGAATGACTCTCTGGACGGTTGATAAGGGTGTATAGCTGCTTGGGCTTGGGCGGCTTCAAAAACGCACGATTGGTCGTGGTAAACATAAGCGCCATTCGCTGCACTAAGCTTGGATAACGTGCTGCCACGATTTGTGCAATCATACCGCCCATCGAAGCCCCAAGCAGATGGGTCTTACCAAGCTTGAGTGCTTTAATCAAACGCGCGGTGTCTTCAGCCATGTCCGTCAAGTTATAAGCAACCTGTGTGCTTTTGTTAGACAGCCCTGTCTGTAGACGTACCATCATTTTAAGCTGGCTAATACGCGGCAAGCCTTCTATCTGTACTTTAGAAGACAAACCGATATCACGATTATCAAAACGAATCACAAAAAAACCAGCATCGATAAAGCGCTTAATAAAATTGTCTGGCCAAAATATCATTTGTGAGCCTAGCCCCATGATCATAAGCAGCGGCGGATTATTGGGATTACCGCCAGCTTCGACACACAACTCAATACCATCACCGATGTCAATCATTGCTTGACGAAGGTGCTTACTCAAGTCAGAGTCGCGCCATTGATGCTCCCCAAACTTGCGCCACTCAGGAGTAGGGTAGTTATTCAGATGATCTTCTAGATTGTTATCTAGCGTTTCAGGCAATTTGGCACTATTGATGTCATTTGATTTTGTCATGAAGTGTCCTAATTAGAGGGTCATCTACTACAGCTCAAGCATCTCAAAATCAAGCTTACCGACACCGCACTCAGGGCAAGTCCAGTCATCAGGGATGTCTTCCCACTTAGTACCAGGTGCGATACCTTCTTCTGGGCAGCCAAGCGCCTCATCATATATCCAGCCGCAGACAATACATTCATAACGTTTCATAAATAGTCCTATCGATCATTACCAGTATTACAGTTACAGCGTGCTATAAACGCTCATTTTTAATATTACAGCTATTATATTAGACTGCAAAAACGCACGTAGTTTAGCATATAACCGCAATTTTCATAGTTAAGTTTACACTTGTATATTGAGATGACTTTTCTTTTATCAAGTCAATCACATACGTTACCTTATTAGCGCTTAATAACAAGACTGGACGCCAGCCCGCCATACAAAAACCAATTATGCTATAATAATCGCCGCTAAATTCACAGTAATACTTAGCATTTATCGCTGATATATCATCCAGTTGTTGTCTTATCTAAACTTACTAAACCATCTAAATACATAAGCTAAGGGTCATCATGAGTACCAATGCCGCCGCCACATCCGCCACCAACAATGAGACGTCTCATGTGCTCAATACTGACCATCCGTTTTGGCAGATTATTCGCACAGTACCAGACTTTCCAAAAGCTGGCATTGATTTTTATGACATTACCCCATTACTGCGCAGTCATATTGACGCTGTTATTGATGCGCTACTTGCCGCTTTACCAGAAGGGCTTATGGACGAGGTAGATTGTCTGGGCGCAGTAGAAGCGCGTGGTTTTGTATTTGCCAGTATGCTAGCAGGTCGTCTGGGCAAAGGCATGATCTTGCTACGTAAACCAGGTAAGCTGCCGCCACCGGTTGCCAACAAATCCTACGCACTGGAGTATGGTAAAGACACGCTTGAGATGCAAAACAATCTACCGCCTGAGCGCGTACTATTGGTCGATGATATCTTGGCAACTGGTGGCACGTTGACTACTGCTTACGAGCTGTGTCAATCGGCTGACCATACTGTGGTCGGCGCGTTAGTATTATTGGACTTGGTTGACTTGCATGGCGAGTTCCCAGTACCTGTCTATACGGTACTAAAAGCTTAAAATGAATTGCAGTTTCTTTGACTACTAGACACGTTGTATTGTCGATATAGCTAAACGATTCTCCAAATAAAAAAGCGCCCTGATACTATGTCAGGGCGCTTTTTTATACTGCGTTAATGTTTTTTAGTATTGTGTTAAGTAGGCTATATTTATTGCTCTTCGTCTTGTTCGTAGTCTTTACAAGACTGCTCTATCACCGTACGACCAACTGTCTTTGGTGTGGTGACTTTAAAGTCTTTTGTGGTCAATATTGGTTTTTCTGACTGCCATGACTTGGTTACTTTGCCTTCAGCATCGTAGTTAACAAAGGCTCGTCTATAGTAACTGGCGTCTTTACATGAAATGAGTAGTTGTTGCTCACTATGGTCAATATTGCTTTTTTCTTCCTTCGAGTCATCGGATTTAGTATCTTTGTCTTTAGGATAGGTTCTAAGGATAGATACCGTGATATTTTCGACGTCTTTTTCATCTATGATACTGATATCAGAGCTGTCAATAGAATCCAAATCTATACTAAAAACTGATCCAGAGCCGCTCTCGGACACCTTTACCCAGTTGACTGCCTGGGCGCTGATCGCTAAAGCACTGCCTGCCAATAATATTGATAGCCGTTTCATATAAGCCTTGCTTCTTGTCATTTGAAGTAGGTAATGATAGCCAACTTACTATTAGTAGGCAAATATCTTTTGTGCCAGCCCAGTATCAGTCGTCCTCTGTCGTGTGGCTATTATTGTCCGCGAATGGCTGCTAATGTCTTAGCCAGCTCGTCACGCGCCCCGATAAAACCGTCAATACCCTTAGGTAACAAGTCTTGCGTAACCTTGTCTTGCTGATACGCAGCGCTAAACTCTTCGTGCGTTAAGCTTACTTGAGTCATCGCTTTCATATCCATCGACATACTCGGAGACAGTTGGCGGGTTACCTCGGTATCCATGGCTGCTAATTCATCAATGAGGTTGGGAGCTATCGTCAATAAGTCACAGCCTGCCAATGCCAAAATCTGCTCGGTAGAGCGGAAACTAGCGCCCATTACTTGTGTCTCGTAACCGTGCTGTTTGTAATACTGATAAATGAGCTTGACTGACTGTACGCCCATGTCATCAGAAGCTGGTACGTTTTGACGGCTTTGTTGGCGTTTTTGCCAATCTAGAATACGGCCAACGAAAGGTGATATCAGGGTCACACCAGCATCTGCACAGGCAATCGCTTGGTGTTGTCCAAACAGTAGGGTCAGGTTGCAGTGGATATTTTGAGTCTCAAGATAGCGCGCCGCCTCAATACCTTGCCAAGTTGCCGCCATTTTGATTAATACTCGCTCTGAATCGACGCCCGCTTTTTGGTAAGCATCCATAAAGGCCAGTGCCTTATCTATCGTCGCTTGAGTATCGTAAGATAAGCGAGCGTCAACTTCGGTAGAGACTCGGCCTTCGATCAGCTCTAAAATGTCGCAGCCAACCTGAATGGTCAGCGCATCGATCACGGCATCCACGTCACCATTGTGACGACTCATGGTCTCTGACAACATGCCTTGGTTGTCAGGATGAATCAGGGCCTTGGTGATAAGGCTTGGGTTGGTGGTTGCATCGATAGGTTTTAAACGGGCAATAGCGGCAAGGTCACCAGTATCAGCAACAATCGTGGTCATAGTGCGTAGCTGTTGTAATGCGCTCATCAGGTATCCTTTTTTTTATTAATCACATGATGCTCCTCTTATATATAACAGGGTAGGGAGCTGAACTGGAACTGTAACACAGTTTTGGGCAGGTGTTGCCTCATAGTTATGCTATGCGTCGCTGTTATCTGGCTCAGCTGTGCTAATATTAATAACAGTTGGTATATTTATACGCATTTACGCATGGGCACTGACCTTAGTTTTTGCTATAGTAGAGCCGGCTATGTATCAAGCTGCTGTATTTGGCAGTAAGGGCGTGTTGAACATTCAAATATTAGGGCTGCTGATCGCTAAAATTGCACCAAACTAGGCGCAAGCCGACGATAATGTCGAGACCTTAACTAGGCTTGTAACGACGTTTGGGGTGATTTTAGCATCAGCCTTTCAGGGCAGTACTATTTTCTGCCAATATATGGCGAAATTGTTTAACCTAGAATGACTAGGCGTCAAAAATTTCACTGCATATTGTCTAAAAAATAGTCACTGCCAGCACCACATTTGAATGTTCAACACGCCCTAATATAGCATTAACGCCAAATGGCACTAGCAATATAGGGTGTTTTTGATAGACTGTTCTGAGGTTGGTTTTGAAGATAGTTTCTATCATCAGTCTTTAACTAAAAACAGAAAACAGTCAGATTTGGCAATAGTGCTACCTAAGTAATAGCAATGTAATAGCAATATTTAAATAATAGTAATATCTAACAGCGATAAAATCTAAAAAGGATGGGCGGTAATGAGCGAGCAGTCACCAGAGCAAACAATGGATAATCTAAATCAAACCACTACAGGCGCTAGCGATACCGCAACTGAAAAAGAGTTTTTAGACAATATTCGCCAAAATATTGACGCAGTAGACTGTGAGATCCAAACGTTAATCAACAACCGTGCAAAGCTGGCTCAGCAAGTAGCCATGGTAAAGAAAAATCATATCGCCGCTGACGACAATAGCAACCCTATCTTTTACCGCCCTGAGCGTGAAGCACAGGTACTAAAAGCTGTCATGGAACGTAATGCGGGTCCAATCGCTGATGAGAAAATGGCGCGTTTGTTCCGTGAAATCATGTCAGTATGCTTGGATTTAGAAGCGCCGCAGCGTATTGCCTTCTTGGGTCCTGTCGGTACCTTTACGCATGCCGCTGCGCTCAAGCACTTTGGTAAAGCCGCGGATACCGTACCGATGACAACCATTACTGATGTGTTCCGCGAAGTCGAAGCGGGTACAGCGATGTATGGCGTGGTTCCTGTCGAGAACTCTTCAGAAGGCGTAGTCAACCATACTCTAGATGGTTTCTTGTCTTCTACCTTGAAAATCATTGGCGAAGTTGAATTGCCAATTCATCAAAACTTCTTGGTTGCTGAGCATACTAAGATTGATGGCTTGAGCCGTATTTATTCGCATCAGCAGTCGCTTGCTCAGTGCCGTCATTGGCTAGATGTAAACTTCCCTAATGTTGAGCGCGTTGCTGTATCAAGTAATGGTGAAGCTGCTCGCCGCCTCAAAAACGAATGGCATTCAGCTGCGATTGCAGGTGACGTCGCTGTTGCAGAGTATGGCTTGCATAAGCTCTACTCAAATATCGAAGACAATCCAAGTAACACCACACGCTTCCTTATTATCGGTCATGAAGCGATTGCACCATCTGGCCAAGACAAAACTTCTATCGTCGTCTCAGCTCACGACAAAGCAGGCGCACTGATCGAAATATTAAAACCTTTGTCATATCATGGCGTATCGATGACCAGTATTGAGACGCGCCCTGAGCGTCCTAACAAATGGGCATACGTATTCTTTATCGATATGAATGGTCATGTTAATGATCCAAACGTTAGCGCTGCCATCGATGATATTCGTCCATTGGTCAAAGATTTGCGCATATTGGGCTCATATCCAAAAGCTGTCCTATAGGCGACTACCTATAGACAAATACTTATAGATAATTACAGGCTTACTCACTGGTATTCATACATAATAGATGGGTCTTAGCTTTTGCAGATAGCATTAAAAAAGCATTTATAGATACCATCTAAGGATAAACCATGCAGACTACTCAATTGACCGCGTCAGATCTATCGCCGTTAACGCCAGCTTACGACAGTATTTTGGCATTGGCACCTTATCAAACTGGTAAGCCAATTGAGGAGCTGACACGTGAGTATGGTGTCTCAGACGTGGTCAAGTTGGCTAGCAATGAGAATCCAATGGGATGCTCCCCACGAGTGACGCTAGCAGTGACTGAGCAGTTAGGGCAGTTGTCGCGCTATCCTGATGGCAATGGTTACTATCTAAAGCAAGCGCTGGCTGACTTTAACGATGTCAATGCCAATCAAATTACTTTAGGTAATGGCTCTGATGATTTGCTCGATATTTTAGCACGCAGCTTTGTGGGTGCTGATGATGCCATCGTTTATAGCCAGTATGCTTTTGTGGTATATCCTATGCTAGCGAAGATGCAAGGTGCCAGAGGCATTGAAGTGCCTGCTCAGCGCTTCGGCCACAATCTAAAAGCCATGAGCCAAGCGGTGCAAGATAACTCGAATACCAAAATCGTTTTTATTGCCAATCCGAATAATCCAACGGGTACGCAGCTAGAGCAAAAAGAGCTGTATCAGTTCGTTGCCAGTGTGCCAAGCTCAGTCTTGGTGGTACTAGATGAAGCTTATATCGAGTATAGTCCTGAGAGTAACAACCGCACACTATTAGATGAGTTCGATAATGTCATTATTGTGCGTACTTTTTCTAAAGCTTATGGGCTGGCAGGTTTGCGCGTCGGTTATGCCCTAAGCTCGGTGGCAGTTGCTGACTTATTGAACCGAATTCGTCAGCCATTTAACGTCAGCCGTGTCGGTTTGGCTGCTGCTGCTGCTGCACTTGCCGATCAAGACTTTATCGAAAAAACTCGTCTGATAAACGATGAGCAAATGCGTTGGTTAGAAAAGCAGTTTGACGCGCTAGGGCTGGGTTTTGTGAAGTCGCATGCCAATTTTATTATGGTCGAAGTACAGGTTGAGATGGAAGATATAACCGCTGCTTCCATCCATCAGGCACTACTTGAACAAGGCGTTATTGTCCGTCCGTTGGATGCTTATGGACTACCTAACTGGCTACGTATCACAGTAGGTGTGGCTGAAGACAATCTGCGTTTGATCGATACTTTGCGTTCTATTTTGACTGAAGACTAAGCGCATCTATTAATATTTTTTAACTTAAAAACTGTGCTTAATTAGCCATTAAAATTTATAACACTAAGACTGGCTCTATCTATGTCTTAGTGTGTTCAACGAGAAAAGCCGTGAGTAGTCAGAAAAATAACAATATTCAATCGTCTCTAAATCCTACGCCACCTATATTTAAACAAGTTTGTGTGATTGGGCTTGGGCTGATTGGTGCCAGTTTTGCGCAAGCCATTAAAGATAATGGCTTAAGCGCGCGTCTGGTAGCAGTCGATAGGCATGCGCCAAGTATTACAGAAGCCATTGAGCATGGTCTGCTAGATGCAGGTAGTGCAGACTTACAAGACGTTATCGCTGGCAGTGATTTAATCATTATTGCAGTGCCAGTACAGGCAGTTCAAGCAGTGTTCGTTGATATCAAACAGGCAATGGATAACGGACAGCTTACTACTGATTGCATCATGACTGATGTCTGTAGTACCAAAGTCAATATCATCGATGCCGCTAAAGCAGTGTTCGGCTCGCTGCCGATAGGATTAGTGCCAGCGCATCCAATTGCTGGGGCTGAAAATTCAGGGTATCATGCGCGCCGCGCCAGTTTATTTGTTAATCATAGCGTCATTATTTGCGAGCTACCGACAACCAGTCCAGCCGCTATTGCAAAGTTGCGACTATTGTGGGAAACAGTGGGCGCAAATGTCATGTCAATGGATGCTGAGCATCATGACCGCATATTAGCGCACACTAGCCATTTGCCACATTTACTTGCCTTCAACTTAGTTGAACAATTGGCAAGCCATGATGATAATTTAGATATGTTTCGTTATGCCGCTGGGGGGTTTCGCGATTTTACGCGTATTGCCGCCAGTGACCCTAAAATGTGGCATGATATATTTTTTGCCAATCAAAGCGCGATTGTCAGCGCCCTTGATGAATATGGTGTCTATTTACAGACAATGCGCCAGCTTATCATTGATAAAGATTCAACCGCCCTGATGGGACTTTTGGGCCGCGCGCAAGCCGCACGGCGACATTTCGGCCATATGTTAGCCAGCACCCCTTATACGGATACTTCTGCTATGTCAGCTTCTTATAATATTACCCCTAGCAATACTGTTTCTGGCACCATCGCGATTCCTGGTGACAAATCTATCTCGCATCGCAGCATCATGCTTGGTAGTCTAGCCACTGGCGTCACCAACGTCACTGGGTTTTTGGAAGGGGAAGATGCGCTGGCTACCTTGCAGGCGTTTCGTGATATGGGCGTGAGCATTGAAGGCCCTGACAATGGCAACTTGACCATCCATGGTGTCGGTATGAATGGTTTAAAACCTAGCAAAACGCCACTGTATATGGGTAACTCTGGTACCAGTATGCGCCTGCTGTCTGGTATCTTGGCAGCGCAATCGTTTGATAGCGTGTTGACAGGTGATACTAGCTTGAATAAACGCCCGATGGAGCGCGTGGCGGCACCGCTACGGTCTATGGGAGCTGTGATTCAGAGTACTGGTCATAGTGGTACGGCGCCGCTGAGTATCACTGGTCGTGACACGGTTGGCAAGCCATTACAAGGCACTGAATATGATATGCCAGTTGCTTCAGCTCAGGTAAAGTCTTGCTTGCTACTAGCAGGTCTATGGGCAGAGGGTACGACAACAGTCACACAGCCTGAGATCAGCCGTGACCATACTGAGCGTATGCTATCGGCCTTTGGTTATCCGGTAACCGTAGAAGGCAATCGCATCAGTGTCACTGGCGGCGGCACGCTAACAGGCGGCGATATCGCTGTTCCTGCTGATATCTCATCTGCAGCATTTTTTATGGTAGCAGCAGCCATCAGTCAAGACAGCGAGCTGACCTTGACGCAAGTCGGTATCAACCCTACACGTACTGGCGTCATTGATATTCTAAAATTAATGAATGCAGATATTAGCCTAAGCAATGAAACACATGTAGGCGGCGAGCCAGTTGCTGATATTACGATTCGTAGCTCAAACCTAGACGGTATTGAAATACCAGAGCATCTCGTACCACTGGCCATTGATGAATTCCCTGTGCTATTTATCGCAGCCAGCTGTGCACAAGGTCAGACGGTATTGACTGGTGCTAAAGAGCTGCGTGTCAAAGAGTCAGATCGTATCGCTGTGATGGCAGAAGGGTTACATACGCTTGGTATTGATTGTACTGTGACTGATGATGGTCTCATTATTGAAGGTAAAGGCGCTGCTACTGAAAACGGTGAAGTCAACAATAGCCAACCTGTCTTTGGTGGTGGTCATATTGTCTCGCATCATGATCACCGTATTGCGATGAGCTTCTCTGTAGCCAGTCTGCGTGCATCCCAGCAAATAACCATTGAAGGGGTTGAAACGGTTAATACCAGCTTCCCAGGATTTGCTGAACTTGCCAACCAAATTGGTATGTCTATCCAAGTGGATACTGTTGCTGAGTAAGTCGCTAAGCTACTATTAACTCTTAAAAATTTAATCTAACATCGTTAGCAATGTACTCATGTCACTATTGGCATGAGTACATTGCTTTTTACCTTATAATCTCACTGTAGTAACCCTGCGCTTTCACGATTCGATTGACAATAATAATTAGAATTAGGTGAGAGTGCGCTTTGCTCTAAAAAGTTGTCCTATATTATGACTACCCAAAACGTCGTCAAAAAACCCGTGACCCCCATAAAAACCACCAGACGCGGTATCATTACTGCGCTCATTGCCTTTTTTATCTGGGGCGGCTTTCCATTATATTTCAAGCAGTTATCTGAGTATGATGCCACTGAAATTATTGGCCATCGCATTATTTGGACATTTTTATGTTTGCTAGTGCTACTGGTAGTGACCAAGCGCTGGCAGTGGATTGACACCTTAAAGCAAAATCCAAGATGGATTGTATTCACCTTTTTGTCTGGTTTAATTATTGCGACCAACTGGTTGACCTATGTCTGGGCAGTTAACCAAGACCGTATTCTCGAGGCCAGTTTGGGTTACTTTATTGGCCCGCTGGTGGGTGTGGCGCTCTCGATGATACTGTTCAAAGAGCGCTTACGTACCCTGCAATGGGTAGCCATTGGCTTTGCATTACTGTCTGTGGTCATTCAAGTGGTGATGCTTGGTAGTCTGCCGTGGATATCGTTGATTTTGGCATTTAGCTTTAGTACTTACGGGACTATTCAACGACAAACGCCATTGACTGCTGTCGATGCTATGTTTGTCGAGACCTCAATGCTAGTACCGTTATGTCTGTGGTGGTTTTGGCAATCTGATGTAGCAAGTCATCAACTGAGCTTTTGGTTTAGCTCAAATATTTGGCTGCTTATGATCGCAGGTCCGATTACGCTAATACCACTTTTATTATTCAATAAATCTACCAAGCTCGTGGCATACAGTATTCTGAGCTTTATGAATTATCTAACGCCGACCTTTATTTTCTTTTTGGCGGTGTTCTATTATAAAGAACCGTTCGATTTGCATCGTCTGGCGGTATTTGGTCTGATTTGGTTAGGTCTGTTATTATTTAGCATCGACCTGTGGCGCCATCGTCCAAGTAAAGTGTTAAAAGCGGCGCGCCTACGTGAAGAAGCGCTACAATCGGTTAAGTAAACATTAAAAACACGAAAAAAATTAGCAAACAAGGATGAAAGCATGTTTCATACTCAGTCTGATGTTGTATTTATAAAAGGTCTAAAAGTTGAAGCGGTAATTGGCGTTTTTGACTGGGAGCGTGCTATCACTCAGCCATTACTCATTGATATTGCGCTTGAAACGGACATTAGCCGTGCTGCTGTGTCCGATGATGTCAGCGATGCCCTGAGTTATAAAGAAGTCTGCGATGATGTGAGCGAGTGGTGCAAAGAGATTCAAGCAAAGCTGCTTGAGCATTTGGCTGGTCAAATCTCTGATAAGATATTTGCAAAATATGACTGTCAAAAAATAACGTTGAGCATTGCTAAGCCTACCGCTATTGCCCAAGCTGATGCGGTAGGGGTGCAAATAACGCGCTATGCGCCAGCATCAACCAACAAGCCAGCTACTAAAGAAGCTGCCAAAGAAGTCAACGTCAGCCAGGCTGATGATGCATAAAACGTCAGTGGATTTGAATTTGGCAAGGTTCATACAATGCGCACCTGAGATTGTGCAAGCGCAGCCCGTGGTAGAGCTAGTGTTAGCGCTAGGTAGTAACTATCAAGCTGACAAGTATCTCCCGCTTGCTCGGCAGCGCTTGGCAGCGCTAGGTGAGGTGCAATTATCTACGGCTTTTCAAAATCCTGATTTTACTACAACCTTGGAACAGCCAAAGCCTGACTATACCAATCAATGTGTCCATCTAGCACTGACCACACCTGTGAGCCTACAACAACTACAGCAAACCTTTAGAACGCTTGAAGGAGACTGTAATAGGTGTCGACAGACTGAGCCAAATCAAGTGCGACGAGTGACGATGGATATCGATATTTTGATGGTTAAATTGGCTAATATAGAAAATAGCCTAAGCAAAAAATTCATATCTAAATCAATGACTGATTGGATTATAATGGCCGATCGTTATCCATTTAAAGCGCATGAAAATGCAGGGATTCAAGAATTGATTTCAACCAAGCTCTAATTTGGCTAGTAAATGGCCGTATCTTAATCACCATTATATCTTTTTATCTGAAACCATCGCTGTTCAGTATTCACTCTGCCTCAACCCATCAGTTTCCTAGACAAAAATCTAATAAAAACTATGCGATTATCTAAGCAATTGTTAGTATAAGTGACGATGTAATCCTCAAGATACTACTACCTATGCAAAAACCAATGAACCTTTCGAAGAAAAAAATAATCAAGAGTTTATTAGTAATAATAACCTACACTTTATCAGCCTGCGATAGCAGTCCTATCGAACAAGTAAAATCACTCACCGCAGACAAATATCCTGTGGCAAATATGCCAGATGAGCCGTTAGAAACCCCACTTGAGATTAACATTGAACCTAAGCGCCTTGCGATGACCAGCTCATGGAGTGCAGGGGTAAAAGACGATGGTACGCTTTGGACATGGGGTACAGATGGTCTACTGCGCGAGACTAAGACAGGACAAGACCCAACGCCTAGGCAAGTCGAGGGCGTGAATGATGCGGTAGCCGTATCAGGTGCGGGTCATATGCTACTACTGAAAGATGATGGCACAGTATGGGGTTGGGGTAGTAACTATCATGGAGAGATAGACCCTAGTGATGGTGACATCTTTATTGAAGAATTGAGACAGATTAAAGGGATTGAGAATGTTGTAGATATCGCTGCTGGTGAAATGGACTCCATATTCTTAACTAATAACGGTGAAGTCTATGTATTAGGCAGTAATGAAGGTGGTTGGGTTAATGAAATCCCAAAGCAACTTATTATCCCAACTAAAGTTCCTAATCTTTCAGATATAATCCGTATTGAATTTAGAAATGGAGTTCTATTAGCGTTAGATAAAAAAGGCGAGTTGTACTCTACAGGAAAATCAGAACGTGCGTTAGGACGTCTTCTCTATCAATCACAAGAACCTGAAATAGAATATCATCCTGCTGCTAAAGTCGCATTACCTAAAAAAACTATCGATTTCTCAGTAACCTCTACAAGCGCAATGGCAGTTCTTGAAGATGGAAGCGTATGGAACTGGGGAAGCAACAGCTCTGATAACCTAGCCTTATCAGATTCTGAAGATATTAAAATGCCAGAAAAAAATCCATATTTACATAAGGTTGTAAATATTGGAATACATGCTGCTGTAACTTCTCAAGGTGACTTATATACTTGGAGTAAATACGGGTTTGGGAAGAATAAAAACTCTATTTCAGCGTATACATATAATAAACCTTTTTTAATAATGCAAAATATTGATCCAGACCAAATAGTTTATGGGTACTTATCATATGCTGTGGTCACAAATGATGGCAATGTCTGGTTTTGGAATGAAAATGGGCAACGCGGCACGGGTGAAATTGTAGAAAGCATGGAAAAAGATTATGTATTAACCCCCGAAAAATCACTATTTACGTTAAATTAAACTTCTTAATTATCAGGAAACTTACTATGTCACAGTCCATCAAAGATATCTTTTATTATGCGCTACTAACTCGTGCTGCTTACTCTGAGATGGAAAGCAACGATTTGCTAAGTCAGAATTTGCTAGAAAATTAAGAAGGTTAACCTACCATGTATGCGGACATGGTAGATTCTATCCAATCCTGCTTTAATTTCATTGTTTCTTCACTAAAATCTATATAAGCATTTGTTATCAGTCTATACGGCAATAGTACTGCCTACATTTAACGACTGTCTTAGCGATTTTTCTCATTATCTACGTCATTGATATCAGCACGACCAATCACATCTAAATCCTCTAGACACAGCTTATCGTATTTTTTCTTGCAGAAGCTAGGGTCGATATCGCACATTGCTGACTGCAATTGATCTAGGCGATTCTCTGACTGTTGAATGTGCTCAAGCATTTTAGCAAATGCTTCTGCGACAGGGTCTTGCGAATAGGGATCGATACCATAAGCGCGGAAGGTATTGGTACGTTTCGCGGTAGGGGTGGTATCAGCTGTTTGATCTTCGCTGCTGTCACCTGCTTTCGCAATTTTCTCTTGCTGCTTGGCATCTTGTACCTTAGTCGTAAGCGGGTTGCCTTTTTCATCATGATAATCTGAGATCATACGAGCCGCACTACCGACCATCGTTGCACCTGCTGGTACCGGTTTGACCACCACTGCATTTGAGCCAATTTTGGCATTTTTACCGACAGTGAATGGCCCCAGTACTTTGGCCCCAGCGCCGACTGTTACACCATCTTCTAGTGTTGGATGTCGCTTGCCATTGTTCCAAGACACCCCGCCTAAAGTGACACCGTGGTATAAGGTCACATCGTTCCCAATCTCAGCGGTCTCACCGATAACGACACCGACACCGTGATCGATAAAAAAGCGCTTACCAATCTTGGCAGCAGGGTGAATCTCGATACCGGTAATAATACGTGAGCCGTATGAAATGACGCGAGCGGCTAGTTTCTGTTCATTGTTCCAAAGGCAGTGTGCACCGCGATGCAAAACAAGCGCATGTATGCCCGGATAAGTTAGGATCACTTCCAGACTATTACGCGCTGCAGGGTCTCGGGTGAATACTGCATCAATATCTTCTTTCAAATCATTCTTGATAGTAACAAGTGATTTGAATAATTTGGATGGCAATGACATAAAGCGTCCTATCTATTCGTCGGTAGAGTGTCGTTGCGAAAACAGCGATGCCTCTAATCTGTGGTCATAAAGTTCGGATAATCAGGAATATATATTTTCGCTAAGCTTCTGCAAGTTATAACAGCTTTATACCGCAAAATATAGTAAAAAGCTGTCAAATAAAGGCAAGCTGATAAACAATGGCTTGTTTTAGTCTTTTGATAGTTTTGCAATCAAAGCGCTTAATAGCTGATATTCTTTTTGATCAAGCTGTAGGCGTGACCCAAGTCTAGACAAGCGTGATGGCAATGACTTTAGATGTTCGCTATTTGCCAGACCACGCTGCACCATAAGGTCAGTGGTGCGCTGAGTGAGCTGTTGCAGCTGCTGCTGATTAATAGCAGGCTCATCCCATTGCTGACGCAAATTCACATTGATTGTCGATTGGGCGTCTGTGCTTGTATCCGAATCTAAACTATCAGCTGTCTGAGTGTGCGTTTGAGCATAAGCAAAGATAAAGCTGGCGATGACTTGCACCGCTGATGCGACATTTAGCACAGGGTAAGCAGGATTGGCGTCAATTTGAATATGATAATCGGCATAAGCCAATTCTTCATTGGTCAATCCACGGTCTTCACGTCCAAATAATATAGCAATATTTGGTTTGTTAGCAGTAGCAGCAGATGAGGTATCAGCATTACTATCGTCTGTACTTAAAGCTGCCTGTGCATCGATAAAGTCAAACATAATCTTAGCAGCTTGCGTAGGTGTCACGACAGGGCGCGGCATATGACGGCTACGACTGCTAGCGGCAAATACCAATTGACAGCCAGAGATAGCAGATTCTAAAGTGGGTGCAATCAAAGCTGACGATAATAATTCACTGCCACCCGCTGCATGAGACACACTGGTTTCGTCAATCGGTAATTTAGGATCGACCACCGTTAAACGAGACAAGCCCATGGTGTGCATCGCACGAGCAGCCGAACCAATATTGGCAGGCAAAGTTGTATTGACCATGACTACTTGTAGGCAATCAAGGTAGTCGCTTACTGTATGTGATGATACGGCTAATGAAGCGTCGTTACTCATTATTGTCCCAGTCTCTGATTGATTTCTTGTTCAGCACGGTGTAATGCAATGGCAATCTCTTCGATCAGGACGGCTTGTTCATTGATACGGCGCTCACGGCAGTATTCTTGTAACTGGCTGCTAAGACGGACTAATTGAGTCGTACCTAAGTTGGCGCTGGCACCTTTTAGAGCATGAGCAGTTTCAAAGCCATTAGCGTTATCGTCTTTTTGATGGGCAATTCGCAGCGCTGCAACTCTTTGCTTACTATCAGCAAAATATACTTGTATCAAATCAACAAAGTCTTCTTCGAGCAGGTCACGCATGTCCTCGAACTGTTCATGATTGATAATTTCTTCATCAGTTTGTCCGAGCATATTATTATTTGTAGTGTCATCCATGGTGGTTGTCCAATTTATAAAAGTTAAAGCAATAAGATTACTATAATGAATTTTTAAAACGTAATGTACGTCTTAGCTGTAATGGAAATGTAAGTTCTCTTCACTGACCAAAGTCTTCAATGTCTGCAGATTGTCGTCATTTGGGTAAACGCGCCAGTGCTCAGACAGTCCAACATTTGCGATGCCATAGACTTCATAAATGCTTAGTCCAAGTGGCAGACAATTATCATTGATAGAAGCGTCAGTATTACTCAGGGCATTATTGGCATAACTGGCTGGCATACCGTTTTGATTGGCCGCGTCATGGTTCATGTCGCTTTCTAATGCCAATAAATCATTGCCGTTTTCATCATACAAGCTACCACCCATCGCAGGGTCGTAGACATTACTACTACCGCTGCTACCTTGCTCGTCTTGCTCTTGGTTATAAGCCAGACGCGGCTCGGGAATAATGTCAGCCTGTGCGGATTTGAGTAGTGGTTGCAAGCGTGTAAGTAGGTCAATATCGCTACCGTGAACTTTGATACTGATTTTTTTGAGCCAACGTAGTCTGGCATCTACCATGCTCATGGCACTATCAAGACGTGCAAATAAGCGCCCATCACGCTCACGGATGCTGCCCTTGATGATGACGACTTCATCGATTTTTAACTGCTCTTTGACACGATTAAAGCGTTCAGCGTAGCAGCTGACCTCAAGTCTCGATGTACCATCATCTAAAGTAATCACGTTGCGATTACCAAAGTTGGCAATATCTATAATAAGCCCAGAAAAATAGCAGCTGCCGTTATAACCAGTATCAGTCAACTTGTCGAGACGCGCACCAGAGGTATAGCGTTTGAGCTCATCCAAATACTCATTGATTGGATGTCCCGTTAAGTACAGTCCCAAGGTGTTCTTTTCAGCTTTTAGACGGTGTTTATCACCCCAGATGAGTTCTGGCGTCATGACTAACGGCGGCGCTGCGACCACACCGTCCATTTCACCAAACAAATCCATCATACCGATTTCGCGGTTTTGACGGTCTTGCTCAGCGGCTTGTACGGCGCTTGGCAATTGACTCATCAAGGCACCGCGAATCTCGTAAGCTTCGTCGGCTGGCAAGTCAGGTCGTAGCGTGGCGGCAAAGTCATCAAAACAGCCAGCGCTGACCAACGCTTCTAGTGTGCGTTTATTGACTTTTTTGATGTCCACACGGCGGCAGAAGTCATATAAGTCTTTAAAAGGACCATCCGTGCGGCGTGCATCTACGATAGACTCTACCGCGCCTTCACCCACGCCTTTGATTGCGCCAAGACCATAGATGATATTGGTCGGAGTATCGGCAACGAAATGCCATTCACTGCGATTGACTGAAGGATTGACTACGGTCAATCCAAAGTTTTCACGGCAATCATTGATAAAGAACACGACGTTGTCGGTGTTGTTCATATCTGAAGTTAAGACCGCTGCCATAAATTCAGCAGGGTAGTATTGCTTTAAGTAGGCCGTTTGATAAGCCAATACGCCATAAGCCGCAGAATGCGAGCGGTTAAAACCGTAACCTGCGAACTTTTCCATCAAGTCAAACACACCGCCTGACGTGACTTCATCAATGCCTTGTGAGGTGGCACCAGTAACAAAAATATCGCGCTGCTTTGCCATCTCTTCAGGTTTCTTTTTACCCATCGCACGGCGTAGCATATCTGCACCGCCCAAACTATAGCCTGCCATCACCTGTGAGATTTGCATGACCTGTTCTTGATAGACAATAACGCCATTGGTGTTTTCTAAAATCGGCTCAAGATTGGGATGGTCATAAATGACTTCCTCGCGACCATGCTTACGGTCGATATACATCTCTACCATGCCTGCATCAAGTGGGCCGGGACGATACAGCGCACACATGGCGATGACATCCTCGATATTGGTCGGTTGTAGTTTAGCCAGATACTTTTTCATACCCATACTTTCTAGCTGAAAGACCGCCGTGGTTTTGGCATCTTGCAGCAGCTTATAGGCTTTGCTGTCATCTAGCGGCAAATCTTCTAAAACTAAGGCAGGTACGTTTTCTTTTGCACGGCGCAAGTTGATGTTTTCAACTGCCGCATTGATAACGGTTAGGTTACGTAGACCCAAAAAGTCAAACTTTACCAAACCCACAGCTTCTACATCGTCTTTATCAAACTGGCTGACGCGGTGACCTTCGTCATCACAGTAAATGGCACTAAAGTCAGTGATCTTGTGCGGAGCAATCAATACACCACCAGCATGTTTACCGACATTTCGGCAGACGCCTTCCAGCTTAATCGCCATCTCCCAAATCTCAATGGCATCTTCATAATCCATATTATCAGGATTAGAGATCAAGTCTTTGAGTTGTGGTTCTTGCTCAAGCGCTTGGCTCAGTGTGATGCCAGGCGTTTTTGGAATCAGCTTGGATATTTTATTGGCCAAAAAATACGATTTGCTTTGTACGCGTGCCACATCACGCACAACCGCTTTTGCGGCCATAGTACCAAAGGTAATAATCTGTGAGACGGCATCACGACCATAGGTTTGCGCGACATAATCAATAACGCGGTCACGACCTTCGATACAAAAGTCGATATCGAAATCGGGCATCGATACACGCTCAGGGTTCAAGAAGCGCTCGAATAGTAGATCGTAATGAATCGGGTCAAGGTCGGTAATGTTTAGTGCATAGGCAACCAACGAACCTGCACCAGAACCACGTCCAGGGCCTACTGGCACACCATTGGCTTTTGCCCAACGGATAAAGTCCATGACGATTAGGAAGTAACCAGGGAAGCCCATGGATAAGATAATATCTAACTCATATGCGAGGCGTTCATCGTATCTCTGACGGAAATCGCTCCAATTGTCCGTACGTGCTTCGACAGGAAATAGCTTGTCTAAGCGCTGCTCAAGACCGCGTTGCGACTCGGCACGGAAAAACGATTCAATCGTCTCGCCTTCAGGCACAGGAAAATCAGGTAGGACGTTAATACCAAGCGTCAAAGTTACATTGCAGCGTGTAGCGAGACGCAAGGTATTATCAATGACCTGCGGAATATCAGCAAATAATTGCTCCATCTGAGCTTGTGTTTTTAGATACTGCTCATCCGAGTAAGTCTGCGGACGGTTTTGGTCAGCAAGGACATAAGAGCCTGCAATACAAACGCGGGCTTCATGAGCATCAAAATCATCTTGCTCTAAAAAACGCACGTCATTATGAGCAATGATAGGGATGTTATGTTTGGCACCTGAATGAATAGCTGCTCTAATAAAAGCATCTTCGCCTGACCGATTGGTGCGCTTAATCGCAAAGTACAAACGATCGTCAAACTGTGCCTGCCACTCAGTAAGTAGTTCATCGGCTTTTTCTGGCATCGAGCCGACCAATGCTTGACCCACGTCTGACTTCTCTGTGAGCAGTACAATCACACCTGCTGCATGCTCCAAGATATGACTGCGCTTAATAACCGGTGTGCCATGATTGATAGGATCAGCACGACCTTCGGTAAACCCAAGCGATACGATACGGGTGATGTTCTGATACCCTTCGTTATTCATCGCGAGTAGGGTGAGGCGTGTGTCTTCATTATCCATGATGACTTCACTGCCAATGATAGGCTTGATACCCGCACCTAAGCAGGCACGATAAAACTTCACCGTGGCATATAAATTGGACAAATCGGTCAATGCCAACGCGCGCTGATTATCAGCCGCAGCAGCTTTTACCAGCGGTTTGATACGCACGATAGAATCGGTGATGGAATATTCGCTGTGAATGCCAAGGTGTACAAATGCCATAGAAGACTCTTACTGGTACGATCAAAGAAATAAGCTACCGATAAAATAATTGATTATTATCAATCAATTATGCTGATATCTAGTGGCCGACAAGACCTCGATAGCTATATTGATACGTTTTAAATGGGGTCGTCAATAATAGCATTATTTGCCGCAGACAGCCACAGGTTCAAAGGGTTTAATCTGCGTAAGTTAAGTCATTAAGATGTAAAAACTCGGTTATAGACAACAGCAAAAAGCCCCCAATACAACGAGGTATAGAGGGCTGTGTAATTGATAATTAAAGTCAGTTTGTTTAATAACCAACCACTGCCGCATCGACAATACGTGGATCAGACGATCCATAAACACCGTTTGGTGTGAGCATGATCGATTGCGTCGATCCCATCGCGGACTTTGGACTGACGGTATGACCCATCGATTCGAGCTTTTTCACCGTGTCTATATTCAGGGCCTTTTCGACTCGAATCTCATCAGGTAACCATTGATCGTGGATACGCGGCGCATGCGTTGCTTCAGCGATATTCATATCATGGTCGATGACGTTGGATATAATCTGGGTGACAGTCGTGATGATACGGCTACCACCTGGGCTACCAGTAACGATGTAAGGTTTACTGTCTTTGAATACAAGCGTTGGACTCATAGAGGACAGTGGACGCTTATTGGCTTCCACCGCATTGGCGTCGCCACCAAGTAATCCGTAGCCGTTTGGTACGCCCGGTTTGGCAGAGAAATCATCCATTTCATTATTAAGCAAAATGCCCGTGCCATCCGCAACGAGACCAGTACCATAAGAGAAGTTCAACGTATAGGTGTTGGCTATTGCATTGCCATTTTTATCAACGATAGAGAAATGCGTGGTCTGATCACTTTCGTACGGCACAGGATTGTTTGCTTTGATAGTGGCTGCTGGCGTGGCTTTATTGGGGTCAATCAACGTACGCAGTTTATCTGCATAGGCTTGTGACGTTAAACCGCTGGCAGGTACATCGATAAAGTCAGCATCTCCCAGATACTCAGCTCGATCTGCATACGCCAACTGCATCGCTTCCGCCATTAGATGAATAGTCTGTGCGCTGTTTTGTCCATAGTCTTTGAGCGGATAGCCTTCTAAGATATTTAAAATCTGCACGATATGAATACCGCCAGAGGAAGGCGGTGGCATAGAGACAATCTCATAGCCACGATAGTCGCCTTTGACAGGTTCGCGAGCGATGGCTTGATAATTGGCCAAATCCTGCAGGCTCATGCTGCCGCCTGCTTCATTGACTGCTTTGACCAGTTTTTGAGCGGTCTCACCCTTATAAAACCCATCGGTACCCTGTATCGCAATCCGCTTTAGCGAACGCGCAAGCTCAGGCTGCTTTAAACGTTCGCCTGGCTGATAAGCGCTGCCATCAGGCTTGAAAAACACTTTTTTGGTACTTGGCCATTTTTGCAGGCGATCGCTCAGCGCCGTGAGTGACTCGGACAAGCCAGCGGTGACTTCTATGCCGTCTTCAGCCAGTGCTATCGCTGGTGCCATAACTTGCTCGCGGCTCATCGTACCATGCTCTTCTAGTGCTTTTAGTAGTCCTGCTACTGTCCCTGGCACGCCAACGGCCAAGCCATGATAGCGAGATAAGTCGCTGACAGCATTGCCTGCTTCATCGAGGTACATATCGCGTGAGGCGCTACTCGGGGCTTTTTCACGGTAATCAAGCGCCACTGTTTTGCCTTGTTTGGCATCATAAATCATCATAAAACCGCCACCACCGATATTACCTGCACGCGGCAAGGTTACTGCTAGGGCAAAACCCACCGCAACGCCAGCATCTACCGCATTACCGCCGTCCTTTAAAATCTGTAAACCGATGTCAGAGGCAAGCGCTTCTTGAGTAGCGACCATGCCGTTCTTTGCCCAAACTGGATGATGAATGGCGTCTTCAGAATAGATGGCTTGGTCACTATTAGCATTGTTAGCATTGTTCGATGTGGTGTTAAGTGTATTGGTCTTCGCTCGCGTGATGCGCTTGGTTTCAGAGAGTACCGTTGGACTATCAGCCATGATAGCCAAGTTTATGGCACTGGTATTGATTGATGTATTGTTGACCGTGGCGTTATTTGTTGAGTTCGTTGGCTCTACAGCCTGTGTGGATATAGATAGCAGTAGCGTACTGGTAATGAGCACGACGCTAGATTTGAGTAAGGTATTAATTTTTGGTTTACGTTGCTGAGCGGTTCGATGGTGGCGAGATAATAACTGTGACATCGCAAAGTCCTTTTTACGCGAGTGGAGAGAATAGAGTTAGGAAATAGATAAGCCTAAATAGTAACGAAAATATGAAATAGTAGAAAGTTGTTTATTGTCTTTTGTGGTGTACGCTTTTATAGCGCTTAGCTGTATCAGCTACATTTCAAATAAATGAGGCTAATTTTCAAGTAAATGAAGCTACTGATAAGACAGCAGTTATACAGAGAAAATTATTTATGAATGAAGAAATTCTTTAAAAATATTCGCTAATATTACTAAATTGTAACGTCTTGTGATATAAATAACGGTACCACTGTACACTCATTATCGACTGTCTATTCATACAAAGAGATTACTATGTCATCACACCATATTAATAACCGCAATCGACAGCGCTACTCTGAGACTGCGCCCACTTATTTATCTAGCACTGATCATAAAAACTATAATGGTAAAAATAACAATGGTCATCTATATCCAACCAGTAAATTGACGTCTATCGCCTTGATAGTTGGTAGTGCTTCACTTGTACTCGCAGGTTGCCAATCAACTGCAGCCAGCTCATCTTCCAATCTGTCGTCGAATAGCAGTGCCTCTAGTACCATGATGGACTTTAGTGTTGCAGATACCGCGCAGAGCCAACGTCAGGGTCAAGCCTTTACTGCCAGTCAAAATGCTCAGGCCGCGCGTTATGAGCAGCTGTTTAATCAAGAGAAGTATCCAAATACCGAAAACCAAGCCAAATCACACTTGCTAGCAGCCATTCGTCAACACTTGGCGACCGATCATGTCGCAGTCGCCACAGCCAATTATCGATCAGCACCATTCATTGACCCAGATAGTATCGACGCAGGATCTAGTAGCTTGCTCAGAACGATCATAGAAACCTATGTGTATCAGCCTGAGGGTATGTATGATAGTAGCGATGATGAGCCATACAATGATGACTATAATGATTATGGTGATGCAAAAGATTCGATAGAATCCGACTATCCTAGTGATTACGATCAATCTAGAGCAGAAGCTGACGCAGAGAGAATAGCGATTGCTGCTATATTGGCTGAAGCGGGGGAGAATGAGCCTACGAGCAATGATGCTAGCAGCGATAACGAGTATGCTTACGATACAGCAGATTATGATAGTGATGATTACAGTAGTGAGGACTATGATCATTATGATGAATACAGTAGCGGTGGTGAAGGTATGCTCTCAGGGATGTCAGGGTTAAGTCCCAAATCAATGGCTGCAAAATATGAAGCCATGCAAATGGCAAAACAGCAAGCTAAGACAGAGACGGTAAATCGTGGCAGCCTACCAATATCATCTACAGGCATGATTGGCAATATACTTGATATGTTCCACCGCACTCCTGAGCAAATAGCTGCATCCAATGCCTATCAGTATGAGCATTTAACATTCAATAGTGTCAGTCAATACCGTCCCAAGCAGCGCCAGCTACAAAGCGTCTATAGCTACGACTACGCCACACCAACGATTAGCTCATCAGTACAGATACCGTTAGCATTTGATTTTAATAACAGCAGTGTCGTAGTAGATCCATCGGCCATTATGCCGATTGTTGCACTTGTCAACCCTGAAAATACGCCATTACCAGCACAGATGACCTCGCACACGGTGAGCTTTGGTTTGCCTGAAAGTATCACGGCGCAGTTGCCACCAGCGGTGCTCTATGATGCGGTGCTCAACGCAATACAGAACAGCATGGCTGAGCTCGCGCCTGAGCATTTTAGCGCAGTCGATATCAGTGGTGATGCGTTTGCCAAAAAAGTTGGTGCGACTCGTGCAGTCAAAGTCTATTTTGGTAGTCAGCAAAGCGGTGAAATAATTGGCAAGACGCTCAAATATGTAACGAAGTCACTGCAAGAATACGTAGATGCCAATCCAGATAAATATCCTGATGGTGCCGCACTAAAGACAGCACTTGCTAAAGTGCAGTTATACAATAAAGGCTATCAAAGCGCTGATGTCGGTTCGCTATTGCAGCTGATCGAAGCTATCGGTCCTATCTCGTTTAATCAAATCAACTACTATTACTTAGACAGCTCAGATCGACTGCTGGCCAAGCAGCAACGTGTCAATATCGGTAGTGATTTTATGGGGTCGACCACAACCATGCTAAACCAAGTACGTTACGATAAAGCCAGCTTTAACCATCATGCCTTGACACCGCTACTTGCTGAGTCTTTTGGTTCAGATGCTACGCCTCCTATCGATGGCAATGCATGGATAGCTACGCAGCGCGAGAAAAAAGACAGATTACAAACGGCTCGCTATGCACGTTACGACTATCAAGATAGCGGTGTCGAAGGTGCTTATAGCAGTGATGAGTATGGCAGCGATGAATATGGTAACGATAATGACAATGGCACAGACGCTGTCGATGAGAGCCGAGTTGACGATGCTCAAGATGATATGAATGAAGAATAGAAGTCAAATGACCTCATCTCATTGCATTTACGCTCATATCTATTAAGGATAAAAAATGAAAACAGTACATCACACCATTGCACAATGTATGCCATTTAAGACTAAAAATAATCTGCTAATAACCAGCGCATTTTTGACAGGGGCACTGTTGTTAACAGGTTGCCAGTCTACCAGTTTGGGCCAGTCCAACACGGCGGCTGTAAAACAAGCACCTAGCGTTGCCAAAAAGACACTAGAAACAGCACTACAAAAACAGCGTCGTCAGTCATTTAGCTATCATAGCAATCTTGAGATTGGCAATAACCAACAATTTACAGATGCTGATACTGATACTGAGAAAATGGCGGTATCAGACTATGTAGATGAACACTGCGAAGAGGCACATGACCAAGCGTACGCCGCTCTAATCTTGCAAGCCGAACAGCAAAACAAAGATATCTTAGCGGTGGATTACGATACTAAGCGTGACAGCATAAGGCAGTCGTACTTTGAGTGCGTAGATGCCTATCATGCATGGGATGACCATCAATACGATAGCGATGTAAAAGTAGCACCAGATTATCAAGCGCTATTTGATAATTATGAGGATAAACAAAGACCGTTAGATGTGAAGAAAGCACAGTTATTAGATGAGTATCTACTAAAGCCGCTTTCTATCGACTCTCAAGGGATCTATCAACCGATGGCAGGCAAGGCTACGATGCTCGCTAGTGCGCAATATCAAGCACGTAATCATCACAGCAGTATCAACCAGCCTATTTATATGGATTTTAAAAATGGTGATATTTACCTATGGGCAGATAATTTTGCGATTCTAAACTCAGAATTGTTGGACGATAAACTCGGTACAAAATGGCAAAAAAAGTGGTTAAAAATAGCCATTGATGATGGTACGTTACCTAAAGGATTTGGTGGTGAAGTAATCAAAAGCCACTTTGCAGCGTTAGATGCGACTTATGACGCGGCTCCTGTCAGCCAGTTTAATTATGTTGCTCCTAACTCACTTGCTTCACTGTCTCCAAAACTGCCTGCGCACCAGTTATCGGCTATGCTACCAAGCGATCAAATCATTCGCCGAGTACAACGCTTTGGGGATTATCAAGCGTCGCAACAGAAATATATGCAGATTTTCTATGATCGGATCAGTGAAAAATACCCAGAGCTGGTACAAGAACCCGAACCGATGACAGCGTTTGAGTCGATTCAAAATCCAAAGGCATTTACCAGTAAGTCTATTGTACAAAAAATACTGGCTATGATAAAAGATCAAATGCATGAGGAAGTCACGACAGGTGAGGTCGTTGCCAATACAGAAGTACAGGAACTGTACGGGTTTGATAAACGTGGTCAACTCAAATGGGAGCACTTACGTCGTCATTTGGACAATACTAGCGAAGCGAATAACAATAAGGGTATGAGGATAGATGTGTTGCAGCAGTATTCCACTATCAGCACTAAGGACTTGGCGTTTCCTAACCTACCAAGCAATGTGCAGACGCCAAACGCTAGCAATAGCATTGATTTACGAAAGTATGCTCCAGAGCTGCTGCAATATTACCAAGATGGTAATGGCACGGCAGTAGGTAAAATGGTCTTTAACATGTTGCCAATGGTCAGAGAGCGTTTTGGTTCGGTTGAGTAGGCAAAGGTAATTTAGAGTGGGCCTACTGTATTAAGGAGTATATAGTGAACTTTGTTACCATTGATGTTGAAACCGCTAATAGTGATGTAGGGTCTATCTGTCAAATAGGTCTAGCAAAATACTTAAACGGTAAATTAATTGATACCTACTGCACTTTAGTATTACCCCAAACTTCTTTTAGTGGTCAAAATGTAGAAGTACATGGGATTACTAGCAGTATGGTAAGAGATGCGCCGTCTATGTACGATATATATGGGCAGATACTAAAGTTTATTGGCGACAACATTCTCGTTAGCTACACTAATTTTGATCAAAGAGCTTTGATCAAAAACTTAGAAGCTCACAAACTACCAGTACCAGAGCTACAGTGGGTAGATGCAACTGTATTAGTACGTAGGACATTTCATCGTTTCGCAGTAAAAGGCTATAGTCTGGCAAATGTATGTAAAGAGTGGAATTACCAATTTAACCATCACGATGCACTTGAAGATGCTAAAGCATGTGGCTTTATAACGGTAACTATCCTTAGAGAAAATAGTCTATCAATTCATGATTGGGTGACAGATAGCAACTATAATCGTATTTATCACCAGCAAAGACGTCTTAATAGTAGAAGTTATCCAAGTAATATCACGAAGGTAGGGAGTGAGTCAGGAAGATATGCAGGTCTTAATATTTGTTTTACAGGAGACCTTAGTATTAGTAGAGCAGAGATTGCTGACATAGCAGCTAAAAATGGTTTTAATGTCAAAGCAGGGGCTTCAAAAAAGTTAAATTATCTTGTAGTTGGTTCTCAGGATCTAACATTGCTAGCAGGTCATGAAAAAAGCAGTAAGCATCGAAAGGTAGAAGAGTTGATACAGAGTGGGCTGGATATTAAAATTCTTGTAGAGAAAGAATTTTTAAAGTTAATTAAAATATCTAATTGATTGAGATTCCATTTGAGAAATAAAAAAGCGCACCTATTAACGGCGCGCTTTTTTAGTTTATACGTATACAGCTGGGTAAAATAACACTTTTCCGGAGTGGTTTATTACATACCTTGCTGTGCACGATCACCACGTTGCTCACGATGGTCTGGACCACGACGGCCTTCGTCGTCACCTTTTCTATCTTCTTTCATTTGTGCAAGTTTTGCACGTTGCTCAGCAGTCAACACTTGAGCGATGGCGTGTTGTGTTTGTACACGTTCGATAAAGCGTTGCTTTTCTTTTGCCGCACGTTGATCAGCCAGACGGTTCAAAGCAGCAGTATTCAAAGTGCTGGCATTGGTCAGTGCTTGTATTTGCTGATCCATTTGCGCGCGTTCTGCTTGATGTTCTGCACGGTCAGCAGTGCGATCGCCACGTTTGTTTTGCATGATGGCTTTGATTTGCGCTTGCTGTGTCGCTGTTAGATCCAATTTTGACATTGGGCCTCTCATCGCGCCATCTTTGTGGTTCTTTTGCATTTGTGCAGTTGGCGTTGTATCAGTGGTTGCGTTAACGCTGGTGCAAGCCGTTACTGTAAATATGCTAGACGCTGCTAATACTGAGCCTAATAGTAATTTTTTCATCATAATATCCTTGATTACATTGAGTTTGGTTTAATAAACACTAAATTTTTATCTCGCAAGTACCATCTGTTGAACGTTATCGCTCGTTATGGTCAGCCATCTTAGAAATGCAATACTTGCTGTTGATAGGAGTATATTACGACAGTTAAAGGTTACGAACATTTATGAAGTATTAAGAAAGGTAACGTTTCTGGTGAATTGGCAAGTACTTGCCTGATAATATGGTTAACTACCGTCTACCGACAATAAAAATGCCACGGCGGCAATTTCGCTAACCATACTACAGTGACACCTGTACGCGGACTTATTGCGCCATGATTATTATAGATTGAGTAAATAGAGATAAATAAAAATTAAAGGAGAGAAGCATGCCAAACATCCTGATAGGCGATGACGACGAAGAGTTGACTCAGTTATTGCAAGAGTACTTGGACAATCATGGCATTCGCTGTGACTGCGTGCATGATGGTGCGGCAGTCATACAACGACTCAAAGCGGTGGCACATGAAGATACGGTTTATGATTTACTCGTGCTCGATATTATGATGCCGAAACTAGATGGGCTGAGCGTCCTGCGTCAATTACCAAATATTATCGATATTCCTGTCATTATGCTGACGGCGAAAGGGGAGGAGATTGATCGTATTATTGGTCTAGAACTTGGTGCTGATGACTATATCACCAAACCTTGTAACCCTCGAGAGCTGCTAGCGCGTATCAATGCAGTGATTAAACGTACCAATACGACCGCATCAGAGCATACTCCGTTGCCAGAGAGTCGTTTGCATCTTGACCAAAACCAACGTGCCTGCCAGATAGATGGGGTAACGCTACAAGTCACTGGTACAGAGTTTGATCTACTTGTTGCCTTACTCAAACAAAAAGGGGAAGTGGTGAGTAAAGCATGGCTGTCAGAAAATATCTTGCAGCGTGAGTTGCAGCCGTTTGACCGTAGCCTTGATGTGCATGTATCTCGCTTACGCAAAAAACTTCAACCTTTCCACGATGAACCAATAAAAGCGGTGCGTGGTAAAGGTTATCAACTGGTGTTGTAATGACGGACATATCGATGAAAGCTTCTGAGCAGACCCTCAAAAAAGCACCTAAGTTTAAGGTGCGCATTACCTTGTTTTGGCGTATGTTTCTGAGCTTATTACTGACGATTTTAATCACCTCTGTATTGTCTATCGTGGTAGAGCGCTGGCTGGCTGAAAAAGAGCTGACCTCTCGTATGGATGTACAAATCGATAGTCTATTGATAAAGCGTGAAGAGATGGTCGCGGCGCTACGGGCTGGTGATGTAGACTCTGTCAGGCAGATGTATCGTCAAGACCGCCAGCTGATGAATCAAATCAGAGTCTATGATGAGCAGGGCGCTATTATATTCCCGCGTTATCGTGACAAAGACGATCGCGCGCAAGGACAGTTGCAAAGTGGTCGGCGGCTAATGGATCGTGCGATACAACCGTTGCAGCAAATACCACCTAGGCCACCTAGAGTAGAGAATAGCGTTTATGGTCTAGAAGGTCGCAATGCTGACAATAGACTGCGTGAACACGACAATGAAATACCGAAAATTGAGCCGTCTTTTTGGCAAAAATTCCTAAAGCCAAGAACAGCAAGTAGTGCAGCAGTAGCTGATATCGATACTCGTCCTGAACTGGCTGATATGTCTGTTGAATTACCTGATGGTCAGTCAATTATCATACAGTTGCGTCCGCACCTACGTTTTTCGGACGTAGTTGAGCTACAGCACGGTAATTTTCCAATACGTTTGCTATTGATCGTTATCTTTAGTGTATTGGTCTGCATATGGCTCAGTCGTACGCTAACTCAGCGGATTGGCCGTGTACAAAATACCGTACACCGTATGATCGATGGTAATTATCAAGCCAACCCAGAACTGTCCAAGATGGGCGATGATGAGTTGGGGCTACTTGCCAAAGACGTTGCCCATCTCTCGACCAGACTGGTTGACAGTGAGCTGGCACGTAAGCAAATGCTCAGTGATATCTCACATGAGCTGCGTTCGCCACTTGCTCGTCTGGATGTAGCGACTGAGCTGACTCGAGACTTTGCGCCCAATGCCAATCGTTATCTGGACCGTATCGATAAAGAATCTACACGAATGAATGAGCTAATTGAGCAAATCATTCATATTCAGTCTCTACAAATGCAGCAATATACCGTCGATAATTTGGAGAGTGAGGCAGTCGATATATCCGACACTATTAGTAATATCGGAGAGGATGTCTGCTTTGAATTTCAACATAAAGACGTGCATTGGCAATGGCAACCGCCTGTAGCCTCAGCGCTAGATGATTTGGCAGGATTTTGGACAGTCCAAGGTAATGCCGAACAGTTGTATAGTGCACTTGAAAATGTTATTCGCAATGCCTTTATGCACACGGCAGCGGGTTCGACAGTGATTGCGGAAATCAAAGCAATACAAATGGACAATAAGGCACCAGCTGTTCAAATTAATATAACAGACGAAGGTGGCGGTGTCGCAGACAAAGACTTAGAACGTATTTTCCATCCCTTTGTACGGCTCGATACTGCTCGGCATCGTGATACTGGCGGCTATGGTCTTGGATTGGCCATTGTTCATGCTGTAGTCATGGCGCATAAAGGATATATCAATGCTCATAACCGGCAAGATGGTGTTCAAGGGTTAGTGGTTCAAATAGTGCTACCTAGCAGATAAAAAGATAAATAATGCAGAAATAATTTATGTAACCAATATGCGCTTATCATGTATTTTTAATGTGAACCGCCCCGGGATTGTCGGAGACTCAATTTTCTGAGAGAATATGACAATGAAAACACGAAATTATACCCCTGAAATGAAAGAGAGCGCCGTCCGTATGCTGATTGCAGCTAAAGACGATTACC